>Ga0214921_10000804_pt1 | contig 55685 bp, 59 predicted proteins | sample LL1505_MetaG_FD_177992 | JGI IMG/M metagenome (GOLD analysis project Ga0214921, IMG submission 177992) | Freshwater microbial communities from Lake Lanier, Atlanta, Georgia, United States - LL-1505 | ecosystem: Environmental > Aquatic > Freshwater > Lake | place: USA: Georgia | collected... | reverse complement strand
TCAAAAACAGCATTGTCGATTAGAATCTTTAACTGATTGTTAAAATCAGTTTCAGAATCTAGCAGAAACAAAGCATCATTTCTTAGATTTAGAATTTGATCTTTTAAGAGTTTGGTTTCTACAAAAGCATCACCAAGCATACGGGAATTGTCTTTCCCAGCCTCTCTTTGAGCCATTAGGAAATCTGATTGGTTGATCCCCAATTGCGAGAAGAAATAGTCACTTCCGTAGAATTTACTTAAATCAGTAAATTGACTGCGACTTTCCACTAATGGAGTGCTGGTGCTGGAATTTTTGTTAATCTTAAAAAGGCCCGAATAAACAACTGAATCAGAAGAGCCAGCACTGGAAATTGTTGAAGATGATGAAGTTGAACCATCAGCATCAACAACTAAACCATCGGTTAATTTACTAACTTTAGAACTTGAACCATCCAAAGCCGAAACTTCTTCTCCAGTTGAAGAAGATGCGATATTATCAAGACTTGTTAGAATATCGCTAAGATCAATGGTGATGGTTCCAGTGGTTAGAAGTGTTAGCGGGGTGACAGAATTGAAAGATGTGTCTTGAGTTGGCGTTGCATCTGGAGTTAATGTTGCAGTGGCGGCATATCCTGAAACATTAGTATCATTAGAAAGATTACTACTATTTACCGTTAAAGACCCACCTGCTTTAATTTTTGCAATAAAATATTCTTGATGTTGAAAATTTTGCCACCAGCTGCTTCCATTACTGTGATTAGTAATATGTTCAATTGTTGAATTTGCATTATCATTCCAATAATCAAATTTTGAAGAATTACTAACATCACCAGTGGTTGTGATGGTCATATTGCTTTCACTAACAATATTAGAAATGTCATTCAAAAATGAACCAGAATTAATGGTAAGAATATTTCCCGAATAGATTAAAGCTGTTTTATTGCCAGTTTTTAATGTTTTATAATAGTCAGATTCAATATCATTTCTAGGGTTACCATGCCAACGCCTCCATTCACTGTACCATGTTCGGATAACAGCTACGGTCTGATTTGTAAAAGCATCGGTATTAATTGTAATATCACCATCTTCAGTAGTAACATTTCCGTAATTTTTGAAAGAAGCCGTTTTAGCTCCAGAGCTGTTTTTGCGAATAGTTAAATCATTTACCAAATAAATAAAAGCGTTGTAGTTATTGGTTAGGCTGTTAGTAACATTTAAAATAGCATCATTTCCCGCCCAAATCAAAGCACCAGAATAATTACTAAGATCATTACTAACATTAGCAGTTAAATCATTCGCCACATAAATTCCGCCATAATTCTCTAAATTTTTTAGATTCAATATCAGATCATTATTGCTGGTTAATTCTGAAGTGCTGGCAGAATTTTTAAATTTGCCATTGGTGGCATTGATGGTTGTTGTGCCATTTCCACCAGTAATACTTGCTGAACTGTAATTGGTAATATTGCCATTGGTTGCACTAAGTGTTAAATCCATTGTTGCTGATAAAGTGGCATAATTATTGATAAATGTATTAGCAACAAAAGTTAAATAAGAGCCTGCCGCAAGCTTGATATTTGAATTATCTCCACCAGAAACTCCATTGGTAATTGATCCGCTGGTGGCGGTTAATTTAATATAATCTGTGGTGGTAATATTTCCTAAATTAGTGATGCTATCCGCTGTAATATCAACATAATCAGCCGCGGTAAGAGTTCCTGTAATTGTATAATTAGAAGTGCCCAAATCTAAATCAATCGCCTCAGTAGCCATAATTTCGCCAAAGCTATTAGAGAAAATTAAATCACCTGTTGATAAGCTTGAAACTGACAATAAAGATAACGAACTTGCGCTTGAAGCAGTAATGTGATTTAAATAACTAGTGTTAACATTGGCTCCCCGAATAAAACCATAATCATTATTAATATTAGTTCCGTTAAGATTCACATCACCTTTATTAGCAGCAATTCCCGCACTAATTAAAGTGCCAGAAGTTGGCTTGGTATGATTATTCTTAATAGTTAAAGCATTAATGGTTAAATCATTATTAGCTAAAATTAGCGGAGAATTATAAAGGCCAGATCCAGTTGAAGTTTCGGTTGCAGAATTATCAAAACTGGCAGCATTGATGATAACATTTTTCCCAGCCTGCATCGTTTTATGATTAGTCACAGCCGCATCAACGGCGTCAATAGTTAAATTATTTTGTGAGATAATTTTATTAGAGTTAACAAGGCTTCTAGTCGTAACGCCAATATCATTATCTGATTGAATTGTTCCGGAATTACTAACTTCAAAATCATTAGTAATTTCAATATTATATGCATCAATTACGCCATAATTAGTAAAACTCTCAGTATTAAAAGTTATTTTACTTTTAGTTGATTGCGCAGCGCTGTCATTTTCATCATTATCATTAGAGCTAACAATCTCACTAAGAGTTGTTACATTGCTAAAATCATCAACGGTAATTGAAAGATTATTTTTGGCAAAAATTTGGCTATGGTTATTTAAACTTTTACTCGCAAATGAAAGACTGGCATTACTGATAATTTGGTTATAATTATTAATATTATTCGCCTTAATTTCCTCAGCCGCAGTAATTTCAAAATCCTTATCAGAAGCAATAATTCCGTAATTATTCAAATTTCCAGAAATGTTAATATTCATTTTTGCCGCAGAACTAATATTGCCAGCACTTTGATTGGTCAGATTTACAATGTCTTTGATTTCAAGAATATTATCTTCCTCATTTCCAGTAACCTCAATAATTCCTGAATTACTTAAACTTCCACTATTTAAAAAAGATAAAGTCTGATTCTTGGCACTGACTATTCCTGAATTAGTTAATAAATTACTGATGTTAAGATTAATCTCGCCTCCAGAATAAATTACAGGGCTTGCCAAATCAAAAAGAGTGGAATTTTTTAAGTTAGAAAGATTGGTTAAATTAAAGGTCAGCTTTTCATCAGCTTGAATTAAGCCAGAGTTGGTAACAGTTCCAGAATCTTTAATGGTGAGGTTCTTAGCAACAATTGCCGCTTCATTATTAACGCTATTACTGGCAGTTATTTCAAGCTTATCAAGAGCAAGAATAAAATTATAATTATTAATTTGATTCGCATTAATGTTTAAAAAAACATTACCTTGAATATTGCCAGAATTATTGAGAGTTTTTACATTCTTAATCACCAATTCATTAGCACTAAAAATATTGCCGCCACTATTATTATCTAACTGATTACCAACATCTAAAGTTAAAATATTTGCCGCCTGAATCTCTTTCGAATTAATTAAATTATTCGCTTTTAACAAGATGTTTTTTTGACCTAAAATATAGCCGTAATTTTCAATATCAATTTCCGCTTCAATGCTTGAAATGCTTGAATTATCAATTGCATAAGAGCTGTTAATTTCTCCGTAATTTTTTACCTTAAGAGCAGAGACAAGATAAAAGTTAGCTGCAGTTTCCAATATTCCATCAGCATCATTATAAATATTGTTTTTACTGGTAATGGTTAAGTCAGAAAGAGCGGTGATTGTGCCGTAATTATTAAAACTGGTCAGGTCTGAATTTGCGTTATTGGCATTAACTGTTAAATCAGATTTAGAAAATATTGTACCATAATTATCAACATTAGTTGCAGAATTAATGGTTAAATCATTGCCAGCACTAATTAAGTTGGAGTTGGTGAAATCTTTTACATTTAAAATCACGCTTTGATTAAAAAATATTTTACCCGAATTATTTAAAATATTTAAGTCAGCTAGGTTCAAATTTTCTTTAGTGGAAAGTTCGGCAGAGTTAAAGATTTGATTGGAAATATTTAGATTAAGAGATTTTCCAAGCGAACTAATGAGAGTAGTGGAAATAGAGTCAGAAGTGGCATTACTCAAATTATCTAAATCATAAGCATTAATAGTTAAATTACCTTCACTCAAAATTTGATTTGAATTAGTAACTTTGCCACTTAAAGCATTGATGATTAATGTTTCTAAAGCAGTTAAATAGCCAGAATTGGTAATGTTTCCCGAAGTAATTGTAGAATTTGCATTGGCAGAAATTGCGCCATAATTTATAAGATTTTCTGAATTAACAATTTCTGAACTTATGCCTTTTATAATTCCTGAATTGGCAAGATTTTTAGAATTTAGATTTAGATTTTTAGCTAAAAATTCCGTAGTTGAACCATCAGAATTTGTTAAACTCAAATATCCCAAAGAAGCTTCATCATAATTAGCAATTTCCCCCAAATTAGCATTCAGAGTAAGAGTGGTGTTGGCGGCTATATTGTAATAGTTAGAAATATCGCCAGAATTGCTGTTAAGTGTAAGATTGTTAAAAGAAATAATATTTCCAAAGTTATAAATATTTCCCGCAGATGAAGTAAGGACAATGTTGCCAAAAGAACTGGCAGAAATTATATTTCCCAAATTGTTTAAATTTGCAGAAGTGGTAATTGAAATGGAGCTAGAATTAATATTTCCTAAATTAGTTAAACCCGCAGTTTGAATGTTGATTGTTGGGCTTGACCCCGAAGCTTGTATAATACTGTCAGAATTTTTACTAACTAAATTTCCTGTTGCTTTAACATCAATATTGGAAGTTTCAGAAGCCAAAATTGAATAATAAATATTACCTTTAGTATCAATATTGAGTTCTTTATTGGCAATCAAACTTCCGCCCAAATTAACTCCAAGCCCATTTTTTGTTGCAACCAAAAATATTCTTCCCGACTGAACCAAGCCCAAATTAGAAGCATCAATAGCAAATAGTTCAGCGCTTCCAGAACTTATAGAATCATCATTAGAAGTAACTTCTTTGCTGTCATAATTAAATTTTCCATCACCAGTTTTAAGAGAAACAACGGTGTCATTGCTGCCGTAAATAGAAGCAATCAACTTCATTGAAGAAGAAATAATATCAGTTGCTGTGGTTCTTTCGGCGTCAAGCCCCAAACCTTCAATTGTAATTAGTGGAATAATTAAGTTAGTGCCTGAGTCAACATTACTTTGACTTAAGCCAAAACCAAGATTGCCACTTCCATCAAATTCACTTTTTCCAGCAATTAAAGAAAGTCGTGAAGTATTAATAAATCCACAAGACCTGCAAGCAATTCCATTAGGATTTGCAATAATAATTTCAGCCTTTCCACCAGCAATTTCAATGTAACCAAGAATTTGCGAATTGTTAGTAGATGTAACTTCATTCAAAATAACCTTCGCTTCCACACCACCAGCATTAATCAAATTCTGATTAGCAATTACCAATCCACCAATAGTGGTTGAAGTCACGGCAGTAGATCCACTTCCACCCACAACATTACCATTGGTACCAGAAAAATTATTAATCACCTGCCCTGCGGTATTAACATTATAATCCGTAAATTTATTGTGAGATAATCCAGAAGAATTAGGCGCGGCAATATTTATTTGATCAATTCCAGAAGCTGTTTGCGTAACTTGGGTATTTGTTGAGCCATCGGGGGTAATTGGCAAATCATCTGCCAAAGCAATCACGGGATTAAAAGTTAACCCTAAAATTAAAAGATGAGATATTGCTTTAAATGAAGCCGCTTTAAACAAAGCTGGTGAAGTCCGCATGTGGTAAATGAGGTTGTTGATATATTTGATTTTGCTGCGCGTAATCTAGTTTTTCATAGAAATAAAAACAAGAAGTTTTTTAAATAATAGAATTTGTCATCCTTAAACCATTACGGCCTTGTCATCCTGAGCGTAAGCGAAGGATCTCTTGAGATAAGTTTTTTTTGAAGAGATCCTTCGCTTACGCTCAGGGTACTGTTAACTAACTATAGATTTAACATAAATCACCCTCCCCTTGAGGGAGGGTCGATGAGCGAAGCGAATCGGGGAGGGGTTCTCGTCAAGAACTCAAATTTTGCAACCCCTCCTCGAAGCTGCTAAAGCAGCTTCGATCCTCCCTCAAGGAGAGGATTATTTAGACCGAGTTTATATATAGTTAGTTAACAGTCCCAGCTCAGGATGACAGTTTTATTGTGTTTTAAGGAATAATTGCCTTAAATAAAATCACTATTATCCTACAATCTTCAAATTTTACCCTCAAACCCCAAACCAATTTCTTCATCACCACATGAAAAAAATAATCACCATCTTACTTCTATCACTTTTCCCATTATCAGCCCACGCCTCTTCTGAAGCAGAACAACAAAGCATCATCAATCAACAAAACCAAGTTATTCAAAACCAAAAACAAATTGAACGAGCCAAAGAAATTCAAATAGATCTCAAACAAGTCAATAAAGAGCAAAAAAGAATTGAAGAACAAGAAAAAGATTATTTAGAAAAAAATGATGGAAAAGTGGTGCATGATTTAAGGGTAATTCAATGTTTCCGCATTCAAACAATAAGTTTTTCAGAAAATAAAATTTTAAGTAAATTCCAAGAAAAATCTCTTAGTAAAAATTATTTAGGAAGATGCTTAACTTTAGATCAAATATTAGAATTTAATAAAGAAGTCTCAAATTATTTAATTGCAAAAGGCTTTATAACTTCACGCGCTGAAGTGCCAGCACAAAACCTTTCATCAGGTGATTTACAAGTTAATATTATTGAATCTTACCTTGAAAATATCACACTTAATGATGATAAATTTTTTGATCAAACTCAAAAGTTAAGCGCCTTTGGATTAATTGGCGTAACCAAAAAAGATGACAGAATTTTAAACTTACAAGAAATTGAACTGGGAATCGATCAAATGAACCGCTTATCTTCAAACAATGCCGCAGTAAAACTTTTACCGGGAACTGTTGATAATAGTTCAATTGTCGCTGTAGAAAATCACCCAAAAAACACCAGCCGAGTAAATGTTTCTTATGATAATGTTGGAAGTTCTACTACTGGTGAAAAGCGTGACACTATTGGCTTTGCACATGATAATTTATTACATTTAAGCGATAGTTTCAATATTAGCAGAACCGCTAATGATTTTGATTCTTACAATAAACACCGCAGCACTTCAACCAGTGGTAATTTTTCTATGCCGTTAGGGCGACACACTTTCACTTTCAGCGCCTCAAAAAGTAGTTATTTTTTCTTAACTGGTGAAAATAAAGATATTCGCACTTATGGCGACACTCTTACAAAAACAGCGTCTCTTGATAGCGTCTTAATCAAAAACAAAAAATTTAAAATCAGTTCAAACTTTAATATTAGCAGCAGATATAATCAAAATTTTCAAAATGATGAGAAAATTGAAGTATCAAGTAGAAAGGCATCAATTGCCACAATTGGACTGTCTAATACATTTTTCCTCAATTCTGCAAGTTTGTTTTTAAAGCCATCTTACAGCAAAGCCTTAAATATTCTTGATGCAAAAAAAGATGTAAAAACTTTACCCAGCAAAGCTGCTCACGCTGAATTTAACATTTTTAAATTTTATGGAAATTATGGTAAAAAATTAACCATACCTTATTTAAAAACTCCCGCTTCTTACAGCTTCAGTATTGATAGCCAAATTTCACAACAAAAACTTAATGGAATTGATCAATTTTCTTCTGGCGGATTTTATTCAGTGCGAGGCTTCAGAAGCAGCAGCATTTCTGGTGATTCAGGATATAATATCAGAAATGAATTTAGTGTAAATTTAGGTCAATTAATTTTACCACAATTTAATTCAGAAAAAATTTCCAAAAATCTTTCTTACTTAAATTATTTTTCACTAACACCTTTTTATGATTACGGATTTGTGCGCATGAAAGGCGGATTGCAAAGTGGTCGTTTAAGTGGCACTGGCGCTAAAATTAGTTTTAGCAAAAATAATATCAACGCCTCCCTAACCTTCTCCAGAGCCACCTCTAAATCAACGCTGCTTCTACAAAATCGCAATGAAGGTTCAATTATTTATTTTGATATAGGCACAGAATTAGGGTTCTAAGATATTAAACCATCTTTCAAAATCCTTTTTCAGTAGCAGTAGAAGTAACCTCACCAGCCGCACTTCTCCCAGCAACGCCACCAATAATAGAAAGAGATTGAGCAAGCGCGAAGGATTTAAAAAAACTCAAGTTATTTTTTGGTTTGGAATTGGTGGTTTATTAAAAGGTCAGAACGCTTTGATCTACCACCCCTAACCCCTCCTTATCAAGGAGGGGAATGCTTAAGCACCGAACGTGCTGTTGCCGAAAATAGCCGTTTAGGCTATTTTCCCCCATCCTTGATAAGGAGGGGTTAGGGGCGTTAGATTTGCAGCGCTCGGTTTCCCTTTAACAAAAATTCTATATCAAATTAAAATCTATACTCTTCAAATTGCCACAGATTTTCCATCAACGATTATTAAAAAATAAGCAATGAGCAAACCTTCATCAAAACAAGCAATAGTAGAAACTTCAAAAATCAAAAATATCAACTCGCTTAAAAACAGAAGCTCAAATCAAGAGTTAATTGAGAGTCTTTTATTAGAATAGAATCCCAGCCATCTTAAGCTAAACATTGTCGACATTAAACCCCACAGAAGAACATTGGAAACAACCCCTAAAATATTTCTTCGTCAAGATCACGATACCATTAACATAAAAGATGAAGATTTGGAGTCTTTGTCATATTCAATTACAAAGGAAGAAGTAAACAGAATCTTTCAAGAAATTATAACTATTTTTAGAGACCCTTTTTTGGTAAGTAAATATTTAAAGTCGCTTGACGAAGAGCTTGGACAAAAAATGTCTGATTTGGGAATAGAATATAGCGATACAGATTTGCCACAATTTTTAATTCCCGCCAGAGGACATTTTATTGCAGGCCCTCCTCCAGAAAATTACAAACCTCGCAAACAAGGCAGAATATTAGAAAGAATTTTGCTAGATCGAGAAATGGCAAGCGGTATTAATTCAGAAGGATTTATGCCAAAATTTGCTGGTTATGTTGATCGTGATAAAGCCAGTGAATTTGTAAGTGCTGGACATATTTTTGCTGAAGATCCTCAAGTGGATAATCTGATATTGCATTCAAAGCGTAGCCACGCTCTTGGTCTTGAAATTATTAGAAGAGCTGCAGAAGTGGGAGAATTAAATCTTAACATTGGTGATGCAACTTTAAGCTTGCAACAACTCTTGGAAATGTTTGTAAAAATCAAAGATTATCCAGTTGATAATAAGAATAACTCCTTTTTAAAAAAGAAAGCTCATCTCCCATCTGGAGATATTTGCTGGATTCCGATGAAGATTCAATGTCTCAGTCACTGAATAAATTTTATAAAAAAACTAAAGCTAAATTAAGAAGAGAAGCAAACCCAGCAGAAGCTTTAAATAGAGAATCTTATAAGATTTCAAACTATTCTTACAGCTGTAGAAGTCCTAATGTATTAAATTCTTTAATTACCTGTTTTGGTAAAGAATTATACCTTCCAAATTTGCAACATTACCAATTAAATAGTCATTGGAAAGAAGCCGCTCAAATTGTAGGTCGCGCCCAAGAAATAATAAGAGATGAAGGCGAAACAAAAATTGATACCAGCTTTTCAAATCTCTACACTAATTGCATGAAATTACTTGCCAAACTTGGTAAAGCTTCTCACTCTTACATAATTAATACGCCAATATCTTTATCAGCCCCAGAAATTTCTGAATCACTAAAATATGTGCCATTTCAAGATACAGTTGGATCAGATTCTCAAATAAAAAGAAAAATCACGCCAGCCAAAGATGTTGGTCAATATGATTCTTGGAATGATTACATAGAGCAAAAAGCCAGACAAACTCAAGAAGAAAATCCACCGAGAAAATTAAACTCATTAGAAACAGAATCTCTTAATCAAATCAACCCTTCACAAGAAACAAGAATTATTTCCTATCAAAAAGAAACCAGACCTTTGCTTAGCGTAAGATCTAGCACTCCACCTGTCTCAAAATTATAAACCTTATTCGTCATCCTTGATCCACTTGTGGATCGAGGATCTCATGCGCTCTAACTCTAATCTTAAAACGCATGAGATACTAGATTTTACCTTGTAAAATCAAGGATGACGATGCGAAGAGAAAATTATAATAACATATAAAACAAACTCTTGCACTTTAGCTTTCGCCCCCTTACCTTACGCCCCTCTTCCAAAATGTGATTTCAAAAAATCTTTCACTTTGACGCGGGGTAGAGCAGCCCGGTAGCTTGTCAGGCTCATAACCTGAAGGTCGTTGGTTCAAATCCAGCCCCCGCAACCACTTCCACTTTTAAAGAAATCCAATAAAGTCCGATAGAGCTACACACACGCGGCTTTCCCCCATTTCTCCTGTCCAAAGAAATCCAGCTAAATTCGCCTGAATCCAAAAATTTTCCATGTACAAAACCATGTACAAAAAATGTACATAAGAAGAAATTTTAGTTCCATTTAAAACCTTCCCAAGCTATGATTCTATTGGTTAGAACGCATCTTTTGATTACAAATTAGTCCAATAAAATCCAATAAGAATTATTAAGGTCTGTTTTTTTTCATGTACAAATGATGTGTAAAATGATTAAAAATCAAATTATGCAAAAAAATGCCAAAAATTTATCGCAAACTTTCTGATCGGGAAATCAGGGAAACAAAACCAAAAGATAAAAATTACTTTTTGTTTGATGATGGAAATTTAAGACTGTTGGTAAGGCCAAGTGGCACGAAAGTTTGGCAGTATCCTTATCAATTAAACGGAAAAAATAATACTGTTACACTTGGAAAATATGGTGATAGAACAGGATTTGTGTCATTGGCTGAAGCTCGAAAAACGAGAGATGAAATTAGAGATCTACTTTCTCGCGGTCTTGATCCAAACAAAAATAAAAAAGCTCAAAGACAGCAAGCGTTGCTGAAAGCTGAAAATAGATTCGAAACTATTGCTGAAGAATGGCGGCAAAAACAATCATGGACTGAAAAACACTCTAAAAACATTCAAAGCCGATTACAAAAAGATGTTTACCCGATAATTGGTTGGAAAGGAATTAAAGAAGTTACAATCCAAGATATTTTGCAAATTTTGCGAAATATTGAACAACGTAACGCGGTTTCGGTTGCCCAAAGAATTAACGGCTATTGCACTGAAATATTTGATTACGCTTTGGTGATGGGAATTTGTGATTCAAATCCCGCCTTGGGCAGAGCAAAATTTTTAAAAGCTCATACGATACAAAACCGAGCTCATCTTTCTGACAAAGAGTTGCCTGATTTTATCGAGAAGCTTTATTCGTCAGATGAGGAAAACATAACTATTCTTGCGATAAAGTTATTGGTTTTAACTTTGCAACGCCCTGGTGAAATCAGATTTGCAGAGTGGAAAGAGTTTGATGAGAAAAAAGCAATTTGGCATATTCCAGCTGGGCGAATGAAAAAAAAGCGTGAACATCTTGTGCCGCTGCCAAAACAGGCTTTGGGAATTCTAAAAAATATTCGAACTTTAAGTGGTCGTTCCCCTTACCTATTTCCTGGAAAAGTTGGAATGATGAAAAAGCCAATTTCTGATGTGGCGCTGATTAAAGCGATGAAAAAACTCAGCGAAAATAAGATGACTCCTCATGGAATCCGGCACACCGGATCAACTATATTAAACGAGAGCAGTTTTAATTCAGATTGGATTGAAAGACAGCTTTCGCACGTAGAAGAAAACAAAGTTCGCGGCACTTACAACAAAGCTGAATATTTAGAACAACGAAAAGAGATGATGCAATGGTGGGCAAATTATTTAGAAAAACTAAACAAATAAATTACCTAGAAAGGTTTTTTTGATCATAACTTTTTATTAGAGATTTTATATCATCTACTCGCCATGCTACAGCTCTCTCAGCTATTTTTATAGGTTTCGGATACTTTCCATCTTTCACACCTTGCCACCAAGTCGATCTTCCCACGGGAAATATATTTAAAATTATTGGAAGACGAACAAAGCCAATTTCTGGCAATGAATAATCGGAATTTTTTGATGTCATTTATTTGCTCACAATGGTTGTTGAAATTACGAGCTAAACTTAAAATCAGAGGAGTATGGAAATCGGTATGGCTGCGGTATTAAAATCGGTATGATTTTGGTTGTGCTGGGAGAATGTGAGCTTTAAGCGGCAACATGATTGTAGTCTCTGATAACTCTGGTCACCACTCCCCAAATTCTATCGAGAGAGTTGTCATCAATTTCCATGTCAGGACAGTTATCGTTATTGCAGATCAGCCTGATCTTATTGCCTTCTTTGACTAATTTTTTAATTACAGCTTTGCCAGTATCGGTGGTAGCAATCACGATGTTGTTGTCTCGCAGATCTGTTGTTTGGTTAACCAATAAAAGATCATTCTCCAATATGCCTTCTTCCTTTAAATGACATCCGGACATTTTAACAAAAAAGTGATTCTGAATATTGTTTATCAGCAGTTTGTCAGTTGGTTTGCGGTTTTCGTATTGTTCTTTATCTGCGATGGAAGCAACTCCATCTTCAGATTTCATCTCGTAAAATGGGAGTTCGTGTTTTTTATATGCAGTTAACAGCCTAATATCATCATTTGTTATTTCTTCTGGGATGCGTCTAGATTTTGTCTTACCTACTTCCAGCTTTCTTCCCGCGCCAGCTCTATATCCACCATGTTTATTTTTCTCATCAGATCTCATCGGTAGTTGTCTTAAAATGATACAGTGTTATTCATAAAAGTTTTAAAAAACTTGATTTCTGTGGTAATAATCAAGCTAAATAGCTATGGTGCCATCCCAAAGGATCGCTTATGGCTTATTATTAAACAATAATAGTATCACAATGCATAAAAATGAAGTTTTATTTAGAAAATCTTTCAATATTTCGCAAAATTTTGAGAAATTGGTAGATGGTTTCAAGTTTTCTACAGATCCAAGAGATGGCATCAAAGATGTCAAAATTAAGGATGTGACAGTGGTGTCCCCTTGCGAAAGTTATGATTTTTCTTTTGCCGTAAACGATAACAAAAAAGCTATATTTGATGCGATCAAGGCAAAGAATATTTCTACAAAGTGCCTTGCTGTAAAAGAGATCGGTCTTGATGTTATATTTTATGAAGGATTTCTTGATAAAAAGAAAAACAGAATACCCGTCAAAATAAAATATTTCAGTCAGATCAAGACCACGATTAAAAATCCTATTATCAACAAATATCTGGAATCTTGGGGACTTCTGGAGGCGCGAAGCGCCTGACATAGTTGTTGCTGGTAGTTAAAACTTTTCGTTCCCCGAAATGACCACTACAATAAACAATCAAATCTCCAGAGAGTCTTTTCTATTTGCCTGTGAAGTTTGCGAAAATGACAACCCATCCGTAACTCACCGAGTAGCTACTCATTTTGCCGATGAGATGACCAACCTTGTGTCCAATGGCGCATTTGCAACGGACAGCCTTGGCTATTGCGTTAACGAGAATGGAGATGCTGAAGATTTATGCTTCAGAGACAACCAGCCAGGATATTTTGATCAAAACGATAAATTCGTTCCCGTCTCTTTTGAAAACTTCACAAAATATAATCTGAAGCTGGATTGGATAGTGAAATCCATCAGCAATGTTCTTGGCATCAACAAAGACTTTGAAGAAATATTGCCAAATCTGCTATGGCATGTGGGGTTTGCTAATCTTGATGTGGAAGTTCCAATTTTCTTTGTCAGAAAAATAAAAGATGAAGAAACTTTTGATAAGGTTAGTAAGGCCTTAAAAAGGCGTAGATCAGATTTTGAAGGTGCAATTCTGACCAGTTACAGCAACATTCCCAGTTATTTTAGCTCAAAAATTGCCGGCAATAAAATCATCTCTCTCAGAAATTGTTTATCCGTCGATAGGAATGATTTTTACATCGATAAAAATGCTCTAAAATCAGCGATACTTAAAACTAAAAAAGATGGTTTTACCACTGGTTATCGAAGCGCTTGTTTTAATGGCGAGTATTTCAGATTTACCAAACAAGAAGCTGATGTTCTTGAGTATTTACACAAGGCGGGAAAGCCAGTCCATAAAGATGAAATAATGGTCGAAGTTACCGAAAGCAGCACAGAGTTAAAAACTTTATTCAGAAATCCTGACTCAAAAAACATCCGTCAAAATATTTTGCAGAACGATAAGAAGGGTTATTACTGGCTTAACTTGAGCTAACCAATCTCTCCTCTCTCTCCCGCGTATAATCGCAAACTTATACCGCTTTTCATACCATAGCCATACCGATTTCCATACCCCCCACTTTCTAGGTTTGTGCAAGTCAAATCACCTACCCCATTTCGGGCTTAAGTGACTTTGATTTTTATCAATCAACACAAAGCAAAAATGACAAAAGAAAATTTTTACTCTGAGAAATATGTCGCCAAGAAATGGGGAATTTCTCAAAAAACATTGCAGCGTTGGCGCGGTAGTGGTGATGGTCCTGAATATGCCAAATTTGGTGGCAGAGTCAGATACTCAGAAATCGCCATCAAAAAATATGAAGATGAAGGCGCTCTTGATAAGAAGCTGAAAAATCAGGAGGTGCGCCATGACAGATAAAATCACTTTATCACAAGTTCCAAACATTCCAATCGGAACGTTATCAAAACTATCGCCAGAGCAATTGCTCTCGCTTCAAGAACAAGCAGCTCAGCATCTGCAAAAAGCCAAGATGCTCAAGGATTGGCTCGATAACAGCATCGCTTTGAAATATCGCGATGTTGCATCAAACATTCGCAGGCTTGATTCCAAAGATACCGGCACTGTCCATTTCACCGATGGCGAGTATAAAGTAACTTCGGTTTTAACAAAAAAAGTCGAATGGAATCAGGACAGATTAAAAGATGTTGTCACTGCCATCAAGAAGCACGGCGATAATCCTGACGAATATGTCGAAACCTCCTACAAAATTTCTGAGACCAAATACACCGCGTGGCCAGAGCATATCAAAAACATCTTTAAGCCAGCCAGAGTCTTAAAAACCGGCGCCGAAACTTTTAAGATTCAGCCTCTAGCTGAAGGAGGTAGAAATGAGTAATCTACCAATCATCAGTGCGGATGAGCGCTTAAAAGAAACGCGGGGAATTAAAGGCTGCATATTTGGAAAATCGGGTATCGGCAAAACTTCTCTGCTTTGGACTCTCAATCCAAAAACCACTTTATTTTTTGATCTTGAAGCTGGCGACCTCGCTGTTGAAGGCTGGCAAGGTGACACAATCCGACCGAAAACTTGGCAGGAATGTTGCGACTTTGCCGTCTTTATCGGCGGACCAAACCGCGCTCTTCGTCCTGATCAAAAGTTTAGTCAGCGCCACTTTGACGAGGTTTGTCAAAAGTATGGCGATCCTTCCTTCCTCGACAAATACGAGACCATCTTCATCGACAGTATAACAGTCGCCGGTCGTTTGTGTTTTGGATATTGCCAAGGTCAACCGGAAGCGTTCAGTGAAAAATCAGGAAAACCTGATACTCGCGGAGCTTATGGTTTGCATGGTCGCGAGATGATTTCTTGGTTAACTCACCTTCAGCATACGCGCAGTAAGAATATTTGGTTTGTCGGCATCTTGGATGAAAAACTCGATGACTTTAATCGCAAATATTACGCGCCACAAATCGAAGGAAGCAAAACTGGATTAGAGCTGCCAGGCATTGTTGATCAGGTGATCACAATGGCAGAAATTCAGCCAGAAGACAAAGGACAATCCTACCGCGCCTTCATCTGCCACACCATCAATCAGTTCAATTATCCGGCTAAAGATCGATCGCGAAGACTCGAGCAAATAGAGGAACCGCACCTCGGTAATCTGATGGAGAAAATCAGGTCTGAAGCCAAGCCAATCAACGAACAACTCATTTTTAATAATAACTAAAAACAACAAGGAGATTTTATGTCTATGGATTTTAACAACAGCGAAAACCAATCAAATTTTGACCTCATTCCAAACAACACTCTGGCCAAAGTCAGAATGTCAATCAAGCCAGGTGGCTATGATGATCCAAATCAAGGCTGGCTTGGTGGTTACGCAACAAGAAATGAGAATACCGGCTCAATTTATCTGTCCTGCGAATTTGTAATTCTTGAAGGTGAATATGCGCGGCGCAAAGTCTGGGGGCTGATCGGTCTTTACAGCAACAAAGGTGCAGAATGGGGAAATATGGGTCGCTCATTTATCAAAGCGATTCTTAATTCTGCTCGCGGTGTTTCTGAAAATGACAACTCTACCGCGGCACAAAACGCCAGAAAAATTAACGGCTTTGCTGATTTAGATGGCATTGAGTTTGTTGCAAAAATCACAACCAAAAAAGATCAAAACGAAGAGCTAAGAAACGAAATCCGTTTTGCCATAACTCCTGACCACAAAGATTATCAGGCATTCATGGGAAGTGCACAGGCTGCTGTCAAAGCTCCAACTCCTGCAGCACCAGCTGCTAACAATCGTCCAGCTTGGGCTAGATAGATTAAGGAGCAGCCATGATACTTCGCAAAAGACAACAGGAGTTCGTAGAAAAGAGTGTTACCGCGCTAAAGCGGCACGGCAATACTCTTGGCATCGCGCCAACAGGAGCTGGCAAAACGCTTATGTTCTCTGCTGTTGTTGGCGAGTTTCTTGGCAGCAAAAGTAAAGCATTAATTCTTGCTCATCGTGATGAATTAACTTCGCAAAATCAGGAAAAGTTTTTGCGGATTAATCCAAGAATTAGCACTTCTGTCTTTGATGCTAAAACCAAATCATTTGCTGGTCAGGCAGTTTTTGCGATGGTGCAAACCTTATCGCGCAAAGAAAATTTAAGTCTGATTCCGGTAATTGATATTTTGGCAATTGATGAAGGACATCACTGCGTTTCGCCGAGTTACCGAAACATCATCAAAGAAGTAAAAGAGAAAAATCCGGAAGTAAAAATTTATGGTGTGACTGCCACGCCAAGTCGCGGCGATAAAAAAGATTTGGGCGATATTTTTTCCAATGTTGCTGATCAGATAAAAATTTCTGAATTGGTTGCGTCCGGTCATTTGGTTCGTCCGCGAACTTACATCATTGATGTTGGAACTCAAAGCGAGCTGAAAAACGTCAAAAAAACTGCCGGTGATTTTGACATGGGCGCGGTTGAAAAAATCATGAATAAACTGCCCATAATCGAAGAAGTTTTTTCTCAGTGGCGGGAACTTGCCGGCAATCGCAAAACTGTAATTTTTTGCTCAACTATTGCTCATGCCAAATCGGTTGCAGCAGTTTTTAATGATCACGAAATCAAAACAGTTTTTATCAGCGGTGATTTATCAGAATCTGAAAGAAAGGATGTCCTGTCAAAGTTTGAGCAAGGCGATGCTCAGGTAATTGTTAATGTAGCAGTCCTAACCGAGGGTTGGGATTACCAACCAACTTCCTGCGTAGTTTTACTTCGCCCCTCATCATTTAAATCAACTATGATTCAGATGATTGGGCGCGGACTTCGCGTTGTTGATGCCAATCTTTATCCAGAGGTAGTAAAGGAAGATTGTATCATTCTTGATTTTGGAACTTCAAGTTTGATCCACGGCTCTCTTGAGGTGGATGTTGATCTTGAGAAAGCAAAGCAACCCAAGAAAAAAACTGAATCAAAATTTCAAAAAGAATGTCCGTCATGTTCGATGCTTATTCCATCAGCATCAAACAACTGTCCAATTTGCGATTACGAGTTTGCTGCAAGAGAGGAATCTGATTCATCAATTGGTGAACTGTCCGGATTTACAATGTCAGAAATTGATCTGCTGGCTCAAAGATCAAATTTTGAATGGTGCGATATTTTTGGCGATGGCGCTGCCTTGATGGCTTCAGGCTTTAATGCTTTTGCCGGAATATTCTTCTTAAACGATCACTGGTATTGCCTTGGCGGAACTGAATTTGGCATTAAAATTCTAAGCTTCGGATCGCAAGAAATTTGCCTCGCTGTGGCTGATGATTTTCTTAACGAAAATGAAACTGCTGACAACGCGCACAAATCAAAAAGTTGGTTAAAACAAACTGCATCAACAAGGCAGCTGCAATGCCTGCCGCAGCAGTATCGTAAAGACTACAGCATCACAAAATACAAAGCTGCCAATCTTCTCAAATTTTATTTCAACAAAACCTCAATTCAAAACCTTCTGTTTGAGGCTGATGCCAAAAAGCAGTCGGGAGGTGCTGCATGAAAATCTGCTCAGTTTGCAAAAGAGAAGCTGGTGGTTTTGCTTTTATTCCACCACCGCTGCGTGCCAGCAACCCGAACAATCGCAAGATGATGAAGCATTTCTGCGGGGTGAATTGTCAGAAAATTTTTAGTAAAAATTACAAAGAAAATAACATGATCGACCTAACCAAAAATGAAAAAGAAGCCATTGAATCTGCATTAAAACCAGTTGGTGAATATGTAACAGAAATCGGCATGGATCGCCCTCTCTCAAGTTATTCAAGAGAAGAAGTTTTGTGCTTAATTGAAGTGGTACTCAGTGCTTATTTCGACTTCATGCAAGGCAAAGAAACCGAAGCAGAAATGTTGGAGGTATTGCCATGCTAGATTTTAATCACCGACCAAAAATTTCAGACAAAATAAATCTACTAATCGACAAGGCATTAACGGCGGAACATTCAAAGCAACAGGCAAGAGATTATCTTGGCGCATCGCGTCTTGGCGTATCCTGCAATCGCGCTCTTCAGTTTGAATATACTGACACTCCAAAAGATGAGGATCAAAATTTTACCGGCAGAATTTTAAAAATCTTTCAAGCCGGACATGTCTTTGAAGAATTGATGATCAAGTGGTTAAGGCTTGCTGGCATCAATCTTCTTACTCAAAAGCAAAATGGTAATCAGTTTGGATTTGCTGTCGCTGGTGGTAAAGTTAAAGGTCATATTGACGGCGTTATCATTGATGCTCCTGAAGATTTTGATTTCAAATTCCCGATGCTTTGGGAATGCAAATCACTGAATGATAAATCGTGGAAAGAGACGCAAAAAAAAGGTCTCGCTGTTTCAAAGCCAATTTATGCTGCGCAAGTCGCGATCTATCAGGCTTATATGGAAAGCCAGATCGAAGGCATTTGCAAAAATCCTGCACTCTTCACCGCGATAAACAAAGACACCGCTGAGATTCATTTTGAGCTAATTGAGTTTGATCGAGAGCTTGCGCAAAAAACCAGCGACAAAGCAGTAAAAATTTTATGCGCCACTGAAGCGCATGAATTGCTGCCAAGAATCGCAACCGACTCAACTCACTTCGAGTGCAAATTCTGTCCTTGGCAGCAACGTTGTTGGAGGATGTAGCGCATGGAAAATTTACTCGATTTTAACAGCGCTAATGGACAGCAAAAAGAAAGTGAAAGGATTGATGTTGAGGAGATGAGAAGCACTCTGCTTAATCGCATTGAGGATGTTTTATTTTACCTTCTTCCCAGTGGCCACATTCGCAATAATTGCTTTCACATTGGCAGCACCAAAGGTGAACCAGGCAAAAGTCTGATTGTCCAACTCGCCGGCGAAAAGCAAGGTCATTGGTTTGATTTTGCTGAAAATAAAGGCGGTGATATTTTTACACTTTGGGAAGAAGTCAGAGGTTATCACAAATCTGATTTTAATAAGATTCTAACCGAGATCAATTCGTGGTTAGGCAATCCTTCAATTTCTTCTGTAGCACACAAACCAGCTACACGCAGCTTTACCGATGACTTGGGAAAACCAACTGCAAAATGGGATTATTTTGATCGTGAAAATAAACTGATTGCCTGTGTCTATCGCTACGACACTGAAGATGGAAAAGAATTCAGAGTTTGGGATGTAAAAAACCGAAAAGCCAAATCACCTGATCCGCGACCGCTTTACAACATTCCTAGAATTACTTCTGCCAAAAAAATCATTCTTGTCGAAGGTGAAAAATCCGCTGACAGTTTAATTGCTTATGGTCTCACCGCAACAACTGCAATGTTTGGTGCAAATGCTCCAATCAATAAAACCGACTGGTCACCGCTAATTGGTAAAGAAGTAATAATCTGGCCAGACAATGACGAAGCAGGAAAAGAATACGCGCAAAAAGTTGCCGCTCATTTGCTTAAAGTTGCATCTTTTGTTTCACTGATAACGCCGCCAAAACACAAACCTCATAAGTGGGATGCTTTTGATGCCGTTGCTGAAGGCTTTAACATCAATTCACTTTTTGAGAGTGCCAAAAGTTTTGAGCAAAGATTTCCGCGTTATCTTGGCGATGATCTCTGGAACGATAACAGCCCGATGCCAGATGATTTAATCTCGCCAAGATTTTTAACGCCGCGCGGAATGCTGTTAATTGGCGGCGCGCCGAAGGTGGGAAAAAGTGATTTTTTAATCAATTTCCTGATTCATATCGCAGCAGGAGAAAGTTTTTTAGGATTAAAACCACCGAAGCCACTCAAAGTTTTTTACCTGCAATCAGAGATCAGCTATCACTACTTGCGCGAGCGCGTCAAAAAGCTGCAAATCCCAAAAGATATTCTTCACCGCGGATTAAAAAATTTCTGTGCCACTCCGCAAATTGAAACGATCTTAAATGATCATGGTGTTGAGATGGCTTACAACACGATCAGGAATTGTTTTGGCGATGATTCTCCACCTGACATCGTGTGTATCGATCCAATTCGAAATGTCTTTGATGGCGGCGCAGAAAGCGGCAGTGAGAACGACAACAATGCAATGTTATTTTTCTTACAAAATCGCGTAGGAAAACTTCGCTCAATGATCAATCCCGACATCGGAATTATCCTCTGCCACCACACCAAAAAAATAAAAAAGAAGGATGTTGAAGATGATCCATTTCAAGCATTTTCTGGCGCCGGAAGTTTAAGAAGTTTCTACACCAGCGGCTTGATAATGCACCGCCCTAATGAACACGAAGCAAAAATTAATCTTTATTTTGAGCTGCGAAATGGCTCATCAATTCCAAAAAAAATCGTTGAGAAAGTTGATGGAAAATGGGTCGAATTAAATCCGTTTTCTGAAAGATTAATCCAACAAGATTATGGTCAGAAACTAGATGCCGAAAGAGATCGCAAAGCTGATGTTATTTTGCAGCTGATCGCCGATGAAGCGCTAAAAGGAAATGTTTATGTCGGAAATCAGTTTGCCGAGAAGTTTGAAAACAAAGCTGGATTGGGATGCAAAACTACCATTGTCGATAGAGTCTCAGTTCTTGCTACCAAAGGCTATATCAAGTTCAGCCGCAACTTATCAGAGTTTGCGATCCAAGGTGCAAAATCAAAATATGGTGTTCTCTGTGTTGAAGGAATGCTGTTTAAAAACTACGATGAAAAGCTAATCCAAGTTCTACCAACACACTTTAAATGCTCCAATAGCGGCGCTGTTCTCCCAGTTGAAAATCCTGCCGTGTGGATTCTGCATGATGACGAGGTTCAGCCATGAAAAATCCAAGAAACCAAATTAAGAAACCAAGAAACCAAACCCAGAAATCGGAATTTTGGTTTCTAAGCTGCAATCCTTACTCCCAAGCTAATTGCCAAGAAACCAATCAAGAAACCGCCAAGAAACCAAAATTAAAAAATTGGCAACAAACAAAAAATCCGCAAAGCCTTGTGGGACAAGGAATTTCCCAAGAAACCAGAAAACCAAAATCTTTTCAAAAAAATTTGTCAATTTTGGTGTCTGGGAAGCAGCTATTTTACTATGCTAGTAGGTTATTTTCCAAGAAACCAACTGTACCCCCTCCATTACATGGAGGGTATAAGATACCCTCCATGGATGGAATGGAGGTTCCGATTTTTCGGATTCCAGATTTTGCAATTTTACCAACAAAAAATTTTTAGAAAAAATGAAAGAAATTGAAAACGAAAGATTCAGCGAAGAACAAGTCATCGCAATTTTTAAAGAGGCGGTCAGAACTTTGAAGAAGATGCCGCCAGTAAGAGTGCGAGGATACTTCAATGCTTGGCCTGAGATTATCTACACCGAAAGAGAAACTATGCGCATGGATCAAAAACCAAAAATGTGGCGAGCGACTCCTGATGCAATATCAAGAATGGAAAGAGCTGTTAATTGGCTTGGCTTACTTGAAGATGCGGTTGAGCGCAAAATTTTGTGGATGAGATCGAGCAATATTCCTTGGGAAATTATCTCAAAAACTTTTGGATTTTCGAGAGTCACTGCCAACAAAAAATACAAAAATGCGATCAGATTTATTACTCAGAATTACCCAGATTTACCTATGTGCGGACATTGAGAAAAAGCGCTTTACACTTTGAGGCTGTTTGCTTTATCTTTTTTCCACGATCTAAAAATGCGTCTAAAAAAAGTGGCGGTCATAAACATAAAACTCGAAGATAAGGCGACAGAAAATTTAAGACAAATCGCCACAAAACAAATTCCATTTGTTGTTGCAAAAACACTGACACAAATTGCACAACAAAGTCAGCAAGAAGTTAGAAAAAACATCCGCGAAAAATTTTTTATCAGAAAAAAATCAGGTGGCTTTGAAAGTAGCATCCGTATCAAGCCAGCAACAAAAACAAAATTAACCGCCGAGGTCTACACGATGGCTGCCTTTGCAGCATTGCAACAAACAGGTGGTATTAAGAAAGCAAAAGATGGACGGCTTGCAATCCCCTCTTATCAAGCAATCAGTCAAGTAAAGAAGAGAACAGATTCAAACAGTCCATCGTCTTACCTCGCGGGAGACGCATTTAAAATTAAAACAAAATCAGGTGCAGAAGCTATCGCACAGCGCAAAGGTAAGGAATTTAAAATCCTCTTTTTCTTGCGTAAGAGCGCCAACATCGACAAGAGACTCGATATGATTGAGATAACAACAAACACAGTTAAAGATCGCTTTGACGCGCAGCTAAAGGGCAATGTGAGCGAGGTATTAAATCAAAAGGTACTGTGACGCACTTTTTTTCGCGGGTAACGCGCGACCCCAGGCCTTTTTTAGCGACAGAGATTTTAAAAGGGTTCGCACTTAGGTTCGCATTTTCTATTTAAAACCAACAAACAACAGCATTCACAAGGTGCGTACCTGAGAAATTAGGTGCGCATTTTTTTTGCGCTTTTTTTAAAGAAAAACTTACGTGTGGATTTACATCCCTTCAGAATTTTATCCCTCTGTTCAGGAGTTGGCGGAATTGAGCTTGGATTTAAACTCGCAGAGCCAACTTCTCGAACAGTTTGTTATGTCGAGATCGAAGCCTTTGCGTGCGAAATCTTGGCTCGCCGCATGGAAGAAAAAAGATTGGATGCAGCGCCTATTTGGACGAATCTTAAAACCTTCGATGGCAAACCTTGGCGTGGAAAAGTGGATTGCATCACTGGCGGATATCCCTGCCAGCCGTTTAGCGTTGCTGGAAAAAAACTTGGAAAAGACGACCCAAGACATCTCTGGCCAGACATCAAACGACTCATCCAAGAAATCGAACCACCAATTTGCTTCTTTGAAAATGTCTCCAACCATTTACGAGTTGGATTTGAAGAAGTCGGAAATGACCTACGACAACTGGGTTATCAGATTAAGGCAGGCTTGTTTACAGCGCAGGAAGTTGGCGCTACTCACAAAAGAGAAAGACTCTTCATCTTGGCCTACCGTGATAGTTTCGGATCATCTATGCAACCACACCGAGACACCGCAGCGCTGGAAGGAAAGAGCCCAAGAGAAGAAGCTGGAAGGAATAAATTTACACAAACCGCTGAGGATTGTTGCTCAGGAAACATGGCCAACTGTAGTTTCAGCAGACGCATCGATGGGAGCGATAATATCTTCAAACGATACCTACAAAAAAACCTCAACGGGAAGCATAAGAAAAATAAACAAGAATGGCAAAGACGGGTCATTGGGTCTTGCAAGAACAGTGAAAATGATGGACTCGCAAAAACAAAATTGGCCGACCGTCAGAACATCGTCTGCCAATGGTGCAAGCAGCAAAGAAGTGGAAGCGGGAAATCCGAAGCAAAGGTTGGAAGTTATGATAACGAACTGGGCAACTCCAACAACGAGAGACTGGAAAGACAGTGCCAATGCCAATGTTCCGACCAACTCCCTGCTTGGCCGCCAAGCCCCTCGCTCTATGCTAAATGGGATAGAATCCCAGATCACCTTAAACCCGCGCTTCACCGAATGGCTGATGGGCTGGCCGATCGGGTGGACGCAGTTCGAGCTTGCGGAAACGGAGTGGTTCCGCTGGTTGCAGCGTATGCGTGGCGAACTCTCACGAATGGAATGTATCTTACAAAAGACAATTAACTGATATGGATGATTTTGCACCAAAAATGGCGGATCACATCGAGCTTAAAAAAGTCGATGAATTGATCCCTTACGGCAAAAATGCACGGCTTCACTCAGAGGCGCAAGTTGCACAAATTGCTGCAAGCATAATCGAGTTTGGATTTACAAACCCAGTTTTGATTGATGGCGAAAAAGGAATTATTGCGGGTCACGGAAGATTAATGGCGGCAAAGAAATTAGGACTTAAAGAAGTTCCAGTTGTTGTTCTTGATCACCTAAGTGAAACACAAAAGAAAGCCTATATCATCGCTGATAACAAGCTCGCAGAAAATGCCGGATGGGATGAAGAAATTTTAGCAAGTGAGTTGGCGGATTTAAAAAATGAGGATTTTAATCTCGATCTGATTGGTTTTGAAGATCAGGAGCTCGAAAAGATTTTTGCCAATCTTTACGATCGTGAAAACGAACAAGAAACAGAAGAAATTCCTGAAACCACAGAAAAGCCAATCTCAAAATCAAGCGATGTTTGGATTTTAGGAAAGCACAAATTGATTTGTGGCGATTCCTGTAAAACAGAAACTTACCAAACGCTTCTCGGTGATGAACTTGCCGACATGCTTTTTACTGATCCACCTTACAACGTGGATTACGGCAACAGCATGAAAGACAAAGCCAGAGGCAACAACGCCAAAATCCTCAACGATAATCTTGGAGAAGATTTTGCTAAATTCCTTTTTGATTTTTGCAAAAACGCTTTGTCAGTTACCAAAGGCGCATGCTATGTCTGCATGAGTTCTTCAGAGCTACATACTTTACAAAAAGCCTTTACAGATGCTGGTGGCAAATGGTCAACTTTCATCATCTGGGCAAAGAATCATTTCACGCTTGGGCGATCAGATTATCAACGACAATACGAGCCTATCCTCTACGGATGGAAACAAAGCAACGATCACTACTGGTGTGGCGATAGAAACCAAGGTGATGTCTGGTATTACAACAAGCCAAACAAAAGTGACCTTCACCCAACAATGAAACCAGTTGAGCTTTGCAAGCGCGCAATTCTCAACTCGAGTAAAACTGACGATATTATTTTAGATTGTTTTGGTGGCTCTGGCTCAACGCTTATCGCCTCCGAGCAGACCAACCGAAGATGCAGAATGATTGAACTCGATCAGAAATATGTCGACGTAATCGTAAAAAGGTGGCAAAATTTAACTGGTAAAGACGCGATTCTTTTTGAAACCGGCGAGAGCTTTAATGAAATTTTTAAGAGAGAAAACGATGGAAAATCTGAACAATGAAGAGCTAAAAAATAGAGCAAAAGAGATGGTGGAAAAACACGGAAAAGCTGCTGTGGAAATTGCCAAAAGAAAAGCTGACGCATTCAAAAATGATTGCCGAGAAAAGGACTCTGCCTTAATGCTTCTCAGCGAAGTTGAGAAGTTGGCAGAGGATATTGTTTAGTAAGGGATGTAAAGCTCCTCAAGTGATTTGCAGATGTTTTGGCAAATTTTGTAAGCCTCTTTATTCCAAGATTTAACGGCATCTTTTTTTTCGCTTAAAAATTTACTTAGCGATGACTCAACTAAAATTCTGACATCTGAGTCGCCTTTTTCTTTGGCTTCAAGAATGTTGTCAAAAAGATCATCATCACCAAGCAAGTTGTAAAGTTTATCTTCAGCAACTTCTGGTGACAAAGGTTTTGCCACCAATTTTTGTAATTCTTTAGCTTGTTTTGTAGTTTGTGGTAATGCCCAAGTTCCCATAAATACCTCTCTTTTTTGTTATTATTGATGCCTCTTGAAGGCTTGTCTATTATGGCTTCGTTAGTGATTACTATCAAGTCAATTAGAGCAATTTTTTAATCTTTTTTTGGCAATTTATAGACTCTGTCACCACCGGCAATTTTGTCATTTATGATGCCAAGATTTTGATTTTTGTTTAAGCGAGAAATTACTGATCTGGCGGTATGTGACTGCCATTTTAAATTTTCACAAATTTGCTTAAGGCTAATTCCATCCTCGGCTCCTTTAATCATTTCGATTAATTGTGACATTTTAGTATTGGAACGGATTGCTGGAACTTTTTTAATCAAAATTTCTTTGGGCGTTTCTTTGGCTGGATTTTCTTTAACTTCAGCAACCGCTTTTTTGACCACTTTTTTAACAACTGGTTTTGAACTTTTTTTAGGCATATTTTTCTCACGTTTTAAGATTAATAAAAGCCTTATTAAGGCTTGCCTAGTATGGCTTCGTGAAGCATCACTATCAAGTCAATTAAGATGATTTTTTAAACAATTTTTAAAAAAGTTTTGAAATACCGAAATGATGACAAATAACCATGGAACTCTCGATCAGAGGCTATGCCAGGCATCGCGGTGTTGCCGAGTCGGCAGTTAGAAAAGCAATCGCTCAAGGAAGGATTACCAAAGGCAAAAATGGCAAAATAAACCCTAAAATTGCCGATAAAGAATGGGATAAAAATACCGATCCGGCGCAAATAAAGGCAGAAGTTGCTGAAGAAAAACCCGATTATAGCCAAAATTCTGCACCAAATTCCATAAGTGGACCAAGTTATCAGCAAAGCCGCGCCATTAAAGAGGCTTATGGTGCGAAATTGCTTCGATTGCAGTTTGAAAAGGAATCAAAAAAGCTGATTTCGACAGATGATGTTAAGGTGTCGGCATTTAATGCGGCGCGAATGACACGAGATAGAATTTTAAACATTCCTGATCGAGTGATTCCGCAGCTTGTTGGCAAAACCGACATTTTTGAGATGAAAGAAATGTTGAAAGCTGAACTAATTAAGGCACTCGAAGAGTTATCCAAGGTAAATGAAAAACTATGACGACATTTATTTTCAGAGCTTTTGCGATGGGCTAAAACCAGACCCAAATTTTACAGTATCGAGTTGGGCAGATAATCATCGCATTTTAAGCAGCATTTCTTCGGCTGAACCTGGACCATGGAGAACCGATAGAACACCATATCTCAAAGAGATTATGGATTGCTTATCACCATCGCATCCTTGCGAAAAAGTGGTGTTTATGAAAGGCGCGCAAATTGGCGGAACCGAGTGCGGCAACAATTGGATGGGTTTTGTAATTCATCACGCACCAGGACCAATGCTGATCGTAAATCCAACAGTTGAGACTGCCAAGCGCACCTCAAAAATGAGGATTGATCCGGCAATCGAAAACTGCCCAGCGCTTAAAGAAAAAGTAAACGACCCAAGATCAAGAGACAGCGGTAACACAATTTTAATGAAGGAATTTCCTGGTGGAGTTCTGGTTTTAACCGGTGCGAATTCTGCTGTGGGCTTACGCTCAATGCCGATTCGCTATCTGTTCTTAGATGAAGTTGATGGCTATCCTGACGATGCTGCTGGTGAAGGTGATCCTGTAAATCTTGCGATTCAAAGAACTGCTACTTTTAGCAATCGCAAAATTTTTATGATCTCAACTCCGACAATCAAAAATTTTAGTCGGATTGAAACTGCATTTTTGGAAGGTGATCAGCGTTATTATTTTGTGCCATGCCCTGATTGTGGCGAGTTTCAAACTCTTAAATGGTCGCAAATAAAATGGCCGAAAGGAAAACCAGAATCTGCTTATTACGCATGCGAAAAATGCGGCAGTGTTTGGGAAGATTATCAAAAAGCAGAGATTTTAAAAAATGGTAAATGGGTAGCGACTAACCCAAACACCAACAACAAAACAATTTCTTTCCATCTGTCATCGCTTTACAGCCCGCACGGCTGGACAAGCTTTGGTGATATTGCGCAGGAATTTTCTGAGGTTCACAAAGACCCGCCAAGACTGCAAGTTTGGACAAACACTAAACTCGCAGAAACTTGGGAAGATATGGCGGGAGAAGTTATTGATCCGACAGGATTAATGAAACGCCGTGAAAATTTCGGCACCAGATTATTTAAGGACATCGCGATTATTACTGCCGGCGTGGATGTTCAGGACAACCGCCTTGAGATTGAAATTGTTGGTTGGGGAAAAGATGAAGAAAGCTGGTCACTTGATTACCAAGTGATTTACGGCGACCCATCAACTCCACATCTTTGGAATGACCTTGATAAAATTCTCGAAACAACTTTTGAGCATCAAAGAGAATTGCCGAATTTTCCAATTGCAGCGGTTTGTATCGATAGCGGCGGTCACTATACGGATCATGTTATCAACTACTGTGATGCGCGTAGACACAAAAAAGTTTTTGCCATCAAAGGAAGTTCTGCTGGTGCAGGAGTTCCAATCTGGCCACCTAGAGCCAGCCAAAACAAAAGATTAAAAAAACCAGTTTATGTCATCGGTGTTAACGATGCGAAAGAAACTTTGATGCAGCGGCTTCGTATCGCGGAAGAAGGTGCTGGCTATTGGCACTTTCCAATTGAACGTGATGCCGAATGGTTTGCACAAGTCACTTCGGAAATCGTCAGAACAAAATATGCTAAAGGCAGACCGGTAAGAGAATGGACACCGCGCCGCGAAGGAGCAAAAACCGAAGCACTCGATTGTCGGGTTTACGCTTTTGCTGCACTTCGTGGTCTTGTTCGCAACTGGAAATTTGATTTAAATAAAGCAGTTGAACGAATCAAAGAAGTTCATTTGAGACCAGAAAATAAGCAGTTTCAAAACATTGCACCAACAGCGCATCAAAAAATTAGAAGAGTTCGAAGCAAAGGAATTTACTAAGTGAAAACACTCGAAGAGCAATTAACTGAAGTCCAACAGGCAATTTCTGACATTTTGTTAAACGCCCAAGAAGCGTGGTATAACGGGCAAAAAGTTAGGAAAGCTGATTTAGCGGTTTTGGAAGCGAGAGAAAAAAGACTTTTGGTGCAAATCAAAAGAAGAAATCGTGGTGGTATCAGAGTCAGAGGGGTAACGCCCCAATGAGAAATAACTTGAGAAAATTTCCTAAAATTTCTGAGAACTGGCTCGATAAAACAATTTCTTACATCAGTCCACAAGCTGGGCTTAAGAGATTTGAAGCTAAAACCAGAATGGCAATTGCTGGTGGCTATACGGGTGCAAGACGCGATAGAAGACAAACTTCAAATTGGAATGTTGCTGACGGCTCTGCCGACAATGTTACGCTTCCTGATTTGCCAGAGCTTCGTCAAAGATCACGCGATTTACTTCGCAATGCTCCTCTTGCTTGTGGTGCAGTAAATACTGTGGTGACAAATGTTGTTGGAACTGGTTTGAAGGTTCAGTCGCATTTAGATCGCGATGTTCTTAAGCCTTATTTTAAAAGCGAAGATGAGTTTGATGCCTTCGAGCGAAATGCCGAACGGATATTTCGTAACTGGGCAGAAAATCAGGATTGCGATATTACCCGCTGCCAAACTTTTTCAGAAATTCAAAATCTGATTTTGCGCTCTGTTCTTGAAAGTGGCGACATTTTTATCCTAAAGCGCTATGTGGAACGACCAAACAGAAGCATAAATCTTGCTCTGCAAATTGTTGAAGCTGACCGCGTTGCTAACCCTGATTTTAAAGCTGACTCAGCAACTCTTGCTGGCGGCGTTGAAATGGATTCTGATGGCGCACCTGTTTCTTACTCGGTTTGCAATCAACATCCAACTGATTATCAAAACCAAAAAGAGAGAAAGTTTGTCAAAGTTCCTGCTTTTGATAAATACGGCAACCGCCAAGTCTTTCATATTTTTAGCAGAACCAGACCAGGACTCACTCGCGGAGTTCCTTATTTAGCACCGGTAATTGAAAGTTTAAAACAACTAGATCGCTACACCGAAGCAGAAGTTATGGCTGCTGTTGTGTCAGCGATGTTTACAGTTTTTGTAAAATCAGAAGATGAAGAAGGTTTAGCGCCAATGACTCCTACTGAAGGATCAAGGCGTGATGATGGAGATTACAAATTAGGCCCTGGTGCAATTCTTGATTTACAGCCTGGTGAAAATATTGAAATCGCCGATCCAAAAAGACCAAACCAAGCATTTGATCCGTTCGTACAAGCGGTGCTTCGTCAAGTTGGCGTAGCGCTTGAATTACCTTTTGAGATTTTAATAAAACATTTTACCGCCAGCTATTCTGCTGCTCAAGCGGCTTTGGTTGAAGCGTGGAAATTTTTCTCAAGCAGACGCAAGTGGCTCGCGATTCAACTTTGCCAACCGATTTATGAAATGGTAATCACCGAAGCAATCGCCAAAGGTGAATTAAATGCACCGAATTTTTTCGCAAATTCCACGCTTAGAAATGCTTATTTAGGCGCAGAATGGATTGGGCCACCAAGAGGACAGATTGATCAACTCAAAGAAGTAAAAGCCGCGCAAACAAGAATTGAAATTGGTGTCAGCACATTGGCTGAAGAAACAGCAATTTTAACTGGCGGTGATTTTGAGAGAAAATATCCGCAAATTCTCAAGGAATACAAACTTAAGCAAGAAGCAGGATTGATTCCAAAAGAGATGCTTCAAACGCAGCAACCAACCAATAAAAACAGCAATGCATGAAATTCTAAAAATCGCAAAATATTGGGCGATCGAGCCTGATATTTTGAAAAGTCTTTGTCGTATGGACGAAATTAAATCACTATCATTTCAGTCAGAAAGACGATTAAGCAACACCAGATCAGTGATGATTCGCGATGGCACTGCAGTAATTCCGTTGCACGGACCAATCACTGCAAGAAGCGATCTTTTTACCTTCTTTTTAGGCGGAACTTCTTTATCGGATTTGGCAAAAGATTTTCAGACGGCTCTCGATGACGATCAAGTAAAAGCAATTTTATTCGATGTTGATTCACCTGGCGGTGTTGCCTTGGGACCCTCAGAAATGGCGGACGCTATTTTTAAGGCGCGAGGCAAAAAACCAATCTGGAGCTATGTCGGGAGAAACTGTTCCTCAGCGGCTTACTGGATTGCATCAGCTACGGAAAAAATCATAGCCAATCCTTCTGCGCTTTTGGGAAGCATTGGTGTTGTTACAACAATTCCGGTGCAAGAGCAGCCTGATTCTGAAGGCTACAAAAACATCGAGATTGTTTCCAGCAACGCCAAGCAAAAACGCCCCGATCCGCGAACCGAAGAAGGAATGTCTGAGATAAAACGCGAACTCGATGATCTCGAATCGCAGTTTATCGAAGCCATTGCCAAATACCGAAATGTAAGCGTAAGCGCAGTTAAAAACGACTTTGGTCAAGGCGGAGTGCTGATTGGCAAAAATGCAGTTGCAAGTGGTATGGCTGACTCTCTTGGAAGTTACGAAGAGGTCATAGCCGAGTTAAATCAAAAAATTTCAACAAATAAACAAATCAATTTTATGTCTAAAGAAACAATCGAAAGGTCTGCGATTAATGCAGATTTTATTAAATCAGAATTTCCTGACATTGCTGAAAAATTGGCAAAAGAAAATTCTGAAAAAATCCGCAGCGAAACAAAAGAAATTGCTTTTGCTGAAGGAAAAAAAGCTGGCTTTGCCGAAGGAATTAAATCTGAAAGGGAAAGAATTTTAGCAATCGAAGAAGCCTCACTTCCTGGTCACGAAGATCTTGTGGCAAAAGCAAAACAAGATGCCGACATGACCGCAGACAAACTGGCATTTCAGATTGTCGCCAGAGAAAAACAACGCGGCACGAAGTATGTTGAGCAAGCGGCGGCAGCAGAAAAAGAAATGCCGAAAGTCACGCCAAACTTTGAAAGCGCATCCGCCGAAAAAACAAAAGTCGATAAAGACGCACCTCTTGAAGATCGAGCAAAATCTGAGTGGCAAAATGATGCAAAACTCCGCTCTGAATTTGCCGATGATTACGAGGCTTATTTCGCCTACAAAAAAGCCAGCGAGACCAATCAAGTGAAAATTTTATCAACACAAAATTCAAAGAGGTAGAAAATGACAGGATTAACAAATGACGCAAATCGCAGTTATGAACTTGGTGATATTAACCAACTTCCAATCAAAGGTGGATCGATAATTTACGAAGGCGCTGCGGTTGGCAGCAACTCTTCAGGATACGCCAAACCAATTGCCAATGGAGATAAATTCTGCGGTTTTGCTGATGAGAAAATTGATAATTCTGGCGGTGGCGATGGTGCAAAAACTGTTCGCATCCGAAAAAAAGGATCAATTCTTCTAGATGTTTCAGGCATTACTTTAGCCGACATCAACAAATCAGTTTACGCAACGGACGACAACACTTTCACGCTTTCAGCAACAAGCGCCGTTTATATCGGGCAAATATCACGCATCGATTCCAGTGGCGTTGTAGTTGTTGAGTTTGATGCAGCAGCACTTCCTCCAGTCAGCTAATAGCTTTTAACAATTCAAATTAAAAAATTTATGTCTCTCAACGAATTATCATCAAGGGCGATTATTGGCCTTTACTACAAGCGTCTCGAACAAAAAACCGGTATGGACTGGATCGAGGCAATTTCCAATTACTTCACCTCTGATCAGGAATCTGAAACCTACAAATGGTTAGGTCAATCACCCGTAATGCGTGAATGGGTTGGTGGCAGACAATCTAAAGGTTTCTTAACCAACGGCTTAACCATCGAAAACAAGCACTTTGAAGGTACTTTGGAATTCAACGTCAAAGATTTGCGCCGCGATAAAACCGGACAAATTAAGGTAAGAATTAACGAGTTTGCTGATCGCACCAATGCTCATTGGGCGCAGATTCTTTCCAAGTTACTTAATAATGCTGAAAGCACTGTTTGCTACGATGGCCAGTATTTCTTCGACACCGATCATGCTGAAGGAAAAAGCGGTGCTCAAAGCAATAAAATCCAAGTCGATCTAACCGCATTTGTTGATCAGATTGATGGTGGTAAAGTTGGCGTTGCAATCTCTCCAAGTGAAGCAGCATTTCGTTTAGCAGCTTTAAAAGGTATTCAACAAATCTTGTCATTCAAAGATGATCAGGCTGAGCCAATGAATGAAAATGCCACGAATTTCTTAATCGTGGTTCCAACTCCATTATGGTTTATTGCTCAGGCTGCAGTTGCTGTTCCTCTAACTGTTGGAGGTAGCACCAACTCGCTCAAGGTAATGAATGAACTAAACATTACCGTAGCTCAAAACCCACGTCTGCCATGGACTGACAAGTTCGCAATTTTCAGAACTGATAGTTCGATCAAGCCGTTTATTCGTCAGGAAGAAATGGGCGTTAAGATGAAAGCAATTGCCGAAGGTTCAGAGCTCGAATTCAGACATGATAAGCATGAGTACGGCGTTGATACATGGCGTAACGTTGGTTACGGATTCTGGCAACATGCCTGCCAAGTGAAGCTAATCAAATCTTAAACGGAGGTGAATCATGCAAACTTATGAAGTAATCGGAAGACATATCACTTTTGGCATTGGCACTGAATTGAAACTTTCAGAAAGCCAAGCTGAGAGTCGCGCTGATTCTTTGAAGATCAAAAGAAAAGAAATCTTTGAAGTTGTTCACCCAGTGCAATTCAAGCAAGGCGAGAAAATCACCATCTCGCCTGAGTCTTTAACCAAATCTCTTTTGGAAAATCTCAAAGAAATTTCCGACAAAAAACCTGACGGCAACAAAGTCGAAGTGCCAACAGAATATCCCTGCATCCAGCATATTAGCTTTGGTAAATACAATGTATTTGACGCAGAGAAAAATTTATTAACTCCAAAACCAATTAAAAAAGATGAAGCTGAAAAAATATTTACGGAAATTTCGAAGAAAACTGAGCCTTATGATAACGCCAACGAAGACGAAGAAAACTCAGAGAAAAAACAATCTGAGAATAGCGCGAATAATGGTTCTTAAAGAAGATCAATGTTAGATTTCGACAACTTTATCAATAAGCCCTGCGTTGAAATTTTTGGTCGCGTTGCAACTTACATTCCGGCGAATAACGATTTTGATTCTTTCTCAATCAAGGGTGATTTTCACAAGGATTACAAAGGCGTAAAAGCTGATTCTTCGGAAGTGGAAATCAGCTCTAACGAAATCGTTTTATTCGTCCGTGATGTTTCGATGCCACCAGATTATTCCAAAGCAAATCAAGGTGATTTTGTCGAAGTTGAAAACATCCGATATCAAATCATCGACATTCAGCAGCACATACCAGGAAGCAAAAAGTTAATTTTACATGAGTCACCCGCGAACAGTGATTAGAGATGCTTTGGTCGATAGATTGAAGACAAAAGTTGATGATGTTTTTCTAACTGATGCAGGAGACAAAATTTACGGCAGCAGATCGAAACCTTTATTTGATCAGTTTCTGCCGGCGATTTTAGTTTATGCGCGAAATGAAAATGTCATTGAAGAAAGATTTGCGAGTGATGGTTTTGGAGCGACAAAACGAGAATTAGATATTGCCTTCGAAGCCGTGGTTTTAGGAGGTGAAGAAGTTGATACTGCCCTCGATAAAATCGCCGAGCAAATTGAAAATGCTTTTGACGGATGGGAAATGCCAACAAGAAAAGCAGATGTTTTGAAATTGAAATCTACCGAAATCGACATCTCGATTGATGGCAGTAAAATCTATGGGGCTGTAAGGCTTACCTACACGATTACTTATTACACAACAAGCAAAGAACCTGATAATTCAGGAACAATACCAACTGAAATTGAGGCAAATTTCCCATGACAAATGACGCAGGCGAAGCCGAGTAATTTGCAACTCATTCAACTAAGAAATAAAAAAAAATTATGAGTAACAAAACAATAAAAATTCAAATCATCACCGACCATCAAGACTACAAAAAAAGACAAATTGTTGAGCTTGAAGATTCGCTCGCAATCAACTTTTTAACTAACGGAAAAGCGTTAAAAATTCACCGCAAAAAAGATGATGTCGTAGCGGAAAAAACTGAAGAAAATTCTGAAGAAAAAAACAGCGACAAAGGAAACAAAAAATCCAAGAAAAATGATCAATGAACTTCGATGAAAAAGACGGATTTAATTTAAACGATCTTGCGCGAAGGCTCGCAAATATCATTCGCTTAGGACAGATATTTGAAATCGATTATGAAGCAGCAAAAGCACGAATAAAAATCGGTGATCTTGAAACCGATTGGTTGCCATGGATTACTTCAAACAGTGGCAACAACAAAAACTGGAATCCTCCCGAAATTGACGAGCAAGTGATGATTTTATCTCCTTGTGGCGAGTTAAATCAGGGAGTGATTTTTCCATCACTTTATCGCGGATCAGCTCCCGAAAATTCCAGCAATATTCAAAGCATAACTTTTGGAGATGGTTCAAAAATTTCTTTCGATCGTGCCGGCGGAAATTTGACTCTCGATATCAAAGGAAGCGCCAACATCAAAGTTGTAGGAAATGCACAAATTGAAGCGGCAAATATCACTCTAAAAGGGAATGTTGATCTTGGCGGCAGCGGTGGAAATGCAGTCGCGCGAGTTGGCGATAAAGTAAAAATTGATTCAGGTTCTTCTGCTGGTGAATGGCCGATCATTGGGGGATCAAGCAAAGTCAAAGCAACATGAATGTAAATACCGGCAAAACAATTTCAGAAGTTGCTCACATCAAACAGTCGATCGCAAATATTTTGAGCACACCAATTGGCTCAAGAGTAATGCGCCGCGATTATGGTTCACGACTTTTTGAAAGAATTGATCAGCCAATTAACGGCGAATTAATTGCAGAAATTTACTCAGATATTGTTGAGGCAATTTCAACTTGGGAGCCACGTTTTGAAGTTGAGCAAGTCACTCTGCAAAGCATCGATAAAGGAAAAATCGTCATCGATCTTGAAGGCAGTTTTGTAAAAGACGGACAAAAAATAGTTTTAGAAAATATTTCGATTACCAGCAGCTGATGGGAAATTTTACCGCAATTGATTTATCAAAATTACCGGCACCAAAAGTAATTGAGAGCTTAAGTTATGAAGAAATTTTTCAGGATATTTTAAGCGATTTTTTGGAAAAGAATCCAAACTACTCAACATTGCTTGAGAGTGATCCGGCGATGATTATGCTGGAGGTTTGCGCTTATCGCGAATTGCTTTTGCGAAACAGAATTAATGAAGCAGCAAAAGCAACAATGCTCGCTTATGCAACTGGAAGCGATTTAGAAAATTTAGGTGCTTCTCTTGGTGTGCAAAAACTTGAAGGTGAAAGCGACGATCAGTTAAGACAAAGAATCCAGCTTGCACCGGAAGCATTCACCAATGCTGGATCAATTGGCGCTTACACATTTCATGCACTTTCTGCATCAAGCGACATCAAATCAGTTTCGGTTAAAAGCCCTAATCCTGGTGAAGTTTTGGTGACAATTCTTTCTAAAACCGGAAATGGGGTTGCCTCGGAAGAGTTGATTGATGCCGTTTTGGAAAAATTAAGTGAAGAAGATGTTAGACCGCTCACAGATCAGGTCTCTGTGCAAAGTGCTGAGATCGTTAATTATTCTGTTGAAGCAGTAATCACAGTTTATTCTGGACCATCTTCAGCAGTTGTTGAAACCGAATCAAGAGCAGCTCTGGATAAATTTTTAGATGAACGACATGCAATTGGAAAACTCGTAGCACTGTCGGGAATTTATGATGCTCTTCATGTGGATGGTGTAAAAAAAGTTCAACTCATAAATCCAAGTTCAGATGTTGTTACAAGCAACGAACAAGCAGCTTACTGCGATAATATAACTATCTCAATCGCAGTTGATGAGTGACGAAATTAATCAAACTTTATTGCCGCCAAATGCAACTCAATTGCTGAGAGATTTGGAAAGTGTGTTTGGTGATTCTTTTGATTTACCAACTCTCAATCGCTATGTGGTAAATCCTGATTTAGCGCCAGTTCATATTCTGCCGTGGTTGGCTTGGGCATTATCAGTTGATGATTGGAGTGATAGCTGGTCGGAAGAAATTCGCCGAAATGTAATTAAGGCAAGTGTCGAAATTCACAGAAAGAAAGGAACAATCGGCGCTCTCAAGAAAGCTTTGCAGGCTTTCAATTACACAAATGTCAAAGTTGAAGAATGGTTTGAGTATGGCGCTGACCCTTATTTTTTCAGAGTGTTTTTTGATGTAAACGAACCTGGCTTTGATGTGAACATTTTGCCTCAAGTTCAAAAGGTCATGGAAAGCACCAAGAACGCAAGATCGCATCTTGAAAGCCTGAGAGCTTATCTTTCAGCAGAAATGGGTTTGGTAAGTATTGGAACCATCATTATTTCAAAAGAAGTTACCTCGCTTAATCCCGTGATTTTCGATCACGATGACGAATTAGAAAATCAATCAGACACACCAATTTTGGGTGCATTTTTTATCACTAAAGAAATTACTACGATCTATCCGTTAACATGACACAAACCTACTACAGCATTATTACCAATAATGGTCTGTTGAAGGAAGCAGCGGCAAGAATTTCTGGTTCATCGCAAGTAAATTTAACTCATTTAGCAGTTGGTGATTCTAACGGCGTAAGCTATAATCCAAGCGGCGCGCAAAATGCTTTAATTCACGAATTATATCGCACTACCCTCACCCATGTTGCAATTGATGACAGTAATCCAAATCAACTGATTGTTGAAGGAGTTATCAATGAAACAATAGGACCATTTTACATTAGAGAGGTCGGCATTTTTGATTCTGATGGAGAGCTTTTTGCTATTGGAAAATATCCTGAAACTTTCAAATCAACTTCATTAAGCGGATCAGGAAAAAGACTTTACATCAGAATGATTCTTGGATTTGTGAATGCTCCACAAGTCAATTTAGTTATCTCTGAAGATATAAATAACGATCCGAATTTTAGTGATAATGTTAATAACGCATTATCAGATATTAACGACTCTTTGAGTGACATTAATGCTGAATTAACCGCTATTAATATAAGCTTAACAGAAAAACTTGTTAAGACTGCAAATCTGTCAGATTTATCAAATGCAGCAACAGCAAGAGATAATCTTGGTCTTAAAAATGGAGCCATATCAGATTTTACAGGCGCAGTGATAGCTTTTGCTATGTCAACACCTCCAACAGGATGGTTAGAATGCAATGGTGCATCACTATCAAGAACCACTTATGCCAATTTGTTTGGTATAATTGGCACTACTTACGGCAATATCGATGGATCAACATTTAAATTACCTGATCTGAGAGGTGAATTTATCAGGGGCTGGGATCATGCAAGAGGCGTTGATAGTGGAAGAAGTTTTGGCTCTGCTCAAACAGACTCATTCCAAAGTCACTATCACAATCCTTTAAGCGGAACTTCTTTTATGTCCGTCAGTGTATCAGGAGGTTTGTGCCAAGGAGGTGGTGGCTACACTACTTACGGAACAACTGGATCTCCAGTAAGCGATGGAACAAACGGTACTCCAAGGACATCTTCAGAAACACGTCCGCGCAACATCTCCATGATGTATTGCATTAAATATTAGAAAAAAGAATGACCAAAAAAGTATATTCCTACGACCATGATGGTTATTACAATGGCGAATCTATTGCCCACGAAAGTCCTTTAGAAAAGGATATTTATCTTATGCCGGCAAACACAACTGATGTGGAACCGCCTGTTTGTGATAAAAATAAGTTATGCAAATGGACTGGCGAAAATTGGCTTCTGGAAAACAGACAAGAGGAAGAAATAAAAATAAGTCCAACAGAGGAAGAACTGCTAAAACAAGCCAAAGAAGACAGATGCAATGAAGCTGAAATACTAAGAAAAAATCAGCAACTACAGCCGATTCTTTATCAAGACTCACAGTTCTCATCTTCACAGATGGCGAGACAAAATATTCTGAGCTTCATGGTAACGCTCAAAGATAATCCAGAGGTTAAATGTTATTGGAGAGATAACAACGACAACGCTTGTCAGTTCAATCTAAGCGATTTTAGCAAAATTTTAAAAATCATTCTACTAAGAGATGGCAAATTATATTTTATTGAAACAGAGATAAGAAAAATCATCAAAAAGTCATCAGATTTAGACTCGCTTAAGTCTTTAAACCTCGAAGCCTTGTGGAGCAAACAAGAAAAGAAATACGAAAAATCACAGCAGCAATTTTAGTTCAAGACCAACAATAAATGACGCAAGAATATTACAGCATTATAACCAATACTGGTTTAGTAAAAGTTTCTTCTGCTAATGCCCCAGGAGGCTCTCCAGTAAGTCTTACTCATTTAGCAGTCGGAGATTCAAATGGAACTTATTACGATCCAGTTGTAACCGCAACCGCACTACAAAATGAATGCCACAGAACAACTTTAACTTATGTTGAAATTGATGGGAACAATCCAAATCAGTTAATAGTTGAAGCTATTATTGATGAAACAGTTGGTCCGTTTTATGTGCGTGAAGTAGGAATTTTTGATTCAAGCGGAGCTTTATTTGCCATCGGAAAATTTCCCGAAACCTTCAAACCAAATTTACCAAGCGGCTCTGGAAAGAAATTATATGTTAGAATGATTCTAGCATTTACAAGCACGCCTCAAGTAAATTTAATTCAGTCTGAAAATCTGAATTATGACCCGAATTTTTCGACCAATGTTTTTAATGATTTAGCACAAAAACTCGCAAAAGCACAAAACCTTGCTGATGTTGAGGATGATGCGCAAGCCAGAGCAAATCTTGGTTTAGAGATTGGAGTTAATGTTCAAGCCTTTGCCGCAAATCTTGCTGCGCTTGCCGCTTTGGTTGGAGCTGCCAACAAAGTTCCTTATTTCACTGCCGCTGGAGCGCTGGCGCTTGCCGATCTATTTTCCAATAAAAATATCGTCATCAATGGCGATTTTAACATTTGGCAACGCGGCACTTCTTTTGTAGGTGTGACTGATAACCAATACACCGTAGATCGCTGGGTTTACAGAAAAATAAACACCACTGCGGTTCATGATATTTCTAGATCGACAGATGTGCCAACAGTAGCGCAGGCAGGAAGGAAATTTAACTACTCGGTTCTAATCGATTGCCAGACAATTGATGCATCTATTAGCGCTGCTGACATCGTAGTATTTTTTCAGAAGATTGAAGGCTACAGCTTTTTACCGATCGCGCAAAAAACTTTTACTATCAGTTTTTGGGTAAAGGCAACAAAGATCGGCATTTACTGCATAGCGTTCACCAACGGCAGCGGAGACAGGGGATATGTTGCAGAATACATCATAAATGCTTCAGATACTTGGGAGAAAAAAAGCATTACAGTTCCAGCTTCTCCAAGCGCTGGAAATTGGGATTATACAAATGGCATTGGAATAAATGCGGTTTTTTGTTTAGCGGCGGGATCGAATTATCAAACTACTCCCAATGTTTGGCAAAACGGAGATTTTTCAGCCACCGCAAATCAAGTAAATTCCTGCGACAACGCAGCAAATAATTTCAGATTATGCGGCGTTCAGATAGAGGCTGGTTCTTTAGCAACCCCTTTCGAGTCTATACCATATTCGCTCGAAGACATGCTTTGTAAGCGTTATTATGATCAGCTGATTAGTCCAAATCTTTTTGGCGGCAGAGCTTCTTCCACATCCAATATTCAATTTGCTGCTGCCAGATTCGCAGTTCCTATGCGAACTCCACCTTCAGTAGTTTTGTATAATTTTAGCGTAGCAAATCAGGTTAGAAGTTCTGGTGGAGTTGGTGTAAATTTGAACTCCCCCTCTATTGGTGCCAGTGTTTATGGCGTAGAATATGTAAATGTTTCCAGCGGATTATCTTCTGGAGAGTGGTATCAATGCGGCTACATCGCCAATGCAGAATTATAATATCTCAAATTTTATGAAAATTCAATCAGTCAAAGAATTTAGCGAAACTTATTTAGTAAATTGTCAAATCAGTGTTCCAAAAAATCCTGACAATTCTGACTATCAAAGAATCCAGCAATGGATTTCTGATGGAGGTCTTGTTGAAAAGGAAGATATTTTAGCGAAAACCAAGCTGATAAAAATTGCTAAAATTAAGTCGATTCGCGATCAAAAAAACATTGAACCTATAACCAATCAGCAAGCTTTTCTGATTGATGAGAATGGAAAAATAACATCACAGAAATCTTATTTTGTTTTTTACACAAATCGTCATCAAACCAATCCCGCTTCAGATCCTGAAGCAATAATATCACGAGCAATAACTTTAGGAGCGATCCCTTATTTTACTAAAGATACTGATGAAAAACCAATAACCATAAAACTCACCGCAGAAATTGCCGCCACTTTTCGTCAAAGAATTTCAGAGCGAAATGATAGCAATTACAAACTAAGTAGCACATTGGAAACGCAAATATCAAAGGCGAAGATCATTGAAGAAGTCGAAGCAATTTCAAATCAAATTTTAAACTAATAACAAAAATAATAAAATATGACCGAGCAATTTCTACATGGCGTAGAAATCATCGAAATAGATGATGGCGCGCGCCCTATACAAACAGTTAAATCAAGTGTAATTGGATTGATTGGTACAGCTTCCAAAGGACCAGTCAACACCCCTACCCTACTCTTAGGCTCATCTTCAGAAGCCGTTACGATTTTTGGTTCTGATGCAAATTTCAGCATTCCATCAGCACTTGATGCCATCTTTAAACAGACTGGCGCGATGGTTGTCGTAATCAATGTTGCCGATCCGACAAATTCAACGCACTTGACAGCAGGAGTGCTTGATCCAACCAAAATCACTCTAAGCGATATTATTGGCGGTGTTGATGGGACTACTGGTAAATACAAAGGAGTTTCGGCTCTTCTTGCTGCGCAGTCAGAAGTTGCTGTAACGCCAAGAATTTTGATTGCGCCAAACTTTACTCATCAAACACCGCTTGATGAAAATGAAGAACCTGTCGCAAATCCAGTTGTTGCTGAATTGCTTACTGTTGCTGAAAGACTAAGAGCGGTAATAATTGCTGATTGTCCAAACACTAACAAAACTGACGCGGTTAATTATTCTAATGACTGGGGCAGTCCAAGAATTTATCCGGTGTTTCCATGGGTGAAAATTTTAAACACAGCCAACAATACAATCGTTGAAAAACCATCTTCGGCAAGAATAGCTGGTCTTATTGCTAAATCAGATAATGAGCGTGGCTTTTGGTGGTCTCCATCAAACATGGTGATCAATGGCATCGTTGGAATTTCTAAACCAATTGATTTTGCTTTGGGTGATTCAAACTGCACAGCCAACTTTCTAAACGAAAACGATATTGCCACCATCATTCAGCAAGATGGTTTCAGGCTTTGGGGAAATAGAACCGCTTCAGCTGATCCAAAATGGATGTTCTTACAAACTAGAAGAACAGCTGATATGATCAACGATTCACTTCTAAAAGCTCATTTGTGGGCGGTGGATCGCAACATTACCAAAACTTACATCGAAGATGTTTTGGAAGGCGTTAACAACTATTTGCGCTACTTAAAAAGTATCGGGGCAATCATTGATGGTAAAGCCTTCGTTAATCCTGAGTTGAACACACCAGATCAAATTGCTCAGGGCAAAATCACTTTCGATTTTGACTTTACGCCTCCTTATCCGGCAGAGCACATCACATTCCGTTCAAGAATGACTGATGAGTATCTTGAAGAACTTTTCAGTTAAAATTGGTAACTAAATTAATTTTTTGATGAAGCTCGCAATTTTATACGATATGGATTTTGATTTCTCTAACTCAACATTCTTTAACAGCTCTTCTTCAAGGTATTTTCTAAGTATATTGTACTCACTAATCCTAAGTAATTTGAAGTGATTTACGAGGTGATACAAATCATAGCGACCTTTGTCCAATTCAAACATCCATTCGTCGTGCATTGTACTATCACACATTCCGCAAAATCCATAGCTTATCTTGATCGGTTTCTTGTTTAATACACTTAGTAGAATCAATGGATCATCACTTCTTGGCGGAAGTTTTTCGTTATGAAATTGGTCTATCTCTGAGAGCAAGTTTTGATGTCGTATCATTAGTCTGTCTAATTTTTATCGTTAACCTAAATAGTTTTTAACATGATTCCTAAAATTTTAAAGAACTTTAATTTGTTCATTGATGGCCGTGGCTATGTTGGCAAAGTTGAAGAAGTAAATCCGCCAAAATTAAACATCAAAACTGAAGAATTCCGTGCTGGCGGCATGGATTCTCCGGTGATGGTTGATATGGGTATCGAAAAACTCGAAGGCTCATTCACTCTCCTTGAATACGACAAAGATGTTTTGAAGCAATTTGGTCTGGTTAGTGGCAATGCCGTTGCTGTAACCATTCGTGGTGCTTTACAAGACGACACCACAGTTTCACCAATCATAATCAAGCTGCGCGGTATGTATACCGAAATGGACATGGGAAAAATATCAGCAGGAGAAAAAGGGACACTGCAATGCACCATCGCTTGCCGTTATTACTCACTTGAAATTGATGGTCAGCAGCTCATCGAAATCGATATCGACAACATGACTAGAAAAATTGGTGGTCAGGACAAGCTGGTTGATGTTCGCAAGGCGCTAGGAATTTAATCCAATTTAATTTCTATAATTTTATTTCGCGAAGTTTCGCCAGAGATTATAGAAACTGCGCTTTTCTTCACTTTTAAATATTTTGCTAACAGCTCAATTGCCGCCTTGTTGGCTTTTCCATCTTCTGGTGGTTGGTTGACTCTTACCTTCAATATTCTTGCGCCCGATTCGTCAAAGCCACCTTCAGCAATTTCGTTTTGTTTGGCGCCTGGAATCACTTTTATAGAAATCTTCATTTAACAAAAAATATGCAAACCATTGAACTGAAATATCCGGTTGAAGCAACCGGTGAAACTTTCACCAATTTAACCATGAGACGCTCAAAAATAAAAGATCGTCTTTTGGTCGCTAAAATGAAAACCGCATCTGACGAAGAAAAAGAAATCAGACTTTTTGCCAATCTTTGTGAAGTTGAACCGAAAGTAATCGAGGAACTTGACGAAGCTGATTACTCAAATCTGCAAAAGGTGTATTTGGGTTTTTTCAATTCCGAGGGGATGTCACAAGAGCCATCATCATCCTCTCGAAAATAACCAACTGGCAACTTTCTGAAATTTCAGAAATGACCGAGGAAGATTTCTCTCTCTTCTTTGATGCCGCAATTGATGTTCAAAAAGAATACTCCGAAATAAAAACATGACCAACTCAACTCACGCTGCCGTATCGATTTTAATCGGTGCTGATTTGGGAAAGTCATTCCGAGATTCTTTCAGTGGAGCAAATAAACAGCTATCTGCGCTTGGTGATGCAATCAAAAAAGTTAATGATAAAGCGGGAGAAATTGAGGCTTTCAGAAAATCATCGCGCGCCACAAAAGAAGCATCACTCGCATATCAGGAAGCGAAACAAAAGTTAGGTCTCTTAAGCAGAGAAATTGCAGCAAGCACCGCTCCTTCAAAAGAACTTCAAAATAACTTCCGTAAAGCAGAATTAGCGGCGCAAAAAACAAGAACAGCTTTCATGGAGTCAGCGCAAGCGACTCGTGAAATGGGTAAAGCTCTAAGTGCAGCTGGTGTTGATTTCAAAAACTTAAATCAGCAACAGCAGGTTTTAGGAAAGACTCTCGAAACTTTAAAAAAGAGACAGGCAGCACTTCAAGCTAATGCTGATGCCAAATCGCAAAACCTTTCTAATCGCGCAAATTATCGCGCACAGATGGGAGACGCTGTTGCGCTTGGAGCAGTTCTTTATTCTGTAGTTAAACCAGCGGTAGATTTTGAATATGCCATGGCTCAGGTAGGAGCTGTAACTGAAGAAGCAGCAAATTCTGAAGGATTTAAAAAGCTCACTGCCAAAGCAAGAGAGTTAGGTAATACCACTCAATTTACTTCTGCTCAAGCTGCCCAAGGCATGAAATTTTTAGGCATGGCTGGCTTTAACACCAATCAGATTTTGGCGGCAACTCCAGCAATTCTAAACTTAGCAATTGCCGACAATATGGAGTTGGGGCAATCAGCAGAGATTGTTTCCAATATTCTAAATGGCTTTGCGATGAAAGCTGAACAAGCTGGCAAAGCAGCGGATGTTTTGGCGCAGGCTGCAATTGCCACAAACACCGATGTAAAAATGCTTGGTGAAACGATGAAATTCGTTGCACCAGCAGCAGCGGCAGTTGGTGGAAGTTTAAAGGAAACTACAGCACTTGCCGGTGTTCTAAGTAACGCAGGAATTCAGGCAACCATGGCAGGAACGATGCTAAGGTCAGCTTATCTACGCCTTGCTGCTCCTGCAAGATCTGGCGCAAAAGCTCTTGGTGAATTTAAAAATAAAATGCAAATCACGGCTGAAGAAATGCCAGATGTTGCTAAGGAATCTTTACTTGCACAAAATAGACTACATGGCCTTGGAGTTAAAATCTTTACCAGTGCTGGCAAAATGCGTTCAATGGTTGAGATTATGCGCGACCTGCACAAGGCAACAAAAAATCTTTCCGATGATAAAAAACTCAGCGTCATCAAAGACATCTTTGGCACTTACTCAACATCTGGTGCTTTAGCAATATTCAAAGGATTTGAAACCGGTTCGGTTGATGAAGTTTTAAACAAAGTTAATCACGCTGACGGCACTGCAAAAGCGATGGCAGATCGATTAAGCAATACCACTCGCGGTTCGTTTCTTGAGCTTGATTCTGCGGTCGAATCAATTGGCATTTCACTTGGAAATACATTGCTTCCAACTATCTCAACAACTGCCAGAGAAATTGCAGGCGTTGCTTTGAAGGTCAGTAATTTTTCAGAAAAGTTTCCGGTATTAACCAAATATATCGGGCTGACTGTTGTTAGCATCATTGGCTTAAAAATTGCCACTATCGCTCTTGGTTATGCTTTCACTTTTGTCAGAGGTGCTTTCTTAACAGCGCAAGGCGTGTTGCTGGCTTTCAGAACGACTGTTACTTTAGTTGGTCTGGCAATGCCGGTGATAACTACTGGAATTCGTGCCATGGGCTTCGCTTTAATAAGCAATCCAATTGGACTCATAATTGCAGGAATCGCACTTGCTGCAACTTTGTTAATTGCAAATTGGAAGCCGGTTGGTGAATTTTTTAAGAATATTTTTAGTGGAATTGTTGGCTGGGTGAAAAGCGCTTTTGATTGGGTGATGAAGTTAGTCGAACCACTCAAATCAGTTGTTAGTGCAGTTTCAAATGTTGCAGGAAAAGCGTGGAATTTTGTCGCAGGAAATTCTGATGCAAAAAATCCAAATTCTTCAACAGTTGGAAATATTGTCGGCAATCTTGAATCAAACAAAAGCGACATTGGCAAAATTCCATCTTTTGAAATGCCAAATATTTCATCATCACCAAGTGGAATTGGAGCGCAGCAAATTTCAATTTCCGCGCCAATCACAATAAACGCTGGCGGCAACATGGATGAGAAAAAAATCGCTGATCAGGTGCGCATCGCCATTGATGAAACTTTCAGAAAATTATCCGCAAGAAAACTCGCTTTGAACTACGATCAATGATTTTCGATTCCTTTAAAAACCTTGGCGGCAAGCTGAATTTAAACAGCGCGCTTGGAATCAACATGATGATGATTCTTGGTGCTTATCGTTTTGCAATCAGCTCTGCCGCTTTTCAAAGTCTAAAAAGGCAAAGTGAATATCGCTGGCAGGAAGTTAACAGAATTGGTGCTGATCCAGCTTTGCAATTCACTGGTTTTGGTGTGGAAACAATTGATCTTGATGGCGTGATTTATCCGCACTTTAAAGGTGGACTTCGTCAAGTGACATTGATGCGCGCCGAGGCAGGACTTGGAAAGCCGCTGTTTTTGATTTCGGGAAATGGCAATGCTTTTGGCAAATGGTGCATTGTAAAAATTTCAGAAAATCAAAGCGTTTTTATGAAAGATGGCGCACCACTAAAAATTGAATTTTCAATCAGCCTTAAGCGTTATGGCGAAGATGCCAAACCTGGAGTTAAGGGAATCATCCAAAACATCGTTAAAGCAATATGATCACTTATGTCACAAAAGATGGTGATGTGCTTGATGCAATTTGCTGGAAGTATTATGGAAGCACAACTGGCGTGGTTGAAAAAGTTTTAGAAGCCAATCGTCACCTTGCAGAACTCGGCAGTATTTTTGCCGCTGGCGTAAAAATTATTTTGCCGGATTTAACTCAGGAAGAAGAAACAGAAAGCGTTAAACTTTGGTCGTGAATCCAGCATTTAAAATTACCGCCGATAAGAAAGATGTCACAGCGTTAATCGCACAAAGATTGGTTTCAATTAATGTCACTGACGAAACTGGTTTAGTTTCTGATACTTGTGAAATTCTTCTCGATAATCGTGACGAGAAATTGGAAATACCGCCACGCGGTGCTGTGCTTGAAGTTTCTCTTGGTTATGAAGACAAGCCGCTGACCAAGATGGGAAGCTACATTGTTGATGATGTTGAAGTCTCATCGCCACCTTTGCAAATGCGAATTACTGGCAAGGCGAGCAACACTCTCGACAAAAATTTAAGCAAAAAAATCAAAGCACCGAAAAGCAAATCTTGGCACGGATACACGCTGGTTGGAATCATCACCGCGATTGCTAACAACCATGGTTTCAAGGCTGCAATCGATGAGTATTTCAAACAAATCTACATCTCGCATTTAGATCAAACTGACGAAAGCGACATATCTTTCCTGAACACTCTGGCACAAAGCTATGGTGCTTTCGCAAAGCTGTCTTTGGGAAGGTTATTATTTTTCAGAAGAGGAATAAGCGTTTCAGAAAATGGTAAAGAACTGCCGACAACAAAATTTTTCGCCTCACAAATTTCTGATTGGAAACTGCGAGTTTCTGACATGGAAAAATTCGGCAAAGTGATTGCCAAATGGCACAATTTTTCTACCGGAAAAGAAGAAGATGTTTTTGCCGGAACTGGTGATCCAGCCTACACGATGCGATATAAATTTGTAAGCGCCGACAGAGCGCTTGCCGCAGCAAAAGCAAAGCTCGCTGAATTCAAACGCGGCGCAGAAAATTTAAATTTTTCTACCACAGGAAACCCAAAACTCAGCGCCGAAAACAAGATCACTTTCACCGATATCAAATATCTCAAAAACAAAAATTGGATCATCACGAGCGTTAACCATTCGCTCAGCGACCAAGGATTTACAACTCAAGTAACCGCAATCATCAAACTATCCGATGTGGAGTAAAATCAAAAAATCTGACAATGGAGAATTCATCATCACCAAATGTGAATTGGAATTACTGCTTGAGCAGGCTTCCAAAGAAGGTGCCAAAAAAGCCTTAACTGAACTTGGTCTTCATGATGAAAACGCACCAACTGATATTCGCGATTTGCGCGAGCTTCTAAAAGCATTTCGCATGGCGAAGAAGGACAGTTTCAGAATTTTGGTTAAGTGCATCGTTATCGGCTTCGTAACCATTTTAACCGCCGGATTTATTTCGCTTCTTGGCGATCATATCAAAATCAAATAATTCATGAAAAAATTTACTCTAAAAAGAAAATATCGGCAAAACGAGGCTACTCTTGGAACCATCTTGGATGAAAATCAAAAGGAAGTATGCAAAACTTTAGAAAATCCCTGGATTGATAACAAAGAAAAAATCTCCTGCATCCCTGAGGGAACATACAATGTAAAAAGAGATGATAGCGGTAAATTCAAATACTGGAAAATAGTCAATGTAGCCAATAGAAGCGATATCGAAATTCATAACGGCAACAAACAAAAGGATACCAAAGGCTGTCTAATCATTGGAAAGAAGTGGGCGTTTATCGATGATGAGTTAGCTGTCTCCGATTCAGTAATTCATTTAGAATATTTAAAGAATAAAAAAATCCTCCCTGATGAGTTTTTGTTAGAAATAAAAGCCTACTAAATATGGCAAAATTTTTAGAAGATTGTAGCGGCAACAAATCGTCAAAAAGATTGGCGGGAGCATTTTGTCTTTTGATAGGCTCTTTGATGAAATTTATTTTGTTCATTTACGGACTTCGTCATGTCACGGCAATATCCTTTGATCAGCTTAACAACTCAGCCGACACGATGATTTATGTTGGTGCAACACTTATTGGCTCAGGATTACTCGAACTTTTAAGGCAAGGCAAAAAATGATCACAAACTTACTGGCGCGCCTCTCAGCAATCGCTGGTGCGATGATTGCCATTTTTACTTTAGGCAATTTTTACGGCAAAAAATCCCAAAAAACCAAACAGCTCGAAGAAGATTTTACTGATGCAACTGAATCAAAAAAACGCCAAGAAAATCGCCGTGGTGACGATATTTCTACTGTTAGAAAGCGGATGCAAAAATACATCCGCAAATAGCTTCTGTTTATGGGCAAATCCCATCACTTTGAGTCAAGAAGAATACGACACAATGTCCGAAGAAACCCTCCGCCAAATCGACAATTTTAACCAAGAATTTGAAGAGCGCTGCACTAAGTGAAGATAGTTGATTATTCTACTTGATAAGTGTTTTAAACGAAGCGTTCATTGGTTTCAAGCCCTGTGGCACTTAATTAACAACAAGGAGAAAAATGCAAAATTTTGAAAACCAAATCAAAGAAGAATTAATCAAAAATTTTTACGAAAATTTAACCAAAGGTAATGCTTGGGAATATTTCAAAAAATCTAACTATTACAAATATCTACAAAACGAGCCTGTAAAATTCAGAACAGAAAACACCATCCGTTATGCTCAGAAGTTTTTAAGCGATATGCAAGATTTGAATCTGATCGAACCTGAATGTTTTAACCAATAAAAATCACCATATGAACAATATGATTATTACCGGTTTTGCTGAAGACGCTCGCAACGAAAAATGCAGCGATGAAGAGCTTGTTAAATTATCACAAATTTTTTCAGAATTATTTCCATCTTTTTTAGCAGATTCGAAAAAGAGCGAAAATAATAATAAATGGTATTGCGAAGTTATTGGTGGCTTCTCTTTGACAACAACAAAAAGGAAATCTGATCAGGAATTTGATTACTTTGTTGGAAGTTTTGAATCTGGCAAAAAGAATTTAAAAATTTTTGTTAAAGTGAAAAAATAATTTAAAGTCATCAAATACAGATTTTTTTCCAATATATCTCAATCAAATCATGTAATCTATTTACTTATGATCTAAGTAAGAACCTGCCTTCTTTGTTGAAGCATTAATTGTTAATGGCTTTGGATTTTTTGAAGGAGAAGTATTAACTGATATATTTGCCCCCATATCAGCATGTTCTTTCTTTTCATACTTTGGCTCCTGAACCTGATCAAATCTGCTATGTATTGTAGCATCGCGCAAATATCTTTGTGTTTTTATTTCTCCATTAGCATCAACCATTGGAGTTCCAGCAGACAAAACTTGTCCCTCTCTACTATTCAATATGTTATATACCATCTTTCCAACACTGTTCTCATAATGACCCTGAAGCACTTCGGTTAAATCTTGTATCCCAGCTATGTAGGTATCTGCAGAAGTAAGTTTTGTTTTTAAATCATTAAACTTTTCAGCGGTCTTAATTCCATATTGTAATGGATGGTAATTTGGATCAAAATCCTTACTAAAGTTAGGGTAATAAATAGGAAAAGTATCAATAAAATATTTGCCATCAATTTTGTTAAAAAAAGCCACTTCAAACTGCTCCATTATTCTTGTATCAGGCTGTAATATTCTTCTAGTTCTATTTAAATGAAGATCAGTAAATTCTGGTAATACATCTCCTTCTCCTTTTTCATAAATGTGTTTGCTATCTGCTTCACTAGACATCTTTCCCATTTTATTTGTTTCTGCAATATAAACGCTTTGCGGAATAAATAATATTTCAACTTCTCCCCCATGCCTGTGCTTTGGCTTTCCTAAGTTATCATATTCAGGATCAAAACCTTTAACCCGACCATCTTCTACATAAGGTAAAGCATATTGTATGCCAACCTTATCCCTAACACTTGTTGATATAATAGTTTTTCTATCTGGCCTTTGAATTTCAGCTTCTTCTTCATTAAAAACTCTAAAAGCATTTAGCAATGTTTGTACTTCCTCATCGCTAATTTGGAATTTTTCTTTCTTCTTATCTAGAAATCCTCTCAATTCATCAACATAATCATCTACTTTAGTATATAAATTTGTGTTAATTTGAATAAGAGCAAGTAATAACGATCCATAAACATATCCGCTATTAATCTTTGGTTTTAAATCGGTACGATTATAAAGAATTTCTAAGAACTTTTTAGTTTTTGGTGACTGATCTAATAAAAGGTGCTGATCTTCTTGTGATAGATCTTCAGCAGCATAATCTCCAATAGCTTTTACTTCCAATCCGGCATTTCTAAATATTGCACCGCTAAAAACATCCCTACCATTTTGTTCAACAAAATGTGCAGCTTTTCTGCGAGACTTATCTGAAAAAAAATCGTTAGCATATCTAACACCTCTATATAGAACTATATACTTTTCATCTTCAGGTTGAGGAAAATCGTATTCCCTATAATACTTGTCACCACTAGCTGGATCCAGCTTATGAGCTTTCTGGCGATCACTAATTCTTTCTCTAATATTTTGCGTTGGCCTATATTCATTATCTCCATTAGTAATTAACTCTTCCACTTCAGTTTCAGAGTCAACGCTGAAATTATCATCTTCTAAAAATTCTGATTTGTTAATTTTAGGCCGCATTTCTTTTTAGTTAAAATTTTTTTTATTCAAGAACGAGTTATGCTTTGTTATTTCTATAAATTTCTAATTCTCTGCCTAAAAACAGAGTCAAATTTTTCTAAAGTATTTTTTAACCAATCGTTTTGAGAAGCCCAATTTTGTTCTTCAGATGGATCGGCGCTAAAAAATAAAAGAATGCTAGATCTATTCTTTTCCGGATTTTCCCTCCATTCTAAAGCACTTCCCATTTCCCTTTCAATTGCCTCCTTATCTTTCGCAAGAAGATGATAGAACGACTTTTCCCCATCTTTATCAGCAATTACCAATTCAACACCGATTCTATTTGTAACAGTGTTTAAAAGCGCATTTACATGAAAACCACTGCGCCCAATAGAAAAAGTTAGCCAATGTTTCGGAGTTGGCGCTTGAGGACGAAGTTTTGATGATGAGTTCTCAAGATAAGAAATAAAATTTTGCCAATAGCGATATTGCAAACCTTTAGTTTCGCTGGTTTCTTGATCATCAATATTTTTTGCCGCTTGAGCAACAATTTTACTCCAGTTATTAGGCTGAGAAACGATGTTGAATTTTGGCGCTGCTGGCGAGTTACCAATTTTCCATAATTCAACTTCTAGACCAAAAAAGCTGAATCTCTTATCGGTTATTTCGTTCAACCAATCAAGCGCTTTACGATGTTCCTCAGTAAATTTTGAAGCCACCCACACAATTACAACCGACTGCAATCCTGCCGCATAAGTTAAAAGCTGTCCAAGATGTTTATGATCAGTCCTTTCAAGTTGATTTTCGATTAAAACCAAACTTTCATCACTTGTGTTTTTACACAAAATATCCGCTCTAAACGGACCAACATTTTTCTCCTGAGCTTCCAATTCTAGCTCAATTCCAATTGCATCTCCCAGCAATTCCAGATTTTCTTTTTGAGCGAGCCAAGGCGTGAAGTTGTAGGCTTCATTTTCCCAGATGGTTTTCAGATCGACTTTTTCTAATTTTCCTAGCATAATTTTTTAAAAAAATTTTATATCTCATTAACATGGATTGAAGTAATCTACTAGCCTAAGCAGATTATCTCGCGATATGAGAAATACATTATTTTCTTGGGCTATTTTAGTGCACTCATGGGAATATCTGTGGGCGTTGGAAATAACGAAGAGTTGAGGATTATGACAATTATATCTATCTTTAGCCCTCATCACTTCTTTGACTGCCTTATCCCCAATACAGTCAAGCGCAATATGTTTGCATTGAATAATTGCAGAAATAATTCCTTCCTTATTTTTTACCACTAAGTCAGCTCCCCCATCTCCCGATCCCGGGGTATATTGGACAATTAAACCGTGTTTTACTAATTCACTTTTAATCCAAGATTCAAATTGCATTCCGGTAAATAAATCTATGTCATTTAAAGTTAAACCAGTCTCATTGCCTGAGAATAGAGATTTCAATAAATCTTCCTCATTTTTCATTATATTTTGCGGTGCCAGTAAGGAATTGCTGGTGTCTCTTTTTCTCTCGAGCATCTTGTTTAGAACGAGGTCAAAACTTTTATCTCCTAAAGATGGGTGTCTAGCCATTGGATAGTAAACATATACATCTTTTTTTTGTCCCATTCGATAAGCTCTATCTGTACATTGATCTTCTACCGCGGGGTTCCACCATCTCGATAAATGTATTACATGGTTAGCTTTTGTTAGTGTAATCCCAACACCTCCAGCCTTCGGAGATACTAACATGACATCAAAGCCACCATCTTCTTGAAACTTATCTACCGCCGCTTGTCTCTCTGGTCCCGAAATTTCTCCATTAATTACCATAGGGTTGGTCTTAAGATTGTATCTCTTCTTAATTAATAGAGGTAGGTAATTAGGGCTGTTCCAGCTTCTATATTCGATAAAAATAAGTGCTTTCTCTTGTTGCTTATAAACGTTGTCTAGAATTTCAAAAGTGGCTATCAGCCTTGCTGATTGTGAGATGTATTTTTCATCCTCATCCTGCTTATAGTCTGTCGGGTGTAGTGATATAGACCTTAATTTGTGCAAAGCCTCCATACCCTTCTTTCTCTCATCAGAATTTCTTACTCCTCCAGTTATTAAATCGTATGCGGCGCATTGATGTTCTGGCATTGTAACTTCTTTGATCAGTATGTGTTTTTTTGGTAGCCCATCCAAAACTCCTTCCTTCATTCTTCTTAAAAAAGAAGATGGATTACTCTCTTCGTCGTAGGAAATCTGATTATAGAGATGTTCTAATTTTTCTTCGGTTTGATCTTCTTCATATTTATTACTGAACTCTTTAAGGGAGCCTAAAAAACCAGGAAGCAAATTATCATAGATGCACCACAAATCAGCGAGTCTATTTTCAACTGGAGTACCAGTCATGCCGATTTTAAAATCTGCATTTATAGTTTTTGCGGATTGAGTGACCTTTGTGTCCGGTGATTTAACTTTCTGAATTTCATCAAAAACTACTGCTGCAAAATTAATGCTGGCAAAAGACGTTTCGTAGTTACTGAGAGTTTCATAAGTAGTTAACACCCAATCAGCTTTATTCAGAAATTTCTCATCCAATGTTGGTAGATAAGTTTTTTTAGATTTTTTTCTTATTTTCTTTAAATCGGGTCCAAAAGCTTTGAGTATATCGCCCATTCCTGGCGAGCGAAAGTGCAACTCATGCTCCTTTTCCCAGTTTTTTAAAAGACCAACTGGCGCAACTATCAAAATGGGTTTACGTGCAATTGCTCCTATCTCCATTTGTTCTCTTAACCACATTATAAATGTGAAGGATTGTAGGGTTTTTCCTAAACCCATATCATCAGCTAATAATGCTCCGCGTCTTCCATTAGCATAATTCCTGTAGAGCCAATTTACTCCATGTTGTTGATGAGTTTTTAATGTTGTTATAAGTGATTTAGGAAGAGAGAATTCAGCAACTTTTCTTTTGGAAGAAGAAATTTTGTAGGAAATTTCGTCAAAATTTTCTTTCACATACAAAACATAACTAGGATTAGAATCCTTATCTTTGCTTGGCTCCTGAGAAAGTTTAGAGTTTGGCTTGGCGGTAATTAAACTTTCAACGGCGCTTATAGAATCATTATCCGTTGGTATTTGATGATCCTTAAATTTAATTTCAGAAAGACCTTTTGTCTTTCCTTCTCTTAATAGAGGAGCGAGTTTTTCTAATTCTTCAGAGGTAAGTGTGAGATAGTTGGTTTGCCCATCGCATTCTATTTTTATTCCACTCGGAGAGTCATCATTTGGAAACCATTCTTGCCCCGTTATTTTTATCCAAGGTATGATTGGTTTGCGCTTTTCTCCAAATCCTTCAATTCGATCCGAAAATATACTATTTAGAATTTCGTCGTCTGGTATGCCATCAAACATGCATTCTGAAAGATATGCTTTGGGATTTTGTAAGAACTGTCTTCTTAGGTTGTTATCATCGGAACTATGAACTTCTTTGATGTGCGTAAGAGCTTTTTTTAGATCATTTGATAGGATTAGAAAGCATCCATTTCCAAGGATGTAATTGCTGTTGATGCCAGCTCTAGAAAAGCTTTCATAAAATTTTTCATTATCAGCTGCAGTCAAAAGATCGTCAAATCTTTTGATAGGTTCCAATGATAGGTCATAATTGGTTTCTTCAGAAAACTTGCACAGTTGGGGATAAAAATTAAATCCTCGAGATGAGTCAGGAATAACCTTAATTTTAAATGCATTGGCAAAGTAAACTTTTGTCGATCTAAGTGCTCCAGTTAATTTTATTGAATTTTTAGTTTCTTCCGGAAGGTAATCCTGAATTTTTGCAAAACACTCTAGTTTTCCTTGGGTGTCGCTTGGCATCAGCTTGTTTATTTCATCTATAGCTTCCAATATTTCATAAACTTCTTTTGGTAATTTTTTATATATTGCGGTGGTTCCCATTTTTAAAAAAGCTCCACATCTACTAGCCCCGATGAAAGGCTGATAATGGTTCTTCATAAACTTATGAGAAAATCTGAAATTGGGTTGAGTTATGATCCCTTCATTTTCTATATGCAAAATTATGTCCTTCTCTATTGGAGGCAGTCCTAA
>Ga0214921_10000803_pt1 | contig 55810 bp, 42 predicted proteins | sample LL1505_MetaG_FD_177992 | JGI IMG/M metagenome (GOLD analysis project Ga0214921, IMG submission 177992) | Freshwater microbial communities from Lake Lanier, Atlanta, Georgia, United States - LL-1505 | ecosystem: Environmental > Aquatic > Freshwater > Lake | place: USA: Georgia | collected... | reverse complement strand
TTAACCTTGAGGTAGGTTCTGTATGCATTCATTATGACCTGCCATGGAAATGGTCTACATACACTCAGCGCGAAAACCGGATTCACCGAGTTACATCTAACTTTGAAACCGTCAGGTTTTACACACTGCTAATGGCAAACTCAGTAGAAGACAGAAAACTTAAGGTCGTTCTTGACAAAATGGGATATCATGATGCCATCTTTAAGGGAGCCATTGCCGATCAAGCAATTAGTCAAAGGATGAGCAAAAAAGACTTTATGTATATCCTTGAAGGCTAGGCGTCAAGTTTAGGATAAACTGTTTTTGAAGCGACGTATTTTCTATAAAAATTATCAATTACAGTGAATGTAACTTGGTAATTAGAATTTGTATTGTCTGGACCACTCAAAATATATTTGTAATATTCTATTGGAGCGTAACCGCTTGCTATATAAGCTTTGGCACTAGTTGTATGATTTGATTTTGTTGTACCATACTGCCCAACCATTACTCCGGTAATAGAATTATTTGAAATACCAGTATAAGAGAAAATTTCTTCATCAATCATAATTGCCCCAGTTGTTGGCCAATTAGAAATTGTTCCAGATGCAAATGCAATTGTTGTCGGCGCAGAACTTGATGAAATTCCTTGATTTAATGACCCAACTGATGTAGTAATTAATTTTCCATTTAACGAAGGATGGGTATTTAAAATTTGATCACCAAAATCCCATTGACATTGAATTGGATAAATTTCACTAGTTGAACCAAGAATAATTGGTATAAATTTAGTAATCGTGGTATCAATTGCCGGACTTGAACTAATTGTCTTACTAGCATTATAAACCGGTACAAAATAACCATTTGAAAATCCAGACGCAGGATATGTTCCGGGAGAGCTTCCGCCAGTAATTGTAATTGTATATGGGGATAATGAACTAGAGGTACCAATTTGTTTTTTTCGATCCAATGCAAAATCAACAGTTAATTTTGCTAAACTAGAAGTTTCTTGAATTTTATGCATAATTTTTTAAATTTCCTAGAGTTGCATATTTAGGAATATAATTTAATTCAGTTATAGCAGCCGTTTGACTCTTTGCTAATCCTTGAATTTGCAATTCTTTACCTGAAGTTGCAAATTGTGCACCGGAACTACTGCCATTAATGATAGGATCAATAGTTAACCAGTCATCTGCGCCGATTTCATTAATACCATTTGAATAAGACCTTGCAGACCAGTGCATTGTTTTCTTTTGAATTGTAATATTGTCTACCCACCACGTTGAACCACTTTGCGCATTATCTTCAACAATTAACAATGAATAAATTCCTGATGGATGAAAATCATTAGTAAGTTCAAATTTAATGCTTTGCCAACTACCTTCAATAACATCTGGTGTATAAAATGGCATAATAACATCGCGTTCTTTTTGATAAAGATATACCGAAATACGTTGACTCGCCAATTGTTTATAGAGATTAAATTCAATTTTAATATCTTCAAAATCTTCAATTTCAAAATCATTTGTTTTTAAACCTTGCAAATTACCTTCGCTATTAAAAACTTTATAACTACTTGTAGAATTTGCTGCAACTCGTTTATTTTCAGCCATAAAATATGAATTAACTTTATTAAAGGGACTTTCATCAATTGAAGAATAGAGTTCAATAGGTGGGGTGTTTTGAATTGCGGCTTGAATTCCCTTAACCGGCGTATAACTTTGTATTGGTTTAGATAACAATTTGGCGTAAACTAACCCATGAGATCTAACGCTTTCCATATATGCATCCCCATCAACTAATTTGGCAGACCAACCAACTCTACCTTTATGATTAATAATAAATAAATTATTTACAATTCCGGTGTCATATACTAAAATCATGTCATTGTAAACATAAGTTTCACTTGTTACATTAGTTAATTTATAAATTTTAACTCGTAGCGTATAATTATTAATTTCAGGCATTATTGCATAAACGGTATTTATTTCAATTAAATTATCTGGTAAACTAAAAGTGTATCCTGCGGTTGAGCCGGTCTCTGTATAAATTTGAATTTTAGATTTAATGTTTTCGGATTCCTTCCACCAAATAAATTTAGCGGTAGCATAAGAAATTTTATTTACATCAATATAATAAGATAATTCATATTGCGTTTTTGTATTCATTGTTCTTTGCGTTTTACCGCTTGTATTAGCATACGCAGGAGATGTCAAATTTAATTGATTGAATAAATGCGCTGGGGAAGATGTAGTGTGAGCGGCTGCAACCGTATTATATTGGCCTCGTCCATTTGTTGCAATGGATAAAGTATTGCCTGATTTTGAAGAATATTTAATATATTCAGGGTATTGTGATTTTATATAAACAATTCCTGAATTTGGAAAACTACTTGCATTTGATAAAATTATGCTCGTTGTTTCAGTACTAGATAAATCTTGAGCCAATGTTGTACTGACCGGGGTAGTCTGAAAATCAGAAGTTGGAGAGGTGCGCAGTAATTCAGCTACTGATGTTGGCGTCGGAGTGCTTCTTGTAATTGGCAATTTGCCTTGAATAATTGAATGATCTTTTTGCCTATATTTTTCTAAATCTTCCAAAACATTTTCAATATCACCAATGGCGTCAAGTTCTGTTTGCATTTTTGTATTTAAATAAGTGTTAGTAACGCCTTTAGTTGTGGCTCTAAAATAAATATTGAATTCATTTGAATTGGTTGAACTTGCGTTACTAACTGAGCCAGTATTAAATGTGACCTGCATTTTTCCGTCTATAGGATCCGGGACATCAAAGGTACTTGGGTTATTTTCATAAGATCTAAAAAGTGCGGGCCATAGAGTTGGAAGATTACTTGAATTTGTATTTGTTGGCCAATTTGTAAAATTGCTTGAAACAATACTTGTCAAAGCAGATCCATTTGTTGTTGGTTGTAACCCAATGGTTTCTAATTGAGTTTGTAAATCAATTGGAGAATAAATCCAATCCTTTGAAACGCACCTCATTGCTAAACAACGAAAATTAAAATTTGAACCCGTTGAATTATTAATATTAAATTTAACACCTTTAATGGTATCTGAAATAGTCTCATTTGCCAAATTTTTTGTGTACGTAGATTTGTTTAATAATTTTAAAGGAATTTGAATTTCTACGTTTTCTTCAGTTGCGGGTTTACATGTGTTGTAAATATCTAAAATTTGAGTTGCATTTAAAGCAGTATTAAATATGGAAATTTCATCAATATTGCCTTTAAATAATTTTTTATCATTTGCGGTTGCGCCACTTGGAAGCAACCCACCAATATAAAAACCAAACCCCGTTTGTATAATTGCATCTGAGGTTCCCGTACTAAGACCAGCGCTTGAAGAAAGAGTGATTGATTTACTTAAAGTTCCACTGGTAGTAAATGTAGTAGGTGTGCCTTGATAAATAGTCGAAGACGTAATACTATAAGTTTGATTAGTTGTTAATCCGGTTGTGTCACTTAGAGTGGCTGAAGTGCTACCAGCAGTCGTAGTTATTTTTAAATTTGTAATTTTTGCATTTGGTTTAATTGTGCTAGTACCGGGATTTCGCGCTATAACTCCATTAACATACAAAGATACCCCAGCGCCAGTAGTGGAAAACACTGCGGTAATTAAATTCCAAGCGTTATCAGTAACGGTTTGATTAGCTCCGGTGTTAGTGGATAACGTTCCACCCGAATGTATAAAAAATGGTTTTTTAGTAAAAGAATTAATTCCTAAGCCATAACCGGTTGTATATCCTTCGTTACTAATTAATCTTAAATCTATTCCGGGAGTAGTTAAACCAGTAGTTAAATTAGCAAAATCTGGTTTACACCAAACAGACACAGTGAACGACGACTCCGTTGGATTAATATTAGAGGTGTAAGGAATTTTAATATAATTACTTGTTCCATCAAAGTAAATTGAGGCACTGCTTGAAAAAACTCCGGTTTGATCTAAATTAGTTGATGTAATTGATCCCCTAAGTTCTCCGTTACTAACATCAAATTCGTCTTTAATTTCAACATAATTTTTAATAAAAGTAATAGGTGTTTCGTTTACGTTCCCAGACCCAATAGAATCAGTGATCCAAAATACATTCTGATTTGTTCCTTCAGAAACTACTAAATATGCATTTTGAAGTTGATTCCATGAAAGCATTTCTACTGTGCGAGACACAATCATATTTCCGTTTAATATTGCAGTAACAGCATACACTCCGTTTGCACAACTTGAAGAACTCGTTGTTGCAGACTCACTGCCTGAAACTGTATAATAACCATTACTATCTGTTGGAATACCAGCATTTTTAATTAAAATAATGTCGCCAACGTTCAATGTTATTGAATCAATTGTGGTTCCAGCTATTGAAAAAACTGATCCATAATTAATGTTATATGACTCAGACCCAGTGGTAGCAACGCGAACATTAATTAAATTATTAATTTCATCATTAACGCTAGTAATATTAGTTTCTTCAAGTCTCCAATAAGTTTTTAATGAACTGTAATTTTTAATTTTATCAATTTTGTTACTTTTATATGTTAAATCAGAATTGCTTAAATTAATAACATCTGTATTGGCAGAAGCAAAACCAACTTCAGAAGTAAAATCAATTGATGATAAACTCTTTTTTAACGGAGGCAACACGGGACAAGAAATTGTAATATAATCCCCGGCTAAGGATGTATCATCGTATGATGATAAATCTATTTTTGAAGGAGATATTGAATAAAATGTTTTTGTTGCATTGCTTGAACAAACGGCAGAAATTCCATTCCAATTGTTTCGATCAGATTGTAAACCTACAGTCAAATTAGTTCCTTGCCAATTTTCTGATGCGATTAATGTTGAGGAACCAATTAAATCTGGATACGTAGTATTACATAAAATTAATCCTAATTCAGCCATTGTAGACTTAGTAAGAAATGAAATACCCCTTTTAGTTTTTTTACCATTATGAAACGATCTAATATCGGTGTGTTTTTGTTTACTTATTTGATCGTTTTGAGACCCATCTCCGTTTGTGCTAGGGTAACAAACGTAGTTATTCCACTCGCCCGTTGCATTAACAAAAGCGTCATTGACAATTTCTATATTTTCTGTTGCAACTTCTTTAAATGTTTTAAATGTACTCACTTGGCCACCCAGCCTAAATTACTAAATTTAAAATCGTTTTGAATGAAATTCAAAGTGTCCCCGGCAACTGACATGTAAATGCTGTCGTCAGATTTAATGGAATGATCATATCTTTGAAACGCAATTTCTTTAACGCCTGCAAAATAAGCTTTACCATCTTCTAACTTTGCAATGGCCTCTCTATATTTATGACGACATTCCAAGAAAAAATACATTTGAGGCAGGGTTTTTTCTTGAATTAAATGATTTCGATCTTTTGTTGACACAATTGTAGTGTCGCCTGCTATAATTGGCAAATCTTCAGTTGGGTAATTACTTGTATTTTCCGACGCCATTGATGCGCCCGACGCCCTGTGAATAAGATCGTTGTTTAATCCTCTATCTGACGGAACGTTAAAAAATGCATTTAAATCAGTATTAATTTGAAAATATGTTGCCGAATCAATATTTTTAATATTGTCATTTGTAGTTGTCAAAAAAGTAGTCAACTTTTGATTTAATGCCGCAACCGAGTCGTTTGCTAACAACGTCAGTTCGGCACCATTTGAACTTTCTAAAATGTCTCCCTTATAATAATTATAAGCCAAATTTAAAACATCAAAATTAACATCAATCATTTCTGAAGTAAACGGATTATAACTTTGATCTTTTGGAAAATTATACCAAGAAATAAAATAATCAAAAACCCATTGGGGGTGCTTTTTATAAACAATTGGTTTTTGAAAATCTCTAGATATATAACTGGACGCTTGTAAATGCGTAAATTCAATTTTTAAATATCGTGCATGTATAGGGTTAGGAAAAATGTAATTTTGTGCTTTAGTAGCAGTAAATTCTTTTGGAACCCTATTCCACAATATCATATCCAAATCATCAATTGATTCAGAGGACGGATCTTCATTAGAATAATAAACATTAAATTTTATATTTGGAGTCACAGGATCTAAATAAATTGCGGCAATGGTTGTTTCAAAAGACAAATCAAAATATAAATTTTCAACTGCGTATTTAGAAGGATTTGCTTTTGATAACCAGTAAGTATCGGTATTTAAATCTAAAACATTTTTTACCGAGTGCTCAGTTGAATTAACCAAAGATCGGTAAGAGTTTCCTAAAAAGTCAATTCCAGAGTCTGCAACATCTCCAAGTAATCTAAATCTTAACGCTCCAGAAATCAGTGCAGCGGTTTTAACATCACTGGCAGTTGTTTTACCACTTAATTGTGCGTCATTTAAATCGGAATCAATGTAACAATAGCAATCGTTTAATATAAACGGATTTGTTGAAGATAAATAAAAAATATCAATCCCAGAAATTGGTTTAATAAAAATTCTAAATTTTTGATCTAGATATTGTTCATCTATTGAAAATGGGGCAAATTTAATTAAAAACCATTGGTCTCCATTTTGAGACCCCGTTGCAATATCTTTTAACAACGTCTGCCAACCCTTTGCTTTGTTATAAACTTGTAAAGTGTACGAAAATTGAAAATTGTCTGTGTTTGCATTCAAATGAATTTGAAACCCTGTAAAATTTGGAATGCGACTCGTTCCTGTTGAACTGCGTCTTTTAAAATCTGTTGGTAATTTGAATTCTTGTAAAACTGTTTTAAAAATGGGGTAATTATTATTTAAAATTTGATTTAATGAATTAATGTTAATCAAATTTTTATTGCTATCAAAATAAGGCGCATTTTGATTAATAATGATTCCGCTTAATTGATTGCTAATTTTTTCAGGTAAATCAACTTGTTTTTGAATGTCAGGAGTTAATCTATGAAATAGAACGCTTGAAGCAGATAAAGTTGCAGGGGTACCCGAATAAGTTGCCATAATTACACAATCCTTCCTATTCGTAAATTACGAATACAAACGGGCCAACCCAAATTTGTTCCGTCTTTATTAATTAAGAAGTCGGACGCCGTTCGATTAAATTCAATGCGAATAAACCTAGTAAAAATCATATTTTGATTAACATCAGTAAAAAGATAATTTTTATACGTCCAAGGAGATTGAGTGGCTTCTGATCCAATATAAGCAACGTCTTTATTAAAACTGATAGGGGTGTCGGTATTGACAATTAGTTCGGGCGTTACCTCTACATAATTTCTTACCGTTTGATAATCTAAATCATCATAAGTTATAGTTACTTTTAACGGAGATCCAATAACTTCAAACGCAATGAAGTTAACAGCCGAAAGTTCTTCTAGATCAATTTCAATAAAATCAGAACCGGCTGTTTTAGAAGCCGATGCCCAAAAATTATTACTTAATTGTAATTTTTTAATTCCCGGTAAATCAAAATAATCAATCGGGTAACTTTCATCAATTAATGGAGTTTCCGTATAATCTTCTAAAACACTCGCCGTTCTTGGTTTAAACGCATTAGCAAATAAGTTTTCAATTTTAAACGATTGTGAATTAGACAACGATGGAAATTTTATAATAAACTCTGGTGGTAACTGTTGACTTATCGATGCGTACTTTGAATTTGTAACGGACGTAATGTTATCTGCATAAGATGCGTCTAATAACGCCAAATCGTTATAAACAAAAACTCGATCATCGCTTAATTGATGAAAATCTTGATAACTTTCTTTTGCGTATTTATTAGTAATTGGGGCTTCAACCTCTATTGATTTTTCTATCCAATGAACAGAACTTGGATCTGGCCAAGGAATGGATTCTTGACCGGTTACAAATCTAGAGGTGGTTACGTAATGACTCGTTTCGTAAATTTTAGTTTTAGAACCAGTTGGCGTTTGTTGCCATTGGCTCTGTCCATCTTGATAAATTGGATACGCAGTCATTGGTTTTAATTTATTAAATACAGTTTCTAAATTGCGTTTTGTTGCAATGTCAATATTTGCAAATTCGTTATTTGCAGACAACACACCTGAACTAGATTCAACAGTTGGAACGCATGTTTTTCCTCCAACAGCGTCATAGCCTAATTGATTAACTAAAGTTGAAGAAACGGTTAATGTGTCAACCTGTTGATTTGAAAGTTGGTTTACCATATGAATTTCAAATCCATTTTCAAAATCGCCATAAACTTTAACATTATTTTTTAAAGAACTGATGCTATTAAGCAAAATTTGAACATCGTAATAAGTTGTTATTTGATTTCTACCATTTGAATCTAATATGTATCCATTAGAAGTGGTTTCAGTCGAAGTCGCGCTAATTAAATTAGCAACCGTTTTACGATAATAAGGAATGGAAACACTTGAGGCACCAAATGTAACAGTAAATGATCCTTGGCCACTTGCAAGGTTAGTAATTGAAGGAATTGGATCAAAGGTAATTTTTTGAATTACCGTTTTACTTTTTTCAACATTTGGAATAACTGTAAATGATTCAGTGTTATAAAAACCCGACCTACTGGGCAAAGCAAAATTTTCAATATCTAAAACAACGTCACTGTTTTGATTAAACAAGTGTTGATAATTTTCAATAATAAAAACATCTTGACCCAAGGCGGATTTAGCCGCAAATCTCATGCCGTCAGGAGTTGAACCCAATCGACCAGCATGAAAAAAATCTACAACTCTGTTTTTGTAAGCTTGATTTTTTGCTTTAACTACTGACCAGATTTGCTTATTGAGCATACTTTCTGGGTCGTCAGTATATGTTTCAGTTGCAATTTTGCCAAATTTTAAAGGGTCGCTATAAAATTTTTCAAGTTGATTAAAATTTAAACCAGCCTCTTCATAAATTAACCTTGCTTCTAAATAATTCTTTTTTAAAGCTCCCACTCCAACTGGGCCAATTAAAACGTATAAAAATTTATATAATATCGAGTCTGGAGAAGTGTTATATATCTCTTCAGGAAATCGATCTAAATGACTTGTTGGATGCTTTGATCCCTTTAAAGCTTCAATAAAAAATTTTTGATCAACTGTATAAATATACTCTTGTTGTTCCATTATTCAATAACGTTCCAAGTAGATTCTGTTTTTACTCTAATGGTCATAATTGAAGTAAGATCAATAGATCCATCTGTTAGCGTTTTTCCAGTAGGAAGCGAAGCCAACTCGCTGTCTTTTAAAATAACGTCGGTGTTAATTGCTCCGTTACCACCAATTAAATAAACGTCGAACGAAGAAATAAAATCTTTAGAACTTGCATTGGCAAGGGTGATAGTAAAACGGTTTGATGAATCTGGAACGTTTTTAGAACCAGCAGAAACGTCAACTAAGGACGCGCCTAACCCGTTTTCAATAATAGTCGCAGCAGCAGTAGGAGTTGCAGCATTTATTAACTGCTGTATTGTAAAAGATCCTGAAGATTGCGATCCATAATTTAGTGAAAATTTTCCGCCCGAAGGATTTCCAGTAAAGTAAAATTGATACTGAGTCGCGGGCCACGGGCTACCACTTCCGCCAATTTGCACCTTTTCTAAAATAATGCCAGTGATTGAATCTCCATAAATGCTAGTTTCCGTTAAACGGTTTCTAGGATCTCCAAAGGCATCTGTAGTTTTTGTTAAAGAATCCTTAGACCATTTTACTGCGTCCACTCCAACAATATTGTGAACATATTGAAGTATGTCTGATAATTGAATGACTCCGCCAAATTGAGTACTATTAAAATAATTATTTAATGCAATTTTAATATTTTGTTGTAAATTAAAAATGGTAAATCCATTTTCTGGAATTATTGTAAGATCAGGTTTAAAATACCTAACTTTGGCTTTATGAGCCAAAATGTCAGTTGTAATTTGCTTAGACGCCTCTAGTGCAGATTGCAAGACAATAATATTGCGATCATAAAGATAATCAGTTACGGTTACGCTATTGTCTGCTGTGGAAGATTTTAAAGCAGCAGTAGCGCCAATTGAATGAGCAGCGGCAGTTGTTGAATTATAACCCCTGCTTGATATTGTTAAAATTGCGTTAGTCGCATCATTTTTTGAATATGCAATGTCTTCATTATCAATTGTCACAACACCGCTAGAGGGCCAATCACTTGTGCTAGTTAAATTAATTTGAGTTGAAGTGGTTGTTAACGGATATCCAAATGTTAATTGAATATCACTTTGATTCGCTGTAATATTCATTGCCGTGTCTAAAGTAATTGTTAAAGTAGTAGTTCCACTTATTGAGGCAATTTTTGTACCAGCAACAATGAAGCTGTTTGAAGGATCGTCTACGGTCATTCCCACTTCTGGAATTCCGCTACCGTAATTAAAATTGCTAATATTTGATGTTGAAAGGGTAATCGTTTTTTTATCTGATGCCGAACTTAAAGTAGTGGCCTTACCATAAGAATATTTAATTTCGTCAAAGACTAGCGCCTTACGAATAAATTGACCCGTAAACGGTCCAGCGGCAGTTTCTAATTTTGTGGCTCCTCTAATATTGTACGCCCACTCAATACCATTTCTTGCGCGAACTGTTCCGCCAATATTTGTAATATCTGTTACTAACCAATAATGAACGTTTTTATAAAAAGTTGTGTCGCTAAAATTGATTTGATTGGGCAAATCTAAAACCGGTTGCTCAAGTAACGAAGTTAAAATGTTACCAACAACGGGCCTGCGCTCCGGCTCGCTAACCCTTCTAAAGTTTTCAATATAAAACGGATTAGTTGAATCACTACTAAATTGAATTGTAGGAACATTAACGCCCGGCCTTGGAATAACTTCCGTAGCAACGTTAGAATCTGCATTATCAATATAAACATCTACACAATTTAAAATTCCACGTTCATAATCATTTCTTGAGGCAGAAGATGTATAATTATATTCAAGTAAAAGAATGTCTTTTGGAGCAATTGCGGCGGTTGGCTTTGTTCCTGATCCGGTCCAAACATTTAAAAATGTTAAATTTGGTCTATATGTAGCGGCATTAGATGTTGGATCATCATCTATTGAAAGAAAAATTGTTGCGGCAGAGGTTCCAGCAGTAATTCCGGTAGAACTAGAAAGAATAATTGATGTGGTATCCGTGTAAACAAATGTAACGTCATTTTCTTCTGGTATAGTTGTAGATGAAATTGTATACCTGAGGCCAGAAGTTAACCCGCTTGTACTGTCCAATGTGGCAGTTGTTGACGCGGCAGTGGTTGTAACGTTAATAACGTTGGTCGTACTAGTTATTGCAGTATATTTCCATAACCTCCATGCATCTCCGCGATTTTTATCTACATTATCAATATTAAATTGATAATCTAAATCCTCTCTATAAAATTTATTTGCTTGATTTGCTTCTACAGAAACAAAATTTGGCAAATGATCATAAATGTATTTAGCGCTTCGATTAGTTGAAAGCGCGGTGGTGTATTGACCCACTCCGGATGTTTTGTTAGCGGAAGTATCATCGTTTGATGGAACTTGAACGTACTCCCTCCATTTAGAAATTGGTCCAATTACGTTTGCCTTTTGTGCAAGGGTTGAGATAGCAAGGGCTAAATACTGACTTTCTGTGCCAGCTAAATTTCTAAATGGTCCGCTTGATTTAAACCGCGCCTTTACAGAGTTATCCGTTTCTTTGGCAACTCCCCCTGTAATTGCATAGGCGTTTGTTATTTTAGTAACACCCGAGACTGTAGTTTGATAAAAACTTTTAATTGTGTCAGCCGGAACATTTCCAGATTCTCCAACAACTATGCATTCAACTGGTGCAATTACGCTAGTTTGACCCTGTGCAATAAATACCGTAGAAGTAGTCATAAAAACTGCATCATGATCAGACATACCAGATGCAATGACTTGAGTTCCTGCTGGTACACGAATATCAGCGGGCGCAGCGTCACTTCTAGAAAATTGTACATATCCAGTTGCTTTAACTCCAGACTGTCTACCAAATCCAAATAATGATAAAATATTGTCAAGGTCGGACCCAATTTTTGCATCAATGTCTAATGCTCCATTGATTGTATTTAAATCAACTTGGGCTTCAGCAAGTGATTGAGCAACGGTGTCAATAATTTGTCGTTCAGGGGTACCGACTTCGGCAGAAATCGAAGGATCTAAAACCCTTAATTGATCCACCATTCTCTCTGCTATTTGCTGTTGTGTTGCCATATTATTGTAATGTCATTTCTAAAATTTTTGCACCACTGGTGCCCGTAGTTAAAGATATAAGAACATATAAATTGTCCATATTTGCTGTTACTTGTATACTATTTATTGCAAATAAAACTTCTTTTTTTGTTAAAGTTGCTTTACCGTAATGAATTTTGTCTTGTTTAGCTCTTGCTAATTGAGCGTCTTGGTAATTACTTAAAATTCTTTGAATTTCTATTTGAATTAGTGAAGCCGCTAAATTTTGATCGTTCATGCCAATTAACGATTGTTTTAATTGACCATCCGGCATTACCCCTCCGTCTAATAATGATCCGAACGTTGGATGCAAATCATTTTCGCCCATTTTTTGCAAAAGATGACATCTAAGGTCTTGAATTAATTTTTCATCATCAGTTGCTTTTTGAAAACCCTTGCCTCCTAGTGCAAGGTCGCCGTTTTGTAATTTTAAACTCCAAGTCATATCTATATATTAACTGTGCGGAATTGACGTATGTAGAGTTTTGTATTAAACAAGGCTAGGGGGTTATCATTATTAATGGTCCTAATGCCGAGCTTGCTCCAATTATACTTGCCGGAGTGGCACCTGCGGAAGCAGACGCCGCGTAAAAATCAGTTGCACTTAATGCAAGCCCTGTTCCCATCCATTGCTGTCCGCCCGGATAACTTGATGCATAAAACGTAGGAGCAGTTCCGCCAGCGCCAGAGGGAGTGTAGTATCCAATCCAATAAACAGCTCCAGCGCTTAATGAAGCGGTTTTGCCACCAGTTAAATTAAATATTGCGGTTTTCAATCCAGCTCCACCACTCATAGTAATAGTACCCGTAGACACGGTTGTAACAAAATCGCTTGCAACAATGTAATTTCCGGAAGAATCATAAATTCTTACTACACCGTTGTAAGTACTGTTAGACGAAACGGTATTATATAAAGTTACAGTTGATGTTCCGGTCAATGTAATATTTTGAAATGGAGTAAATTTACTGTAATAAGTAAACCCCGGACTTGGAGTTATATTACTCCAATAAAAAAATTCTGGAGTTCTTCCTGAACAAAAAAATGAAGAAGTTCTATTATTATTAAATCTATCAACATAGTTTTTTGTTGCTGCATCTTGAGCGGCAGTCGGATCCGTCACGCTAGTTAATTTATTACTATTTAAATTTTGATTAGCAGTAAATGTATTAGCTCCAAGAGTGGCTAAAGTTCCAGAAGTTGGAACTGTTAAATTAGTAGCGCCGGATGTAGTAAACGCAAGAGTGTTGCCGCCACTAATTGTTGGAACTTTAGTATTATCAATGTCAATTGCAACGGCGTTTGTTCCAGTATACGGAGACGTTGTTCCAGAAGTAGTTTTAAGTCCCGTAGTTCCAATACTAAGGTCGGCTAAAGTTCCACCAAGAGCTACGCCAGAAATAGTATTAGAAGTAAGGCTAACTCCGGTGCCATCAACAGTAATACCGCCAGACGTTTTAGGTTTAACGGTTACAGTTTGATTTGGCGAAGTGCCAGAAATTTGAAGGCCATTACTAATTGCATTATAATCAACAGCTTTATTACTTGTTCCAATAGCCGTGCCTGAAATAACGCTACCAGAACTAATACCAGTAGTTTCAGCAGCAGATTGAACATAAGCAACTAATTGGGCTGTAATAATAACGCTGGCCGTACTTGGAACGCTATTTGAACTAGGGCTGCGAGTCACACCGGCAGAATAAAGAAGGTATACTCCGGCATTGCTAGCAGACCAAATAAACTCAATATAATCGCCCGCTGCAACAGTAAGGATAAAATTCCATGAAGGAATAGTGTGGCCGTAGACCGAGCCATGTTTTGCAGGAACAGAAATAATTCCGTTACTGCCAAAAATATCAGTTCCATTTTTACGCAACCAGACGTTAACATCTTGATCTGAATCATCAGTATTTTCAAATTGACCAGACCATTGGATATTATAAGTGCCAGCATAATCAAAGGTTAATCTAGTTTTTGATTGATTGCTATTAGACCCATCGTTTGAAACCATGCGGATGCCATTAGAACCATCATTAACTTCAGCAAACATTGCATAAGATTGATTTACAACAGTAGTTCCGCCATAAGGTTGATTTTGATCGCTTTGCCATTCACCATAATAACCAAGAGTAGCGCCACCGCTTGATACGGTAATTGAACCGCCAAGAGCAACGGGGTTACCATTAATTGAAATAGTATTAGGATAAATTTTTGTAGAAGCAATGGCTGCACTAGAATTAACATCAGCATCAACAATAGTGCCATCAACAATGTCAGTAGATGTTGTATTAGGATTATAAGTCATTAGAGGATTATCCAAGCCGATCCAGTTGATTGAAGGGTAATGGTTTGATACTGTTTGATACTACCATTCATTGTAATAGAAATCGCTCCATCAATAGTATCAGTACCAGCCCTTGCAATAGTTATTGTCCCGGTACCACTATTCTTAATATTGTAAATACGACCAGCGCCAGCACTTGTGGCGGATGGAAGGGTCACGCTGTAGGGGCCGCCAGTGCAATTAACGGTATAATCGGTCGCATCAAGAGTCCTTGCCGCCGTAATTGCCCTGTAAGGTAATGACACCGCGCCAGTTGCTGCGATACTGCCGGAACTAACACCTGCTGAGGTCCCCGTAATATTATCTGATGTTAATGCAATCGTACCAGTAGATCCGGGAAGGGTTACTGTGGCAGTGCCAGTTGGGGATCCTTGAAGTAATGTTGAATATACTCCAGACGTACCATAAAAATAAGCTCCGCTAGTATTAAAATGAGCATTGACTATTTGCGCATTTGAATCAAAATTTACAAGAGGAACGGTACCAAGACTAGTAAGCGTAAATGCTGTATAACCCCCGCCCTTTACAGTAGGATTATTAATGTTTAAAGATTCTAATGTACCAGTTGTAATCTGACTTGCATCATAAGCCGTTGTGCGAATAAAGTTATTAGATCCTACATAAACCATCATAGCGGTAGCGCCAGAAGCTAAAGTAAAACTGGTACTTGAACCACCGGCCCAGCTAATTGTCCCGCCACTAATTGTATTACTAATTGTTAACGGCGCTCCAGTAGAATTTCGAATCCAATATATTGAGTTGTTAGAAGGAGCAACGTTAAACCTAACTTCCGTAACAATAGTGCCAGAGGTGTTTGCAATTTCAATAAAATTTGGTGATCCCGCTGTTGTTGCAACATTGTAAAAAGTAGAAAATGCAGAAGTTACTTTAGAATAAGTTACACTTGGGTTGCGAGAATCAGATAAACGAGTGTCAGAAGCAACAATTAATTTGCTAGAGCTTGTATCAGAACTAGAGGCAATAGCGGCAGAAGCAAGTTTTCCAAATGTTACGTTAGTATCCGCGATTTTTGCAGTTGTAACTGCACTTGTAGCGAGTTTTGCAGAAGTTACTCCATCAGATAAACCCGTACTATTTGCAAGTTGCGTCGTATTGATCGAACCATCTCTAACAATATATTGAGTCGGAGCAATACCATTTGATTCGTTAATACCAATGGTTGATGAAGACAGTAATTGCCAATTTTGTATACCGTTTGCATCTAAATAAAGGATATCATTGGGGTAACCAACATTCCAATAATTAAAAATATCCCATGTATTAGATTGATTATTGTCAATTACCATTTGATCATAACTAACATTTGTATCTTTAATACATTGGGCAAATATTCCAGTAGGCGTTCCATAAGGTTTACTGATAAAATAATCTCCGACAAACCAAGGACCAGAACTGCTGGGAACCCTACCATGCGATTTAACACAAACATAATAATTCTTATCTGATCCTGTAAGACTGTCATGCACAATGTCGCCATTTACAAATCCATCAAAATATGAACTTTGCAACCATCCGGCCCAAGAACCGCGAAAATATAAATTTAATGATAATTTACTGCTCAAAGGCCAAATTTTTAGTGCAGATGAATCTTTTGGCCCATAAAGAATGTTTGTATTAAGATCGATGGCATAATCTCCTTCATTTCCTAAATCAGAAGAGGGCGCAATGGGAATGTAAGCGTTATTAGTTGTTCCTGAATTAATGGGAACAAAATTAAGTCCGGACATAATTTAAACTTTCTATTTTTATCATGATGTTGAAATCCCCGTGCCTACTACTGATGATCCTGCCGGAGCGGTTACCCCCATATTTTTCCAAGCCGAACCGTTGTATATAAATCGAACAGTGGTAGGGGGTTTAGACGATAACCCGGCCTGAAGTGTAGGTAAAGTACCGCTAAGAGCATCTAACACAATGTCGCATGGAGGATTACTAGTATTTAATTTTTGATTATTACGAATTTCATAAATAACACCGGCGTCTGCGCTTGTAAGAACCGGAAGCCTAAGAGCGCTAACAATGGATTTCATAACAGTAAGGGAACCAGTTGTTCCCGATCCGGCTGTTCCTGTAACAGAAGAATTTGACGCTGATGTAACTGTAAAATTATAAGGGGCTGATGTTGTTACCGATGCAACCGTAAATCCGGTAGCAGGCGAATTAAATCTTGTTTGCGTCGTTCCCGTTCCTCCAGTAAATCCACTAATAGCCACTTTGTCACCAACAGACAAATTGTGTGGACTTGATCCGGTACTATAAGTGTACGTTATTAAACTTGCCGCCACAGTGCAAGCTGCGCTTGTAAGGAGAAGCGAATAAGTATTAATTTCTACAAAATAATCATTTAAAGTTAATATGTCATTATGTTTAGTTATTGACCTGTAATTAAAAGCCCGACCGGGACCGGCAGGACCGGTGTTACCAGTGTCACCTTTTAAACTTGTGCCCGTTGAAGGCCACGTTGAAGTTTTAGGACCATAAAGTGTTTTTAAATCAGTTGAAAAGAAATAATCACCGGCAGCACCAGTGCTTGATGCAGTTGTGGCTGGCGAACCAGATCCAGAGTAAATTGTTGCGCCTGCCGCTCCGGGTGGACCAATAGAACCAGTTGGACCGACTAAACTAATTCCTGATGGCCAAGATCCGCTCGCTTTAGGGCCATATAAATAATTATTATTAGTATTTATATAGAAGTCGCCGTTAGACCCCAAATCATTACTAGGGGTCGTTAAACCGTATCTGATCGTGTTTCCTGATCCGGTACCACTAGTAGTTTGATCAACTGGTATCCAAACACCGTTTTTATAACCAATGACTTGACCAGAAGCAACCTTAGAATCATCAATGGCAATAACTGATTTACCAGAAATAGTTTTTATTGTATCGGCATTAATTTTAGCTTCGCCCGGATTAAGACTATTAATACTTTGATCATCGCCAATATCAACCCTACGATCAAGCATCCAAATGCCGTTTTCTTTTCTTACTAGCCAAGTTTCCAAAACTTTTGGCCATACGAAAAAATTAGGAGTATCAAAAATAGCAATTTGAATTGTGCCATAATCTTTTAAAGCAGCCTCAATTATTCGATTAGAAGTATCGACGGTGGTGATTCTAACCATTTGTCTTGCGCCCATGCCGGGTTGCATATGATCTTTAATTGCCATTAAGACTTCTTACCCTTTGGTTTGGGTTTTTTCTTAGGCGGAGAAACAGCTTTAATTTTTGGTTTAGAGAAATTATCAGGATTATTTACAAATGCACGAATCATGCCAGAGTGAACCCACTCTTGCTCAGGATTGCCATCTGCATTTTTAAGCGCCGCAGGAGAAGACAACGTAGCCATAGTTGTAAATCCACTTTCATATGAACCGGAATGAACAACTTCTTCAACGTAACATTGTAATCCGTGGTCAGGAAATGCCACAATCCCTCCGGGATACAATTCAGGCATAAATGTAAATTCAAACGTCGTTTTAAATTGAGAAGCCCAAAGCATACAAAATCTTTGAAACGCCAAGTATGTTTCATAAATGGGCGATCTAATAGCGGGCACCTCTTCATAAACCGGTCTTGCTCCGTACTTTTTCAAAAAATTTATTGCTCCGTCTTGAGTAAGTTCATCTGGTTGAGCATCTTCACCCATTGGTAAATAATTACCATTTGTGTTTGCATTATTTGCTTTTTTAGTTTTGGTTCGACCTTTGCCTTTTGCGCCCGCATCCTTTTCTCCTAAAACTTGACCCTGCGCAGTCTTTCCATTTAAGAAGCCGGTTGCAAAAGCGTTAAAAATATTAATTACGCCAGTTGTTTGAATTTTATCCATAAGATCAATGCTGCCATAACCGGCGGCTGGTCCACCATAAGCAGCATTTGTGTCACCCACAACAAAAACATGCGTTGCCAAAGTGTCATCAGATAAATCAATTTTGCCGCTAATGATTTCTACATCTGCAATATTCCAATATGGTTGTCTATTAAATCCACCAAAATAATCTGGATAAAAAGCATAAAATTTGCCGTTAGGCATAGACATAAAACTTCTTAATGAGGCTCCGCAAATTTGTTCAATAAAAGGCAGTAGGGGTTGATCATTCATCAAACTTCTTTGACCTGTAAGAAACCGAGATTCTAAACTATTTAAACCGCCCGGAATCGAAAGAATGCTAGAATAGGCAGAGGCTTTTGAAATTTGTTCTGCGTTGTAAGCAGATCCTCCGCCTCCTCCTCCGCCACCTCCTCCGCTACTTGCGCCTCCGCCGCTACCTCCATCGCCATCAATAGAAGCGGCTCGTCCTCCATAAGCCCAAGTAACAACGTTCTTGGGGTCTACGTTACCATCTTGTGTTCCACCTCCGGACACTCCGCGACCCGGAGCAGTATGATGGTTTGGATACTTTTGCATCCAAAAATGACAATGAGGCCCGCTTCCTGCGGTACCACTTTTACCAATCTGTTTACCGGCCTCAACTTCTTGTCCTGCGGACACCGAATATGATTCAGCGTGACCATATCCAAATCGATCTCCTTTTTGAATAACTCGCTTACCATCAGGGGCATATCCTCTGTCTTCAAGAGATTCGATAACAATAAGGTTCATTCCTTCGTCATACCAAGGCCCAGCATAAATAATTTTAGATTTTACTAAAGCGTAAAAAGTTGTTCCCATGCCCATGCTATAGTCATTTCCTCTATGCTCATGAGGATTGCTGGGCGTATGCGGATAATCGCCATATGGCGAGCCAACTGGCGGAGCGGATGCAAGATTAAATGGCTTGTGTACATGACTGCGATCTTGCTCGCTTATTTGACTTTTAGACGTAGACGGTGGTACCGTTACCGATCTAGGATTTGCTTGTCTGCCTGATTCTCCTGCTCTTGTCATATTGCCATCTCTCTATTAACTGTGTGATTTTTATAAAATTTAATAATTACCAAATTACCTTATTTGTTCTTCTTAATTCTTTGACCATAGTTTCATTAAGCACGGTAACTTTAACAACATCTTTACCTACCCCGCCTACGTCTGGAGTTAATCCAAGGGTGCGGGCACCATGTTCAAAAATATCCATACAATCTGGGTGTCCACCCATAGGCGTTGATCCTCCTGCGCCAATATCTGCTTTTCTAGCAATAATTGATTTACCTTTATATGTAATTTTAACAGGGGTGCCAGCGGGAAGGTTTCCCATTGCGCTGCCATCAACAACATCTGGATTAACCGATGGTTCTGCCCACCAATGACCGCGATTGGGAGTAGTTCCCGGATACTCACCACCGGGAATAACACCGTCCGGGGTACGAAATCCGGAATATTTAAAAGCGCCTCCCATATCCGGTCCCCTATAAAAGGTGGTGGCGGTAATAACTTTTTCTTGTCCAACTGGAAATGGTCCGCCTAATATCCCGTTGTCGCCACTTGTATCATTTGTACCCGTATTTGGTGAAACACCTCCGCCTCCTCCGCCACCGCTAGCATTACCGGCGGCACCACCAACGGTTGTGGCCCCAATTACTTTGTCAAGAAAACTACTAACATCTTTAAAATTGGCCTTGGCATCCCCAGTTAATTGCGTATAAATTCCCGTAACAATGGTTTGTATGGCTTCAGATGGTAGCCCCTGAACGTAAATGTCATTATGATTCCAACCTCCAACGTCTTGAAGAATTCTATAAATTAAATATGCAAAAGATGTGTCTGTCACTCCAGAATTAGCCGACTGTTCCGCCGTTGGATTAAAAGTTAATCCGCCATCTTTAGTTGGCTTCCAACCCAAGGCCTCTAAATAATCAGAAACAAAAGGTAGCCCCGGATCCCAATAAGTATGTTTAAGTTTCTTTAAACTACAAGAAGCCGTCATTTGAGCTAATCCGGGATACAATTGAACATATGGTGAAGAATCACAGTAACCGGTAAAAACTTGCACCGGATAACCTTTTAATCTAGTTAAGCTAATAACAATTGGATCCATTGGATGAAACATAGGACTATAAGAAGTCGTCCCGTCTGCATTTGACGTAGGGTGTTGCGTGAACATAAAACGTGGCTCTCCATCAGGTCCCTCAGCTTTAGGATTACGAAATTTTATTTGTGCAGAACTAATTGCATTCACTTGTCTATGAACTGAAAAATCTGTAATGTAAGAACTTAAATCAAAAATTCCTGTGTCCGTTTTAATCCAAACGTTAACCTGTGGCGCGTAAACTAATCTTTTCATTTTAATACCAATGTGGATTTCTAGACTGCCATTTATCCCAAGCAGCCGAGGGCGAACCGTAATCGGATCTATTTTTAATATATGTTAGTCCCCACTTTATTTGAGTCACCGCATTAGTCAAATAATCTGGGCCTCCTCCTTCTGACCGCCTTCCCATTTTATTTGCCGGTTTAGATTGCGGGATGCCATACGCTCCAGAACTGCTATTTAGCGCATCCCACTTCCAATTAGATTCATGCTCCCATAAACTTTCAAGTGGCGAAAATTCACTTTCCGGCCAACCAAAATCTTTAAGCATCGACCTAGCAGCGGCCTTTGCTTCAGATGGCGTGAGCTTGCCTTGCTCTCCAGCATAAGGCGGAAGATTACTGGTTCCCGCAGCGCCACCTCCACCTCCAGTGTTTCCTGAATTATTTCCGCCTCCGGCAGCACCACCAACAGTTGTTGTACCAATAACCTTATTAAGAAAATCTTTTACATCTTTAAAATTGGCTTTGGCATCGCCAGTTAAATCAGTGTAAATACCATCAACAATGTTATTAATTGCTGAACTAGGCAATCCTTGAACATAAATATCGTTATGATCCCAACCTCCGATATCTTGTAAAATTCGATAAACTAAATGTCCAAAAGAACTATCGTTTAATAACGTGCTGTCAGGAACATTGTTCATAGTTTTTGGATTATACGCCAATCCGCCGTCTTTTGACGGAATCCAACCAAGGGATTTTAAATAATCATAAACAAAAGGCAAACCCGGATCCCAATAAGTGTATTTTAATTTCTTTAAACTACAAGAGGCCGTCAATTGACTTACGCCCGGATACAGTTGTATGTAAGGGGTTTTATCACAGTAACCAGTAAAAACTTGAACTGGGTAACCTTTCAACCTAGTTAAAGTAATAATAATTGGGTCCATTGGATAAAACATCGGTTTATATGAAATGTCACCATTGACATTTGACACCGGATGCTGCGTGAACATAAACCTAGGTTCTCCATCAGAACCTTCAACTTTTGGATTACGAAATGTAATTGATGCCGAACTTATAGCATCAACTTTTCGATGAATTGAGAAATCAGTAACGTAAGGGCTTAAATCAAAAATTCCGGTTTCTGTTTTAATCCAAACATTGACTTGTGGTGCATAAACTAACCTTTTCATTGACTGTCTCTAATTTCTTTAGCCTTTTTTAATACTTTATCCCAAGGATAACCAGACCCCGGATCTCCGTGATTACCTCCCCGATCTCCTAAGTCGGCGTGACTGCACACCCCTCTAGATGTAGACCTTTGAATTGGAATGTTATATTCCTTTGACCAATAAGCAATCCATTCAGCGGCTTTATTTACTTGTTTATCGGGCCATGAAGTTTGATCTGATGAGCCAATTTGTTCAATGCCAAGGGCCACGCCATTATATGCAGCAACGTGATATGCTTTTTTACTGCCATTAACATATTTAGCAGAATTTCCTTCGCCATCAATTCCAACGTGAACCGACAGACCTTGTTCCATCAAAACTTGTTTGAGAATATCAAGGTCTGTGGTTCCAGTTAAATTGGTTCCTTCTGTGGCATGTAAAACAATAATTTTAGGATCTCCCGGTCGGTCGCCCCAATAATTTCTTCCGTTGCCATTTCTAGGAATAAATTTGTTCATATGACTTGGTTCATTTCCTCCACCTCCGCCAGCACCAGTATCGTCTCCACCGCCTCCGGTATTTCCAGTATTTCCTGCATCCCCTCCACTAACCGCACCACCGACAGTGGTAGTACCAATAACTTTCCTTAAAAATTTACTAACATCTTTAAAATTGGCTTTGGCATCGCCAGTTAAATCATTATAAATACCATCAACAATTTTATCAATTGCTTCAGCCGGTAATCCTTGAACGTAAATGTCATTATGATTCCAACCTCCAACGTCTTGTAAAATTCGATAAACAAGGTGCCCAAAAGACGAATCGGTTAAATTGTCATATCCCAAATCTCCGGTGGCTGTGGTTACGGCTTCCGCCGTTGGATTAAACACCAATCCGCCATCCTTACCGGGTATCCATCCGAGGGCAGCCAAATACTCATAAACAAAAGGTAGGCCCGGATCCCAATAGGTATATTTAAGTCGTTTTAAAGTACAGGACGCGGTTATCTTTGCAGTACCCGGATACATTTGAACATAAGGCGTAGTATCACAGTAACCAGTAAAAACTTGAACTGGGTAACCTTTCAACCTAGTTAAAGTAATAATAATGGGATCCATGGGATGAAACATGGGTTCATATGAAATGGATTTGCCCTCATTTGACACCGGATGTTGAGTAAACATAAATCGAGGCTCTCCATCAAGGCCTTCAACTTTTGGATTACGAAATGTAACTTCCGCAGCGCTGACTGCATTTACTCGTCTATGAACGTTAAACGAGGTAACATAGGAGCTTAAATCAAAAATTCCCGTATCTGATTTTACCCAAACATTGATTTGCGGCGCATAAACTAATCTTTTCATTGAATTCGATCTAAATTGCTTGAATCTGTATTTTCTGGAGGATTTAATTCGTCTGAGGCGGGCGGTGGTTCTACTGAGGGGGCTAAACCGGGATCAAGCGCATTTCCTTCTTCACGCGCCCTACGTAACACTTCAGCATCTTGAGCGGCAAAATCGTCAGCCTCTTGAACACCCCAAGCTTTTTTATTTTTATTAAATAAATCCATATAACTTAAAATTTGAATCCCTTTAGTTAAAAGTTGATCGTCATATAATCCATACTGTCCATTAAATTTTGATTTGAGTGGAATAAATTCAAATTTGAACTCCGGAGCAAAATTAAATTTGATTGCTCCAGCTTGAATGTTTGAAATGTACCCTTCAAATGAATGAGCTTTATGACCACCTTTGACATTTTTATAAGTTTTTAATGAATTTCCTCTAATAAATAATTTAATAACTGGAGCTTGAACTGTTTGCTGTCCAATTGGAGCTTTAACTTCTACACCCGAAAGCACCTGCATATGATTTTCTCTAACAAAATTAGCTAATCTATTATATTCATATTGATTTGGCATTCTGCCTGAAACTTGTAATTTAGGTTGATTAAAAGATTTTGGATAAAACTGATTTCTAAATCGGCTCTGTCCAGTTGAACCAGCCATTGCAAAATCCATTTGTATATCTTCAGCCCATAATTTGATATAAACCCCTTCGTTTGTTTCAAGAAGCACATTCCATGACGAACTTTTATCAGCAGAAATATTAGGCGTCGTAACACCATAACCCGTATCAATGGGATTATTTAAAATACTGTTTGGGCCAACAGGATACGATTTTTTATCTTTATAAGGGGTTTCGCTCATTTAAAGTTTTACTTTGCCTTCTCAGTTTTATTTTCTTTTCCATTTTTTTCAGGGGCCTTAATATGAGGTTGAGAATAGGATGATTCAAGATCTTTAAAAGACCCGTCTAAATAAGTTGGAATCAAATTAACAAGGTGATCTTCAAGTTTTTTTAATTGAGCGTCTCTGGTGGCTTTATTTGCGTCTGGTGCGCTCCAAGGGTTGCTTTCCTCATATCCAATTTCCCCAGTTGCCGTTCCGAATGGTTCAAACCCACTTGCAGCCGCCTCACCAGCAAACATCTGCTCTGAAAGAACGGAATCTCTAAAATTGTCGCTATACTCAGAAATTGCTGCGGTTAGTTGCCAAGTTGGAGCGACCACTTCTTTTCCATATCTAAATCCGGGTAAACTTTTGGGGTAGATATCAAATTTCCATCCACGATACAAGTAGTGCATTTCAACAGGGCGACTGTCATATTGTTTAGAAACCCTTCCTCTGCCACCCTGAGTTGCATTTTGCATATATTGAATAAACCAACTATAAATGTCTTCCATTTGCTTATATGTTGATACCGTTCCATTGATTTGCATATCGCCAACATACATTGAAAGAATTTGTACAACTTCGCCGTCAAAAGTTGGATAAGTTTGAGTATTAAGTCCATATGACCATGTAATCTGATCGGGACGAATTGGAATAACCAATGGCCTGTTAGTCATTGCAGGATGAGTAAAGATTAGTTCTGAATTAGTCATTAGATTAATTTATTAATTAGATACTAGGTTGCTAGCCATGTCACCCTTGGTCTTAGAGCGATTTTCAAGCTCCGCCTGAGCAGTAGACTTTCCACCGCCATCTGAATGAGCTTTACTTTCTTGTGATTTAATTTTAAACAAATCAGCAGCCGAGCCTTTCAATTCAATTGTAACGCCTCCAACACTTGCTTGATTTCCGCCACCACCATCTCTTTTATCCTGACCGGGAAGATCAATGCCACTGTCGCGCAGTTTTTTGGTATCTTGGCCTTCAAATTCTTTAATTTTTGCAACCATTGCTTCTTTTGCCTCTTTTGTTCCGCCAATACCCTTATCGCTTTTACCTGCCTCTTCGATAGCTTTAATTCTGTTCTTATCGTATCCAGACGTTTTCAAATCTTTGCTCATGCTTTGCCAAACGCTCTTTTTAAGCGGAGTTTTTACTTCTAAACCAGATTGAACATTTTCTGCCGCTTCGGTCTTTGCCAAACCAGATTCGACGGTCGCCATTTGTTCAGGACTAATGCCAAGCTGACCAGCGGCAAAAGCCCGTTTGCTGTCTTCTGCCTTTGTAACAACGGTTTGACCATATTTATCTTTTCGTATAATGTCACCCTCGGGCGCAGCATCTTTAACATCTTTGATGCTTTTTCTTAAAGCTGAAACGGTTTCTCCTGTAGTTGCCAAACCGGCTTGATAAGGCATGAGACCAGATTGCAAGGCTAGGTTGGCTTGATAAAATCCACTTTGCATAATTGGCTTAGTTTCTCTTGCCTGCATACCCGTAGCAAGTTCAATATGCTGAGCCGTTTGCGCCCCCTGCATGGCCGTTCCACCTACAGTTCTAGAATATTGCGCCATCTCCATTTGATCAGCCTTTGCATCTTTAAAATCTAAAGGTACATACTGTCTGTTTTTAAAAGTTTGAGTTTGTAAATTATTAAAATCGCTTAGTGCGGCACCGGGACCTTTAGGAGAATACCTTGTTGTTAAATCCAGTAATTGAACGTCTTGAGGCGTAACCTCTCCATATTGCTGTTGAACCAAATCAAGAGAAGATTTGGCCCGATCAAAGCGTTCCGTGCCTTCGTTATATCCTAAACCAGAGACAGCTTTCATATTATCCATTGACTGTTGAGCGTTAATTCCTGCCCCCCTTGCATCTTTAAGAGCCATCAATTTCATTTTTGCGCCTTCGCGCCCGGCTTGATTGAATAACATTGAATTTAAACGAACGCCAAATCCTCCAACTTCAAGGTCCCCAGTTCCCGGATCTACACCTTGTTGCGTACCAAGAGCCACATTGGTCTTTGCAAATTCCATAGGGCCAGATCCAAGAACTTTTGATACTCCAGTTTGCCTATAAGCGTCCATTGCCATGCGACCAACGGGAAGAACGTCATCTGACACCCGATCTATAATTTTAGAACCGGAAGTAAACCCTCTACTAAGCAAATCTCCAGTGGTAGTTCCCGTTGCTTCATCAGCTTTTCCACGACCCGCAACTCTTTTTGCCGCGCCTGTCAATAAATCGCTACTTAGTTTGCCGTAATCTTGAGAAGTATACCTTTGATCTCCAAACCTTGGAATAAATCGTCCTTTTTCTGGTGCTTTAAATTCGTCAGGGCCGCCGCCTTCACCTTCTTCACCATCAGCCGTTCCACCGGTTTTTATCGTGGGTTTTTTTCCGCGACCTCCTCCCTTTCCTCCAGCAGCGGCAGAAACTTCAACATTGGGTTGCTCTTCAACATTGGGCTGTTCTTTTTTAACTTTTTTACCCACAACTTTGTCTAAAATTTTGTCTCCAAGGCCCCCGTTCCATTCTCCGCCCGCAACGCTTTCTAAAGCTGTAACCGCCTTGCCTAGTTTACTTCTAGGCGTTTTACTAAACCTTGCAACCTCTCGACGGGCACCTTTTAAAGCTTCAATGTCTGCACCAACTGTACCAAGTCCTTCAATAGATTGATCGCTTAGTTGGCCCACGCTTTCGGCTCCACTACCCGGACCCATTGCTTCTAATTTTCTTATACTTTTAAGAGGCCCCTCTCCTGATTTAAAAGTACTTGTTAATGAGTTAACAGGCGTAGGGCTTGTAGGGCCTGTAGAGGCTATTGGAGTAGGGCTTGTAGTGCCCGTAGCAGTCGTTTGATGATCGCCGGTTGGACTGGCTTTTGTTGCCTCAGATGCTGAGGCCGAAATGCCACCCGTGGGAACTTTTGGTTGCTGCGCCGCATTGCTTTTAATAAACTCATTTGTAAAATGCTTCATGGCATCCATCATTGCTTTTGGAATTGTTTCTTCCAAAATACTAATGCTGCTTGCAATTTGATCTAACTCCCCAGAAAAATTCTGCATGGCCATAGATTGAGCTTTGGCAATATCAGTTAATACCGAATTGTCAATGCTAATTAATTGAGCTTTAATCTTGGGAGTTTTTTCAGGCATAAAAGTTCTCTTAATAATTAGGGGTCAGGTGCGCTACAATCGTGAGTACAATCACAACTTGTCACTTTTTATTTGCAAAATTGCGGTTGTTAAAATTCTCTTGTCATTGCATTAGAGATGCGCTACAATTATACGTATGATCGCATTAGCATTTATCTACTGGTTGTTTGTATGTATCCCCGTTGGCGCTTATATGCAATTAAGCAAAGACGACAATGGCAAAAAGGGAGAATTTAGCATTGGAGGAATATTAGGCTGTTCTCTCATCGCGTTTATGATGGTTCCTGCATTTGTGGTTCGTGGCTTCAATGTAACACTGGGAGGGCTTATTTCTGTTTCAGATCGAATTCAGCATGACATGGACGACTCTTTGATTTCAATCAAAACCTGTCGTTGTAAACACAATTGTCGCTGCAACGCTGGCGGAAACATCTCTAATTCTCCAGATCGACTATAGCCCAATACCAAAGCCCTTTAGTTCTTTCATCATAGCTTGAAACTCTTCGTCGCTTTGAGGAACTACGTTCTTAACCTCAGACGGATCTAGGTATTGTTCCGATTCATCTTCGCCAAACATTTGACGGTAAATACTTGGACTGGCAGCAAAAACTCGTTGTTTGAATTCGGCTTCAAACATAGTCACTTCATCTTGTGCTTCACGCTGTAATAGATATGAAAGCAGACGAAGTTGAAGGGGGTTTAATCCTCCTCCTCCTCCAACATGTCCAGTATCTCCGACGGTATTGAATCGCCCCTGTCTGTCAAAGAGTCGGGCGAGGCCATAAAGGTAATCCGACTCCCTTGTGATAAATTTTCCATTTCCTGAATGGCTGCTAATTGCCGTTCAATTAAACCAGTGTATTTAACGTAAAGGTAATTAATTGTTGGCTCAAACCAATTAGAGGATACATAATGAAATCTAGCCCGCGCATAGTCTTTTTTATTTGGACCAGCCTGAGGACAAAAGTCGGGATCTCCATCAACTGAAACAAGTGCAAGGCCAATTTGTGCCGCAACCCAAGCTTTTGCTTGAGCTAAAGTTTCAATATAATCTTTTGTAATAAGGCCAGCAAGAATTTCTTCCTCTAACCTGAGAGTTCTAATGACAAATTCGTGACCGCAAAAGTCAACTGTTTCTTCAAGGTATCCAAGCCATAAAAGACCCTCAACCTCTTCAATAACATCTTCAGGAAATGTATCTTCCTGCTCTTCAATAATACCTTGCTCTTCCATAACTTTCCTTATCTTAAACTAGAGAAGTAATCTATACCTCTCTAGTTTAAGGTCCGGAAATTATCTAAATGACGTACTTGTTGAATCGTTAATGAGAGAGCCGCCAATATTCTTTGAACGATTGTCTTTCATTGGATTCTTATTATTGCGTGTCATGAAGGTGTAATTGACTGTGATTTGCTTGACAATTTCCATTGTGCCAACCTGAATTGTCTCGCCGTCAACTACTGAAGAAATTACGCAATTGTGATATTCTTCTGTGTAAGGCCTCATTGCCTTACCACGAATCTTTGGTGGCTTGACGTACTTGACAATCTTAATAGGATCCTTGCTGTTAGCAACAGCGTTAAAGATACCTACGATGTCTACGGGACCGTGACCAAGGCCGCCCGACTCGCCTGCACCGGGCATAGGAGAAAATTCTTGCTTGCTTAAGTAGTCAGCAAGACGTTCCCAAACCTGAGCGCCATAAAGCTCATAAAGATTAAGTGTAATCTCGCCCATATTTGCGGCAAGAGGTGTAATAAGTTCTACGGGATAAGGCTCATCTAGTGGGTGAATGGCAACGGTGCCAACGCCAACTGGTGTTGGTGACTTATGAGCAACTTCTTGAGCAAAAAGAACCGGTTTATTGTCCCAAGTGAAAACTGTAAAGCCTGAGCCACCAACTCTTGCGCGGTTATCTGCGCCAATAAGATCTGCTGCCATTTTAGATTGCTCCTGAGTTAATGTTGTTTGTTGTATCTGCTAAGCTCGCGCTGCCACCAGTAAGGTCGATGGAGAATGCGATATCAACGTAGTTGACTGGGAAGGATGGCCTATAAGAGAACCTTACTTCAATAACTGTTGGACTGAGTGTTACAATTTTTGATTGAACGTTTCCAAACGCTACAATGTCTCCGTTGTTGACAAGTATTGAAAGGGTGTTGGCCACAGCCGAAGCTACAACAATGGCCGCACCATTATCAGCAACAATCTTACCGATAATTTGGGTATCGATTGTTGACCTAAGGGAGTTAATAACCTTATGCTTGGCCCTGACCACTGATAATTCCTGCCTTGCTGAGTTACTATCGTCAAGTGTAATCGCATGCCTTACTTGAATTGCGCGACCAATCTGTTCAATAACAAATAGGCCATAGCTAGAATCAGTAATTTTATCAGCCTTATTCCTTGAAACAAGGACATTATCAAATCCTGAAATAAACCTGCGTGTAAGAGTAGAAGATACTGGGCGCGAAGCAATCATGCCAGCAATTGCTGCTGCTGCGTACTGACCGCCAAGTTGTACTTTACCGGTGCCGCTTGATAGCGAACGCTCAAACTGAGAGGGTGACAGTAGCACTATTGACTCTGCGTGTGCGCCATCGTAACGGCCCTTGAGAATTTGAGCGTGAGTCCTTAAAGTATCAGGCGTTGCATAGCTACTTCCAGAAGGTGAGTCTGTGCCATCTTCTCCAAAAACGCCCACAAGGTATTGATCATTATATGTTTGTTGATAATGAATGTGGTCCTGTACAGATTGAAGAATTGAAAGTAAACCTTGATCGGTAAGTGAGTATGCTGTTGATGAACCGTAATTATATGATTTTGTTTGACCAACCACAGGGACAATAGTGCCAATACCTTCGACCGCCCTAAGTGATTCTAAGGCGTTTCGCCAAGCGCTACCATTTGTAATCTCAGCATTAGTTGGAGCAGACTTAGTACTACCGCTAACTGAGAAAATTGGTTGAATAACAACGTCAGTTGCACCATTTTCAAAAGCAAGACTTGCCGCAAGGGTTAAGGGCGAGCCAATATTAGAAGTTACAACACGGTTAACAACTTTGTAAGCCGGTCCATAACGACGCTCAACATCATTAACATTAGTAAATCTAAGTCCATTAAAGTAATCGCCGGGAGTGTATGTAAAGTTAACATACACATCTGCTCCGTCTGCAATAAGAGTAGTTTGAGTAATTGAAGCGGGAGTGGGGCTAACAGAATGTGTAGCAGCGGTGGTACCATTGGCAGCGCGAACACAATTAAGAAAACTAAACGTACCATCGGCTGCTGCAATTGTAACATCTGTAATGCTGGCTGTCATAGCTGCAACATTTGTTCCGTCAAGCGCACCTTGGAATGTTACTACGTACCCGGTTTGGGCACTACCAGTAACGGCAACATTGCTAGTTCCGCCTACGCTTGTAAGAGCGGCTAATGCACTTTTAATGTTAGCGGCAGTTGCAAGAGGAAGAATCTGCGTTGTTGTGGTCGTTGTATTATTACCAAGGGTGGTATCACTGAATGTTAACGTGTATGGTTTCTTGATAGTATATGTACTTGTAGCGGTAATAGAAACTCCGGGTGCAGTTGCAAGAACCGCTAAAGTTCCACTAATTACATTGGCGATAGTGTAATCCGCACTTGCAACATTAATATTGCCGTTAACCATATCTGATGTAAAGTTTGTAGTTACACCTTTTAGTACTCTTGAAGTACCAATTGTTGCTGCTGAGTTAGTACCAGTGGTGACACCAGTGCCGGAAGAGAGCGTGATTGGAAAATAAGTGATACTGGTTAACGAGGTACCCGAAGTAATAGCAGGGCTAAAAGCTGTATCTGTGACCAATGTATTTGTATCTGTTATACTTACAACAGTTCTAGCTTGTGCGCCAACAATAATTTTGGCCCCGACTAATGCAGAAGTAAAACTGGAACCTCCGGATTTGGTAACAGTTGTGCCAGTTGATCCGACCGTCACACCAGTAACGGTATAAGATGTAGCAGCAACACTACCACCAGTAGTAAATGTAATATTATTAGCGGAGGGAATTGCGCTAGAAGAAATTGTATAAGTTGTGTTAATAGCAAGGGTGCCCGGATCATTTAAATTAGCAGAGGTACTACCGGCAGTAGTAGCAACTGTTAAATTGGTAATATCGGACGCAACCGCGACGGCAACTGTAGAACCACCGGGATTTGATACTGGATTAACGGTAACAGTTTGCTGTTCGCCACTAAAACTTTTTGAAGAATATGTAATTTCTTCGCTGTCAATAAGGATTGTTCCGTATGTATCAAATCCATCGGGATCGCCCTTGGCAACAACAGTGGTAGTGGTTGTGTCAAGTGCAGTTGAAAGGGTTGCAGTAGGAACGGGGTTGTTGCGTGAAAGGGTATGAGTTACTGGGTCAAATTTGTATGAACCGGAAACATATCCGGAGGTCGTGTTATAATTTGAAGCAGTGTTTTTTGCGCGAGTTGGATCAACCGCTTTGACAGATTTAATGCTTGAAGCAGTCATTACCGCTGTAGTTGGATCGGTTTCGTAAACGAATGGAATGGTGGATACGTTGTAGTATGTACCAAATGTTGCTACGGCATCAGTTACCATACAATCAATAACAAAATTGTTAGGGTCAGGAACAGAAACAACTGTATAAACTCCATTAAAAGTATCAGGCGAAAATCCCTGAACTTTTACTTGAAAACCCGTTTGCAGGTTATGAGCATTTGCGGTTCGAAATGCTGCGGTAGTGCCGTTTTGATTATTTACAGCAGTAACGGTCACAGGTGTAGAAGAACCGTTTAGAGTGACAACTTCGGTACGCTCAATAAGTCCGGGTGCAGGTCCAACTAAGCAGACCGTATCAGATGTTACAATAAGGGGGGATACGTTATTAGTAGAATACTCTTTAACGTTTACTCCGGGTGTTCTATAGTTTAGTGACATGTTATGTTATGCTCCTTCAGCAATTAAAATGTGAGTATGAATTAAAAATTAAAGTATTTGATAAAAATAAAATATTTAATCAAAAGAAAATGCGTTTTTCCAACTATCTTTACCTTCAAGGCCCGGAGGTACCGGTTCAACGTCCTTAACATAAGGATAAACAAATACATTTGAAATGTATTGATATGAAAAATCTTCTGGCAAACTGTAAAATTCTCCAAAGACTTCAATGCGATAACTTGTACTGTAAATTAAATCATCTTCGGCGTTCCACGGAACTTTTTCTTCAGTCTCATTAATGGGAGAAATTTTGTCTGAATTTACATTAATAAAATGACCGGCTGAATCTGGATATGCATCTGAATCTGTTGGATATATGCGATTAAAAAAGTTATTTGTATAGGTGGCTAAATCACCCATTGCAATAACTTGAACTAAAGTGTCAGAAATTAAATCTCTATCAAGAGCAGATAGTGCGTAAACTTTCAATTCAATATCTGCTTTATAAAAATAATGTTTAAAACGCCACGTTCTTGTTGGATCAGATGAATCTACAATTTTTTCTTCGTGACCAACTCCAGAATTAAAAACTTCCTTTTCATATAATTGAACAACGACCGAAGGGAAAGATTGGCGTTCTTTTGGAAATGCAATACCGACTTTAGTATTTTGTAATTTTTCGTCTACATGATGTGCAAATACAGGTTTTAAACCTTCAACAATTGCTGTTTTAATATAAGTTTTATATTTAATCGTCTTTTGAGGTAAAAATGTCATCGGTCAATTTCCACTTTCATAAGAACGTTATTTTCTGGAACCAAGGTAATTGGGAAATTTTGATTAATAATGTGACGGTTGCCTAGATCTCCTGAATATTCTTTTCGACCCCTTCTATCAAGGCCGCGCATGCTAACAGGCGTAGTCATTTTTGCTTGATAGCGTTGACTAGATTCAATAATATTACCATGATCATCTAGCTCTACATGGATAATTAAATCCCCATCGTTAATTTTTGGATACCAACCCATTGTTACTTCAGAGGTTTGAACCTGCATCATTGCGCCCGTGGGAGTTAAAGTAAAATAATCTTGCGGAGCATCTGGCTCAATAATATATGTTACTATACCCGGCCCGTATCCTCGATACTTTGGAGCCTTGGGCCAAGAGGGATCGGGCGCAGTGTCAGACAAAACAATTTGACCAGAGGTGGGATTGATCCATTCGTTTTTAGATTTTTCCTTAGAAACAAATCCAGCCCCCCAAGAAAGATTATCGTTATTACGAGTTTGACCATATATACTGTCATAATTTGCAGAACGCTCAGCGTAGTTTTTATCAACGTCATTAATTGTTAAAAGTTTTTTAATAATAACCGGTTGACCCATGCGCCGCATTAAATCATGAACTTGACTACGTAATCTTTTAATGTCTTGAGGTGCGCCTTCCTCGCCTACATATTTAATCATATAAATAAGATCACTGCGCACCTCTGCACGAATTCCTAGCCCTGCGGCCATAGAAACTGTGGCGTTCATCAAAGATTGAACAGAAACTTCAGCATCTGTTTGAATATTTGATGTTAATGAGATGGGAAACGACTCGGTATAGTCAGTCATATTTCCCCTTTAAGCAAGTGCAACTTTTAACGAACCTATTGAGATGTTAAATGTGTCGCCATTGGTCATTGTTAACGCTGCCGATAGTGGACCATAGTAAAGCAAATTCCCGGATCCATAATTGCCGGAATCATAAATACCAATACTTGTAATGCTACTTCCGCCTGACCACGAACCTGTTGCAGACCAAGTTAAAACGGCAGAATTGGAAATTTGACCATTTAATGCTGATCCCCAAGTGATGGGTTGCCTAGCATAGTTATTTGAATTAGTAACTTCTACTCCTGCACTTGAAATACTTGGCGAAGTGGTAAAAAGGGCCGCATGAGTTGACGTTGGTTTATCAAATGTTGTTTTGCCAAGGCTGTGCTCAAGAAGTTGATTTTCTAAATATGTTGTAATGTTTGCCATCGTATATTAAGGTGTCGCAATTTATAATTAATACTACCAGTAACCGCGTCCAACACTTCTTCCGCGCATAGGCGCAGGAATAAGGCGACCGGCTTTTGCGGAAACAAGAAGTTTGCTGTGACCAAGTTGCAGAAATCCCCTTTTGTAAAGGGCTACCCAACGTAAATATTGTTGCATTTCAAGTTCATACATACTTTGCCAACGTTGAAGGTAATCGCGGCGATCTTGCCAAGCAATTTGCGCACCAGTTGGCATAGGTTGCTCAACATATGAACGCATAATATGACGAAGTGCTTGCACAAATACCGCTTGCACTAATAGTGGATAATTACTTGTTACAGTATTATCTGTATTAACAAAATTAGCTATAGTTAAACCAGTAGGGGGATTTTGATAATTAATATCAAAAAGAGCGTCATTAATAAACTTTTCAATTTTCTCCTCACGGAAAAAATTCATTGTTACATCTTGAACCCAAGGGCCTTCGTCCTCTGCGTCAAAACAATCTTCAAGTTTAGTCCAAACACCGTCCGCAACAACTTTGATTGCAGAATTAACAACTTCAAAGGGATCAAAAACTTCAAAATTAACTTTGGCTGACTTAGTAATTCCTTCAAGGAGTTGAAAAGTTGCAACGCCAATATAATGTCCTAATTGATCGGTGCTATCAAAAACTAAATACCCAGTACCGTCTTCTAAAATGTCACCATCTTGAGTAGTTTTAGTTTTATCCGGTTTTTGAATTGTAAAAGATACCGATCCTAAATCTTCGTACTTATATGGCTGATCTTTATCATCATAAAGATTTGCAACAAGACGAGCAGAATCGTTTAAGGATACAATTTTTAATTGTTTATCGTAACCAAGGCTCATGCAATTATTAACTGTTGGCAATAAACAATCTTAAAATAAAAAGAGCCGCACAAGGCGGCCCTTTCATTAAAACATTGATAAATTTACTTATCTGATTCTTCTGCGGTAGGCTCTTCAACAACGTCTTTCTTTGTTGATTTCTTAGGAGTAGCCTTCTTAACTTCTTCCTTAACAACCTCAACAACTTCTTCAACTTTATCCTGAACCGTTTCAACGACGGCCTCAGTACCAATTTTAATTTTGGCAGCAATTGCCTTTAGTTCTTCTTCATAATTGGCAAGATTTTCTTTTGCTTCATTAACAAGAACTGTAATGCGCCATTCATGCTGTTTAAGGGCATTAATGTCTTTTGCATCGATGCGATCTAAAATACTCATTTTTATTCCTTTGTTTTATTTGCGCTCGCTGATTGGAGGCAGCGGAGCAATAGAAATGGGGTTCCCATATTGATCTAGCGAACTACCCGGAACATTAGCCCTTTCTGGCTGAATGCTGCGAGTAACCTCAATAGATTTTTCTTCATTATTACGACCCGATGTTTCATTTAACTGACCAACGGTAATACTAATTTCATTATTAGACGGAGTGAGTCCAGTGAAATTTCCGCGATTACCAAGCGGATCCGTAAGAAGGTCCTCTGGGCGAGGAGTTGCAAGCGAAGATGCGTTAGTCATTTGCTTTTCACGAATTGTTTGCGCATCAGCAGCAGAAATAACTTCATAAAGGGTACCGAGGTTATCAAGAAAAATCGGATCGTCCAATTCCTCTTTGCTAATGGCGGTCATATCGTTGCGTTGACCGCGAGCATTGAGTTGAATTCTACGACCGGAATCAAATGTTACGCGAACATCGACGCCGCGAACGTTACGGACGTACTTGGTGGTAGGTGTGGATCTTTTTGGTGCGGGCTTGTCTTTAGCCGTTGTGCGCTTGGCAGGAATTGCCTTTGCTCCAGCGGGTTCTGCGCCCTGACCATTTGGGGTTAGCTTCTTAGGTGGCATAATTAATTCTCTCTTTCTATAACAATATAATACTTGACTTGATACTACAAACGAGGCTTGCCACTGATTAAGACCGGGATTCGATATAGTAATTAGGGAAGCCAAACTAAGTCTTTACAATTTGACTATATGATATAGTCTTTGTACAAGTCAACGTTTGGCTTTTTATATAAATCGACAGAAGGAGTTAATTCCACTGGTCTCATTCAGCCCGTTAAGTTGTTAAGTAAGAGGGCTTGCGAAGTCAATGTAGGACAAATGAATGTGTTCCAAGGAAGATATTATGTTATATGCTAAAACAGCGGTTGTAGTAGCCGCCGTAATCGGTAGTTTTGCATCTACCCCAGAACCAGCGAAAGCTGTTAATAATCAGGCCCACATTACTACAATTCCGGGTCCTGTAGTAACAAAAACAAAGAAGTACCGCGTAAGAGTGCCAATTCAGCACTTTTCCGTCAGAGCAACCGCATATTCAACTGAAGGCTGTGATGCTTCAGGTGGCGGCAATATTACATCAATGGGAACAACGCCTCGTTTTGGCGAAGTTGCCAATAATTTCCTTCCATTAGGAACGAGGATTTATTTCCCTAAAGCCATTTATGGTAAGCATTATTTTAGGGTTGAAGATCATATCGGTTGGGGTTCTGAACTTGATATTTGGCTTCATTGTGGAAATCAGATGTCGGCATGGAATAATCCCGTTGTTCATTTTTACACATATAAATGGAAGATTAAAACAAAGAAGATCCGAGTAAGGGCGTCGATCAGCCTTATTAAAGATCCTTTCAAACCTGTTGTAGTAGGTTCTAAGGCTCTTATATATAAAAATGTAGCCTACGCCCCATCTAAAGCTCCAATTAATGTTAAGCGAGTTGTGTGGGCCGGAAACAAGATCAATGCGCTTCCATATGTATGGGGAGGCGGGCATGGATCTTTTTTAGATTCTGGCTACGACTGTTCAGGATCAGTATCATATGCCCTTCATGGAGCAGATCTGATCAATACTCCAATGGATTCAGGATCACTAATGTCTTGGGGTCAGTCAGGGCCGGGTAAATGGATTACGGTTTACGCTAATTCGGGTCATGTATACATGCATGTTGCTGGTATTAGGTTTGATACATCGGGAGCTAATCCTTCAAGATGGCAATCTGATTTAAGGCCTAGTTCAGAGTATGCCCTTAGACATCCAAATAATTTATAAATTAATATAAATACAAATAAAAAGGCCCCCATTTCTGGGGGCCTTTTCTTTACCTAAAGGTAAGCTAGGATCAGGCGAGGCCTGAGATGTCAAGCTTGCTTGGGGCGTATGGTACAGCACCATTCTTAACAATTCGTGAGAGGCCGCGAGCGTTAAGGATCATCATACCAACAAGTTCGTCCATGACCCAACCCTTCCAGAATGTTTCAACTGAATGATTTTCTTCAACGTCAAGTGAGTACATGACGGGGAAAACACCGACGTAATCAGGCTCAGCGGTAAGGAAAATCTCGCCCTGTGGGACGATGATTGAACGCTGGATCTGGAATTCACCGAATGTGGTGATCTTCTCTCCACCGAATACCTTATCTTTAAATTCAAAGCCAGTTACGTTGAGATCCCAGTTGTAGAAGTCACGGGCATCCGCAGGGTGAATGAGGATACGACGAGCTTCTAGCTGGTTAGTCTCAATTTGAGCAACAGCGTTGTAAAAATCGCTAGGCTCAAGTGGGTTACCAGCACCGATGATAACAGTCTGCTCCTTGTTAGAAGCTGCCTGTGCGGCATCACCAGCGGTCTGAATGCCGCCAGTAGGACCGGAACCGATAGTGCCTGATGTACGAACAGAGCCAAGCTCGGCAATAGCAGCCTCAAGAAGAAGGATAAGACGGGCATCCTCCTGCTTCTGGATTGCCTGACGGCTCTCGTCCTGTGCGTACTCAACAGCGTTTACGCGAAGGTAGTACAGATCTTCCTTACGGATACGTGGGAACGTAGCGATACGGAAAAGCTGAGGGAATGCCTGCTTGCCTTCGAATGGGGTGATCTTAACTTCCGCGTCGGTCTGATTAAGGATATAAGCCCTACCCAGATCGTCAAGGATGTCGTAAGGCATAAGGGGACCGCGCTCAAGAGTATCTTCAATAAGAACATTACGAGTAATGCCCTCATAACGAAGACGAATCTGAATGGGACCGATCATGCCCTGACCGATACGGCGCATTGCGTTCGATGAATCCTTTAGGATTGATTGAAGCTTCTGTGCCTTTGCTTCTTTGGTAAGCTTAGGTGCGTTAGCAAGCTTAGCCTCGTAGTCGGCTGATGAAACAGCCTTGCGTGATGTTAGTTCCATAGTATTTTCATATTCCTTTCTTATACCGCGAGGTCCACGATAATACGATTTGAACCGACTTTTTCAATAAGGCGAGCAACTGCAATAGTTGAGCTACCCTTTACGTTTGTAAGAAGGCCATTGGTGCCAGCGTAAAGCGTGCTGCTATTGGTGTCAGAGGTGCCAGTGTAATCTTGTGCAATGGTACCACCAGAAAGACCATCTGCAATAGTAATGGTGCCAAAAGCGGGGGCAAGAATCTCAAATACTGAGTCCGGACCACGCCAAACGCCAACTGAATTTTGAAGCGAATCGCCTGAGAAACCCTCATCAAGATCTCCACCAACAAAGTTGGCAAGGAGGCCAAAGGGGATTTCATTAGCTGCACCCGTTGCAACGGTTACCTGCTCAGTTCCTCTAATGCGAACAAGAACGGTGCCCGGCATGAGGCTACTACCAGTGTCTACCGATAAACCGCCATTTGCAACGGTTGCGGTAGGAATCTGAAGCTTTCCGGCAGCAGTGCGGAATCCCGCAGTTGTTCCCGGAACATTGTATAGAGTCGCAGCATAAGGCGTAGCCTGAGTATTTGCATACAACGGCCTACAAGTGCGCTTCTGATACTTATTGCTTAGATTTTTTAGTCTTAGCATATTTGTATTTCCTATGTGTTTGTGATTTTTTAGTTTCACGCCTTGTGGGCGCTACGCCGTTTCAATTGTTTCTAGACGGCGGGTTGTAAAAATAAAGTAATATTCTCTTATTTTTTACATAAACAGAGCGGAATCATCTGATTCTGCCTGAGTTGTTGCGGGAGCAGTACTTGCCTCCCTAACTAGAGACGGAAGCCTCTTAGCTGTCCGCGCCGACTTCTTAAGGCCCGCTGTCTTAACGCGATTAGCGTAAGCCAGTGAAGCCTCAACAATTGCGGGCGCTGCTTTTTCAAGCTCAGCAACTCTTGCATACTTCTGTGAAGCGTCAAGAATGCCAAGTTCGATCTCAGTATCAGCCAGTTTGAAAGCCGACATAATATGAGCGGTGCTATCATTACCATCACCAAAAGCGTGATCCTTAGAATCAACTCCAGTTGGGTAAAATTCATTACTATTCTGATCGTGATAGAAGCTCTTATTTTGAGGATCTACTGGATCGGCTTGACGAGTAACCGCGCTATTACCATCTGGGAAAGTAGCCGTTGGGCCAGAATCCTGAGTAGTAATTGCATATGGTCCTTTGTTATCCGTTACGTCGATGCGATCATCGGCCTTGCCCATTGGATCGGAAGGCTCTGTGCCGCGAACATCAGAAACTACCCAAGCAGCAGACTTTGTTGCTGGAACTTCGTGATGTTTAATTGGCGTAAAACTATCAGAATTAAATACTTGATAGCTACTTACGTCAGTTACTGGGTTTTGCTGACCAAGTGAATCGCCATCATTTGGACCAAAGGTATCCGTATGGATAGCTTCAATGTTCTTTGAGTGCTCATCGCCCTGATCAACTTGTACTGTCTTTTCATCGCCGGTGCCAACGCCAGAAACCCCACCAATATCGGTAAGGTTAACTTGAGCGTTAGCCTTGGAAGCTTCTTCATTGGAAGCTCCACCAACGCCGCCTGTACCCTCTACATCAGTATGATAATCGGGTTTAGCAACAGCCGGTGCGCTTGTCATTGCGTCAGCGGTATGTGTTTCCATATTGTTCCTTTTTTGATTTGTTGCAACCGCGATAAAATCTGATGCGGTTCTTACTGATGAAGTGTCGGGTCTTTTCTGATCCTTCACAACACGATCTTTTGGCTCGTTCGAAGCCGGTTGGCGGCGAGCGGGCAAAACTGGTTTTTCTGTTCTATTAATTTGCGCAACTTTTACATCGGACGTATTCCATCCGGTATCTGTTACATGAGAGAGCGTAGGCAAATTATTAGTATCAACGTCTAAAGTTGATAAAGATTCTTTACTTTCCTCTTCTGATTCATCATGTTTTTTAGCGGCGCTAAGATCAGGATCGCCAAAACCTTCAGGCTCTGCTTCATAACCGCAAACGTCGCACTGTGGGCCATCCATAATTTCACCACAAATGTCGCAAACCTTATCTTCGCGCAAAGTATCCACTTCTTCAGGAGCGCGAGTTTTAGTGATCTGTGGCTTATCATTAGAAGTTTTTTCACTCTTATCATGACCAACTTCTTTGCCAACAACGGATTCGGCCCAAGAGCGACCTGAGTCTCCGCCCCAAAGCATCCAAGCAGTTTTCCAAGGTGAATTACCTTTGCCGCCATCATCTGGGCGAGTCTTATCATGACGCTCAAAGAATGAATGCATACGCTTAACATGATCAAGGCTTAGAGCCTTGCCTGAAGCGATATCATGAGCACGACCTTTGGTTGCAGATTCAAGACCGTCGCCAGCCTCGCCAGCTTCAACCATTTCAAGACCACGACGAGCATTGTTTTGTACTGACTCTGGTGGAGCAAATCCTTCAGATGCATTCTTTTGATTTTTCTTTTTGTTCATTGTGGCATAAAAAACTTCTTCGCCTTTTTCTTCGCCATACTGATCAATCATTGAATCTTTTGCCTTTTGAGCAGATCCTGCGCCGCCAAAGTACTTATCGTATTCACTCATTGGACCAAATTTATTCATTGAGGCTTCCTTTACATTTGAACGAACCTCGCGGATAAGAGCAGTCTCATCGGCGGGGTCAAATACTGCTGAAATCTCAAAGAACTTAATGCCGTAGCAATCCTCATATGATTTCTTTGAAGTTTTATGACCCGTCTCAGGATCGATGTAATCGCACATAGCGCCCTTCATGCGAACGTGGTTGCAAAACTCATCAGGAGTAGTTGCAGAGTTCTTGCAGATATTGCAAACAGAGCGCTCTACGTCACAGTTATGAACGGCAATATCTGCGGCTACATAAGAATCGTCACCCTCAACATCAAAGTTATAAACATTACCATTATATTCCATTGTTGAAATATCTGTAATTTTGCGCCAAAGGCCTTCATCATCAATGTGAGCATTATTTAAAGTTTGTGGTTTAGGATCAAGAAGGGTGGCCTGCATGACATACTTGGGACGCTTGCCCGCAGTAACAGCAGATGGCGAATGTTGTTTAACTGGCGGTGTCATTCTGATATCACACCTAGTAGCAATAAGTTGAAGTTGCTGAGCCAATGTTTGCGAGGCTGTTCCAGCTTCTACATTCCGACCATCATTGCGATAATGACCGTCGCCATTAAAATATGCAGTAAGAAGCGCCCTTTGATTATCCGTATCCCAACGAAGCACCTCTGAATGAAGTTTCTTGCCCCAAGAATGCTTGCCGCCATACTCAAAGAATCGAGCCGCAAGTTCTGAGCTATTGCAGCGAATAGATGCGCAAGAATTTTTAACATATGGTCCAGCCATATTGTAACCAAGCTCATTTAATGCCGCCCTTACTTCTTCAACATATTCAATTTCATCTACATGGAAATTCCATTCAACACTAACTGGACGACCATCAGGAAATCTCTTTTTATCATAACCAAGATTGCCTTCAGCAAGGTAATATCCAAGAAGGCGAGCAAATGCCCAATTGCCGGGGTGACCAACGCCCTCCATAGCAGGAGTAAGAACATGATCGCCAACAACAAGATCTTTGGCTTCAACCCAACCATTCTTAGTCCAAACGGGATGCTCTTCAGTAAGTCGCATTGGGGAAGCCTGTCCAAAGGTTTTAACATTATAAATTAAACCACTATGAGGCTTAACCATAGTAAATGTTACTGGCTCTGTTTTACCAGTGTGAGTAAGAACCTCATCTCCTACTTCAATTGCTTCAATTGGCTTCTGTGTGCCATCTGCAAGCGTAATTGGAGTACCGGGGACAAAACATCCCATTGAGAAACCATCAATGCCATTCTTGGCATTCTTTGATCCGTCAATAATTGCCTTAGCAAGCTTAGGGAATGACTTAGCATCTACTTCAAGAAGAAGCTCAACCCAAGTTGGGGGAGTGTGATTAGAAGGAGCGTCACGATAATAAGAATCTTTTTGAGCGGCAGTTTTATGATCGTCTACATGAAGCTTTGCATCAACAATAACCCCACGCGCACGGGAGGGATCTGAATTATGATGATCTACAAAGATTGGCTTGCCAATGAAAGTAGAAAATCCATATTGATCATTAGCATTGGCATTAACAGTAAAACCGCCAGTAGAAGAAGTGTGACGATCAAAAACATCCTGACCGCCAGCAAGTTCTACTGAAGGCCAGCCGTCATGATTCTTATTTACTCTTGAAGAGATGGCACGAATACGAGCGTAGAGATAACCATCTTCAGTACGATAATCTTCAAAAGCAGCAATTTTAGCAAGAGAAGCAGAGGCATCGCGCTCTGCGGAACCCTTAATCTCTAAAACTTTGCTAACCTCTAAAGAGGCGTATTTTGTGAATGCCATATCGCCTCTTAAGTGTGGGATGAACTAAATTATTTAGTTACAATGTCCCGAATTGACTTTTCTGCGTCATAAGTCAATGATTTAAAGGTAGCCTTGCAGCCTTTTTCTTGACGCTCAGGAAGACCCCAAGATTCAATTAAACCAAGAACGCGACCACGAAGAGTGTTAAACTCTTTAATAATTGTCTCTTCTTGAGACATTAGAACTTCTCAAGACGGGCGTGAATTGTGTCGCCCGCTCGCTTGATGCGAGCAACGCGAAATCCCTTGTAAGAATTTTCAAGTTGAGCTTTTGCCATTCTAATGCTCATGTTGCGACCAGAATCAACTTTAGAAGCTGTAAATGATTTAACTGAAGCAAACGCAGGTGAACCAACAGGGGTCATACCGGGCTTATTAGGAACCTCACCGGGCTTAAGTTTAGCGCCTGAGCCTGTTGGGAGAGGCTCTGATTTTTTAGGACCCTTTGGACGCTTAGGAGCAGGTGCGGCAGGAAGATCAGCAGATGGACCCTCTGGCATTTCATCCATATCTTCGCCCTTTTCGCTAATTCCAAGAGCATCAAGAAGAAGGTCAATCTTCTTCTCAAGTTCGGCAATTTTCTTGTCTGTCGAACCTTCGCCCTCATGCTCTTTCATTTCTTCAAAGGGGGATTCTTTCATTTCATGCATATCATCATGAAGATCGGCGGGTGATTCATCAATATCTTCAAAAGCTTCGGCGCTTCTACGAGTGCCGCTAGTTGGCTTATAAAAATTATTATTCATGCTTTGATCTGCCGCTGCGCCTGTTGCGTCAGTACCATATTGTTGAGTTGCCTGTTGCATTGTTTGCTGATTTGGCATTGCGGCATCCGTAACACCAGCAGGAAGACCAGCGGCATTTGCAACTTCGTTAGCAGCTTGGCCAATGTCACCAATGGCTGCTGCGCTACCACCCGCAAGTTCTTTAGCGGCTCCACCAAGATCTCCTTGAGCTAAACTACCAACAGAATTTGCAACGCCACCAGCCGCATCAATAGGGGCACTGAGTACGTCTCCTGCAATTCCAGCAGCTTGACCAAGGCCCTCGCCAAAATCGCCCCAACCGCTAGCAGTTTTCTTGCAATGCTGACAGCCTTTATCCTCGCAATGCTCGCAAGGTTTTACATCCTCAGTAGCAGTTTTCTTACTAGTAGGCTCTGAACAAATAGGACATTTTCCATCATCAAGATCTGTTTTGCATACATTGCATTTACTTTCATTAGCAAAACGAGGAACAAGAAGCTTGGCAACCCAATGACCGCCCTGATTGTGAATGCTAGCAATTTTAGTTCCAGCTTGGAACTGACTATGATTTTGAAGCGAAAGAAGGGCTTCATGCTGAGTGAGTCCTGAAGCGGACTTAACGATGCGGGTTGTATAATCCATCACTTGTTATCCTTTAGATTTAAGTTGTTTTTAAGGTCAGCAACCGAAAAGAAAATAATCGGGGTCTGAATCGGCATAGTGAGTGCCTTCTAAATTAAGTTTGTCTGAATTGCGAGCTTCGCCATACTCATCAATAAGTTCACGCTGCTGCATAGGTGTGTAATGCTGACCGGATGTTTTTTGTGACGAAACATTGCGCCCTTCTTGATGCTCTTTTACTGTATAAATTTGCCTCATGTAATTTTCATCGGCTTCTACGGTTGGCACATGATGATATGGGCATTCGCCGGGTTCAAAATCTCCGCCTTCAATATTAAATTGACATGCTGGAGTTTCCGGGCAAGCCCAAAAACCAACAGTTGCATTCTTTGTAGAACTACCGATTTGAATATGAGGTGTCGAAAGGTCTGAATCTTGACCGGGAGCGGTGACATTTTTAGAATCCATATTTTTCTCAATGCCAGCGGGGTTATCTTCTGATCCAAAATCAGTTGAAACAAAACGGTAACCGTTAAGATCTGCTTCTTTGCGATCAATTTCAATTGTGGTACGAAGCCCGCCATTAGATTCAATTTCATAAACAACGGAATCTGGCTTAACTTCAACTACGCGACCAACATCTGGAATTTCATAATTATGAGCATAAATTTCATATTCTTGGCCCTCTTGAAGTGGTTCGCCATTGTCGTCTGCCCAAGTGTGCGTAGAATCATCTTCTTCTAATTCTTCAGGCTTGCTAAAAGAATCAACGGATCCGGGCATCACTTCCATTGGACCTTCATCAAAATTTAAAGCCTGATAAAAATTAGCAGTAGTGCTCATGTCTGTGCTTGTTCCATCAGAAGGAATTAGATTTTTATCATCCCATTGATGACCGCATGAACGACACTCGCATCCACCGCTAGATTGATTTACAACACCGGTAGTGTGACCATCGCATTTAGGACATACGCTAGCAGCAGAATCAGCAGCATATTTAAAAACAGATTTAAGCATATCATTTCTTACATGAGACATGATTGGAGGCTGCATAGCGCCGGGACCGGCAGGGTTAAGATCAGCAGGAGTGGGAGCATTCATATCAGGAATTCCGGGTGCAGGGCCACCGGGACCGGGAGGACCGCCCATACCCATATCTCCACCGGGAGGTGCTGGTGCACCGGGCGCACCCATGCCTTGCATTTGCTCTTGTGGGCTAGCAGCCATATCTTCAGGCGCAGCATCAAAAAGCTCATCCTGATTAGCAATTTCTGCCCAAATTTTAGTAACTTCTGGATTAGAAGGCTCATTAAACATCATGTCTTCTAATTGGGCAACTTGCTTTTCATCAAGTTGTCCAGCTTCAAGCATTTCATGAAGGTGTTCAATAAATGCGTTTTGTTGCTCATCTGTATGGGGACCCTGTGTATGTGATCCCTTTTTCTTTTGTTGAACCTGTTGCATAATTTTTTGTTGAGCCTGCTGTTGTTGTTGTTGATTTTTTTGAGTCAATTGTTGAGCCTGCTGTTGTTCTTGTGGAGTAAACGGAGCAGTCTTATTAATTAGGTTAGGGGAAGTCTGTGTTTCCCAGCCTGCGGCGGCTCCAGCGGCACTAGCGGGACCGGCTTGAGGATCAAATCCATGAGTGGATGGATCCACTACGTTTGGTTTAGGTGGCTCTGGAGCCAACGTTGCATCGGGTATTGGCGGCATGCCGCTTCTTGGAACCATAGAATATGGTCCAAATTCATTAACTGCATGCTTTTGATTTTTATTATTTTTCTTTTGCTCATCGTCAAGTGCGATAATAATCGCATTGTCTTCTGGCGCAGAGGCCAAATCTAAATATCCGGGAACGGCGGACTCAAAAGCGTCGTGAACTGATAAAATGCCGGGGTGATCTGCTCCCGATTCATCAGAAAAAGCAAAACTTAAAATGTCTTCGATGTTGTCAACAAATGCTTTGAATGCTTTTTTTAAATTCTCGTCTGATTTAGAATTTTCATTAGCAGCAAATTGTCGCCTGATGCGTTCTTTAGCATCATCCTTGCCGCGAGGATCATTAGTTGATCCAATCTCATTAACATCGAGCATGTCATAAGCCCAATCGTCATTACTTTCATCCGATCTTTGATGAGGATCAATATTTTCCGGATCTTCAATCCTTCTTGTAATGCTAGAAGGGTGTTCGTATTCATCACCATAAGTGGCCGATTTTGACATATACAAAGAGGTCATTCCGCCTTCTGTAATTGGGTTAGCCGCTTCGGGCATTGCAGCACCAGAATCTTCAGAGTCTCCAGAATCCGATCCACCAAGTTCATTTCCTGCTCCTGTGCCAAAAGCTGATGGAGCTGCTTTTGCTAAGTTGTCTTTACCAAGTGCACCTTTTAGAGTATTTGCTGCGCTTGGAAGCAACTCACTTAATCCAGATGCCCCTTCAGCGGCTGCTGCTCCTTCAGCGGCTGCTGCTGCCGCTCCGCCAAGCCCAATTGCCTCTAAAGCCGCCGGAACTAATCCTAAAAGTGCTGGAAGAAAAGATGATTTTTGAATATTTGACATTTTATTTAAAGATGAAATGTCGTCAGTTCTTACAATGTGATTAATAATATCTGCCATGTGAGGATCCTCTACTCCGATTTGAACTGAGCCTTGTGTAATTTTTGGTCGAATGACTGACCAATACTCTTTATAAGGGCGGAGTTTGCCATTTTCCTCTGGGTTCTCTACCCAAGCATTAAGAGCGATTAAAGCCTCATGTAAATTATCTGTAATACCTTCAGGCATTGGCATAGAATATTTGTTAGCGGCCTCTGTAAGCTCTTTAGAAGGCTCTACAACGTCAACGATATCCCAGCCTAGTTGTTCAACAGGAAAATTATCTGGTTCTTCGTCAAGCCAAGGCGCTGCCGAAATCTTATTTGTAGATTGATGAGGCTCAGCTTTAGCATTTTCAAAATCTTCAACAACCTGATCCCAAAGCTCTTGATTGTGATTATCTCCGGGGTCACTCCAGCTATGCTCGCCGCTATTACGGACAGAGCCAAGCATTTCATCTCTACCCATAGAACGATCAGATCTATCTCCGGGCTTCCACTGATTATCTTTTACAGGGTGAGTTTCGCCAAGGCCAGCAGGTTCAGTTGCTTCATCAAGCTCAGAAATTTCCTCCCAATCCATTTTATCCTTAAGCCCAGCAAGAATGCCTTCGCCAAGAGGATTGCCGCCTCTATCGCCTGATGCTCCATCAAGGGGATTATTGCGCTCAGTCATTTCTGAATTAATAGGAGAGGGTTGGCCGCGATAAGGACGACCGCCTGTGCTAGAGCGCAAATCATAATCGCACTCCGGGCAATTATTACGAATGGTTTCAGGTTGAATCTCGCCCTGCTGAAAAAACGCCCCGCAGCCGGGGCATTCAAGTTCATCGTAATGGTGCTCAGGACCCTTATGATCCATGATTCACCTAGTACTTATTGCCAGAGTCTGATGTTCTGCCAAATAATCTAAAAGTCGATGGTTTATTAGTTCCATAAACAAATTTAAGGCGAAGATAAGGTTGTAAAACCTCTACAGAAAAATCCTTGCCATAAGCCGTTGTAATAGGAGCGCCCGCACCCGTCGTCTGATCAACGCTGGCAATCGCGGCTGTTGTAATCGTGGTCGATACATCCCAAATTATTCCATCGCCACTTTGCTGAACATAAAGATTTCCAGCGGTAGTTGACGTTGCATCAACGTGCAAAATTGAACCGGTGAACCTATCGTGAGTAAAAGTATGAATGTATTGCGTAATAAGAGTTTTATCAGTTGTCGCCCAACAGTTATTAAAATAAGGCTGCCATATTGAAGAATTTGCTGCTGGCGCGATGTTTGAACTACTTTGTGTAGCGAGCCAAACCCCCTTAGTAGATCCGGTCGCTACATAAGCAAGGTCACCTTTAACGTAACTAGTACTTGAAGACCAATCTGATACTGTAGGGATGGTTGTACCATCTGTTGTATTTACGCCAATGAATGCCATTCTATAAGTTATTCTTTCGTATTGGGTTATTTAGTAGCTATTGCTAGTAAATCATTATTCTATGCATGGAGGCACCGCCATTTTGAATAGAATAAAGCCATTTAATTGTTTCAGAACCATCTGAAACGCTTGACTGATAATTTCGAATCCAAAGCCTATTTCCCGTTGCAGCCGTGCCGTCAGAATATAAGTTTGTGCTAAACGGAAGTAATGTATTAGTTACAACGTCATATTTGAAATATCTATTGTTTGATGAACTTCTTAAATAAATTAAATTGTGAGAGCAGGCATTGCCGGAACCAGTAGAAAAGCCCTCATTGGCTGGTGCATAGGTAATAGCCGCCCAAGTATTTAAAGCAATATCATAACGATCTAATCCAGCGGTCGCGCCTCCTCTAAACGAATACAAATACCTTCCATCTTTAATATTAGTTTCGTCGGCCCAAGCTGAAGAGTTACTTTTTCCAATATAATTTAAAGATTCACCGGCTCCCGGAGCCACTGCTCTTGCCGCCGTTGGGCTGGGGACAGACCATGTGTTTGCAGAAATAGAATACCTATATAAAGTTACGGCACCGTTTCCTATAAGGTAAAGATAATCTTCATTTCCTTCAATTACATAAGTAGAAGTTGCATCCGGCGTTGTTGTCCAAGTTGAAACTGTTAAAGTGGTTGCAGTATTAGATGCAATAGAGCGAATTTGACCCAATCCGGTTCCGCCCGTAATCCTTACTTGATAATTTGACCATTGGTTGGTAGTCCAACTTTTAGATGTATTTACAAGGGTTGTTGCAGTTGCACTGGTTGCCGTTCCTGTTCCATAGGTTTCGCCGTAATTGAATGTAGAAGTCATTCTTCCTTCGGTTCCCCATGTTGAAGGAAGGTTTGTGATTGAAATTGCCGAAGCATTCCACGAGTTTGTGGCAACATCATAAAATTTGAATGAGCCGCTGGCAACTGTTCCTGCGCATAGAACGAAAAATCGTCCTGTAGACAATCTAAAAGTGGCCCCCGATGGCACTGTCGCTCCAGTGCCACCATTAATACTACCAATCAAAGAAAATGTAATTACAACATTGCCAGCAGGATCGTTTACAACAGAAGTAACAGTTCCTCGGTTTCCAATAACACCCGTACCCGAAAGAAATTCAATTATTTGACCAACGGCTGGTTGACCAATGTTTGCTGTAGAACTTGTAATTACGGCAGTTGTTGCTGTACCCGTACTTGTTGTTGTAAAAGTGCTAGACCAACGACTAAAACAACCCGCATTACCCGAACCAAAAGTTCCAGAAAGTCCGGGGCTGGGAGCTTGCACCCAAGAATCTTCGTCATGGCTGTATAACCAAGCCCCTGTTGTAGATGTAAGGTAAAGGGTGTAATCAAAGTTTCCATCTTCAGATGCTATTGCCGTAATACCATTTGCTGAAGAAATGGGGGCCGATGTCATCATTTGCCACTCTTTGCGATGCAAAAGTCTTGTATTTTTATTAGTAATTGCCATTTGATTATTATAGTCTAGGTAATGACTACATTGTTAATATTTGATTGAATTGCTGCCTGATTTGTTTGAGCAGGCACCAAATTTGATGCAGTATAACCACCTAAGCTGGTTTGGTTGCTTAATGTGGTTATGCTGCCGCCAGCAGCGTTAACCCTTAAAGCAGCATTAGTTTCTCTAAGACTTGTTAAAATTGTCAATTGTTGGGCGATATCATAAAGGGCGTTATCGTATGCATTAGCGGCAACATCCTCATAAAAAATAATCAATTTGTCAGTGCCATTCATAGAAACACTGTTAAAACTAGAATTAAGATTTAAAACATTTCCCGAAACAGTTGCATTAGTGGTTGAATCAACAAAATTGTAAAGAATGGTATTGTTTGTAGTGACATTAACCACCAAAAGAACATTATTTAATGTAATTTGTGAATAATCATTAAATGTAATCGTCTTTGGAGAAGACGATGCATTAAAAGTGTAGTTATTGATAAGTAATTTCATAGGGCCACCGATAGTGCAACAGCAATATTAAAGTCCGCTTTCTTATTAAGCTCCGTTTGAGTAGCATTTGAAATAGGTTTATTAACATCGGAGGTATTATCAACATTACCAAGACTAAGATTAGTGCGAGTTGTTGCTTGATTGGTTACAGCAATTGTATTTGCTGTAAAATTTCCAGAAGCATCAACCTTGGCAATCGGAGTGGTGCTACCATCAGGTTGAACTTCTAATAAGTTTGCTGTTTGACCAGAAGCGGCTTTAATAACGATTCCCTTATTGCCAATTGCATCAATATTAATTGTTTGAGGCCCAGCAGTAAAAGTATTAGCAGCATTAATATAAGCGCCATTAGTAACAGTGCCTGCGTTGCCTGTAACACTTCCAGAAATTGCATTTGTTACAGTAAGATTGGCAAGGGTTCCAACGCTAGTAAGAGATGAGTTTACAACATTAGAGGCAAGGGTTGTCGTACCTGATGCTAAGTTAGTTGCAGTGCTGGCATTGCCAGTTAACGCACCAGTAAAACCAGTTGATGTTACAGAAGTAAGGCCGGAAATTGTGGTTACCGTATCTCCTAATAATACTCCGGTGCTACCAATGGTAATACCGGGAACAGTGGACAAAGTTATACCCGTCAAGCGACCATAAGTATCGCTAGTAACAGATTTAACAAAATTAGTTGCTGCTACAGATCCAGTATCGGAACGAGTGACGCTTGGAAGGTCTGACGACGCTAATGTGGTTCCAGACGTTACTCTGCCTTTAGTGTCAGTAGTTACTTTAGTATAGGTTCCGGAAGTGCCAACAGCGACAAGGCTGGGATTAGGATAATTGCTAGTAAGATCTCCACCGGCGGCGTCTTTTGGTACTCTAGAATCAGATAAACGAGAATCAGTTGTAATAACCGCAGTACCAGTAACTTGAGACGGATCAATTGCAATTAATGATTGGTTAATGCCAATAGTTGGATTTGCAGTAGTTCCACCTACAACTGTAATAGGCGAACCGCTAGTTGGAGAAATGCTTTGAATTACACCTGCGGCTCCAGTAGCTCCGGTAGCACCAGTGTCGCCCTTTTGAACCATTAAATCCCAATTGGTTGTATCAGATGCAGGGTTAGTAGAAGTATTTGTGCCTGTTTTATTTACATATGAACTACCATTGTAATAAACAACATCATAGACCCCATATGTTGTTGGAGTGGCCGCCCAAGTATTTCTCCAAATAAAAGTTTTTAAATTAAGGTAAAAAAGATTAGCGTCTTGTGCTAGTGTAAGACTAACTGGGGTAATGGGATTTTCTAATTTGACTTTATTAGGCATTTTATATTAAATTGTTATCCATTTGGTACCGGTAGATTGCACAGTCAAAAATGAATATTGCGTGGTGATGGTTTTACTTGAAGTGCCGTCAATCAATTGGCCGCTTGCAGCATTGACAGTAACGGTGCCGGAGACAGAGCTTTTAATTTTATAAACTCTGCCCGTTCCAACTACAGATGCATCAGGCAAAGTAACTGTGATGGCCGCTGTGCAATCAATCGTGTAGTAATTAACATAATCACTGGTCATATCAAAATTGGTAAATTTAGCAATATAAGGAAATGATATTGCCGATTTGACTACGGCGACACCCGTTACTTGAGACGGATCAATTGCAATTAATGATTGGTTAATTCCAATGATGGCATTTGTTAATGACCCAGAATTAACAATTGGAGAGGTAACAGAAATTACCCCTGATAAACCTTGTGGTCCGGCTACTGCCACTCCAGAAAGAGATAATTGAATCGGATTAGATTCAGTTAATAAATCAATACTTTCTAAGTTTTCTACTAAAAGTACTTTTTGAGTACCCTCGATTGCTATATTCATACGCCAGCAACCTTAATTCCCCCATAAAGTAATGCGTCAGTAGTTACACCACCAGTAAGGGGATTTAAAATTTGAGTAAGAGTTAAATCGTAAACGCCGGTTTTCCAAGTGCTAGAGGTGCCCAAAATGGCAGTAGCGGTATCAGCAATAATTAATTGTATTTGACCCAAAGTATTAGGATCATCAGATAATTTAATACTGCACCCTGTTGAAGTCGAATGAATGCCATTAACAGTTGATCCCGAGCTATTGGTTGACAAAGTGAGAAGGGATGTTCCTTGAGGTTTATCACGAATAATCATTTCAGCGCCATAATTAATTGTGCGTTTTGTAATAACTGCCGTACCGGAACCAGCAACGCAAGTAGTAGACAAAGTGATACCAGTGGTTAAGCTACTACCAGTAGTAAAATACACGCTATTAGCCGCCGGTATACTTGGCGAAGAAATGTAATACTTTGTATTAGCGGTAAGCCCTGTCGTTCCACTCAATGTTGCAGATGTGGTTCCATTTGTGGTTACTGTTAAACCAGTAACGAGCGTACTAGTATAAAAATCCCTAGGCTGAGTTTGATCATTAGTTGAATATAATGTCAAAACTTCAAAAAATGTAGCGCCTTGCCAAATAGTAAAAGTATGTTTATCTGGTATTAAAGTCATGCTACAAATTACAGTTCGTTAAAGCTATAAACTACAGCCCGACATCTTCAGGCTCAATAATAATATCTTTAATGTCAAAATCAATATTAAAATTCATTAATTAACCGCCTCCCTTCCTATTTCTGGATTCAATGCCCAAATTTCTGGTGTGCTAAGCGGACCGTCTCCAAGCGCCAAGGATTCAATAAGGTGCTGCATATGCCTTTGACCGGGGCGGCCAATAACCTTATCCTTGGTATCAGGATGATGATAGAAAGGCATTAGCATGCTAGAGAACCCAGCATCAGCCTTCTTTCTAAAAGGAATGGCATCCTTAGGATTAGATACGCCTTCAAGTCTATCCCATTGTTTGCCAATTTGCTTGCGAATATCTTTAGTATCATTAAACCAGCTTGGAATAATTGGCTTTTCTGATTTTTTTGATCGATTATCCCAATCAATGCCGTCATGAGGAACAGGAAGAAGAACGTGCATGTGATCTTTTGAAGGATGATGACCGGGCGCATGCCTCATAAGATTTTTTAACCCTCTAGAAAATTGACCAAGAGGAAGGTGTCCGTATCCAGAGGCATCTCTAGCGCCCTGTAATTGACGTTCGGCCTTAAAGTAATCCCTTATTCCCATATCATCTTTTTTATGCCCAAGGGCCTTTAAAATGTCTGGGTTAATTGACCCAAGTTGACTTGTATGGGGCGCAAGGAAAAACCAAGCTTCATCAACCTGATGTGGCTCCATATCATCAGTAAAAAACTGCTTCATGAATGAAGACCTAAAGTGATGACCCTTGCCACCCTGATCAATATCTTCAAGTGCAATTTGAACAATATTCTTAATGTTCTTGCCAATGTCAGCGATTGGTTTTACCTGATGGGCAAGGGGCGGAGAATAGATAGCTGAATCAGGATGCTTAGATTCAAAAAACATCTTTTCATTACCAAAGTCATAGTCCTGATTAACTTTGGCATTGGTCATGCGCTTGAGCCTCTTGATAAGTCGCTTAGTTGCCTCACGATGAATATCATCTGAAGTGGCATCTTCGCCAAGTTTCTTCTTTGCCTCGCGCTCTTCTTCTGCCTTCATATTCAAAAGATGATGATCTGCTAAATCACTAATTTGATCATGCCTTAATCCCCCGCCAATATTTTGAATATGGCGTTTAAATGGCATCATATAAGGATCAAGTTCTTTATTTGCCTGCAAGTAACCGCGAGCATTATTATGTGTATCGCGGGCGTGAGTAAGAGCATTCCAAATACGAGCAGGATCATCGACTGAACCGGGAAGGTGATGAAGTGCTTGGTAATGCTGGGCGTGGCCGCGTTCGTGCTTATAAGGTTTTAAAAACGCATTAGAGAAAGCGTTACTAACCGCTTGCTCGCGGCTTGCATCATCTAGTTCATGCCAATTAGATTTAATTCCACGGGTCATATTGGTAAGGCCGCGACTATTAAGTGGATCAACCATTTCACCATCGGCATTACGAATCCTATGCCAATTGTAAGCATTGTTATCTGCTGGAACAACGCCCGTTTCATAACTATCATTTGGATCAAGTAAATCATCAAATGATGAACTTTTATCAAAGTTGACATCATTAGGAATCTTGGCCATAGGGCCGGGAACAATAGTTTGCGAAGGATGAACGGGATGATGATAAGGCTCAGGCGCTTCAGGGTTGTCAAATATCTTTAGAAATGCAATCTTCTGCTGAGACTGCGATCCATAATAAGAATTAAATGCACCTTGACCAATGACTTCAGTAAATAATGCCTTTTGAGCAGTATAAGTCAGTAGTGGGGCGTGTGCTTGAAATGCCCTGTTGATACCAAACCAAGACCAATCGCCGCCAGAGGCACCGTGACCTAGAATGTCATGAGCAATACGAAAATCTATAACTTGGTTAATGCTCCAAAGGGGATGAGAGGCATTGGCTCTTGAAACAGTGAAATGACCCTTTTGAGTAATATCTTCGGCCATCTCTGAGAAAGTTTTATAAGGAAGCGGATCATCAGTAATTTCAATCTCAATCTCGCCCTGAATGATCTCTACACGACGACGACAATCCTCTGCAAGTTCAGTCCAAGCAGAAGCTGCCTTCTTGTCATACATTTTAGCGTCAGCGTATTCATGCGCAATGGCTTCTTGAAGATCAATATATGAATCGTGCCAAGCTGCTGCTCTTGCGTTCATAGGCATACGAAAACTATGAAGGCGCTGAATCATATGCAAAAGATTACCAGCGGCTGTTTCCTGAGTATTGCCAGTAGCTTCTAGCTTTTCACCATGAACGCTAGTGGCTTTGACCTTATAGCCATCTTTTTTATAGTCAGAAGTATGATCTACCTCCCACCCAAGATCCTGAATTTGATTCAGGATCTCAGGCAGGGGCGTAGTAATCCCAACAAAGGCGGAAGTAACATCAATAAATTTGATGTCTTCCCACATTAGTACCTCTTACCGTGCCTATGCGGGCGAGTCTTATTCTTCTTAATCTTTTCGGTAATTGAATTACCAATATCAAGGCCAAGACCGCCAGCAAGATCAAGAGTACGAATAACAATATCCGCAAGCTCCTCTGTAAAATCCCGCTCCTGCTGTGCAGTCATGTAATTAAAGTTTGGCCCTTCAACACCTTCATATTCCTCACGATGAACCTTAAGGGCTTCGCTTACTTCGTCACCAATAAGGGCGAGCTTAACTGGAACAATGGCAAAAGGACTGATATCCTCAATATGCCAAAATCCCTTCTCATCTGAAATTTCGCAAACTTCTGCGGACAACTCATTAATTTTTTTACCTAACTTTGACATTACTTTCCTTCCATGGGCAATGGTTGCCCATAGTGTAGCTGATTAAAATTCAAATCATCTGGGGCAATTGGCTCCAGATCATCGCCCCGAAGGGCATCCATTACTTTACGAACTAAATAAGGATCATCGACAGCATCATGATCCCTAT
>Ga0214921_10000802_pt1 | contig 55838 bp, 52 predicted proteins | sample LL1505_MetaG_FD_177992 | JGI IMG/M metagenome (GOLD analysis project Ga0214921, IMG submission 177992) | Freshwater microbial communities from Lake Lanier, Atlanta, Georgia, United States - LL-1505 | ecosystem: Environmental > Aquatic > Freshwater > Lake | place: USA: Georgia | collected... | reverse complement strand
GGCGATGGGTTCGAGCAGTTCCATGCGGCCCTGGCCTAGAAAACCGCCGAAACCGCCATAGGCCACGCCGCCGGCCTCGGTGATGGTGAGCGTGGCGTCCAGTTCGGCGCAGCGGTATTGGCCGGCGATGCTGCCTGATGTGCCGGGTGCTGCGGCCTGCAGGGTGGTGGTGAGATTTTCTTGTGGCCGGGCCATGACCAGGGCGCCGTCGCGCAGGAAAACCCTGGTCCGGCCATTGCTGGCTGAGCCGTCTTCGGCTGGCTCCAGCAATTCAGGCCCATGGCCGAAGCGCAGCCGCACCCGGCCATCTTGGGTGGCATCGAGGCGCACGGCCAGGCCGCTTTCGGGCTCGCGATAGGCGCCGAGCCAGGCTGGCAGGGCGGGGCGCTGTTCGGGGGTGGGGCGGGACTGGCCCAGGGTCGCGGCCAGCAGGTCGAGCGCGGCGCTGGCGGCATCGCCGAAATGGTTGAACAGCACCACCACCGAGAGCCGCTCGGCCGCCATGTGGAGGCGGTGGCTGCGCCAGCCGCGCAGCGCGCCGCCATGGCCGGTGATGGCGCGGCCGAATTCCTCGCCGCGGCCCAGCCCAAAACCATAGGGGGCGGGGGCGCCATCGGCGAAATGCACCGGCGCTGAGAGGCGGCGATAGAGGCCATCGGCGGCGTCGCGCGTGGCGTCGATAAAGCGCTCCCAGGCGATCATATCGTCGAGCGAGGCGGCGAGGCCGGCATCGCCGGTCCAGAGGATGCGGTTCTCGGCGGCGCGAAAGCCGCTGGCGGCATGGCCCTCATAGCCCTCAGTGCCATCGGGCAGCGCGCGGGTATCGGCGGCGAGTATGGCGCTGGCCATGCCGGCGGGCAGCAGCACCCGCTGGCGCAGCAGGGTGGCGAAATCCTGGCCCGCGCGGGCGGCCAGGATGTCGGAGAGGATGCGGAAATTCTGGTTCACATAGGAATAGCGGCTGCCGGGGGCGAAATGCAGGCTGGTGGTGCCGCCCAATACCCGCGCGGTTTCGGCATCGCCGAAGGGGGCCTCCACCGGGCTGCCATGCAGCATGGCGACGGCCCAGTAATCGCGCAGGCCTGACTGATTATGCGCGAGGTGCAGCGCCCCCGGCACCGCGCCGGTGAGCCCCGGCAGCATGGCCCGCACATCGCCATCCAGCACCGAAGGGTCGGGAAAGGCATCGAGCATCGCGGCGCAGGTGAATTGCTTGGTGATGGAGCAGACGCGAAACAGGCTGGCGGGGGTGAAGGGGATGCGCCTTTCGGCATTGGCATAGCCCCAGGCGTGGCGGGCCAGCACCTCGCCGCCGCGCAGCACGGCGACCGCGCCGCCGGGGCCGGGATAGGCGCGTGGGAGATGGGCGAGGCAGGTGTCGAGGTTCATGGTGCCATGCCAGCATGCCGGGCCGGCGCGTCAATCCCGCGGCACGAGAAAGGCGATGGGCTGCGGGGTATTTTCCACCCGCAGCGGCAAGACGCCGGCGAAATCACCATCGGCCTGGGCCGGCACCACGCCCTCGGCGGACAAGGCCACCTGCTCGGCGTGCAACAGCGAGGCGCCGGGCAGGCGATGCATCAGGTGCAGTGGCAGGCTAAGGCCGGCCAGCATGGCATTGAAGGCGCCACCACGGGTGAAGCGCAGCACCGCAAAGCCCGGCCGCAGCGGGTCCGCCCCCGGCAGGCAGTGATAGCGCCCGGCATAGAAGCGGCCCTTGCTGATGATGACATTGGCGGCGGGCTGGAAGGCGCCGCCATCCAAACCCATGGCCATGGTTGGAAAATCATAGCGGCGCAGTTGCCGCAGGCTCTCCAGCAGATAGGCGCCGCGGCCCAGGCGGCGCTTCTCGGCAGGGTTGATGCCCCGCACCACGGCGGCGTCAAATCCCGCACCGAGCATTTGCACGAAGAGCCGCTCGCGCCCATCCGGCCAGCGGGCGAGGCCGGGATGCAGCATCACCTGACGGCCATGCAGCAGCACCGCGGCGGCCTTCTCCGGCCGCAATGGCACGCCAAGCTCATGGGCGAGGACATTGGCGGTGCCCAGCGGCAGCAGCCCCAAAACAGCGCCGCTGCCATGCAGCCCGGCTGCCACCTCGGCCACCGTGCCATCGCCGCCGGCAGCGACCACGAGCCTCACGCCGCGCGAGGCGGCCTCGCCCGCGATGGTGCGGGCATGGCCGGCATGGGTGGTCTCGGCGAGTTCGACCGCAGCGCCCGCAGCGCGCAATGCTGCGACCGCACGCGACAGGAATCGGCGCCGGGAGCCACCCGCAATGGGATTGAAAATGACCAACACATCATGGCGATAAACGCGTGACATGACGAAGCGGTTGCGGTTTAAGGACACAACGGTGACGAGCCCTGCGTGCTCGTCAATTCTGCCTGACGCGATCCGCTTGCGTCACGCAAACTTCACGCGACACGCCGCGCTGGCCGTCTATTCGGGTCGCGAAATCTTTCAATGTTTCCAGAGTCGAACGGATAGGGTAATCGGACATGCAACACACCGGACCCAAGACCCACTATCGCAGTGTCTTCATTTCGGACCTGCATCTCGGGACCAGGGGGTGCCGAAGTGATTTCCTGATCGATTTTCTCCGCCGCACGGATTGCGACCACCTCTATCTGGTGGGCGATGTGGTGGATGGCTGGCGGCTGAAGAAGAGCTGGTACTGGCATGATGAGTTCGACACCGTGGTGCGGATGATCCTCGACAAGGCCGAGGCCGGCACCCGCGTGACCTATATTCCGGGCAATCATGACGAGGTGTTCCGGCAATGGCTCGGCCTCGAAGTTGCCGGTGTGAAGCTGGTGCGCGAGGCGGTGCATGAGGCCGCCGATGGCCGCAAATACCTCATCATTCATGGCGATGAATTCGATGGCGTGATCCGCTATGCTAAGTTCCTGGCACTGCTGGGTGATTGGGCCTATGACTGGGCGCTGGTGTTCAACCGGGTGTTCAATGATGTGCGTCGCCGCTTTGGCTATCCGTATTGGTCGCTGTCGCAATGGCTCAAGCGCCAGGTGAAGGAAGCGGTGAAGGCGATCGACCGCTTTGAGGGCGCGCTGGCCAATGAGGCGCGCCGCCGGGGTTTGGATGGCGTGGTTTGCGGTCATATTCACCACGCCGAAATGCGCGAGGTGAATGGCGTGATGTATATGAATGATGGCGATTGGGTGGAGAGCTGCACCGCGCTGGTCGAGGATGCCGATGGGCAATTCCGGCTGATCGACTGGGCGGCGGAGAACCGCCTGAGCATGTGGCGCAATCCCACGGCGGTGACGGAGCCGGTTCCCGCGTGAGCGAAATCGCAACGCTGGAACGCCCCGAGAGCAGCCTCTCCCCCATCCGCCTTCTGATGGTGAGCGATGCCTGGGCGCCGCAGGTCAATGGCGTGGTCCGCACCCTGGCCACGGTGGCCGATGAATTGCGGGCCATGGGCGATACGGTGGAGGTGATCGGCCCTGATCGGTTTCGCACCCTGCCCATGCCCAGCTATCCGGAGATTAGGCTGGCGCTGCTGCCGCGCTCCCGCCTCACGCGGTTGGCTGACAGCTTTGGCCCCAGTGCGGTGCATATCGCCACCGAGGGCCCGCTCGGCTGGGCTATGCGGGCGCTGTGCCTGCGCCGGGGCTGGCCCTTCACCACCAGCTTCCACACCCGCTTTCCGGAATATCTGCACGCCCGCACCGGCATTCCGCCGCGCATGGCCTGGGCGGTGATGCGCCGCTTTCACAATGCCGGCGCCGGCACCTTTGCCGCGACGCCCAGCCTGCACAGCGAATTGGTGAGCCGGGGTTTTAAGCGCGTGCTGCCCTGGACCCGTGGTGTGGATCTCTCGCTGTTTTCGCCTGGGCCTTCGGATGATTTCGCCGATTTGCCCAGGCCGATCTTCCTCAATGCCGGCCGCGTGGCGGTGGAGAAGAATATTGAGGCCTTTCTCAGCCTCGACCTGCCGGGCACCAAAGTGGTGGTGGGCGATGGGCCGCAGCGGGCCGAATTGGCGCAGCGCTTCCCGAATGTGCATTTCGCCGGCTGGCGGATGGGGGAGGGCCTGGCGGCTGCCTATAAGGCTGCGGATGTCTTCGTCTTTCCCTCCCGCACCGATACATTTGGCCTGGTGCTGCTGGAGGCGATGGCCTGTGGCACGCCGGTGGCCGCCTATCCGGTGATGGGGCCGCTCGATGTGGTGGCGGATAGCCCGGGCGGCGTGCTGGATGAGGATTTGCGCAGCGCCTGCCTGGCCGCGCTGCAATGCCCGCGTGACCTGGCCCGGGCCCATGCCGAGCAGTTTTCCTGGGCCGCCTGCGCCGCCAGCTTCCGCCGGCAACTCGCGCTGCTGCCGGAAATCATGCATCAACGCTAGGGCGGGGGGTGGCTTGAAGCCAGCGCCCTGTTGCGTCAGCGTTTCGGCCTCGCTACCAAGCATCGGATGCCCCATGGACTGCCATGTTCAAACGCCTGATGCGCAAACCTTTCGTGCAGGCGCTGGGGGCATGGCTGCTCGGGCTCTACCTTGCCTTCGTCTATGCCACCACGCGCTGGCGGATGATCGGCCATGAGCAATTGCCTGGGCTTCTGGCGCAGCACCCCACGGTTATTGCCGGGTTTTGGCATGAGCGGCTGCCGCTTATGCCGGCGCTCTGGCGCCGCGCCCGGCGCGGCAACCCGGCCTTGGAGCGTGGGCCCTGCCATGTGCTGGTCTCGCGCCATCGCGATGGGCGGTTTATTGGCCAGGTCGTGCGGCGTTTTGAGATCGAGATGGTGAATGCTTCCAGTTCGCGCGGCGGCGCGATTGGCTTGCGGGTGCTGCTGCGGCAATTGCGCGATGGGGCCATGGTGGTGATCACCCCCGATGGCCCGCGCGGGCCGCGGCGGCGGGCGGCGCCGGGCATCGCCCAATTGGCAGCGGCATCGGGCATGCCGGTGCTGCCCACCGCTGCGGCCGCCAGCCATCATATTCGGCTGAAAAGCTGGGATAGAATGATGCTGCCCCTGCCCTTTGGCCGCGGCGTGGTGTGCGTGGGTGCGCCCATTCTGGTGCCGCGCGACGGGGCGGAGGCGGCGCTGCCGAGCATTGAGGCAGCGCTGAGCGAGATCGTTGATGCCGCCGACCGCGCCCTGGGGATCGCACCGCTATGAGCCTGTTGTGGCATTTCGCCACCTCCGCCGCCGCGCCCTTCATGCCCTTCTGGCTGAAACGGCGCGCCCGCCGTGGCAAGGAGGAACTGGACCGGCTGGAGGAGCGCTATGGGCACAATCACAACCGGCCGCCCGGCACGCTGATCTGGCTGCATGGCGCCAGCGTGGGCGAGGGGCTTTCGCTGTTGCCGCTGATTGAGGCGCTGGCCGAGCGGCTGCCTGAAGCGCATTTCCTGCTCACCACCGGCACGGTCACCTCGGCCAAACTGACCATGGAGCGCATGCCTGCGCATCTGCGCGACAGGGTGCAGCATCGCTATGCGCCGATTGACGTGCTGGCCTGGGTGGCGCGGTTTTTGGCGGGGTGGAACCCCACGGTTGCGATTTTCGCTGAATCCGAGCTTTGGCCAAACCGGCTGCTGGCCACCAAGCATGTGCGGGTGCCCATGGCGCTGGTGAATGCGCGGATCTCGTTCAAATCGGCCGAGACCTGGCGGCGCTGGGCGCCGGGGCCGGCCCGGCGGATGCTGCGCGGCTTCAGCCTGATCCAGCCGCAGAGCACCAATGATGAGGCCCGGCTGCGCGGCCTGGGGGCGTTGGGGATGCTGCCCTCGGGCGACCTCAAGGCCTCCGCCCCGCCGCTGCCGCATGACCCGGCGGCGCTGGCGGCGTTGCGGCATGATGGCAAAACCTTTGTCGCTGCCAGCACACATGCTGGCGAGGAGGTGGTGATCGCCGCCGCCCATGCCCTGCTGGCGCCACGCCACCCGGGGCTTCGCACCATCATCATCCCCCGCCATCCGGAGCGTGGTGCCGAGGTGGCGGCGCTGGTGGGTGGCACGCGGCGGTCGCTGGGCGAGGCGCCGGGGCCGCTGCATGTCGCCGATACGCTGGGAGAGCTTGGGTTGTTCTATCGGCTGGCCGATGTGGCCCTGGTGGGGGGCAGCCTGGTGCCGCATGGCGGCCAGAACCCGATGGAGCCGGCCCGGCTGGGCTGCCCCATTCTGCTCGGCCCGCATACCGGCAATTTCCAGGAGCGGGTGCTCGATCTGGTCGAGGCTGGGGCGGTGCGGGTGGTGGAGCCGGGTGATGCGGCCACGCTGGCGGCGGCGGTGCATGATGTGCTATCCAACGCCGACGAGGCCCAGCGGATGGCCGAGGCCGCGCGTGAGGTTGCCCAGCAGGCCACCGGCACCGCGGACCGGCTGGCCGATGAGATCGTGACATGGTTGCGCCCGGCGGAGCCCTCCCCAGAAGGGGGTGAGGTGCGGGCGCCTGAAGCGGAACGGGAACACCAAACGCCTTGATGCGCGCCCCAGGTTTCTGGTCGGGCGGTGGGGGAATTTTCCCGCTGCTGCTCTCACCCATCGCGGCGGTCTATGCCAGCGCGACGGCGCGGCGCATGGCGGCGCCGGGCTGGAAGGCGCCCATCCCCGTGGTGTGCTGCGGCAATGCCACGGCCGGCGGCGCGGGCAAGACGACCTTGGCGATGGATATTGGCCGGCGCCTGGCCCGGCGCGGCGTGGGCGCGCAATTCCTGCTGCGCGGCTATGGCGGCGCGATGAAGGGGCCGGTGCGGGTGGTGGAAACCCTGCACAGTGTGCGCGATGTGGGCGATGAGGCGCTGCTGCTGGCGCATGAACGGCCGACCTGGGTTTCGGCCGATCGGGCGGCGGGGGCGCAGGCGGCGGTCGCGGCCCGGGCGCAGGCCATTGTGATGGATGATGGGTTGCAGAACCCGACGCTGGAGAAAGACCTCTCGCTGCTGACCATTGATGGCGGTTATGGCTTTGGCAATGGCCGGGTGATCCCTTCGGGGCCGTTGCGCGAACCGGTGGCGGCGGCGGCGGCGCGCTGCCATGCGGCGGTGTTGATCGGGCCGGACGAGACTGGGGCGCTGGCCGCCCTGCCCCCCGGTTTGCGGGTCTTGCGGGCACGGCTGGTGACGGGGCCTGAGGCGGCGGCGCTGGCCGGGCGGGCGGTGATGGCATTTTGCGGCATCGCCAACCCGCAGAAATTCTTCGCGACGTTGACTGAGGCCGGCGCCATTTTGGCTGGGCGGGTTCCCTTTGCCGATCATTACCCCTTCGATGAGGGCGATATGGAGGCGCTGCTGAAGGAGGCGGCAAGCCTGCGGGCCATGCCAGTGACGACGCGCAAGGATTTCGTCCGCATTCCCGAGAAATTCCGCGCTGCGGTGACGGTGGTGACGGTCGCGCTGGAATGGGATGAGAGCAGCCAGATTGAAGAGCTGCTCGAACCCCTCGCGCATGGCATGCCGCTGGCGCTTTGAGCCAGGGCGTGCTGCTGGCCGATATCGGCGGCACGCATGCGAGGTTTGCCTGGGCGGATGGCGCGGGCGGGTATTGTGATCCGCTGATCCTCAAAGTGGTGGATTATCCCAGCCTGGATGCGGCCTTGGCCGTGGCGCTGGCTGGGCGGCGGGCAGAGCGGGCATTGCTGGCGCTGGCGGGGCCGGTGCGGGGCAGCCGATGCAGGCTCACCAATAGCCATTGGGGCGAGATTGACGCAGAGCGGCTGGGGATTGCGCGGGTGACCCTGCTCAATGATCTGGAGGCCCAAGCTTGGCTCTTGCCGTATTTGACCCCGGCGGATGGGATTCATCTGGGCGGCGGGATTGGCGATTCCACCGCGCCGATGCTGCTGGTCAGCCCTGGCACGGGGCTGGGTGTGGCGCTGCATGTGCCGGGCCATGGGCCGGTGGCGACCGAGGGCGGGCATGCGACCCTGGCCGGTGCTGATGCGCAGGAGGATGCGGTGCTGGCGCGGCTGCGGGCGCGGTTTGGCCATGCTTCGGCCGAGCGGGCGCTGTGCGGGGCGGGCTTTGGCCATTTGGCCGAGGCTATGGGCTGTGATGATCAGGCGGCGGTGGAGGCGATGTATCTGGCGCTGCTCGCCGGGTTTTGCGGCAGCCTGGCCTTGGCGACGGGGGCGCGGGGCGGGGTTTGCCTGAGCGGCAATATTTTGAACGCGCGGCGGGCGGGGCTGCAGGACGCGGCATTTCATCGGCGCTTTGTTGCCAAGGGGCGGTTTGCCGGGTGGCTGGGTGACCTGCCGCTGCGGCTGATTGTTGCGGCCGAGCCTGGGCTGGCCGGTGAAATGTCGCTGACCACGATGTTCGAACGCCGCGTCACCCCGCCCTGGGGCCTGGCGGGCGGCGAGGCCGGCCAGGCCTTCACCTGATTGCTGCACAATTCGGCGGGGGGCACCCAGGCGCAGCGCGGCAAGGAAAACCACATGCCGCGCCAGGACGATGTGGTGGTGCTGCACACCAGCGGCAGCGGTGGCTTTGGCCCTATCGGGTGAGGAAAGGCGGGTCTGCCGGCAGACCCGCCTTGATTGTTTTCAGCCGACGCCGAGCAATTCGACCTCGAAGAGCAGCGTCGCATTGGGCGGAATCACGCCGCCGGCGCCACGCGCGCCATAGCCCAGCTCCGGCGGGATCACGAGGGTGCGGCTGCCGCCCACCTTCATGCCGGCAAAGCCCTGGTCCCAGCCGCCGATCACCTGGCCCACGCCCAGGGTGAATTCGAAGGGCTGGCCGCGATCGCGCGAGCTGTCGAATTTCCGGCCCTTATTCTCCGGTGCCGCGGGGTCATAGAGCCAGCCGGTGTAATGCACGCTGATCTGCTGCCCGGAGGTCGCCTCGGCGCCGGTTCCAATGGTGGTGTCTGTTGTCATATTTGCTCTCCCTGGGGCTGTGATCGGCGCAGTTACAGGCCAGCAGCGCGCCGCGGCAAGCCCGGTGGGTGTTAGTTCATTCTGATGGCAGCGCGGCGCTCCAGACAAAAATCAGATACCCTCCGGCCTTGGTCTTGCCGCACATGGCCGATGCTGTAGCAGGGTCGTCCATGGCAAATGCGCATCCGGCTTTCCCCCAGGGCTCACCCCTGCAGGCGCTGTTCGAGGCGCCGATGCGCCCGGGCGTGGTGGCATGGATTGGCCTGCGGCCGGAGCGCCGGGCGGCGATGCAGATTGTCCAGACAGCCGAACTCATCGCCGGCCAGGGGCTGGTGGGGGATCGCTACCGGTCAAGCCGCAATGGTGGGCGGCAGGTGACGCTGGTCTCGGCGGCGCATTTGCAGGCGGTGGCGAATTTCCTGGGCCTGGAGGCGCTGGCGCCGGAAAGGCTGCGGCGCAATATCGTGGTGCGGGGGATCAACCTTCTGGCGCTGAAGGGCCGGCCATTTCGCCTCGGCGGGGCGGTGCTGGAGTATAGCGGTGAATGCCATCCCTGCTCGCGCATGGAGGCGGAATTCGGCCCTGGCGGCTATAATGCGGTGCGCGGCCATGGCGGCATCAATGCCCGGGTGCTGGAGGACGGCGCATTGCGGCTGGGCGATGCGCTGACGCCGCTCTAGCTCAGTTCCAGAAGACCCGGGCGGCCGTCGCCACCGCCGTTGCCGCCAGCATCCACAACGCCACCCGGCGGAAGCGTTCATCGGGGCTGCGGGCATAGAGCGCCGCTCCCAGCGCCGAGCCCAGCCAGACCACCGGCAGCCCCGGCAGCGCCAAAAACCCGATATGGGCATCAATGCGCCCCAGCAATGCCAGCGGTAGCAGGCCGGCCAGGGCGGTCAGCATGAACAGCACGATCATCGCGCCGCGCCCTGCCTCGGCCCGCAACGGCGATGCCAGATACATCGCGATCACCGGCGGCCCCGGCATGGCGGCCAGCCCATTGCACAGCCCCGACATGGCGCCGAAGACCAGCACCAGCGCCCCGCGTGGCGTGCGGCTCAGCCGAAAACCACCGGCCAAGATTGCCACTGTCAGCCCCACCAGCACGGCAATGGCCAGCCGCACCGGCGCGGCCGGCAGCACCGCCAGCGCCCAGAGGCCCAAGGGCGTGGTCAGTGCGGCCCCCAGCGCCAGGCGGGCCAGCGAGGGCTTATCCGCCACCGCCCAGGCGCCCCGCAGCCCCTGAAGGCTGACGGCCAGTTGCAAGAGCATCACCACCGGCACCACCTCGGCCGGCGGATGCAGCAGGCTGAGCAGGGGCATGGCGGCAATGGCGAAGCCAAAGCCCGAGAAGCCGCGCAGCAGGCCGGCGAAGAACAGCATGGCCAGGCTGATTGCGATGTCAGCCATGCCGGCCATGCTTCAACAGAGGGCATTGAGAGGCATCGCTCGAATGGGATAGCGGCGCGTGGCATAGGCCGGGCATATCCCTGGACCGGCGGGTTGATTCTGGCAGATTGACCACGGGAAGAGGCCAGCACAGCTTACCTTGGCAAGCTAGCCCGCCCGGCCGGTAAAATAGTCCTCAGGGAGCAACAGATGAGCGGCCACCAGCACCAAATACCAGTCCGTGAGGATTGGCTGGCCACCACCAGCGAAGCCATCCTCGACCCTGGTCAGCGGATCATCGACCCGCATCACCACCTCTGGGAGCGTGCCGGCTGGCGCTATCTGCTCGATGAGATGCTGGCCGATATCCGCTCGGGCCATGATGTGCGGGCCACGGTGCTGGTGCAGTCCAGCCGGTCCTTCTCCCGCGCCACGGGGCCTGAGGCGATGCGGCCGGTGGGCGAGACGGAATTCGCCGCAGGCGTGGCCGCCATGTGCGATAGCGGGCTTTATGGCGATGTCAGGGTCTGTGCCGGCATTGTCTCGCAGGCCAATCTGACGCTGGGGGCGGCGGTTCGCCCGGTGCTGGCGGCGCATGCGGCAGCGGCGGGCGGGCGCTTCCGCGGCATCCGCCATATCGCCTGCTGGGACCCCGATCCGGCGCTGCTGAACCCCGCCTATGCGCCGCCGGAGCGCATGCTGGAACGCGCGGATTTCCGCCAAGGTATCGCGGTGTTGGGGGAGATGGGGTTGAGTTTCGATGCTTGGCTGTATTTCCACCAGATTCCGGAACTGACCGCGCTGGCGCAGGCCTTTCCGCAATTGCCCATCGTGCTGAACCATTGCGGCGGCGTGCTGGGCATTGGCCGCTACGCGCAAATGCGGGCCGAGGTCTGGGCGCGCTGGCAGGCCGCCATGGCCGAACTCGCCACCTGCCCCAATGTGATGGTCAAGCTGGGCGGGCTTGGCATGCGCCTGCCCGGTTTTGGGCTGGAGCAGGGCGCCACAGCCCCTGATTCCGTCGCCCTGGCCGCCGCCTGGCGGCCCTGGATGGAGGAGATCATCACCCGCTTCGGCGCCGCACGCTGCATGTTCGAGAGCAATTTTCCGGTCGATAAGGGTGGCTACAGCTATGCCGTGGGCTGGAACGCCTTCAAGCGCCTGGCCGAGGGGGCCAGCGCCGAGGAGAAGGACGCGCTGTTCTGGGGCAGTGCCGCGCGCTTCTACCGGCTGGGCTGATCACCAGGCGGGGTCGAGCCCGAGGCCTGGCCCCGTGGGCACCGCGATATGGCCGGCCACGGGGTCGAGCGCCTTGCCATAGGGCGCCGCCTGCAGATCGGCGAAATAGATTTCGATGGGCTGCGCCTCCTCGGCCGCGGCCAGGAAATGCAGGCTGGCCAGCAGGCCGGGGCCGAAATAGGGGCAATGCGGCACCAGTTCCACGCCCGCCAGCCGGGCGAGTTCCGCCACTTGCCGCATGGCCGTCAGGCCGCCGATCTTGGTCACGCTGGGCTGCGCCACATCCAGGGCGCCGGCGGCGAAGAAGCGGCCGAATTCCTCGGGCGAGCCGATATTCTCGCCACCGGCAATCGGGCAACGCGCCGCGCTGCGCACGGCGGCGATGCCGGAGAGGTCCTCAGGCGGCCAGATCGGCTCCTCGACCCAGGCGATGTTCATCCCCTCCACCGCGCGGCAGAAATCCAGTGCCTCGGCCTCGCTGCCCCAGGCGCAATTGATGTCGAGCATCAGCGGAACCTCGGGCGGGGCGGCGGCGCGGGCGGCGCGGATGCAGGCCAGATCCACCTCATGCAGCTTGATCCGGGCATAGCCGCGCGCCACCGCCTCACGCGTGTTGCGCGCCACAACCTCGGGCACGCCATAGCGCAAGAGGCTGGCATAGGCCTCGACCCGCTCGCGCGCGGCCGAGCCAAGCAGCGCATGCAGCGGCTTGCCCGCGCGCTTGCCTGCCAAATCCCACAGCGCGATGTCGATGGCGGAGATGGCAAAGGTCACCGGGCCGCTGCGGCCGAAATTATGGAAGCGCCGCTGCAGCATCAGCGACAGCGCGGCCGGCCTTGTCGCATCCTGGCCGATCGCGGCGGGGGCGATCAGCCGGTCCAGCGCGTCCTTTGTGGTGTCAACGAGGTTGAAGCCAAACCCCTCGCCCCAGCCATGCAGACCGTCCTCGGTCTCGACCCGCACCACCAGCGTGTCCATGCCGCGCAGATGCAGATTGCCGCCCACACCGCTGCTGCCAGCGCCATAGGTGAAGCTGCTGCGCTGAATGCGGCTTTCGATACGCGTGATCTTCATGGCTATCCCCACTCTTCCGACTTGACCGTCGCTGGCCGATACTGGCCCCAAGGCCGCGGTCATGAAACCCAGGCTTGGAGGAATTCTGCCATGTGGCGCATCACATCCCTGGCCTTGCTGGCCGCAATGCTGGGTAGTTTACCGGCCCGAGCACAGGAGAATTTTCCGACCCGGCCGATTCGCTTCATCGTGCCCTTCGCCCCGGGCGGGCCCTCAGACATTGTCGCGCGCCTCATGGCGCCGCGCATGCAGGTGACGCTGGGCCAGCCCGTGGTGGTGGAAAACCGGGTGGGCGGCGGCGGGGTGACCGGGGTGGAGGCTGCGGTGCGCGCGGCGGCTGATGGTTATACCATTTCCATCGCCTCGGCTGGGGCGCTGGCCATATCGCCCCGCCTGCCGCGCGGCACGCCCTATGACCCGCTGCGCGACCTGGCTGCCATCACCCTGGGCGTCTTGGTGCCTGAGCCGCTGGTGGTGCATGCCGCCCTGCCCTATCGCAGCATGGCCGAGCTGATTTCCGCCGCTCGGGCGCGGCCGGGTGCGCTGAATTATGCCTCCTCCGGCCCTGGCAGCATGCCGCATCTGGCGGCCGAGCAATTGCAGGCTGCGGCCGGCATTGAACTGACCCATGTGGCGTATCGTGGCGGCGCGCCGCTGACCATGGCGGTGGTGCAGAATGAGGCGCAGCTGGGCTTTGCTGATCTGCCGATCCTGCTGCCGCATATCCGTGCCGGCGTGCTGCGCGCGCTCGCCGTGGGGGCCAGCGCCAGGCTGCCATGGATCCCTGATGTGCCGACAATGGCCGAGCTGGGCCTGCCTTCGGTCGATGCCTCCAACTGGCATGGCATCGTGGCCCCAGCCCGGGTGCCGGAGCCGATACTGGTGCTGCTCCACCGCGCCGCCGCTGGTGCGCTGCGCGACCCTGAGGTGGCCCGGCTGCTCAATGACCAGGGCGCCGTGCCGGGCGGCAATTCCCGCGCCGAATTCGCGGCCTTCATCGCGGCCGAGTTGACGAAATGGGGCGAGGTCATCCGCCTGGGCAATATTCAGGGCGAGTGAGCACCTGGCCCTGGGCAGCCGTTCAGGGTGACCGCAGGGCATGCCTGAAACCCGATGTCATGCCGCGCGTTCACGACCCATCGCAATACGCATGGGAAGCCTGAAAATGTTACTTCGCCGCCAACTCCTTGCCACCGCCGGCCTCGCCCTGACCGCGCCCACCATCCTTCGGGCGCAGCCCAGCGCCTCCATCCCCGATGCGATGATGGCCGATGGCCGCTTTGCCAGCTTCATAGAATTGCTCGAGCGCAGCCCGGCGCTGAACCTGCTGCGCAGCGCCGGCCGCTTCACCGTCTTCGCCCCCACCGATGCGGGGGTGACCACCATTCCCGCCACGCTGCGCGCTGGATTTACCGCCGTACCAGGTGGATCGAGTGCCTCGGCGGGCGATGCGGGGTCGCTGGCCGCGCTGGTGAACTTGCATATCGTCGAAGGTGTGCACCCCCTGTCGAGCTTCACGGCGCCCAGCACCCTCCTGCGCAGCCGCAACGGCACCGGGCTGAAGGTCGAGCGCACGCCGCAGGACACTCTGCACGTCACCCTGGCCGATGATCTGGGGCCTGGCGTGGGGGGCATCAATCGGCCAAGGCCGGCGACGATTCTGATGCCGGTGGTGATGGCGGAAAATGGGATCATCCTGCCCATTGATGTGGCGCTGCTCAAATAGCCGCTTGGCGGTTGGGGCCGACCGGCGCTGAATAGAGCCGGTCTCGCCCCAATAGGAAGACCCGCCCGCCGCGTGGCGCGAAGGCGGCCAGGGCGGGGTCGCGCACATCCAGCCCGCCGGTGAAGGCGCCAAAGGCCGGCAGCACAACGCGGCGCGGATCGGCCAGGAAGCAGGGGCGGGAGATGGCGCCGGCCCGGGTTTCAAGACTGGCCTTAGGGTGGAAATGGCCGCTCACCTCGGCCTCGTTGTAACGAGCGAGCGGCGCGCCGCCGATATGGCGGAAGGTGATGGGGCCGAGCGTCAGGCTCTCCATCGCCTGGCCGGGCAGGCCTGTGGGCAGCACCGGATCATGATTGCCCAGCACCCAGGTGACATCGAGCGCGCCGAGCAGGCGGAACAGCATGGCCGCATCCTCGGCCGCCATGCGTTGCTCGGCGCCCGGATCGTGGAAACTGTCGCCCAGCAACACCACCCGGCTGGGCGCGTGCCGCCGCAGGCTTTGCGCCAGGCGGGAGAGCGTCTCGCGCGTGTCATAGGGCGGCAACATGCGGCCGCGGGTGGCGTGGTGGCTGCCCTTTTCGAGGTGCAAATCCGCCACCGCGAGAAGCCGCTGGGCTGGCCAGAGCAGGACGCCGGAGGGGCAGAGCATCAGGCGCTCGCCAGCGATGTGCAGGGGGGCTGCGATCATCGCCGGGCCGCTTTGGGGGCGGCGCGGATAAACCTGTTCCGGCGGGGGGGCTGCGGCGTATCTCGCCGAGGCCTGGGGGCGGGGTCCTCACTCACCACGGCCAGCGATTCGGAAAACATTTCAGCGCCATCCGTCGCGTCATGCACCAGGGAGGCGGCTTCGGCCAGCAGCGCATCCTCGGCGCCGCCGGCCACCCATTCGCGGCCCTCCTCGATCAGCGCGGGCACCGCCAGGGGCGAGACGCGGTCGAGCCGGATATGGCGGATATTCTGCCGCACCCGTGCCAGCAGCGTGGCGATGCGGCCGATATCGGTGAGCCCGGCCGCGGCCTCGGCGCGGGTTGCGCGCAGCAGGACATGGTCGGGCTCATGCTGACGCAAAACATCGTAGATGAGATCGGCATTGACTGTCATCGCGCGGCCGGATTTTTCCTGGCCCGGGTGATGTTTTTCCAGCAGCCCCGCTATGGTGGCGATGTTGCGGAAGGTGCGGCGGAGCATGGAGCTTTCATTGATCCATTCCTCCAACTCCTCGCCCAGGATGTCCTCCTCGAAGAGCGGGTGGACATTGATGGGCTCGAAGGCGCTCCACACCGCCAGCACGTAATCGGTGCCGACATAGCCGAGCGGGCCATAGCCCAGCTTTTCCATCCGCTTGGTGATGAGCATGCCCAGCGTCTGATGCGCCAGCCGCCCCTCGAAGCAATAGGCGACGAGGAAGAATTTTTCCGCGCGGGGGAAGACCTCGACGAGGAGTTCATCGGGTGCCGGCAGCACGCTGCGCAGGGCCTGGAGGGCGAGCCATTCGCGCACCTCCTCGGGCAGGGCAGGCCAGCGGCTCTGGTCGTGCAGGATGGCCCGCACCTCGGCGGCGAGATAGGTGGTGAGCGGCATGCGGCTGCCGGCATAGGCGGGCACGCGGGCCTCGCCCTCGCCGCCGCGCGAGACCAGGGCGGCATTCGCCTCCATCGCCTCGAAGCGCAGCACTTGGCCGGCGAAGAGGAAATTATCGCCGGCACGCAGGGTGGAGATGAACCATTCCTCCACCTCGCCCAGATAGGGGCCGCCGCGCATGCGCACCTTGACCAGCGGCGTCTCGATGATGGTGCCGAGATTCATCCGCAATTGCCGCGCCACCACCGGGCCACGGATATGCACCAGGCCCTCGGCATCGCGGAACAGCTTGGCGAAGCGTTCATAGGAGCGCAGCGCATAGCCGCCATCCTCGACGAAGCGCAGCGTGTCATCGAAATCGCGCCGGGCCAGGGCGGCATAGGGGGCGGCACGGCGGATTTCGGCGAAGAGCGCATCGGGGTGGAAGGGCGCGTGGCATGCCATGGCCAGGATATGCTGGGCCAGGACATCGAGGCCGCCGGGGCGCGGCGGCTCGCCATCCTGTTTGCCGGCGGCCACGGCCTCGATGCTGGCCATGCATTCGATCACCTCGAAACGATTGGCCGGCACTAGCATGGCGCGGGAGGGCTCATCCATGCGGTGATTGGCCCGGCCCACCCTTTGCAGCAGGCGGGAGACGCCCTTGGGCGCGCCCACCTGCACCACCTGGTCCACCGCGCCCCAGTCGATCCCCAGATCGAGGCTGGCGGTGGCGACCACGCCGCGGAGTTTGCCGGCGGCCATGGCGGCCTCCACCTTGCGGCGCTGCTCCACCGTCAGGCTGCCGTGATGGAGCGCGATGGGCAGGCTGTCCTCGTTGAGTTTCCACAGCGCGGCGAAGACCAGTTCGGCCTGGGCGCGGGTATTGACGAAGACGATGGTCACGCCGCTGGCGGCGATTTGGCGGTAGATCTCCGGCGCCGAGGCCAGGCCCATATGCCCGCCCCAGGGCAGGCGGCCCTCGGGCAGTTGAATGGTAATTTCAGGGGCTGCGCCGCCGGCCACGGTGATGAGCCGCACATCTTCGGGATTGGCGTGGCGGGAGACATGCGCCCGCAGCGCCTCAGGATGGGCGACGGTGGCGGAAAGCCCGACATGGCGCGCCAGGGGGGCGAGGCTGGTCAGGCGCGACAGGGCGAGGAAAAGCTGGTCGCCGCGCTTGGTGCCGGCCAAAGCGTGGATTTCATCCAGCACGACGCAGCGCAGCGTGGCGAAGATCGTATCCGCATCGGCCAGGCTGAGCAGCAGGGTGAGGGATTCGGGGGTGGTGAGCAGGATATTGGGCGGCTTCTCGCGCTGCCGGGCGCGGCGATTGGCCGGCGTATCGCCGGTGCGGGTTTCGATGGTGATGGGCAGGCCCATCTCATCGACCGGCGCCATCAGGTTGCGGGCGATATCCACCGCCAGCGCCTTGAGCGGGGAGATATAAAGGGTGTGCAGGCCCTCGAAGGGGTTTTCCGCCAATTCGACCAGGGAGGGCAGGAAACCCGCCAAGGTCTTGCCGCCGCCAGTGGGGGCGATGAGCAGGGCGGAGACGCCGTCGCGCGCGGCGGCGAGCATGGCCAATTGGTGCGGCCGGGGTTGCCATCCGCGCGCGGCGAACCAATTCTGGAAGCGTTCCGGCAATGTTCTCACAACAAGGGTCCTTACACCGTGCCGCCTCATCCGCAAACCTGGCTGCGCGTGACCCCGGCTGGGCTGTGGTGCGAGCCTGGCGGTTTTTACATCGACCCTTCTCGGGCGGTGGAGCGCGCCATCATCACCCATGGCCATAGCGACCATGCCCGCCCCGGCCATACCGCGGTGCTGGCCACAGCTGAGACGCTGGCGGTGATGCGGGCACGGATGGGCGAGGGGCGGGCCGGTCTCACCCAGCAGGCGCTGCGCTATGGCGAGAGCGTTGATATGAATGGCGTCTCTGTCACGCTGCGCCCGGCCGGGCATGTGCTGGGCAGCGCGCAGGTGGTGATGGAGTGGCAGGGCGCACGCGCTGTGGTCAGCGGCGATTATAAACGGCGCTATGACCCGACATGCCCAGGCTTTGAGCCGGTGCCTTGCGATGTCTTTGTCACCGAGGCCACCTTCGCCCTGCCGGTCTTCACCCACCCGCCGGCTTCTGGCGAGGTGCAAAAGCTGCTCGACAGCGTGGCGTTGTTTCCGGGGCGGACGCATGTCATCGGCGCCTATTCGCTGGGCAAGGCGCAGCGGATGATCGCCATGCTGCGCGCGGCGGGCTGGGATGCGCCGATCTATCTGCATGGCGCGCTGGCGCCGCTTTGCGCGCTGTATGAGGAATTTGGCGTGTCGCTCGGGCCGCTCTTGCCGGCGACGGTGGCGAATAAATCGGCGCTGGTGGGCGCCATTGTGCTGGGGCCGCCCAGCGCGGTGGCGGATAAATGGGCCAGGCGCCTGGCCGAGCCGGTGCTCTGCATGGCCTCGGGCTGGATGCGCCTGCGCCAGCGCGCCAAGCAGGGTAGGGTGGAATTGCCCATGGTGATCTCCGACCATGCCGATTGGCCGGAATTGCTGGCCACCGCGCGGGATGTTCAGGCGCCGGAGATCTGGATCACCCATGGGCGGGAGGATGCGCTGATCCATGCTCTTGCCGGCCAGGGTATTCTGGGCCGGGCCCTGCATCTTGTGGGCCGCGAGGAGGAGGCGGAATGAGCATTCCGGCCTTTGCCACGCTGTTGGAGCGGCTGCTGTTCTCGCCGGGGCGTCACGCCAAGCTGGCCCTGCTGCGGCAATGGTTTGAGACGCAGCCCGACCCTGATCGCGGCGTGGGGCTGGCCGCCATCGCCGGAGAATTGTCTTTTCGCACCGCCAAGCCCGGCCTGTTCCGGGAGCTGATCGCCGCCCGCACCGACCCGGCACTTTTCGCCATGAGCTATGATTATGTCGGCGATCTGGCCGAGACCATTGCACTGCTCTGGCCCGATGATGCGCGGGCCAATGCGCCGCCGCCCGGCCTGGCCGAGGTGGTGGAGACGCTGGAGATGGCGCCGCGGGCCGAGGTGCCGGCCATCCTCGCCCGCTGGCTGGATGGGCTGGATGCCGGGGCGCGGCTGGCGCTGATCAAGCTGGTCACCGGCGGCCTGCGGGTTGGTGCCTCGGCCCGGCTGGCCAAGACGGCGCTGGCGGAATGGTCGGGCCAGCCGGTCAATGAGATTGAGGAGCTGTGGCATGGCGTGCCGCCGCCATATATTGCACTGTTTGACTGGCTGGAGGGGCGGGGGCCGCGGCCTGATCCGGCGGGGGCGCCGATTTTTCGCCCGCTGATGCTCGCCCATCCGCTGGAGGAGGCCGACTTGGCCATGCTCGCCCCTGCGGATTGGGCGGCGGAGTGGAAATGGGATGGCATCCGCGTGCAGCTCACCGCCGTGCCCGGGGGGCGGCGGCTGTGGTCGCGCGGGGCTGAGGATATTTCTGCCAGCTTCCCCGACATCATCCAGGCGATGGATTTTCACGGCGTGGCGGATGGCGAATTGCTGGTGGTGCGCGATGGGGTTGTGGCGCCGTTTGCCGATTTGCAGCAGCGGCTCAACCGCAAATCGCCGAGTGCGAAAATGCTGGCGGATTACCCGGTGGCGGTGCGGCTTTATGACCTGCTCTTCGAGGGGGGCGAGGATCTCCGCCCCCTGCCCTTCGATGCCCGGCGGGCGCGGCTGGAGGCCTGGCATGCGCGCGTGAAGCCGGCGCGGATGGACCTTTCGGCGCTGATCGGCTTCGAGGATTTCGCGGGGCTGGAGGCGCTGCGGGCCGGCGCGCGGGCGGCCAGCATGGAGGGGCTGATGCTCAAGCGCCGCGACAGCGCCTATGAGCCCGGCCGCATGCGCGGCAAATGGTGGAAATGGAAGCGCGGCACGCAGAATGTCGACGCCGTGCTGATGTATGCCCAGCGCGGCCATGGCAAGCGTTCGAGCTTCTATTCCGACTATACTTTTGGCCTGTGGCGCGAGGCGCAGGGGGGCGAGATGGAGTTGGTGCCGGTGGGCAAGGCCTATTCCGGCTTTACCGATCAGGACCTGATATTCCTCGACAAATGGGTGCGCGAGCACACCACCAACCGCTTCGGGCCGGTGCGCGAGGTGGAGCGGGGGTTGGTGCTGGAGGTGGAGTTTGATGCGGCGCAGCGTTCGCCCCGGCACAAATCCGGGGTGGCGATGCGTTTTCCGCGCATCGCCCGCATCCGGCGCGACAAGCCGGCGGCGGAGGCGGATCGGCTGGAGACATTGCTTGGGATGATCCCTGGGGGTTGAATGGCCGCCTCAGGTAGGAAACAAGCATGGCCATCACGCCCAATCACACGCTGGACAAGCTGCGCGCGGGGAAAACCGCGATTGGTTTTGGCATCCATCACCTGCGCGGCCCGGTGGCGGGCGCGCTGGCCGCAGCCTCGGGCTTCGACTGGATTTTTGTCGATATGGAACATGGCGCGATGAGCGTGGACCAGGCCAGCGCCATGTGTGTGGCGGCCCAGGGCCAAGGTGTGACCCCCATCGTGCGCTGCTGCCGTGACGCGCTGTTTGAGGGCACGCGCTGCCTGGATAATGGCGCCATGGGCGTGGTGGTGCCGCATATCGACACCGCCGAGGATGCGGCCGAGATGGTGCGCGCCTTCCGCTTTCCGCCGCAGGGCATGCGCAGTTGGGGCGGCCCGCCCATCCAATATGGCTATCGGGCGCCCGACACCGCCACGGCCCAGGCTGAGACCAATGCGAATATCCTGCTCTGCGGCATGATTGAGACGCCCGAGGCGGTGGCCAATGTTGAGGCCATCGCCGCGACCCCGGGGCTGGATAGCCTGATGATCGGCACCTCGGATTTGACGGCCACCATGGGCATTGCCGGGCAGATCGGTCACCCGGATGTGCAGGCGGCCTATGCCCGGGTGGCGGCGGCCTGTGCCGCGCATGGCAAGGTTCTGGGCATGGGCGGCGTCTATGATGAGGTTTGGGCGCCGAAATACGCGGCTTTGGGGGCACGGTTCATTTTGGGCGGCTCGGACCATGTGTTCCTCATGGCCGGGGCCTCGGCACGGGCGCGGTTTTTGGCTGGGCTGTGAGGGGGGGGGCGTCGGCGGTGATGAGAATGGCTCGCAACTTACTTGCGAATGCCTCGCAACCGCGATATGAAGAGGGCATCACCTCGGAACCTCCCATGCAGCGCCGCCATCTCCTCGCCCTCCCCGCCCTTCTGGCCGCACCGGCCATCGCGCAGGAGCGCGTGGTCAATATCTATTCCGCCCGCCATTACGACACTGACCGTGAGCTGTGGGACGCCTTTACCCGCCAAACCGGCATCCGGGTGCGGGTGATTGAAGCGAATGTGGACCAATTGCTGGAGCGCATTCGGGCCGAGGGGGCCAATTCACCCGCCGATATTCTGGTCACCGTCGATATTGGCCGGCTGGCGCGGGCCAAGGATGCCGGTGTTTTCCAGCCCACGCGCAATGCCATGCTGGAGGCGCGGATACCCGCCCATCTGCGCGACCCGGAGGGCCATTGGTTCGGCTTTACCAGCCGCGCCCGGGTGGTGATGTATGACAAGGCGCGCGGCCTGCCGGCGCAGCTCGCCCGCTATGAGGATCTGGCGCGGCCGGACTATGCCAATGGCGTGCTCGTGCGCAGTTCGGGCTATATCTATAATATCGGCTGGACGGCGAGCGTGCTGGCGGCCGATGGGCTCGAGGCGACGGAGGCCTGGGCCCGTGGCATTGCCCAGAACCTAGCCCGCCCGCCCTCGGGTGGGGATCGGGACCAGATTCGCGCCATGATCGCAGGGCAAGGGCGTATCGCCATTGCCAATACCTATTATCTGGGGCTGCTGCACAGCTCGCCACGCGCCGAGGAGCGTGAACTGGCCGAGCGGGTGGGCGTGCTCTTCCCCAACCAGGGTGACCGCGGCACGCATATGAATGTTTCTGGTGCGGGGATTATTCGCAATGCGCCCAATCGGGCGGCGGCGGAGGCGTTTTTGGAATATATGGCGAGCCCCGCCGCCCAGGCGCTCTTTGCTGGCAGCAATATGGAATATCCGGTGGTGGCCGATGCCGAGATTCATCCCTTCCTGCGTGGCTTGGGCAGCTTTCGCCAAGACCCGATCAGCGCCAGCGAACTGGCGGCCAATATGCCCGAGGCGCTGCGCCTGATGCAACGGGCGGGCTGGCGCTGAAGCACGGCGCGGATTGAACAAGTTGGGGCTTCGTGGTTAAGCCGCGACGCAACACGGAGCCCCTCATGAATATCGACGCCATCCCCATCGGCAAGAACCCGCCCGAAGACCTGAATGTGATCATCGAGGTGGGCATCGGCGGCGAACCCATCAAATATGAGATGAACAAGGAGGCCGGCACGCTTTTCGTCGACCGCTTCCTGCACACGCCGATGCGCTATCCCGGCAATTACGGCTTTGTGCCGCATACGCTGAGCGATGATGGCGACCCGATTGACGTGCTGGTGGCCAATACCCGCCCCATCGCGCCTGGCGCGGTCATCAATGTCCGCCCGGTGGGGGTGCTGCTGATGGAGGATGATGGCGGGCATGATGAGAAGATCATTGCCGTGCCCAGCCCCAAGCTCACCAAGCGCTATGTCGACGTGCATGAGGTGACAGATCTGCCGCAGATCACCCTCGACCAGATCCGGCATTTCTTTGAGCATTATAAGGATCTGGAGCCCGGCAAATGGGTGAAGGTGATCGGCTGGGGTGACGCTGCCCGGGCGCGCGAGTTGATTCTCGAGGCCATAGAGCGGGCAAAGACGACCAAGGGCTGACGCCCAGCCGCCCCAGCAGCCATCCTGCTGGGGCGGTTTAGGCCGCCCGCCCCTCCACCCGGCTGAGCACACCGATCAGCCATTCAATCCGCTCACCCAGGCTATCGCCGCCGATCGCATTGGGCACCGCGCGCACCAGATAGGCGGTGGCATCCAGCGGCGGTTCGGCCAGCGTGGCCGTGCGCGCCAGCCGCGGCAGCATGGCATTGGCCAGGAGCATCAATTTTCGGCTCTTGGGCACGATGGCCCGCTTCGTCACCGGATCAAAACCCTCGGCGCGGACCATGCGGCCGATCTCGGCGTAAATCCGCCCGGCAGCGCGGATCGAGGAGCGGCAATCGGATGGCAGGGCGGCAATCCCGGCCTCGGAACGGGCATAAAGCATATCGGCATTGGCCAGCATGCGATGAGTGATCTCGCGCAGCGCCGGGCTATAGCTGGGGTTGCGCTGCCAGGCCTCGGGGTCGATCCCCGCCTCCCGCATCCAGTCCAGCGGCAGGTAGATGCGGCCATTGCGGGCATCCTCGCCAATGTCGCGGGCGATGTTGGTGAGTTGCATGGCAACGCCGAGATCACAGGCCCGGGCGAGGCGCGCGCCGTCGCGCACGCCCATCAGCAGCGCCATCATCGCGCCCACCGTGCCGGCCACGCGGGCGCAATAGGCATGCAGCGCATCGAGCGTGTCATAGCGCCGCTCCTCCGCATCCCATTCAAAACCCTCGATCAGTGCGCCGGGCAATTCCTTGGGCATTTCATATTCGGCGACGACGGCGGCAAAGGCGCGGTCGGCCGGATGGTTGATCGGCTTGTTGATATAGATGGCGTCGAGCCGCTCGCGCAGGCGGCGAACGCTGGCCTTGGGGTCGGCCTCGGTGTCCACGGCGTCATCAGCCACCCGGCAAAAGGCATAAAGCGCGGTGGCGGGGGCACGCACCCGGCGGGGCAGGATGCGCGCGGCAGTGGCAAAGCTTTTGGAGCCCACGACCAAAGCGGCGCGGCAGGCGGCCAGATCCTCCGGACGCATGGGGTCGGCCTCAAACGGCGCCAATTGCGGCAGGGTGGACGTCATTGCTTCCCCGGATAATTTGTTACGGAAACAGATTGGAGCGGGGCGGCGGCGGCCGTCAATCGTCTTCCCGGAGCGCCAGCCTTTGCCGGGCGCGATGCAGCCCCCAGGCGACAAAACCGGCCGCGAACGGCACAGCGCCTGCGGTGACCCAGTCAGGGTCGATGTTCCAATAGGGTGCTATGCCCTTGGCGGCGTAACCGGCCAGCCCCACCACATAATAGGTGATGGCGGCAATCGACAGGCCCTCGACGGTTTGTTGCAGGCGCAGTTGCAGCCGCACCCGACGGTTCATCGAAAGCAGCACATCGGCATTCTGCGCCTCACGGGTGATATCGACCCGGGTTTGCAGCAATTGGGTGACGCGCAGCACGCGGCGGGACAGCGCCTCCTGTCGGGCGGTGGTGGATTGGCAGGTGTCCATGGCCGGTGCCAGGCGGCGTTCGGTGAATTCCTGGAAGGTTTGCAGCCCTTCCATGCGCTCCTCACGCAACTCGGCAATGCGGCGCTGGACCAGGGCGTAATAGGCGGCGGCGGCGGAGAAGCGGTAACGGGTTGCCGCCTCCTGGCTTTCAATCTCGCTGGCCAGGCGGGTCAGGCGCTCCAGCAGGACCGGCTCGTCATCCGCGCCGGCCTTGGTCAGGGCCGTGGCGATTTCGGCCAGTTCCTGCTCCCATTGGGTGAGCCGGGGGGTGAGCGCGCGGGCCACCGGCAGGGCGAGCAGCGCCATCATGCGATAGGTGTCGATCTCCAGCAGCCGCTGCACATTGCGCCCGGTGAGGGAGGCCGACATGCTGCCCTGCACCACCAGGAAGCGGGCAAAGCCATTGCCGCTGATCCTGAAATCGGTGAAGGCGAGGCCACGGCCACCGATGACAGAACCGACGACCTGATTGTCGCCAAAAATATTCAGCGCCAGCGCCTCCTCGGCGTCATGGCCGAGTTCAAGGTCGGCGGCGACGAGAAGTTCACCCGGCAGGGCGGCCACCCAGTCGCTCGGGGCGAAGGTGATGGCGGGCTCGGCGAAGGGTTTCTCCGCCACACCGTCGCGGATGAACATCACGCGGTGGAATTCGGTGTGCTGCTCCCAGCGCACGCGGAAAATGCCCAGATCAGCCGACCAATGGCTGGCGCCCTCTGCAGGGGGCACCACGCCAAAGCGCAGCGCCAGGGTGCGCATTGCCGCCAGCGCTGCGCCCCGCGGGGCCTCACCGCTCAACAGCGCCAGATAGGAGACACGCAGGGGGCCAGTCAGCGTGTCAGGCGGCCTTGCATGCACCTCATAATTCAGTTCGGCACGCAAATGATGTTCGGGCGGCAGGGTCACGCAGGCACCATGAGGTTGGCCAGCAGCGAGGCCAGCAGGGCGGGGGATTCTTCATGCGCGAGATGGCCCAAGCCCGGCCAATCGACAAGTGTTGCGGCGGGGAGAATGGCCTGCACCCGCCGCGCTGTGTCGGGGCTGATTGTCCGGTCGCCCAGGGCGGAGACCAGGGTGAGCGGCGTGGTAAGCTTGGGCAGGGCCCGCGCGAAGGCCGGCAGATCCCAGGCCGCCATCATCGCCAGCGTGCCAGCGACATGGCCGGGGCGGCGAAACAGCCGCGCGTAGAGGTCCAGGCCCCGGGCATCGAGGCGCGATCCGGTCTCGCGCAGCAATTTCTCGACCGTAGCGCGATCGGCCGCCCGCCAGGCGACCAGCCAGGGCACGAAGGGCAGGCCCACCAGGGCGCGCGCCAGGGGCGAGAATATCTGTCCCGCCACGCCGCCCAACGGCAGCAGCGCGCCATTGAGGCTGATGATGTGGCGCGGCGCGACGCGCCCATCGAGCGCCATGCGAATGGCGATGGCGGCACCGGCGGAATGGCCAATGATGATGTCTGGCCTGACCGCCTCAGCCTCCAGCAGGGCGCCGATATGGGCGGCCATGCCGGGCAGGCCCATTTGCGAAGCCGGCGGGGTGCCGGAGAAGCCATGGCCGGGCAGGTCCATCGCCATCACAGTCGCATGTTCGGCCAGCAGCGGCAGCACCGCCCGCCAGGAATGGCTGGCAGCACCGGTGCCATGCAGCAATAGCACCGATGGCCCTTGCAGCCCCATGCGCTGGACGTGCCAATCTATTCCGCCCGCCCGGATGAAGTGGCTGGCCGCGGCATTGGGCCAGTCGCGGCCATCGAGGCGCCAATTCGGACTGTCGCTCATGGTGCGAGGCGCTGTGCTGCGGCCCCCGCGGCGCGCGCCATGCGGGCGGAATCGGCCATGGGCATCGGCAGGTAGATAGCGGCCCCGGCCTCGGCCAAAGCACGGGCCGCAGGCTGCGGCCGGGGGGCGGTGTCGAGCAGGATGCAGGAGACGCCGGCGGCGCGCATTGCGCGGGCGGCGTCCAGCGCATCGAGATTGGCGCGGGCATGGCCGGGTGCGCCATCACGGGCGATATTGGCGCGGCCATCGGTCATTAGCACAATCAGGGCCGAGCGCCCTGCCCGGCGCTCACTCACCGCCAGTTCAACCGCGGCATCAATGCCCGAGGCGAGCGGCGTGGGCCCGCCACCGGGCAGGCCGGCCAGGCTGCGCTTGGCCCGGGCCAGCGCCTGGGTTGGGGGCAAGAGCACCTCCGCTCGGCTGCCGCGAAAGGCGATGAGCGCCACGCGGTCCCTGCGCACATAGCAATCGGCCAGCAGCAATTCCACCGCACCCTTGGCCTCGGCCAGACGATTGAGCGCGGAGGAGCCCGAGGCATCGACCGCGAAGATTGAGGTCACCTCGCTCTTCTGCTTGTAGCGGCGAATGCGGAAATCCTCGCGCCGGATGGCAATGCGCGCATGCGCCGGCCGGGGGCGAATGGATTGCCAGGGGGCGGCGGCGCGAAGCGTGTCCAGCACCGCCATGCGGGCATCGCCACGCGGCTCGCCGGCGCGCGAGCCTATGGGGCGGCCGCGCTTGGCCTGGGCGCGGGCCTCGCCGGCCCGGCCGCCACCCTTCCGGCTGGTCAGCGCGGCCAGCTTGGCCTGGTCCAGCAAATGCGGGGGGAGATTGGCGGCAGCGGCGGCCAGGAGCAGTTCCTCCAATTCCTTGGGGTCGGGCATTGGTGCCTGTTCGTCGGGCGGCGGCGGCTCGTCCTGGTTTTGTTCGGGCGGGGGGGGCTCTTGCTGCTGCTCCTCCTCGCTGTCTGGTGGCGGCGGGGCCATGGTGGCGCGGGGGGCGAGCACCAGGCGGGCGGCGAGTTCGGCATCGGCCTTCTCCACCACCTCGCGGCCATCCAGCGCCGCGGCGGCGCGGGCGGCGTTGAGCGCCAGCAGCACGGCGCGGGGCGAGCCGATGCCCAGTGCCATCGCGGCACCGGTCAACGCCTCGATAAATTCATCGGCCATGGTGACGGCGGGTAAAAGGGCGCGGGCTTCGGAGACATCGATATCGGGCGGCGCCTCGCCGGGCAGGATGTGAAAGGCCAGCCGCTCCAGCAGGGCTGGAGGGGCTTTTTCATCGGCCTCGATCCCCTCATCGAGCATCAGGGTGCAAAAGCGGCTTTCGGCGTTGAAGGCCACGCCCTCACGCTCGATCACCACGGCGCGGGCATCGATCACCGAGGCGATGCGCGCGGCGGTGCCGCCGGGCATACGCTCGGCCATGGCGATGACCAGGGTGCCGCCATCCACCGCCGCCAATACGCCGGTTTCAGCCACCGGCCGGCCCAGCGCCAGGGTGGCGGTGAGATCGAGCCCGCCCAATAGGCGGTTATCGGGCAGATCGGGCGGGATGCGTCGCCAGGCTGCCTGGCCCATCAGGGCGCGGAAACCCGCCAGCCAAGCGTCACGCTGCGGGCCGGCGGCGCAGCGCAGAGCCACGCCGCCCAGACCCACCGGGTCCACGGCGCAGAGCAGCGCGGCCTCGACGCTCATGACTGGTTCGGTTCGTCGCCCCAGGTCTCGACCACGGCGCGCTCGACACGGCTGGTCGAGGAACTGTCATCGAGCGGGTTGCGGCGCAGCCGGTGGCGCAGTGCCGGCAGCGCCACGCGGCGGAGATGGCTGATCGTGACCTCAGCCGAGCCTTCAAGCGCAGCCAGCGAGCGGGCGGCGCGCAACAGCGTCAATTCGCCACGCAGGCCATCGGTGCCGAGGGCCATGCACAGCTTCGACGCCTCTTCCAATATGGCATCGGCCACGCTGATATTGGGCAGCAAGGCACGGCCGGCGAGGATGCGGGCGCGCTGCGCGGCCTCGGCCTCGGCATAGCGCTCGCAGAAGGCTGTTGCATCGCGCTCGAAGGCGTCGCGACGCTTGACCACCTCGACGCGGGTAGGAAGGTCCTGCGGGGTGCGCAGTTCGACGGCCAGGCCAAAACGGTCGAGCAATTGGGGGCGAAGCTCACCCTCTTCGGGGTTGCCGGAGCCGATCAGCACGAAACGGGCGGGGTGACGCAGCGAGATGCCCTCGCGCTCCACCACATTTTCGCCCGAGGCGGCGACATCGAGCAGGAGGTCAACCAGGTGGTCCTCCAGCAAATTCACCTCGTCGATATAGAGGAAGCCCCGATGGGCGCGGGCGAGCAGGCCGGGCTCGAAGGCTTTTTCGCCGCGAGTCAGCGCCCGTTCCAGGTCGAGCGCGCCGACCAGCCGGTCCTCCGAGGCGCCAAGGGGCAGGTCCACCACCGGCACGGGCACCATGGCATCGCCCTGTGAAGAGCAATCGGCCGGCATGGCGCAGCCACGGGCGGGGTCGCAATTGTAACGGCAGCCGGGGACCACGGCCATGTCGGGCAGCAATTGCGCCAGGGCGCGCACGGCGGTGGATTTGCCGGTGCCGCGATCGCCCAGCGCCAAGACGCCGCCGAGCATGGGTTCGACCGCGGCCAGCAGCAGGGCCAGGACCATCTCCTCCTGCGCCACGATGGCGGTGAAGGGAAATACCAGCTTACGCCGTGGCTTCTGGGCCATGGCTTGCACCTTATCAACACCGCCCAGGGTTGCGGCGTCAGCACCACCCATCATGCGGCGCGCTGCAGACTCAGGCTCGACCAGACTTCGCTCAGCGCGGCGATCAGATGATCAATATCCGCATCGCTGTGCAGCGGGCTGGGGGTGAAACGCAAACGCTCGGTGCCACGCGGCACGGTGGGGTAGTTGATCGGCTGGACGTAGATGCCGTGCTGGTCGAGCAGCGTGTCGCTGATGCGCTTGCAGGCCACGGGGCAGCCCACCATCACCGGCACGATATGGCTGGGATTGGGCAGATGCGGAATGCCGATGGCATCGAGGCGGGCGCGCAGCACGGCCACGCGGTCATGCATCGCCTCACGTTCGGCATCGCTCTCCTTCAGGTGGCGGATGGAAGCGGCGGCGCCCGCGGCCACGGCCGGCGGCAGGGCGGTGGAGAAGATAAAGCCCGAGGCGAAGCTGCGCACGAAATCCACCATGCTGGCAGAGCCCGCGATATAGCCGCCGATCACACCGAAGGCTTTTGCCAGCGTGCCCTCGATGACGGTCAGGCGATGGGCCACGCCATCACGCTCCGACACGCCACCGCCGCGCGCGCCATACATGCCGACGGCATGGACCTCGTCGAGATAGGTCATGGCGTTGTATTTGTCGGCGAGGTCGCAGATCGCGCCGATGGCGGCGACATCGCCATCCATGGAATAGACGCTCTCAAACGCGATCAGCTTGGGGGTTTCGGCCGGGATGGCGGCGAGCTTGGCCTCAAGATCCTCCAGGTCATTATGCTTCCACACCACGCATTTGGCGCGGCTGTGGCGGATGCCCTCGATCATCGAGGCATGGTTCAGCGCATCCGACAGCACAACGCAATCGGGCATTTGCGATGCCAGGGTCGAGAGCGTGGCGAGGTTGGACATATAGCCCGAATTGAACAGCAGCGCGGCCTCGGTGCCATGCAGATCAGCCAATTCGGCTTCCAGGCGAATATGATCGGTGTTGGTGCCACCAATATTGCGGGTGCCGCCGGCCCCTGCCCCGCTGCGGTCCAGCGCCTCATGCATTGCACCCAGCACTTTCGGGTGCTGGCCCATGCCGAGATAGTCATTCGAGCACCACACCGTGACCGGGGCGCGGTTGCCCGAGCCGTGATTGGTGGCCATGGGGAATTTGCCGCGATGGCGCTCCAGCTCGGCGAAGACGCGGTAGCGGCCCTCTTCGTGCAGGCCCGCGATCTTGGTCTGGAAGAATGCTTCGTAGTTCATGGTGCCTCCATCGGCCCGGTCATTGTTGTTTTTCGGCTCCAGGTCCAAAGCGCCTCAGAGCGGATTGGCAGCACCAGGAAGAGATGCTCGATCACCGCCAGCACCGCGAGGGTGGCCAGCATGGATTTTTCCGCAACCTCGAAGGCGGTGGCGCCTGGCGCAAGCGCCGCTTCGATCAGCCACCAGCTGATGGCGATGCAGATCGCCATCGAGAAGGGGAAGAAGGCATTCATCCGGCGCTGGCGGAAGAAGCTGCGCAGGTGGGAGAGATGCGCGGGCATCATCGCCTCGCCCAGGTTCAGCACGCCGAAATAAAGGTTCAGCTTGGTCGAGAGCCGGGCGAAATATAGCACAGCCCAGGTCCAGAGGCCGGTTTGGTTCGGCTGATTCCAGCAGACAGCCAGCACACCGGCACCCAGCACCAGCAGAGCAATTTCATGATGCAGGATGGCGGCCACCGCGGCGCGCAGCCGGGGCCAGCCCACCGTGCCATCCGGCAGTGGCTGCACCGATAGCCCCATCACCCGGCCGGTGAGGAAGCCCATTTCGGCCCAGGCCCAGATCAGGACCGCGCAGAGAAACCCTTGATAGGGCCCGCCCGGCCCGATATCGCGGACGGTGAGCAGAAGGCCCAAAAACGCGCCCCCCAACACCGCCGAGGCGCCCATCATGCTCCAGCCAAAAGTCTCCGGCCGGAGTTGGTTGAGCAGATAAACCACGCCAGTGCCGAACCACCACACGAAGACGGTGAACAGGATGGGCAGCATCGACATGGGCAGAATGTCGAGCATGCTTACCAGGCCGGCGCCATGCGGACATCAGCCGGCAGCGGCGCCTTATTGCCGCGCAGCAGGTAGAGCCGCACGAAGCCCAGGCCCGCCTGCGCCTGGAGGCCAAGGCGCTTCAACCGGCCGCCCAGACCAGGTGTTGTACGCGCGGCATCGAGTTTTTTGGAGATTGCGAGCATGCGCTTCAGCCCGGTGAGGAAGGCCGGGTTTTCGATCGGCAAGGTCACCGGGAAGACCTGCTTGCAGATATCGGTGGTGATGCGGAAGACCTGCATGTCGTAATCATCGGGCGTCATGCCCAGGGCCTTGTGGAATTCTGGGCGGGCGTGGTCGCGCACATACATGGTGGCAAAGACCGCGAGCTGAAAGAACTTCACCCAGAGCACATTCGGCCCCGCGAGCAGCTTGGGGTTCGCGCGCATCAGCAGGGCAAAGGCCTCGCCATGGCGGAATTCGTCATTGCACCATTTTTCGAACCACTGGAAAATCGGATGGAAGCGCAGCTCGGGATGTTTTTCGAACTGGCGAAAAATGGTGATATAGCGAGCGTAGCCGATTTTCTCGCTGAGATAGGTGGCGTAGAAGATAAATTTCGGTGTGAAGTAATGGTACTTCTTGGCCTTGGTCAGGAAGCCCAGATCCACGCCAATGCCCAAATCCTTCAGCGCGTCATTGATAAAGCCGGCATGCCGCGCCTCGTCACGGCTCATGAAGCCGAAGAGGTCCTTCATGTCCTGGTTCTTCACCCGCTTGCGGATCTCGGCATAGAGGACGCAGCCGGAGAATTCGGCGGTCACGGAACTGACCAGAAAGTCCACGACCTCTTTCTGCAAGGCAGGCGGCAGGTCGTCGAGCTTGAATTTGTCAAAATCGCTGTTGCGGACGAAATGGCCCTTATTCGGGTCACGGCGGAACTCGTCCATCAGCGCGTCCCATTGGGCGCGGATGGGGTTCACATCCATCGCGTCCATCGCCGCGAAATCGGTCGTGTAGAAGCGCGGCGAGAGGACGGTGTCCGTCGTCGCCATCTGCGTGGTTTCGTTCTGCCCGCGGGTGGGGGGGCGTTGTATTGCGTTCATGCTGCCTCTTGAGCCTCCAGGTGGCCCTTGGGCTCGAAGCCGCAATGGTAGAGTTCGGTCAGCTCGGCAATCGCCGAAATCTCGGTCCAGAAACGGGTCAATGGGCCGGCGCGCAGCACGGTTGCCCGCGTTTGATAGCTTCGCACTTCACCATAGGCCACATGATCCGGCGCGTTATGGACAATCACTCTGTCGCCCGGGCGCAGCACAACGCCCTCGGGGATGGCATGGGCGTGAAGGCTGTCAAAACTCTGTTCAATTTCAACGGTGCAGGGCACCTCGATGCTACGAGGGCCAAACCAGCCCCGGCGAACCTCCCGGCTCTCCATCATCCTCTTACTTCCTTCTCACTCAACCAACGGATGAAGACCTCGGCGTTTGTTGGGCCGAATGCCCTCAGATCCACCCTGCGCTCCGTTGCGGAATCTGTCAGGGTGACGCGGTGATCCTGCCACGCCTCAATACGAAATGGCATCGAAATCGTCGCGTCGGTGCGAAGAATATCACGTCGGATGACCCGGATCATCGTGCGAAGGAAACCGTTTTCGCCGGCGGCCAGATGGTCGAACTCCCGCCCGGTGGCCATATCGACCACCGATAGCCCGCCATCGGGCTGTTCAATAAAGCGCAGCACGAGGGAGACGCGCGGCACCTCAGCGCTGGGTGCTGGCGCTTCGCGCCACCAACCGGCGGTGCCCACAGCCGCCAATGTCACGAGGATCATGCTGGCAACCACCAGGATAAACATCCGCGAGATATAGTCAGGATTTCGCTGGGTCTGGGCTTGCAACATGGGTTTGTCCTCTGGTGGGTTCAGGCCGTTACGGCCGCATGGCCGGGACGGGTATTGGTATCGGCGGCGGTCATTGGCTGGACGGCGACGCCGGCACTGGCCGCTATCGCGCGGGCCAGGATTTGCGCGGCGCCGTCGGCCTGGGGCAGTGCCCGCAGCATCGGCTCGGGGTGCAGGATCGAGGCTGTCCGCACATGCGGCCAAAGCGCGATCCAGGAGATGCGGGCGGGTTTCATGATCCGCAGCACCACATCCTCGGTGCCATCGGCATGGGTGACCCGCGCCACACTCTCAATAACGGCGAAGGGAATATTGAGGATCATCGGCAGCGCGATGCCCACCCGCATGACCACCCGCTTATCGGTGATGCTGTAGATGGCTCCACGCGCCGCGGCGCGACCGATGGACCATAGCAGGCCCAGGCCCACCAGTCCGATCAAGCCGGAGATCACTAGGCCACCGGTAATCTGCACCAGCCCCGCCCCGTGGTAGAAACCAAGCCCGGCCTGCAGCGCCAAAAGGGCGCCGAAATACCAGGTGATGGCCCGCAATCCCATGGCACGGGCGGTCAGGCCACGGCCCTGCGGCCGCCCTTGCCATAGTAGGTTCTCGCCGGCTGGCAGCCGTTCCGGAAGACCCGGAATCGGCTCACCATCATGCTCGGGAATATCCGGCGAGAGGTGGTAGTGCTTGGGTTCGTTCACAGAAAAGGCTCACAACGCTCAGGCTTTGCATAAAGCTGGCCAGAGGCGAAGTAGGCCTGGATCTGATCTTCCTCGCGCAGGGTGATCTGCTCGGGGCTCTGGGTCACCGGGGCGGCCTCGAAATGCCGCGCCAGCAGGGTGTTCACCTTGACCTGACCGGCCGTCTCATCAACCCGCACCAAAGGTGCTGGCGCCAGAACGCGGCGGCCCATCGGGGTTTCCACCTCGAGGAAGCGGGCCAGGTATTCGGCGCGGTCGACCCACACATCCACCACCGTGCCGGCCATTTCGCCATCGGCATCGAGCACGACCATGCCGCGGGGATCGGGATCCTCTTCGGCCAGGTAGAAATCCGAAGCGGCCCGCAATGGGACGATCGAGGGCATGTGGTCGTCGTAGCACATGTGCGGGTGATCGGCGCGCTGGGCATAGGCGGCCGGGCCGAGGCCCAGCTGCATCGGGTCACCCATCGGCTCGATCGGGTCGCCGCCGCCCTTGGTCGGGTGGATCGGCAAGACCTCGGGCGTCTCGGGCCGAGGCGCCATCACCGTGCCACCGCCATGGGGCAGGATGAAGGTTTTCGGTGAAGGCATGCCGGTCCAGCCTTCATCGACCGCGCGGCCGGTGACGTCGGAGACCAGCGGGTAGCCTTCCCGCTTGCTCTCGCGATTGAGGTAGATCACCAAGCCAAGAAAGAACGCCCAAAACAGATAGAGGGCGATCAGGGTGATGTCGAAATTCAGGAAGAAGTTGCCGCTGAACATGACGTCGCTCCAGGGGTTCAGGGTTGCAGGGAAGGCACGGCACGCGCCAAGGCAGCGGGGCGCACAAGCGGCCCGACTGCAATCAGCGTCGCAAAGAGAAGCGCGATCTCAAGGCTGTAGACCACGCCATAGCCAGTTGCGGCATGCACCAAGCCCGGCCCCATACCGCCATCAATGGCGAAGGCCGAAACAATGTCGCGCAGCGCGCCACCCACACCCACCGCAACACCGGCCGAGGTGGCCTGCACCGCGCCCCAAATGCCGAGGGCAAGCCCGGCCTGGCCAGCGGGTGCCGCCTGCATGCAGGCAGTGAGGGTGGCATGGGTGAAAAGTCCGGCACCAAAGCCGATCAGCACCGTGCCCAGAGAGAGCAGGAACTGCGAGTTCATCGGCGCCGAGAAGATGATAAAGGCAAAGGCGAAGATACCGATCAGTGCACCGAAGCCCGCCACCCGGTGCGGGTCAGCGCCATCGACCAACCGCCGCGCCGCCACCACGAAGCCGACAATCCCGCCGGCCGCCAGCAGCGCCGTGAGCAAAGTGGTGGCTGCGACCGAAAGGCCTAGCAGTTGCGCACCATAGGGCTCCAGCAGAATATCCTGCATGGAGAAGGCGGCGGTGCCCAGGCCCACGCCGACCAAGCGGCGCACCCAAGGGCCCTGCCGGCGCATGCCGTTCCAGGCTTCTGAAAAACTTTCCGCCACCGGCTCGATCTTGTGGGAAGCGCCGCGGATTTCCTGCCGCCACAACGCGGCCGTGGTCAGGAGGAGACAGACCACCGCGCAACCCTGGATCATCTGGATCAGCTTTATCTGGGTGAAATCGGCCAGGATCGCACCGAAGATCAGTGACCCGCCCAACATTCCCAGCAGCAGCAGGACCGAGAGGAATGCCACGACCTGCGGCTGCTTCTCGGGCGGCGTCAGATCCGTGGCCAGCGCAAGGCCCGCAGTTTGTACCGTGTGGATGCCAATGCCCACCACCAGGAAGGCCACCGCGGCGCTGGCAGGCCCGGCCCATAGCGGCCCCTGGCTATCCCCAGAAAGGATGATCAGCGCAAAGGGCATAATGGATAGGCCGGAGAACATGACCACCGCGCCCTTCCACACATAAGGAAAGCGGCGCCAACCCAGAGCGGATTGATGCTTGTCGGAGTTAAAGCCGATCAGCGCGCGGAAGGGCGCGAACAGCACAGGGATGGCCAACATCAACGCCACCAGACCCGCCGGCACATGCAGTTCCACAATCATCACGCGGTTGAGCGTGCCGATCAGCAGCACCGAGCAAAGACCCACCGAGACCTGAAACAGGGACAGCCGCAGCAGCCGCGACATGGGCAGCGTCTCACTGCCTGCATCGGCGAAGGGCAGGTATTGCGGCGTCAGCCGCATCCAGGTGCGCGATGGCTGCGGGATGCGAAACTTCATCCGGCGATGATCTCCATCGCTTGGGAGATGTAGAAGGCCCGGCTGACGCGATGGGTGCGGCCCAGCGCCAGGCCGTTCTTGCGCGCCAGCAAATGCGACAAATGGCGCGGCGAAACCGGCACGATGGCGGGCGAACGGTCACCGCGCGGAAACAGCTTGCCCACCGCCCAGAATGTGGCGAGCAGCGCCGTGCGGGGCGCGAAGGTGAAGCACACCGAATGGTCGGCCCGCGCCGCCAAACCAGCCAGCGCCACCGAGACATCCCGGGCCGAATAATGGATCAGGCTGTCCATCGCCACGATGTGGTCAAAGCGGCCCAGCGCCGGGTCGAGCATGTCGCCCACGCGGAAATCCAGCCGGGGATGGCCCTGGCTGCGCTCGGCCGCGAGCCCCACCAGCGTGGGCGAAATATCGATGGCGACCACATCGGCGCCACGCCGTGCTGCCTCCAGCGCCAGAGCACCAGTGCCGCAGCCGGCATCGAGAATCCGGCGGCCATGCAGGTCCTCCGGCAGCCAGGAGAGCAGCGTGTCGCGCATCGCATCGCGCCCGGCGCGCACCTTGGCGCGAACACCGCTCACCGGTGCATCGGAGGTCAGCCTCGCCCAGGTATCAGCCGCGGTGCGGTCGAAATATTGCTCCAGCTCGGCGCGGCGTTTGGCGTAGCTGCTCATCAGTCGAAGCCCAGCAGGTCGAAAATATCCCGGTCGCGCATTGGCACGGTGGGGAGCGCTTCGGTTCCGGCCCAGAGGCTTTCGGCCAGGCGCATATAGCTCTCCTGCACCGCCAGCAGTGCCGGGCTCTCTTCCATCTCGAACAGCGTGCTCTTCTTCAGCCGCGAACGGCGAATAACGTCGAGATCGGGGAAATGCGCGAGGCTCTTGAGGCCGGTTGCGGCGTTGAACTTGTCGATCTGATCGGTGCCCGCGCTGCGGTTGACGATCACGCCACCGAGGCGGACATCGTAATTCTTCGACTTCGCCGCGATCGCCTGCACGATCCGGTTCATGGCGAAAATACTGTCGAAATCATTGGCCGCGACGATCACCGCGCGCTCGGCATGCTGCAAGGGGGCGGCGAAACCACCGCAGACCACATCGCCCAGCACGTCGAAGATCACCACATCGGTCTCTTCCAGCAGGTGATGCTCCTTGAGCAGCTTCACCGTCTGGCCGACCACATAGCCGCCACAACCCGTGCCCGCCGGCGGACCGCCGGCTTCGACGCACATCACGCCATTATAACCCTCGAAGATGAAATCCTCGGGGCGGAGCTCTTCCGAATGGAAATTCACCGTCTCCAGAATGTCGATCACCGTGGGGATCAGCTTCTTGGTCAGGGTGAAGGTGCTGTCATGCTTGGGGTCGCAGCCGATTTGCAGCACGCGCTTGCCCAGATGGGAAAAGGCGGCAGAAAGGTTCGAGCTCGTGGTGCTCTTGCCGATGCCGCCCTTGCCGTAGACAGCAAAGACCTTGGCGCCTTCGATCTGCAGTGCCGGGTCGAGTGCGACCTGCACTGAGCCCTCGCCGTCAGGCCTGCGGGGAATGGCGCCGCGCATCGTCTCGTGGCGGGTGATCACGGTCATGCTGCTACCATCTCCGGTGTGATGCCTTCCAGGCGGTCTTCTAATTCCTGGCCAGCCGCGCGCAGCGCATCGAGCGTTGCTTCATCCGGCTGCCAGTAGTTTCGTTCATTGGCCTCCAGCAGCCGATTGGCGATCTTCGCCGAGGCCGTGGGGTTCAGTTGCGCCAAGCGCGCGCGCATCGCCGGGTCGAGCATGTAGGTCTGCGCCAATTGGGTATAAACCCAACCGCTCACTTGGCCCGTGGTGGCCGACCAGCCCAGCGTGTTGCTGACCTGCTCCTCGATCTGCCGGACGCCTTCATAGCCGTGGCTGAGCAGCGCCTCGTACCATTTCGGGTTCAGGCCGCGGGTGCGGGTCTCCAGGCTGACCTGCTCATTGAGCGTGCGCACCTGGCCCGAGCCCTTGGTCTGGTCGGAGATATACACCGGCGCAGATTTGCCGCGGGCCTTGGCGACGGCGCGGGAAATGCCGCCCAGGCTGTCGAAATACTGGCTGATGGTGGTCACACCGGTCTCGACGCTGTCGAGGTTCTGATAGGCCATATCGACCGAACCCAGTGTGTGGTTCAGCACCTTATCCTGCCGCCGCGGCTTGCCATCCACGCCGTAAGCGAAACCCTTGCGGCTGGTATAGGTGGCGCCGAGCTCATCCTCATCCTGCCAGCCGGCATTATCGACCAGCAGGTTCACATTGGCGCCATAGGCTCCTTCGGAATTGCCGAAGACCCGCAGCGCGGCATCTTCGATCGTGCCGCCATTCTTCTCCAGATAATCCAGCGCATGGGCGCGGATGTAATTCAGATGCGCCGGCTCATCGGCCTGCGCGGCCAGCAGCGCAGCCTCGGCCAGGAGCTTGGTTTGCAGCGGCAAGAGGTCGCGGAAGATACCGGAGAGGCTGATCATGACATCAACCCGCGGCCGGCCCAGTTCTTCCAGCGGCACGAGCTGCGCGCCGGTCAGCCGGCCATAGCTGTCGTGGCGCGGCTTGGCCCCCATCATCCACATCACCTGGGCGATGGGGCCACCCTCGGCTTTGAGGTTGTCGGTGCCCCAAAGGACCACGGCCACCGTCTCCGGCAGCTTGCCCTCTTCCTCCTTGTGGCGGGCGAGCACGCGCTCGGCCTGCATCGCGCCATCCTTGCAGGCATAGGCTGAGGGGATCTTGAACGGGTCAAAGCCATGCAGGTTGCGGCCGGTGGGCAGCACTTCGGTGCTGCGCAGCAGGTCGCCGCCCGGCACGGGCTTGATATAGCCGGCATCGAGCGCGTGGATGATGGCGGGCAATTCGGCATCCACGGCCAACAGGGCGTCGATCCGGGCGCGTTCGATGGGCTCCAGGATATCGGCGGCGTCGAGCGTATCGCGGCGCTCGGAAGCGGAGAGGCCCTTGCCGATCACGTGCAGACCATTCGGGATGAGGGTGTATTCCAGTTCGAGCAAGGCAGCGCCCAGCTTTTGCACCTGCGCATCCCATTCCTCGGCGACCCAGAAGGGCTCTGCCTGGGCCAGTTCAAGCTCCGATGCCTGGAGCTGAATGAGTTCTGCCAGGCTGTCGCGCGGGCTGCCCGGCTCGAGCGCGCGCCAGCGGTCAATCGAGGCTTTGAGTTCCAGCAAGCCCTTATACAACCCGGCCGAAGCCACGGGCGGCGTGAGATAGCTGATCAGCGTCGCACCGGCGCGGCGCTTGGCCAGCATACCCTCGGAGGGGTTGTTGGATGCGTAGAGGTAGTAGTTCGGCAGGTCCGAAATCAGCCGGTCCGGCCAGCAATGGGCGGAGAGGCCGGTCTGCTTGCCGGGCATGAATTCCAGCGCGCCATGTGTGCCGAAATGCAGCACCGCATCGGCTTTGAAATCCTCGCGCAACCAGGTGTAGAAGGCGGCGAAGGCATGGGTGGGGGCGAAGCCGGCTTCGAAGAGCAGCCGCATCGGGTCGCCCTCATAACCAAAGCCGGGCTGCACGCCGATGAAGGCATTGCCGAACATGGCGCCGAGCACATGGATGCTCGCGCCATCGGCCTGCTGGCGGCCCGGCGCCGGGCCCCAGGCCTTCTCAATCTCCGGCAGCCAGCGTTGGCGGCGGACATGGGTATCGGTTGGGATGCGATGAGCGACATTCGCCAATGCGCCATATTGCTCCGCATTGCCCTTGAGGATGCTGTCGCGCAGCGCATCCACGCTCTCCGGCACATCAACGGTGTAGCCTGCGGCCTTCAATGCCCCGAGGGTATTGTGCAGCGATTCGAACACCGCGAGATAAGCGGCGGTGCCGGTATTGCCGGCATTGGGCGGGAAATTGAAGATGACGAGCGCGATCTTGCGCGCCGCGCGCTCCCGCCGGCGCAGATCGACCAGCTTGCCCACGCGGGCGGCCAGCATGGCCGAGCGCTCCATCTCGGCCAGCATCCGGCCGCCACAGCTTACGCCATCGCAGCCCGGGCATGGCGTGGCCCCTCCAGAGACGCCGCAGCGGCCGCCATAGGTGATGGGCGCGATGGCACCATCGAGTTCGGGGATGGCCACCATCATTGTGGCCTCGACCGGCGTCAGGCCGGCATTGCTGGCGCGCCAGGTCGCAATGGTCTGGAACTCCAGCGGATGGGCCAGCAGATAGGGCACATCGAGCCTGGTGAGGATTTCCTCGGCCGCCTTGCTGTCATTATAGGCAGGGCCGCCAACCAGGCTGAAACCGGTGAGCGAGACGACGGCATCCACCGTCGGCACGCCATCCTTCATGAAGTATTTTTCGATGGCCGCGCGACTGTCGAGCCCGGCCACGAAGGCCGGCACGACATTCATGCCGCGCGCCTCCATGGCGGCGATTGCACCATCATAATGGCCAGCATTGCCCGCCAGCACATAGCTGCGCAGAAGCAACACGCCCACCCGACCACCGGATTGGAAGGCCGGCAGGTCAGACAGCGTCTCGGTCACCCGCCCTGGCACGTCAGGGTGATAGAGGCCCACCTCGGGATATTCGACCGGCGCCGCCACCTTGATCTTGCCCGCCAGCTTGGCGCGGCTGCCCGAGGAATACCGGTTCACCAACATGCGGACCATATTGGCGATATTGTCCGAACTGCCGGAGAGCCAGTACTGCATGCCCAGGAAATAGGCCCGTACATCCTGCGCGGTGCCGGGGATGAAGCGCAGCAGCTTGGGCAATTCGCGCAGCACACGCATCTGGCCCGCACCGGTGGAAGCAGCCCCCTTGCCCTTATTGCCGCGCAGCTTCTTCAGCAGCGCCATCGGGCCCTTCGCTTCCTTACCCATATCGAACTTGCCGATGCGGGTGAGCTTCATCACCTCGGGGCAGCTCATCAGGTTGAGCATGGCGTCACAATGCGGACGGCGGGCAGCGAGCTGCGGCAGAACCAGCTTCGCGTGGTCTTCCAGGAACAGCATGGTGGTGATCACGATATCGGCGCTGGCAATGGCGGCGTGGCAATGCGCCAGTTCCCGCTCACTGCATGCCCATTCATCGGCGGCATGAACGGCGAATTCGAGACCGGGAATGTCCCGGCGCAGCATTTCCGTGGCCTCACGCGCAGCCGCACCCAGGTGGCTGTCCATCGTGACAAGCACGACTTTCACGGACGTCGCTTCCTCAACGTGCATAATGGGCCTTCGCATCGTAGAGGGTTTCGACCGTGATGGTCGCTATGCCCTTCAGGGCCGCATATTTTTCCGTGTTCCGACGGGCTTTGCCGCGGACGAAGAAGGGAATTTTCTTCAGTTCGGCCTCAGCCTCGGCATTCCAGCCACGGACCTCGACGAGAATTTCGCTGTCGGCCTGAACGGTAGCGCCCGGTTGCTCGGGCAATTTGCCCGCACCCAGATGCGAGGGCTTGGCCTCGTCATTGAATTCGCGGTCCTCGCGGAACATCGCCAGCAAATGCTCTTCCAGGCCCATCATCAGCGGATGGACCCAGGTGTCGAAGATGACATTGGCACCCTCGAAGCCCATTTGCGGTGAGTAGCGCGCAGGAAAATCCTGCACATGCACCGGGGCCGAGATCACCGCGCAGGGCAGGCCCAGCCGCTTGGCGATATTGCGCTCCATTTGGGTACCGAGGACGAGTTCGCAGGCGGCGGCTTCAATCGCCGCCTCGACCTCAAGATAGTCATCGGTGATCAGCGCTTCGAGGCCGTATTGCGCCGCCGCCTCGCGCACATCACGCGCCTGCTCGCGGGAATATGTGCCCAGGCCCACAACGGTGAAACCAAGCTCACGGCTCGCCACCCGCGCTGCCGCCACGGCATGGGTTGCATCGCCGAAAATGAACACCCGCTTGCCGGTGAGGTAGGTGCTGTCCACCGAGCGGGAGTACCAGGGCAGACGGCTTGCCTCGGCCACGGTCGAAGTATCCAGCCCAGCGAGGGCCGCCACCTCGGCGATGAATTCGCGCGTGGCGCCCACGCCGATCGGCACGGTCTTGGTCGCCTCCTGCCGGAACTGACGCTTGAGGAAGGCCGCGGCCACGCCGGCGGTCTCGGGGTAGAGCACCACGTTGAAATGCGCGTCACCCAGCCGCATCAGGTCTGATGGCGCCGCCGGTGCGGGTGCAACCACATTCACCCGAATGCCCATCCCCTCGAGCAGAGCCACGATCTCGCGCACATCATCGCGGTGGCGGAAGCCCAGCGCGGTGGGGCCCAGGATATTGCAGGAAGCGCGCTCCGGCGGTGATTGCGGCGGGCGGGCAAAGGCGCGGACGAGTTGGTAGAAAGTCTCTGCAGCGCCCCAATTCTCTTTTTTCTGATAGGCCGGCAACTCAACGCCGACGACGGGGATGGGCAGGTTGATGGCGCGCGCCAGACCGCCTGGGTCATCCTGCAGCAACTCTGCCGTGCAACTCGCCCCCACCAGCAAAGCCTCGGGGCGGAAGCGCTCATAGGCGTCGCGCGCGGCTTCCTTGAACAAATCCGCGGTATCGGCGCCGAGGTCACGCGCCTGGAAGGTCGTATAGGTCACCGGCGGGCGCGCAGTGTTGCGCTCGATCATGGTGAAGAGCAGGTCGGCATAGGTATCGCCCTGCGGCGCATGCAGCACGTAATGCAGCCCCTGCATGCCGGTCGCGACACGCATGGCCCCGACATGGGGCGGGCCTTCATAGGTCCAGAAGGAAAGCTGCATTGCCTAGCTTCCCACCACGGCAGGGGAGCGGCCGAAATCCAGCAAGCTTTTGCGGCGCAGCGGGCGGGCGAAGAGTTCCGCCAGATCGGCCGCCTGATCATACCCCTGGATGGGGGTGAAGACGAGCTCAATGGCCCATTTTGTGGTCATACCCTCGGATTCGAGGGGGTTGGCTAGGCCCAGGCCACAGACGGTGATGTCGGGACGCGCCGCGCGCACACGGTCAAGCTGGCGGTCAACATGTTGGCCTTCGCTGAGGAAGGTGCCGCTGGGCAGCGCCTCCAACTCGGGCGTCATATGGGCGCGGTGCAGGAAGGGGGTGCCAACCTCAAGCAGCGTCATGCCCAGCTCATTGTGCAGAAACCGCGCGAGTGGGATTTCCAATTGGCTATCGGGCATGAAGAACACGCTCTTGCCGGCGAGTTCCGCCTGGCAGCGCTCCAGCGCCAGCTTGGCGCGGGTTTGCGGCATGTCCAGCGCGTCACGTATCCGATCCGGCGCGACACCCATGGCGGCCGCCCCGGCGGTCAGCCAGGCCGTCGTGCCTTCAACGCCCAGCGGGAAGAGCGCGGGAATATGCCGGGCGCCGCGGGACTCGAGGGCCCTCGCGGTATCGGCCAGAAAGGGCTGCGCCAGTAGCATTGTGGTGCCCGCGCCCACACTTGGCATCTCGCTGGCGCGACGGGGCGGCAGGAAGGCCAGATTGGTCAGGCCCATCGCGGCAAAAATCCGGCTGAACTGGTCTTCGACCACCTCGGCCAGGGCGCCGACCACCAGCAATTGCGGCGCGTCATTGCGCGGCATTTGCGGCACAAGGGCGGCGAGGCAGGCATCTTCGCCCTGGGTGAAGGTGGTCTCGATTCCGCTGCCGGAATAGCTCAACACCCGCACGCCCGCCGTTTTGTACACGCCATCCAGTCGCTGCGCGGCACGGCCCAGATCGAGCTTGATCACCTCGGAGGGGCAGGAGCCCACCAGGAACAGCATCCGGATATCCGGCCGCCGCTGCAGCAGCTTGGCGACCACCTGGTCAAGTTCGTCATGGGCATCGGCAAGGCCGGCCAGGTCACGCTCTTCCATCAGGGCGGTGGCGAAGCGCGGCTCGGCGAAGATCATCACCCCCGCCGCCGATTGCAGCAGATGGGCGCAGGTGCGGCTGCCCACCACCAGGAAGAAGGCGTCCTGGATCTTGCGATGAAGCCAAACAATGCCGGTGAGGCCACAGAACACCTCGCGCTGGCCGCGCTCCCTAAGGACCGGCGCATCGGAGCAGCCTCGGGCCAGCGCGGCACTCATGCGGGGCGCATATCCAGGCGGGCAGCGCGCAGCTTGAGAATGAATTGCGTGGCGTTTATGACATAGGCGCCATAGGCGGCCAGCGCCAACCACATCCGGAATTCCGGGGTGCCGGCATCCGCCAGGAATGCCCAGAGATAGGCCGTGTGCAGCGCAATAACGAGCATGCTGAACACGTCTTCCCAATAAAAAGCAGGCGCAAAGAGGTATTTGCCAAAGACGGTCTTTTCCCAGATCGCGCCGGTGACCATGATCGTATAAAGGACGAGTGTTTTCACCACGATCGAGATCTCGGTGGCCAATTGGTAATCACCAGTGCCGAGATAGATGATCACAAGGCTGAGGCTCACCAGAAAAACGAGAAACTGGAAGGGCGCGAGCAGCCCCTGCACCAGCGTCCATTTTGTCGCATCACGGCGAACCCGCTCTTCCCGCGTATACAGAGACTTACGGGCCGGATCTTGCACGGCATGGTGGCGCGTGCATCGGCCTGATGCACTGCCATGCGGGCTGGCATCGACGGTTGCGATCACACGATCAAGCAGCGTGGTTGAACTCATCGCTTGACAACTCCTCCTACCACGGGCCCGCTGGGGTTCGGTTCGAAACAGAAACCATTGGTGGCAAATGTCTCTGCCCCAGATGGTGTCTTGGCTGAACCGATGCGGACCTGTCTTCTGGTGTGAGTCGGAAGGTAAGGGCAGCGAACCGAGAGTGTCAAGTTCAATTGACGTAAAGTCAGATTGACATCGTTGCTGATTCGGGATGATAAAGTAGGAAGGACGAGGACCAATGCTCAAGCAGCAAAGCAAGCCGATTTCGCCTGAGGCCGATCTCACCCAGCTCCCGCTGGAGAGGATGGTGCGCCTTCGCGTGATCCCGCAATTGCTGCAATTGCATGGCTGCGAGGGCGCGCTGCCAGAGACGGATGCCCTGATCGATGCGCTCCTCGTGGGCGGCAGCGGGATGGAACAGGCCAGCGCCGCCATAGGCCGGGGTATTGGTTACGACACCATTATGCTCAGCCTGCTGGCGCCAGCGGCGCGGGCCTTGAATGTGCTTTGGGAGCAAGATCGCTGCTCCTTCGCCACCGTCACCCTCGCAATGTGGCGCCTGCGCAGCCTGATGCGGCGGCTGAACGAGGAGCAACCGGCCTCTCTCACAAGCGACCACCCCGAGCGCAGCGTGCTGATCTCCACCCTGCCCGGTGAGCAGCATGATTTTGGCGCGGCCATGGTCTCCGAATTCTTCAGCCGCGATGGCTGGCAGTCACGCCATCTACGCCCCGCAACCATCGCGGAATTGGTCGAGGAGGTCCGTGCCAGCGGGCCGGCGCTGCTCGGCCTGTCCATCGGTCAGACCGATGGCTTGCCGCTGCTGCGCAAGACCATCGCTGCGATCAGGCGGGCGATGCGGCACAACGCACCTGCCATCATGGTGGGCGGCGCCGCGCTCAGGATCGATCCTGAACTTTCCGCCCGGACCGGCGCCGATGGCTGCTCGCTTGACGCCCGCACGGCTTTAAGCTTGGCCGCGCGCCTGGTGGATGAGCGGGCGAATCGTTTCCCCAGCAGCCGAATGGCCCAACCGCGACGAAAGGACAAATTTGTCGGGCTTCCAAACTCCCGAGGGGGCGTTTTTGAGCATGGACCCGCAGACCACCGCGCAACTGGTCGCGGCCGCGGCTGACATCACCTTCGTGCTGGATGCCACCGGCATGATCGAGGATGTGGCATTCGGCTCCAGCGAGCTTGCACCTGCCTTTGCAGGGATGCGGAATTGGGTCGGCAGGGACTGGGCCGAGACAACAACCCCCGAAAGCCAGAGCAAGGCCCGCGAGATTCTGGCGGAGGCCGGAACCGGGACTGCGCGCGCGCGGCAGGTGAACCAGTTGGCCCCGAATGGGCCAGCGGTGGCCCTGATGTGCACTGCGGCGCGTGCGGCACGGGGCCAAACCGTGATCTTTGGACGTGATCTGCGGCCGCTGAGCAGTTTGCAACAGCAGTTGATAGAGGCGCTGCAGGCGGTCGAGCGCGATTATGGCCGGCTGCGGCAGATGGAGACCCGCTACCGCGTTCTGTTCCAGATGTCGGCCGAGCCCGTGCTGCTGGCCGATGCCGCCACGCTGCGGATCACCGAGACCAATCTCGCCGCCGACCGCGCCATCGCCCTGCTGCCCGGCAATACCGCCAGCCGCAGCCTGACCGATCTCTTCGATCCCTCGGCCGCGCCCCGGCTGCAGGCGCTGTTGAGCCAGGCCCGCGCCGCCGGCCGGGCGGAGGATGTGCCGCTGCGCGTGGCAGGAAGCGTGCTGGATGTGCTCGTCTCGGCCTCCATGCTGCGCTATGACGATCGCAGTTTTTTTATGCTGCGCCTTGCCTCCGGCCAGGCGCCCCAGATCCGGGTCCCGGAGGGGGAATCCCGCCTCTCCTCCTTCCTGATGGTGGCACCCGATGGTCTGGTGGTGACCAGCGGCGATGGCAGCATGCTCGCCGCCAACCCAGCCTTCCTCGCGATGGCCGAATTGTCGAGCTTCAGCCAGGCAGATGGCGAGAAGCTTGGTCGCTTCCTGGGCCGGCAAGAGGTCGAGCTTGATGTGCTGATCGCCAATCTGCGGATGCGCGGGCCGGTGCGGCTGCTGCAAACCGCACTGCGCGGCGCAATGGGCAGCGAGTCGCTGGTCGAGGTTTCGGCGGCCGAAATGCCGGGCCAGGGCCAACCGGCCTATGGTTTTGCGATTCGCGATATTGGTCCGCGCATTGGTGGCAGCAGCAACGCGCGGGGCGGCATGGCGGCGCCAGTGAGCAATCTGACCGAATTGGTTGGCCGTGTGCCACTGCGAGAGCTCGTGCGTGACGCGACCGATGTGATCGAGAAGCTGGCCATTGAGGCCGCCCTCGAACTCTCCTCCGATAATCGCGCCTTGGCCGCAGAAATGCTCGGCCTGTCGCGGCAATCGCTCTATGTCAAATTGCGCCGCTTCAATATCGGTGGCGCCGATCACACTGAGGAAGACGCCTGATGTCGGACCATGCCATGCAAAGGCTGGCCCCATCGGCCGTGCTGGAACTGCTCAAGCCAGTCACTTGGTTTCCGCCATGCTGGGCTTTTCTCTGCGGCGTGGTCTCGGCCGGCGTGCCGCTCGATACCCATCCGGGCGAAATCGCACTTGGCGTGCTGCTTTGTGGGCCCATGGTCTGTGCCACCTCGCAGGCGATCAATGACTGGCATGACCGCCATGTCGATGCGATCAATGAACCAAATCGGCCGATCCCCTCGGGGCGCATCCCCGGCAAATGGGGGCTGTACATCGCCTGGATCTGGGCCGGGCTTTCGATGCTGGTGGCGCTGGCGTTGGGGCCTGTGGTTATTGTTGCGACCGTGATGGGGCTGATCTTTGCCTGGGCTTATAGCGCGCCGCCCCTGCGGCTGAAGCTTAATGGCTGGTTTGGCAATGCGGCCTGTGGGCTGTGCTATGAAGGGCTGGCCTGGGTCACCGGGGCTGCGGTGATGCTCAATGGTGCGGTGCCCTCGGCCGAGGTGTTCTGGCTCGCCGGCCTTTATAGTGTGGGCACCATCGGCATCATGGTGCTGAATGATTTCAAATCGATCGAGGGTGATCGGGTGATGGGCGTGGCCTCACTGCCCGTCCAACTCGGCCCCGAACGCGCGGCGCGGGTGGCGTGCTGGTTCATGCTGGTGCCGCAGGCCGTGGTGGTGGGGCAGCTCATCAATTGGGGCCTGCCCTGGGCGGCGCCGTTGATCATGTTGCTGATGGTGGCGCAGCTTGCCTGCATTCCACGCCTGCTGCGCGACCCGCGCGCCCAGGCGCCCTGGTACAATGCCACTGGCGTCGGGCTTTCGGTGCTGGGCATGATGGTGTGTGCGGTGGCGCTGCGATGGCTGTGACAATGGCACCTGCTGATCGCAATCGCCTCGCCTCTGGCGCGCCGGGGCTGTCCTGGTTCGGCATTGTCCGGCTAGGTCTGGTGCAGACGGCGCTGGGCGGCGTGGTGGTGCTCTGCACCTCGACCATCAACCGGGCGATGGTGGTGGAACTAACCTTGCCGGCCACCCTGCCCGGCCTTTTGGTGGCGCTGCACTACGCCATGCAAATGCTGCGGCCGCGGATGGGCCATGGTTCGGATTCGGGTGGGCGCCGCACGCCCTGGATCATCGGCGGGATGGCGGTGCTGGCGCTGGGCGGCGCGGCGGCCGGCCTCGCCACCGCCATCATGCAGGAGCATTTCGCGCTTGGTGTGATGTTGGCGGCCACGGCTTTTGTGATGATCGGCGCGGGTGTGGGGGCCGCCGGCACATCACTGCTCACGCTGCTGGCGGGCGAAGTGGCGCCGGCGCGGCGCGCCGCTGCCGGCACCATTGTCTGGCTGATGATGATCCTGGGCTTTGCCATCACCGCCGGCATTGCCGGGCGGCTGCTGGACCCCTTCTCGCCCGAGCGGCTTTTCGCCGTGGTGGGCGGGCTTTGTGCCTGTGCCTTCGTGCTGGCCAGCCTGTCGGTGCTGGGCATTGAGCGCCATATGCCGCGCCCGGCTGAACGGCGGGAGGTGGATTTCCGCGCCGCCCTGGCCAGCGTCTGGGCCGAGCCCGCGGCGCGGCAATTCACCATCTTCGTTTTCATTTCCATGCTGGCTTACAGCGCAGCGGACCTCATTCTGGAGCCATTTGCGGGCGAGGTTTTCGGCCTCTCCATTGGCCAATCCACCGCGCTGGCGGGCCAACAAAATGCCGGCACGGCGCTGGGAATGGTGCTGGTGGGTCTTATGGGCAGCCTGTTTGCCGGGCGGGCATTGGGTTCGCTGCGCGGCTGGCGGGTGGCGGGCTGCATCGCCTCGGCGCTGATGCTGGCACTGCTGGCGGGCGCCCGGCCTGGGTTTCCGCTGGGTGCGGGTTTCTTTCTGCTCGGCGTGGGCAATGGCGCCTTCGCCGCGGCTGCCATCGCCTCGATGATGCAACTCGCCGGCCGTGAGGGCGAGGAGCGTGCGGGCATGCGCATGGGCCTTTGGGGTGCGGCGCAGGCGATCGCTTTTGGCCTGGGCGGGCTGGCCGGAACCGTGCTTTGCGACATTGGCCGTGCCGTGACCGGCGAGGCCAGCACCGCCTATGCCATGGTCTTCATTGTGGAGGCCCTTCTGTTCATCGCCTCGGCCGTTCTGGCCTGGCGCATCGGCGCAACGCAGCGCCCAATCATCGGCAAGGAAGCACAAGCATGACCGAAATTTTTGATGTCATTGTCGTGGGTGGCGGGCCGTCGGGCGCCACCGCAGCGGATGATTTGGCCCGTGCTGGCCGGCATGTCCTGCTGCTCGACCGCGCGGGGCGCATCAAGCCCTGCGGCGGCGCCATCCCACCACGGGCGATCCGTGACTTCCAGATTCCCGACGACCAGATCGTTGCGCGCATCAACTGCGCCCGGATCGTCGCGCCGTCTAAGAGCTGGGTCGATATGCCGGTGGAGAATGGCTATGTCGGCATGGTCGATCGCGAATATTTTGACGAATGGCTGCGCGAGCGCGCGGCCCTCAATGGGGCTGACTGGCGGCGTGGCAATTTCGAATCGATCAGCCGTGATGCCGATGGCATCTCCGTTGTCGAATATACCCCCAAGGGTTCGGAAGAGGTGGTGCGGGTGCGGGCGCGCTGCGTGATCGGCGCCGATGGCGCGCGCAGCAAGGTGGCCAAACAGGCCCTGCCCGACCAGCCGGTGCCCAAATGCGTCTATGCCTATCATGAGATCGTTGCCGCGCCGCAGGATAGCGACTGGGACGGCAAGCGCTGCGACGTGATCTATGAGGGCAAATACTCGCCCGATTTCTACTCCTGGGTCTTCCCGCATGGCAGCACCGCCTCGATCGGCACGGGCAGCGCCAATAAGGGTTTTTCCCTGCGCGGTTCGATCGGCACGCTGCGCGCCAGCATGGGAATGGATGGCTGGCACACCATCCGCCGCGAGGGTGCGCCTATCCCGCTCAAGCCGCTGAAGCGCTGGGATAATGGCCGCGATGTGGTGCTGGCGGGCGATGCGGCTGGCGTCGTAGCCCCGGCCTCGGGCGAGGGTATTTACTACGCCATGTTGGGTGGCCGCCTGGCCGCGATGGCGGCGGAAAAGCTGCTAGAGACCGGCGATGTCCGGGCGCTGAAAATGGCGCGGAAATTGTTCATGAAAGACCATGGCCAGGTGTTCCTGGTGCTTGGCATCATGCAGTTGTTTTGGTATCGTAACGACTGGACGCGGGAGCGCTTCGTCAAGATGTGCAAAGACCCCGATGTCCAGCGCCTGACCTGGGAGGGATACATGAATAAGAAATTGGTCCGCAGAGACCCGCTGGCGCACGCAAAGATATTCTTCAAGGACACGGCACAACTCCTGGGGCTGACACGGGCATGAGTGCTACATCAGAACGGCCGCGCCTCGACACCGCGGCCCGCCACGACACGGGCTCCATGGTGCGGCCGCATCATCGCAGCCTGCCGATGATGGTGGGCACCCGCGCCTCGCCGCTGGCGCTGTATCAGACCCGGCATTTCCTCAGCCTGATCACCCGCTTCTGCCCGTTGATCCGCGGCCAGGAGGCGTTTCAGGAACACCAGATCATCACCTCTGGCGATGCGATCCAGTCGCGGCGCCTGGCCGAGATCGGCGGAAAGGGGCTCTTCGCCAAGGAAATCCATGAGGCGCTGCTGGATGGCCGTTGTGATTTCGCCGTCCATTCGCTGAAGGATCTTGAGACCGAATTGCCGCCCAACATCGTGCTGGCCTGCGTGTTGGAACGTGAGGACCCGCGCGATGCCATCATCCTGGGTGCTGGGATGGAGGATGCGATTGATCCTTCCAACCCGCTCGCCGCCCTGCCGCAGGGCGCGTTGATTGGCACCTCCTCGGTGCGGCGTCAGGCGCAGTTGCTGGCGGCGCGGCCGGATCTGCGGATCGGCATGCTGCGCGGCAATGTGCAGACCAGGCTGAGCCGCGTTCATGGCGGCCATGTCAGCGCCACGCTGCTCGCCATTGCCGGCCTCAAGCGGCTGGAGATGGAGCGCGAGGCGGATCTGGTGCTCGAGCCCGAAATCATGGTCCCGGCTGCCTGTCAGGGCATTATCGGCGTGACCGTGCGCGAGGATGACGACGAGCTGCGTGAGATGCTCAGCGCCATCGAGCATAAGCCCTCGCGGATCGTGGCGGATGCCGAGCGTGCGCTTCTGGGTGCGCTTGATGGCTCCTGCCGCACGCCGATAGGCGCCTATGCCCGGCTGCTGCCGGACAACCAGTTGCGGCTGACCGGGCTGATCGCCCGCGCGGATGGCAGCTTCATCCTCAAGCGCGAGGTGGTGGGCCATGCCCGCGATGCCGCGCTGCTGGGCCGTGAGCTGGGCCTGGAATTGGGTGCGGATAGCCCGGCGGATGTGTTTGGCTGAGTGGGCGTGAAGGAGCGGCATGAACTGCCGCTCCCCGCGTCAACGCCGCCAGGCGAGATTGGCCATCAGAATACAGCCCAGAATAACCACCGCCATAGGCAGGCCAGAGGCATCATGCCAATTGCCCAGCACCGCCCCCGCCAAGCCGCCCAGGCCGAATTGAAACGTGCCCAGCAGTGCTGATGCCGTGCCCGCCAGTGCTGCGAAATGCGCCATGCCCAGCACCGTGCCCAGCGGCAAAACCACCCCCAGCATGGCGATATAGGCAAAGAGGCAGAGGAAGATCACCGCAAAGCCGCTGCCCAGCCAGGTGGCAACCACCAGCGCCAGCGCGGCCAGAGCCATAGCCCGCAGCATGCGGGTGAACAGCACCTCCCGCCCCCAGCGCTCTGCCAGCCAGCCCGAAACCTGACTGCCGCCGATGATCCCGGCCGCATTGATGCCGAACCAAATGCCATATTGGCCGGGCGCGATGCCATGCACCTCCATGAACACGGCGGGCGAGCCGGCGATATAGGCGAACATGCCGGCGATGGCGAAACCCGCCGCCAAAGCCGGACGCAGGAAGCGCGCATCGGCGAGCAGGCCGGCATAGGCCCTGATGATCGCCCTTGGGCTCTGCCGCAGCCGCCTTTCGGGCGCATGGGTCTCAGGCAGCAGCAGCGCCACCAGCAACAGCGCCATGCCGGCGAAAAGCGCCAGAAAGACAAAGATCGAGCGCCAACCCAGCCAGGCACTCAAAACCCCGCCCATGAAGGGTGCCAGGATCGGTGCCACGCCCATGATCAGCATGAGCCGGCCCATCAGCCGCACCGGGTCACGCAAATGCGCCACATCGCGCACCACGGCGCGCGCCACCACCATGCCGGCACAGCCACCCAAGGCCTGGACAAAGCGCAGCGCCACCATCTGCGGCAGGGTCTGCGCCAGGGCGCAGGCCAGCGAGGCCAGGAGGAATAGCCCGACACCGACAAAAAGCGGCGGGCGGCGGCCGAAGCGGTCGGTCAGGGGGCCATAAATCAACTGGCCCAGCCCCATCCCCACGAAATAGCTGGCGATGGTCAGCTGCGCGCCGCCCGAATCGCTGCCCAGCGCCAAAGCCATGGCTGGCAGCGCAGGCAGATACATGTCGATCGCCAGCGGCGCGAAGGCCGCGAGCATCCCCAGGATGACCGGAAGCAGGCTCATGGCCCCGCCATCAGCGCCAGCCCCTCGGCCACCGAGGTGAACTCCCCGCCGCCCGCCAGCCGCCCTGCGCCAAACCGCGCCTCGAAGATGCGCCGCACCGCCGGCACATAAGCCGTGCCGCCGGTGAGGAAGACATGGTCAATTCCGCCATCCGCCAGCCCGGCCTCGGCCAGGGCGGCATCCACGGTGGCGGCGATGCGGGCGAGGTCGCGTTCGATCCAGCCCTCGAATTCCTGGCGGGTGACATGGCGCTGGATGGCGAAGCGACCATGGCGGAAATCCAGCACCGCCTCATCGGCAGCCGAGAGCGCCGCCTTCACCGCGGCGACGGAGCGGTAGAGCGAGAGGCCCTGCTCATCCTCGATCAACCGAATCAGGGCGGCCAATTGCTCGGGCACGTCCGACAGCCGGGCGACCTCGGCAATGTCGCGCAATTGCCGGGGGCTGCGCATTTGCGCCAGGCGATGCCAGCGGGCAAAGCCGGCGAAGAAGCCGACAGGCACGGGCAGCGCCTGTTCGATCACCCGGTAATGCCCGCCCTGCCCCAGCAGCGGCGCCACGGCATGACGCAGGATGGCGGCGTCAAAATCATCGCCGGCAATGCCGATGCCGGCATGGCCGAGTGCTTGCGTCGGCGCGCCGGGGGCAAAGCGCAGCACTGAGAAATCACTTGTGCCGCCGCCGAAATCGCCCACCAGCACATGGGCGGGCGCATTCAGGCCGCGGGCGAAACGGTGCCCTGCCGCCTCAGGCTCGGGCACCAGCCGCAGATCGGTGATGCCAGCCGCCCGGAAAGCCGCGCGCAGCCGCTGCTCGGCGAGCGCGTCATCAGCGCCCTCGCCGACAAAACGCACCGGCCGGCCGGCCACCACGGCAGCCCCCGGCGGCACGCCCGCCTCGCGCAGCAAATGCCCCAGGAACAGGCCGACCAGTTCCTCCAATTCCAGCACCCGGCCAAAGACCAGCGTGTCGCGCAGGCTGCGCTGGCCGAGATGGCTTTTCAGCGACATCATCAGCCGGCAGGCGCCAGGGTCATCGAGATAGGCCTCCATGGCCGCCGGGCCGGCCAGATGGGCGCGCCAGGAGCCCTGGAAACACAGGATGGAGCGAAACACCTCGCCCGTTGCGTGATGGGCCACGCTCACGCCATCAGCGCCCAGGCGCGCAACCACGCTGTTGGTGGTGCCGAAATCAATTCCGAAGGCGCGATCATGCTGCATTGCATCATGCATGAGCATGCCCGTGGGCGGCTGTCGATGGCAGAAGGGGTTGTCGGCGGCTGTGCTGCCATGCTGTCTCTGTCGATATGCGAATCTACCTGGCCGGGCCGGACGTGTTCTACCCTGATGCGCTGGCGCGCTCCGAAGCCATGAAGGCCGCCTGCGCCCGTCATGGGATGTTGGGTGTTTTCCCACTCGACCCGCCGCCGGCGGAGACCGTCATCGCCGCCGATGCGCCAGAATGGCTGCGCATCCATGCCGCCAATGAGGCGCATATTCGCAGCTGCGACGCGATGGTGGCGAATATCACCCCCTTTCGCGGCAGCGCGGCCGACCCTGGCACCGCCTGGGAGATGGGTTTTATGCGCGCGCTGGGGCGGCCGGTCCTCGCCTGGACAGAGGTGATGGACGATTACAGCGCCCGCATTGCCCCCGATGGGCTGGCGGTGGAGGATTTTGGCCTCTCGGATAATCTGATGCTGGAAGGGGGCATCGCTCTGTCGGGTGGCGTGGTGATGCGCGGCGAGGCGGGTTTTGAACGCTGCCTGGCCTGGCTGCGACGGCGATAGCGCCAAAACCTCGCATCAAGCCGCCTCATTCCAGCACGATGCCGCGCGCATGGATGACACTGCCCCAGCGCGCGGCCTCACGGGCCAGGCCGGCCTCAATCGCCTGCTGCTCCGCCGGGGGCAGCATGACAAGCCCCAAAGCGCCGAACCGCGCCTGAAAGCCGGGATCGGTCTGCACCGTGGCGAGCGCGGAGCGGAGCCTTGCCTCGACATCCGGCGCCAAACCACGCGGCGCGGCCACGCCGAACCATGTGGTGGCCTCATAACCAGGATAGCCAGTTTCGGCCACGGTGGGCAGATCGGGCAGCACCGGCAGCCGCGCAGCCGTGGTCACCGCCAGCGCGCGCAGGCGGCCATCGCGGATGAAAGGCAACGCGGTCAGCACCACATCGAAGATGACCTGCACATCGCCGGCCAGCAGCGCGGTCAGCGCCGGGGCTGAGCCAGGATAGACCACATTCTGCATCTCGATGCCGGCGGCAGCGCGGAACAACTCAGCGGCCAGATGGATGGGATTGCCAACCCCCACTGAGGCGAAATTCACCGGCTGGCGACGGGCCAGGGCCACGAAATCAGCCACATCCCGCACCGGCAACGTGGCCGGCACGACCATGACCAGCGGCGTCTCCACCATCACCGCCAGCGTGGTGAGGTCGCGTGCCGCATCATAGGGCAGGCGTCGATACAGCAGGGGGTTGAGCACCATCGAAGCGCCGGAGGCCATCAGCAGCGTCTGGCCATCGGCGGCGGACTGGGCCACGGCCTGGGTGCCAATGATGGTATTGGCGCCGGCCCGGTTTTCCACCAGCACAGGCTGGCCCAGCGCGCGGGCGAGCAATTCGGCGATGGCCCGGGCCAATTGGTCGGTGGTGCCGCCGGGGGCATAGGGGCAAACGAGGCGCAGCGGCCGGGTGGGCCAAGCCTGCGCCAGGGCCGGCACCGGGAGCATGGCGAGCCCGAGGGCGCGGCGAGGCAGTCTGGATGTCATGTCGTTTCCCCTTGCATCGAGGCTAGGACAGGCACTCCGCCCTGCCCAGCCGCAGAAAACCAGAAGCCGACCGGCCCCCAAGCCTCAGCGTCGCCGCCAGGCCAGGGCCAGCCATGCCAGATGCGCCGGCAGCGCCAGGCCCAGCCACAGCGCAACCCACCACCACGCCTGACCGGTCAAAGCCGCACGCAGCGCCAGCGCCAGGAGGGCTCCCGACCCCAGAAAAGCAAGCAGCGGCCCGGGCGGCACCCCCTGCCCGCGCCGCGACCAAAGCCCAAGCAACACCACGCCCTCGACCGTGAGCACCACCAGCAGCAGCGTCGCCACATTGCCGCTGGCGAACAAATCATTCATCCAAACGCTCCATTCAGGTGGCTCATGGCAAGGTTGAGCCTCGCCGCGAAACCCGCCCGAAGCAACTCAGGCTGCGGGGATAAGGCTGCGATGGGTGCCGGCCCAATGCTGACCAACGGCACCAGTGCGACCGAGAGCCACAACGTCCCCACCGCAAACTATCGCCCAATCCGGCCGCTGCAGGCAGAAAAACAGCTTAGTCCAGAGCAGGTGCAGCCTGCCATTGCGCCGCGCCAGGCCAACACGCAGGCCATGGCAATGAGGGTAAAGATGTCCGCCCAAGCTGGGCGCAAGGGCCGGTACTGAGGCCGCCAAGCGGGTTTATGTAAGGCATCATAACAGTGGCCGATCGGGTTGGATGCAGCGCCCGCGGCAGAGACAAACACCATCATCAGGGCGGCCACCCAGACATCAGGCGGCAAGCCTATCGTGAGCCTTCCTTAATCTCGCGCCCGCAGAGGCTTGACGCCGCCCCCGTCAGTATAAATACCCCTTGAAGAGTGTCGTCCATCGGAGGATTTGTTTTATGCGCTTTCCTGCTATCGCCCTTTTTGCTGCGGCTGTGTCCGTCGCCCCGTTTATGCCCGCCGCCGCCCAGGATGGCGATGCCGAGGCCGGCC
>Ga0214921_10000801_pt1 | contig 55899 bp, 73 predicted proteins | sample LL1505_MetaG_FD_177992 | JGI IMG/M metagenome (GOLD analysis project Ga0214921, IMG submission 177992) | Freshwater microbial communities from Lake Lanier, Atlanta, Georgia, United States - LL-1505 | ecosystem: Environmental > Aquatic > Freshwater > Lake | place: USA: Georgia | collected... | reverse complement strand
GCTGAAGGTGTTGACCTAACTCAGAATACAAATATTACTGCAGCAGATACTAAAGCACAAGCTGCTTTCAATCAAGCAAATAATTCTCTTGCAAACACAGGATCATTAGTAACATCAAATCCTTCTACACAATATAGAATTGCAAACACTGCTGCTTCAATTTCAAACACAACAGGAGCTTTGACAATTTCTGGTGGTCTTGGCATTACTGGAAATATATACGCAGATGCAATTTATGATGGTGGTATTGAAATTATTACTTTTGCTCAGGCAGCTTTCAATCAAGCAAATTCTGCACTCACTTTAGCCAATACGGCAAATTCAAAACCAGCTGGTTCAGGTTCAGCAAATCCAACATCATTCACTGCTACTAAAGATTTATTTACAAGTATTGGTAGCCAAACACAGTTCACATTATCGGTTACACCTGATTCAGCCAACAGCACATTTTTATTTTTAAATGGTGTTTATCAAGAAAGAAATACATACTCTGTTGTTGGTGCAAACGTAGTTCTTACTGCAACAGGTACAGCAAACGATGATATAGAAGTTGTTACAGTTGCTGGTAGTATTATGAATGTAAGTCCTTCTGCTTACTCAACACGAATCTATCAAGGTAACGGAACAACCAACACATTTACAATTTCTTCTGGTCATACAGCAAACACATTGCTTGTGTTCAATAACGGTGTTGCTCAATTCCCTGTTACCGATTATACAGTAAGTGGTACAACACTCACATACGTAGAAACACCACAATCAGATGAAACAATACAGATTCGTGAGTTACCAATTAATAAGTTGGTGCCGTTAACACAACCTGTAATGCGGAGATATACAGCAAATGGTGTTCAAACACAATATACTGTAACATCAGGTCAAACCGCCAACTCAATGTTTGTGTATGAGAACGGTATTTGTCAAGTGCCTGTATTAGATTACACAGTAAGTGGATCAACATTAACGTTTGTAACTGCACCAGTAGCCAATGTGGTCATTCAAATTAGAGAGATGTCAATCTAAGGATAAAAAATGCCGTTTACACAAGTAACATCATCAAATTTAGATAATACAATTAATACAAAGCTGGCGGCAGCCGAAGCAGCCAATGCAGCCGTTGCAAACATTGTTTCTCTGGCCATCAGTAGTGTGCAAATTGCTGATTCGTCTTATAATGTTATAGATGATACAGCAGCCAATACGGGTGGTGGTTATTTGGTAATTAACGGAACAGGTTTTACAAATCAATGCGTTGTGATTGTTGGTACAACCAATGCTACTAGCACCACATTTGCAAACACAAAACAATTACAAGCTCAAGTTCCTGGTTTGGCTGCTGCAACATATCCTTTATATGTGGTCGATAGTGTAACTGGTGCAACAGCAATTAAAGTAAATGGATTAACATACAGTTCATTCCCAGCATGGTCAACAGGATCAACATTAAGTAATCAAGCAGCCAATACATCATTTGCGGTCAATTTAAGTGCAACATCGGATTCATCGGTAACTTATGCAAACACCACAGCACTACCTGCAGGTACTACGTTGGCGGCCAATGGATTATTTTCCGGTACGGTTACGATTGGTGCTCAGACAACATATTCATTTGACGTAAAAGCTACTGATACTGAAAATCAAGATACTTCGAGAACATTTAGTTTGACAGTAACGGTAATACCACAAACAAGATTGTGGATGTGGGGTAATAACAACTATGGAAAATCAGGTCAAAATAATCAAATATATTATTCTAGTCCAGTTCAAGTAGGAACAGAAACGACTTGGAATAATATAGCAGGTGCTGATCATTATTTTGACGGTACACATACCCTAGCAACAAAAACAGATGGCACACTTTGGGCCTGGGGTGCTGGCCAATATGGAAGATTAGGAACTAACAGCCAAATTAATAGGTCTAGTCCTGTTCAAGTGGGATCTTCAACAAATTGGAACAGAGTAGCAGTAGGACCTTTTCATTCTTTAGCCACAAAAACCGATGGCACTTTATGGTCTTGGGGAGTTGCCAATGATGGACGATTAGGTGATGGTGTTGGTAGTGGTAATTATAAATCGAGTCCTGTTCAAGTTGGTTCAGGCACTACATGGAATTTAATAGAGGCTTCTGAAAAAAATGGTTTAGCCACCAAAACTGATGGTACTCTGTGGGCATGGGGTGCTAATGGTTCTGGTCAAATAGGAAACTTTAATATAACCACACAAACAACTCCACAACAAGTAAGTGGATCAAATTGGGATCAAATAGCTCTTGGTGGTGCACATTGTTTAGCTACTAAAACCGATGGTACTCTGTGGGCCTGGGGTGAAAATAGCAGCGGCCAATTAGGACGTAATAATCAAGTCAGCGTTTCGAATCCAAATCAAGTAGGTTCAGGAACAACCTGGAGTAAAGTGTCTGCAGCTCAGAGCTGTAGTATGGCTATCAAAACAGATGGCACCTTATGGGGATGGGGACAGAATAGTAGTGGCCAATTGGGCCTCAATGACAGAACTTATAGATCCAGTCCAACACAAGTAGGAACAAACACAAATTGGAGTCAAATATCTGTTGGCCAAAGTCACGCTTTAGCTATTAAAACTGATGGTACTTTATGGGCATGGGGAGATGGTGGTGATGGAAGACTAGGATTAAATTCAACACCTTTTAGAAGTAGTCCAGTTCAAGTAGGAACAGGAACAAATTGGAGTAAAATTTTTGCTGGACAATCACACACAATAGCTATTACCTCAAATTAATTTCAAATGACTCAATATGTCCGTGCGATCAATATTGCCAATAATTCTATCAAATCATTTGTATTTGATACGAATACAGCAAACACATTAAACAATGCTGCAGTCGCTGAGGCTGTTGCAATCTCAGCAAACGTTTCTGCACAAGCCGTCAACACTTTTGTTACTCTACAGGTACAACAAGTTGCAAATATTCAACCACAAATCAACACAGTTTCAATTGCAGATTCTTCTTACACTATTCTTGATGACACGGCAGCCAATACAAGCGGTGGATATCTAGTAATCAAAGGTACCAATTTTCAACCTGGTGCCATTGTTATGGTAGGTTCAGGCAACACAGCACTTTCAACCGCATATGTTGATCCTTTTACATTACGTGCTGAAATACCTGCAATCTCATCAGGAAGTTATCCTGTGTATGTGGTGAATAGTAATGGTGGCACAGCAATTAAAATTAATGGTTTAACTACTAGTCCATTTCCTGTGTGGGTTACTGGCACAAATTTAGCAAATACTCCTTCAGGTAATGTTTTTAGTGTATCGTTAAGTGGTACATCCGATTCTAATATAACATATTCTAATACTACAGCACTACCCGCTGGTACCACATTAGCAGCTAATGGATTGTTCTCTGGTATAATACCATTTGTAGAGAATGATACAACTTATAATTTCACTGCGGTTGCAACAGACGTTGAATTGCAAAATACATCCAGAGCATTTAGTATAAATGTTGCACCAAACTTTAAGTTATGGGGATGGGGTAGTGATTCTGGTACAAATAAACTGTTTAATACTGGCAATAGGTCTAGTCCAGTGCAATTAGGATCAAATGCCGATTGGATGAATGTTAGAGGTGATGGACCAAAAGTTGCTCAAAAATATGATGGCACATTATGGACATGGGGGAATAATAATTCCGGACAATTGGGAATTAATAATAGAATCGATAGATCCAGTCCAGTGCAAATAGGAACAGGAACAGAATGGAGTATATCATCCAATTTTCAAGATAGAGTAACTTCTGGAGGAGCAATTAAAAATGATGGTACCCTATGGGTTTGGGGAAGTAATTCTACTGGTGGATTAGGACTTAATAATAGAATTGCTCGTTCTAGTCCAACACAAGTAGGAACAGGAACAAATTGGAAAAAAATAGTTAAAAATAATGCATTTACTGCTCTCAAAACTGATGGCACATTGTGGGTATGTGGACAAAATGATTATGGTCAATTAGGACTCAACGATACGGTTTATCGATCCAGTCCAGTTCAAGTAGGAACAGCGGAATGGAGTGATGTTAGTAATGGAACAAATTTATTTGTTGGTATTAAAATTGATGGTACTTTATGGAGTTGTGGAGCTGGACAAGATCCATATGGATCTGGTGGATTAGGCCTTAATGACCAAATTAATAGATCCAGTCCAACACAAGTAGGCACGGCAACAAATTGGAGTAAAATATTCACTAGTTCAGCAACTAATGGTGTTGTTGCGGCTATTAAAACTGATGGCACTTTATGGACATGGGGTCGGGGAACTGAAGGTCAACTAGGTGGACCTGGTAGAAGCACAATTTCTAGTCCTGGCATGGTAGGATCTAACACTAATTGGTCTAAAGTAGCATTCGGTTGGAAACATACGATTGCTCTTAAAACTGATGGCACTTTGTGGACATGGGGAGATAATAGTGATGGACAATTAGGAATTGGTAATAGAGTTAGCCGATCAAGTCCAGTTCAAATAGGAGCAGGGACAAATTGGTATGACATTGCGGGTGATGCTGCAGATGCTTCCTATAATACCACTTTTGTAACTACACGAAATTAACACATCATAAATAAATTACCATGGCAAAAATAACAGCAAATAATATCTTCACCGGTGCAATTACTTCAGACAAACTTGATGCGTCTGTTGCAAGTGGTTTGGCGACTGCAAACAATGCAAACGTAGTTGCAACAATTGCCTCTACGGTGGCTGCGGCTGCTTTTAGTACCGCAAATACACTCTCTGCAATTTTAGCAAACACATCAACTCCAATTATCACTTCAATTACGATTGCTGACTCTTCTTACAATGCTTTAGATGATACAGCAGCCAATACAACCGGTGGTTACTGTATTATTACTGGTTCAGGATTTGTTTCAACACCAACGGTGGTGTTTGGTACCACATCAGCACCAGCAGTATCTTTTGTAAATTCAACAACACTGCGTGCACAGATACCAGCACTCACAGCGGCTTCGTATCCTGTGTATGTGGTAAATAGTAATGGTGGTACAGCCATTCGTATTAATGGATTAACAACAAGTTCATTCCCAGCATGGAGTACCGGTGCAACATTGAGCAATCAAAACTCTAACACAGCATTTTCTGTTAACCTGAGTGCATCATCTGATTCTAATATAACATATGCAAACACCACAGCATTACCTGCAGGTACCACATTAGCAGCCAATGGATTATTTTCTGGTACTGTATCGATTGGTACACAAACAACTTACACATTCGATGTCAAAGCGACTGACGTTGAAAATCAAGATGCGACACGAACTTTTAGCATAACTATTACCGTTACACCTCCAAATTTCTTTGGTTGGGGCCGCCAATCAAACTTTGGAGAATTGCTTGATGGTACAAAAATTGACAGATCCAGTCCTGTTCAAGTTGGTGGTGGTGCTGGAAATTGGAGAATGGTAACTACTGTAGGATATTTTGGTATGGCTACTAAAACGGATGGTACCTTATGGACATGGGGTTACTGTCACAACGGAATTTGTGGTCTTAATAGAGGACACACCACTTATGCATCTAGTCCAATACAAATAGGATCGGATACAAATTGGTCTAGTGTAAGAATTATTCCAGCAAGTGGCGGCACTGGTGGTGCTTGTTTTGCAACAAAATCTGATGGCACATTATGGTCTTGGGGAAGTAATACAAGAGGCCATTTAGGACAAAACAATACCATTTTTCGATCTAGTCCAACACAAATAGGAACTGGAACAAATTGGAGATCGGTAGAAGTAAGTGTTGGAGGAGATGGTGCAACCGATAGTCATGTAATGGCTATTAAAACTGACGGTACTTTATGGGGTTGGGGAAGAAATAATTCTGGCCAATTAGCGCTTAATAACATAGTTGAACGTTCTAGTCCAGTTCAAGTAGGAGCGGATGTAAATTGGTCAAATGTTAACGGTTCTCAAAATAATTTTTATGGAATAAAAACCAATGGTACTTTTTGGGGTTGGGGAGCTACTCTTTCAGGTGCATCTGGTGTTTCTCGATCTAGTCCAATGCAAATAGGAACAAATTCAAATTGGTCATTAGTTAGAGTTGCTAACTACACCGGAGAAACTATAGCCACTATAAAAACCGATGGTACTTTATGGATGTTTGGAACTAATAATTATCAAGGTCAATTTGGCCATAACGATGCGAGACCTGGAGCTCTTGTATTGCAAAGTCCAAAACAAGTAGGAACAAATACGAATTGGAATTCAATAAATGTATCAGGCCGCATGACTCATGCCACAAAAACTGATGGTACTTTATGGGCTTGGGGATTAAACACTTATGGTCAATTAGGACTTAATGATATAGTTGCTCGATCCAGTCCAGTTCAAGTTGGAACAACCACAGGATGGAATTTAGCTAACACAGTAAGCATAGCTAGTAACCTTACAATGACAACAAGACCTTAAAAATGTAGTGTTTTGTATTGCCATTAATCCAAGTATCATATATAATATAGTGAATTAATTATTTGAAAGGTTTTACCAGTGAAAAACATATATTTTCTTTCAGGACTTCCACGTTCTGGTTCAACAGTTTTGGCAGCAATTCTTAGCCAACATCCAAGTTTACATACCACATCCACTTCGAATCTTTTAGATACTTTAGTTGGTACACTTCGTGCATGGGCTGATAGTCTAAACACTCGAGCACAAACCGACCAAGCCAAAGAAGAAGATAAGATTCGAAACATCCTAAAGAATGTTTGTGAAACTCAGTATGCCGATGTGAATAAACCAATCATACTTGACAAGGCTCGTGGTTGGGCTGATGATACAAACATTCGTACCATGGCGAAAGTGTTTGGTTACAAGCCAAAAATTATTGCCACAGTTCGTAATGTAGAAGATTGTGCGGCTTCATTTGTTCGTATTGCTAAACCAAAAGATTTAGATCACTTTCTTCTCAAAGATGATTTGATTAAACATCTCAAAGAATCATATCAAACATTTGAAAAAGGATTCTCATTTGCACCAGAATGTTTTTTGATTGTTGATTATGATGATCTAATGAATGATCCTAAAAAAGAATTAAAACGAGTGCATGAGTTTCTAGAGTTACCTGATTTTGAATATGATTTAAATGCCATCGATGGTACCAATCTACAAGAACGTGATGAAGAAATTTGGGAAGTAAAAGGTCTACATGACATTCAACCAAAATTAGGTTACCAACATAAACAAGATTCTAAAGAAGTATTGAAACACCGTTATTATGATTTTGTGCAACCAAGATTTTGGTTAGGTGAGAAAGTCAATCCAAATAAACCGATTCATGACCTTGATTTACAGTTGGCTGCCGGTCTGATGGGCAACTTTGAAGAAGGTTGGCGCCTAGCACAGAAGTTAGAAAAAGAAGAACCATGGAATAATCGTGCCGCTTTCAATCGTGGTTGGTATCTCATGCAACACGGTAAACTTTTAGAAGGTGAAAAATTATTATTCCGTGGTCGTGATGAAGGTGTATTTGGTAATGAACCTCCTAAGTCACCTATGCCAATGTGGGACGGTAAATCAAAAGGTACCGTGCTGTTGAATATGGAAGGCGGACTAGGTGACCAGATACACGGAGTTCGTTACGCAAGGGATATTGCACGAATTGCTGGAGAAGTGATTGTGGCCTGTTCTGGTTCGTTGGCAACACTATTCCGTGATGTAGAAGGTGTCGTAGCCGTCTGTCAGAGCGATGCCGTCTATGGTGTAGTCCATGACTATTGGGTACCATCTATGTCCACCATACCTATTCTAGGTTACGAATACAAGGACATATCAGGAAAACCATACATAAATAAACCATTAGTAGAACCACATAAAGGTTTGAGAATCGGTCTACGGTGGCAAGGTAATCCACAGTTCGAACATGAACAGCATCGGATATTCCCACCAACAAAACTATTTGATGCCTTAGAAGATGTTGATGCAGAATTTATATCACTGCAACGAGATGAGGGTTCTCAATACAAACCTTATTGGGTAAAAGATGTACCACTAGGTCATTGGGATCAAACTCGTATGGCAGCAGCATCGTGTGATTTGGTTATCACATCATGTACCTCTGTAGCACATCTGTGTGGAGCCATGGGTATACCAACATGGATCGTAGTACCTGTATTGCCTTACTATTTGTGGGCACCTCCGGGAAATACAACCGTTTGGTATGATTCAGTAAAACTGTATCGCCAAGAAGTATTTGGAGAATGGTCTGCTCCATTTGATCAGATCAAAGTCGATTTACAAAATTTTAAAAAGTAATAGGAGATAGTAATGCCAACAAGATCAGGTTATAATGTTCGAGTTCAAGATGGTAAGGTAACAGATTGCTGGGATACACCAGCACCAGAAGGTCAATCCGGTTGGAGTGCAGCCGTAGAGATTACTCCAGACCTCACACCTAACCGTGAAATTCTTACAACACATACATTTGATATCACCAAAAATCCAATTGAGATTGTTTGGGGTAAGCGTGAGTTGTCGGTTGAAGAGCGTAAAGGTTCTTTGATTGGTCAAGCTAATTTTGAAGTAATGCGTTTAGAAAACCAATTGCAAATGAAGCGTAATATGCCAGAGTTTGCTGACCAAATCTCTACACTAGAAGCTGAGATTGAAGCCGCCAAGTCAACCAGAGATGCTCGTGTTATTCAAGTTAATGCAGCCGCTACACATGAGGATGTTGACGCAATAATGTAATTTTTTGAAAGTTTGTTATGAATTCTTTGTTTTTTTCGTATAATATGGATGTAGATAAGGCTTACATCATTCGGGTTAAAGATAATAAAAAATCTGAAGATGTGGCCTTACGATGTGCCGAATCATGTGAAAAGGTTAAAATGCCTTTTGAATATTGGGATGCCTATGATGGTTATTCTCGGCGCATCAAAGAGCCGGAACATTCTAAAAATAGTTCAGTAATGAAAATGATGAAAATCACCGATCATTACTTGACAAGAGGTGAAGTTGCTTGTGCATTATCTCATATCTCATTATGGTCTAGGTGTGTTGAGATAGACCAACCAATCGTTATTCTAGAGCACGATTCAATTATGGTTCAACCATATCTCAAGCATGCCGTATTTAATTCAATCGCATATCTAGGTAATAACGAACAGGTCAACGGTGGTTGGCCTATTCTACCTACACCAACTCATGCCTCTGAAGGACCAAACTATCACTTTATCTGTAGGGCTCATGCGTATGCCATCGATCCTGCCGTGGCAAAAAATATGTTGGCTCATGTAATTAAGTTTGGCATCTGTGCGCCACTTGATATTATAGTTCGTGCTGACATATTTCCAATTCATCAGATGGGCATCTATGCTTATGATGTGAAAGAAAGAGAAGAAGATGGCAATCTTAAAACCACCATACTTGGCCGACCACTAGAAGGCCGTTCAACAATTCGTAATGATAGATTGGAAACATGAAATATACTGTAAGGTTTCACGACCACACGATTAGAAGTTTTGAACATATTGTCAAATCAATTGCTTTTCCTAAAACAACTATTGAAATTGGATGTTTTGAAGGAGAAAGCACATTTAATATAGCGGCCATTTGCCATCAACGATATTCAAATTATAAACACTACGCAATTGATCCTTACGATATAAGTGATGATCTACCAGAAGAAAACATACCACAGACCAAAGAAATATTTTTAAGTAATCTAAATGAATTTGAACCTAAAGGTGTTGTTGAGTTCATTAATAAAAAATCATTTGATGGTTTGATTGAATTATACAACCGTGGTGTCAAAGCCGATTTCATCTATGTTGATGGTGACCATCGAGCACCAGGTGTTCTACAAGACATGGTGTTGAGTTTTGAATTACTAAACTCTGGTGGTGTTATGTTGTGTGATGATAGTATGGCATGGAGAAAAGGTGATAATCCATGTGATTCACCTAAATTGGCATTTGATAATTTTGTTCAATGTTATTGGAAGAAATTAAAAGTGTTTGAGTTGCCTAGTGGTTATCAAACAGCGATACGAAAAATATGATTCATGTTGTATTAAGGACTTGTAATAGAACTTCTTTACAGTCTGATCGAATCGTAAACAAATCCGAATGTATTCTTCGGTGCCTAAACTCAATCATTACCAATCTAAAAGATATACCAGAGAAATCATTACACATTATTGATGATAATTCGGTTGCTGAATTTCAGGATATACTCAAAGAATTAATTCGACCATACGATTTCATTACAATTAATTTTTTACCACCAAGGAATCAAGAAGGCCTTTCTGCCAAAAAGAAATCAAGATACTCAGTTCAGGTAGCCTACGAATACATCTATAATTTACCAGAGAATGATTTGGTATATATTGTAGAAGATGATTACCTACATTTTTCTGGTGCCATCGGAGAAATGATTGAATCGTGGACATATCTTTCACATATTACAGGATTAGAAGTAGGTATTTTTCCACAAGATTTCAATCAATTATATTATCATCCAAATCATCCATATAATGAAACATATTATAGACCTTGTTTTGTTGTTCCTACACAGCATAGATATTATAGAACAACATGGTTTACACAAGAATCATTTATGATTCAAGCTAAGATATTTAAAAAGTATAAAGAACATTTTGATAAACTATTAATTATTGGTGAAGAAGAACACCATTGGGAAGGCAATACTATCTCTACGGTCTGGAATAAACCAGAATTTAAAATGTTTATGCCGATGGGTTCACTAGTGGTACATATGTCAAACAAGATGGACATACCGTTTTATATAACGAAAGATACCGTAATTAAATTATGGGAAGAAAACAAAACATACTGGTCGTTGGAACAGGATTCTCAGGTTCAGTTATAGCCAGAGAACTGGCAAATAATGGTTACAATATTACCATAATTGACCAGAGAGGCCATATTGGCGGCAACTGTTATGATGAGATGATAGATGGTGTTCTAGTGCATCGCTACGGACCGCACATCCTACACACAAATAATCATAAAGTAATTCAATGGTTGTCCCAATACACCGAATGGATTGATTACCAACACAAAGTCAAAGCATACCACAAAGGCCAATATCTAACTTTACCACCCAATTTAGAAACACAAAGAATATTAGGTGATAAATTATTTGAAACTCTGTATGTGCCTTATTCTAAAAAGATGTGGGGCTTGCCAACCGAAAAGATTGATAGTAGTATATTAAACCGAATCAAAGTGAGGAATGATTTAAACGAATTATATTTTCCAAATGATCAGTATCAATATTTGCCTAAAGGTGGATACAGAAAACTTTTTGAGAATATATTAAATCATTCAAACATAGAAATTAAATTAAACACCAAGTTCTCCAAGCAAATGGAAAATGATTATGACTTTGTGTTTAATTCAATGGCAATCGATGAGTATTATGATTACTGTTATGGTGAATTACCATATCGATCAATTAAGTTTCATTTCACCAATAAATCATATTTCGATATGCCAACATCGGTAGTTAATTTTACAGATGATGGACCATATACACGAATTACAAAATGGGAATTGTTTCCTGAACATGGATTTGGTGAGAGTTATACATTAGAAGAACCTTGTGATTACCGAGATAACAATTATGAACGATATTATCCAGTCAAAGATTCAGAAGGTTTAAATCGAGCAATATATAATAAGTATAAGGACATAAAAAACGACAAGGTCCAGTTTATTGGTAGATGTGGATTGTATGTTTATATCGATATGGATATGGCAATCAGTTCATCATTGGCAATCGTTGATAATTTTATTAAGGAAGAAGTATGAAAAAGATTTTAATTATGGGTTTACCTGGTTCTGGTAAAACATTTTTGGCCGAAGCATTGAAAAAATACCTAGAGAAACATGGCACAACAAATGATATTGCTGAAATGTTACCAATTACAGGATTTAATGCTCGAGTAACTTGGTTCAATGCAGATGATGTTCGTAAGAAATTCAACGATTGGGATTTCTCAAAAGAAGGACGTATTCGGCAATCATTAAGAATGGCACAGTTTGCTCTTGAAGCTGGTGGTGATTATGTTATCTGTGATTTCGTGGCACCTATTCCAGAGATGCGAAACAATTTCAAAGCCGATTGGACAATTTGGGTTGATACAATTGAAGCTGGTCGTTATGAAGATACCAATAAAATGTTTATACCACCAGATGTATATGACTTCCGTGTTACAGAACAAAATGCAGAGAAATGGGCTGAGTTTATTGGTAATCACATTATTGAAAATCGTAGGCGTCCTGTGTTTGACTGGAAAAAAGAAACAGTTCAAATGTTAGGTCGTTGGCAACCATGGCATGAAGGTCACCGAGCATTGTTTGACCGAGCCATTGCCAAAACTGGTCAAGTAGTCATTCAAATTCGAGATTGCCAAGGATGGCAAGGTTCTAATCCGTTTGCCATTGAACAGGTTAAATCGTATATCCGTAGAGATTTGGATCCAATTTATCAAGGTCAATACGAGATTCAAGTGGTACCTAATATCGTCAATATCACCTATGGTCGTGATGTGGGTTACAAAATTGAACAGGAAACCTTCGATAAATCAATCACCGACATCTCAGCCACCAAGATTCGTAAGCAAATGGGAGTCTAACCAAATGTGGATGATTTATAAATATAGTATAAATCACCCATATTTTAGGATAGATTCAAATGACCACAAAAATTCTTGGAAACCAGATCACCAGTTACACAATTGACACAGTACAATTAAGTAATACAGCCACGGCAGCATTTGCCAAAACATTGGCACCTAAAGTTCTCTATGCCAATGTGGCTAGTAATACCTTTACAGTATTAGATGATACAGCGGTTAATGTAGGTGGTGGTTATATCGTGGTTACTGGTGCCGAATTTCAACTAATCCAATCATTTTCGTTATGACATACTCTCAACTTCCTTTTAATGAACATTAACCAGCAAGGTATAAATACCTTAATATAGGAGATTATTATGCCGGCTGTAACAGATAGACAAACATTTAAAGATTATTGCCTACGCAGATTAGGCTTTCCCGTTATCGACATTAACGTAGATGAGGATCAAATTGAAGATCGTATCGATGATGCACTTCAATATTGGCAAGACTACCATTTTGATGGACTTCAAAAAGTTTATTATGTTAAACGGATCGATAATACCGATATTCAACAAAAATATATCGATTTAAGTAATGTTCAGGACAGTTCAAACAATAAATTAGATATTGTTGGTGTTACTCGCATATTTCCAATTCAAGATTCTCAAGCCTCCATTAGTATGTTTGATTTGAGATATCAGCTTCGTTTAAATGAACTATATGATTTTACTTCTGCATCGTATGTTAATTATACATTGACATTACAACATCTACGTTCATTAGAATTATTATTTTCTGGTGAAGTGCCAATCCGTTATCAACGTCATATGCAAAAACTCTATTGTGATTGGGCATGGGGTGCGTCACAATCACCAAAAATTTTAGTGGCAGAATGTTACGCAATGATTGATCCAACAATTTACAATCGAGTATGGAATGACCGTTGGATGAAAGAATATACTACCGCATTAATTAAAAGAACATGGGGTAACAATCTAAAGAAGTTTAATGGCCTACAACTACCAGGTGGTGTAACATTAAATGGTGATAAAATTTACGAAGAAGCTGTTGGAGAAATAGAAAAATTAGAAACTGAGATGCAAAACGAATATGGTGCACCTTTAGAATTTTTCTTGAACTAATATGGCAACTTCAGTTTATTTTAACAACTATAACTCAATAGCTGAACAAAGAGTTTTAGAGGATCTAATTGTTGAGTCCATAAAAATTATGGGCTTTGATGGATATTATTTACCTAACGATAATGATATTGCTCGTGACCTATTATTTGGTGAAGATCCAGTTAAAAAATTTCAATCGGCATTTCCATTAGAACTCTATCTTTCCAATTCATTGGATTATGATGGTGAAAAAGAATTCTTTTCTAAATTTGGTTTAGAAATTAAAAATAATGTGAATGTAATTGTTTCAAAACGGTCTTTTGCACAACGAGTTCCACAAAATACATTTACACGGCCACGTGAAGGTGATTTGATTTATGTGCCGTTTTTAAATGGTACAGGTGAATTGTATGAAATTAAATTTGCAGACCAAGATAAAGATTTTCATACACTAGGCAGACGAGTGCCTTATTTCTATGAATTACAATTAGAGAAATTCAAGTTTTCGCACGAAATTATTCAAACTGGTGTGCAAGAAATTGATGATGCAGGAACATTTTCTTCTTACACAATACAACTTAATGTGGGTGCAGGCACAGGTACATATTCAAATAAAGAAATCGTTTATCAAGCACTTGATGGTACTGAAGCCAATGCAACTGTTGTGGCCATTGTTCAAGAATGGAATAAGAAAGCCAATACACTAAATGTAACCAATATTGCTGGTGAATTTGTAACGAATAGAAATATTATTGGTGCATCAAGTAATGCAAGTTATTTGTTGTCTAATTACAATCCATTAAAAGATAATCAACGTGATGAATCGAGTGATAATTACATTATAGAAAATCAAGCCAATTCTATTATTGACTTCTCTGAAACTAATCCGTTTGGAAGCATATAATGGCCAATATATTTTACAACCGTATTATACGAAAATTAGTTATTGGTTTTGGTAATATATTTAATGATATTACTTTGGTTCGTTACAACCCAAATTTAACTGAAGCGGAACGTTTGATTGTACCTATTGTATATGGTCCAAAAGAATTATATGTATACAGAAACGAAGAAGATCCTTTATTAAACAAAAAAGTTCAGGTGACGTTGCCAAGAATGTCATTTGAGATGACAGGATTTACATACGATACAGCACGTAAATTAAATACAAATATTAAAAATTTTGCACAAACAAATACTGGTTTAGTATCACAATATAATCCTGTGCCATATAATTTTGATTTTAATTTATATGTTTATGTAAGAAATATTGAAGATGGTACACAAATTATTGAACACATTCTTCCTTATTTTACACCAGATTATACAATTAAATTGAATTTAATACCTGAGATGGGTATTGTTAAAGAAGTTCCTATTGTTTTAAATTCAACATCACAAGATATTGATTATGAGGGAGTGCATTCAAGAGAAACAAGAATAGTTATTTGGACATTAAACTTTACAGTTAAAGGATTTATATTTGGCAAAATTAATAATTCATCTAAAGGTCTGGTTACTCATTCGATTACATCGGTTCTAAATCAAATTGGGCCAGAAGATGTTATTCTTTTCAACATGAATGCCAATTCTGGTTTTGGAAATTATCAAGTAGGTGAAATTGTGTATCAAGGTTATTCTGCTGGCACTGCAACTGCTACAGGTAAAGTTATTCTTTGGAACAACAATACATTACACCTAACAAACATTAGTGGAAATTTTGTTTCAAATATTCCTATTCGTGCAACAAGTTCTAGCACAAACTATACGTTCAGTTCTTATAGTCCAACGCCAGAAACACTTGCAAGAATCAATGTTACACCATCTCCAACCGATGCAAACGTCAATATACCATATAATATTACAACCGAAATATCAGAGTTTCCAAATATTGTTGATGGTGATTTACCAGAAAACTTTGCTGGTGATGCCATGCTTCAAGTTGGTCAAGATGACCTACATATATTACAACAGAAAACAACAGATTTACAATAGAGGTAATTTAAATGCCACGCACACTACAATTTAAACGATACAGTTCAGCAACATTGGCCAATACAACTGGTGCCAATGGTGAGTTGATTATCGACACGACCAATCAAACATTAACAATTCACAATGGCGTAACTCCTGGTGGACGTGCACTTGCAACAGCAAATACTAAATTATCAACCACAGGTGGTACAGTAACAGGTAATTTGACCGTAACAAATACAATAACATCTTCAAACATTGTTTTGAGCAACACAATGACTGCAAATAATTTAACTGTTACTGGTGTTTTTACTGTTGACAATGTTGTATTACAATGGCACACTCCAATACCATTAACATCTAAAGGTGACCCAGGAGATAAAGCAGGATTTATTGCAATTGATAATGACAAATTATATCGTTGTGTAGAAAATTATACTAATGGCGCTAATAACATTTGGCGTTTTATAAATTTTACTGGCGGCACTTGGGGTTAATTAAAAATAAAATACTATGAACGACTTGAATAAAAATTTGTCTGATGTTTTTGACATAACTCCTTTACCAGAAGAAAAGAAAGAAAAACTTCCGGTACTAAAAACACACTTCAACGAACCTGATTTAAAACAGGACCTTACTGATGCCTATCAACAATCAAGAGAAAACCTTCAAGGGCTTATTGACCAAGGCCAAGAAGCAATGCAAGAAATACTTAATATCGCTAAAGCAGGACAGCATCCCCGTGCTTTTGAAGTATATGGCACACTACTCAAAAATGTGGTAGACGCTAATAAAGAATTATTGGCTATACAAAAACAAATGCGAGAGATGGACGAAAACTCCAAAAAAGAAAAAAGTGGTACCAACATTGATAAAGCCATTTTTATTGGCTCTACGGCTGAGTTGAATAAACTCATTAAAGGCAAAGATTAATGGCCACACAAACAAAAGATTCATATCGTGATAACCCGTTACTAAAAAAAGTTGGTGTCGAACACGAATATACACAGGAACAAATAGAAGAATATGTAAAATGTTCTAAAGATCCAGTGTATTTTTGTATGAATTACATTAAGATTGTAAACGTGGATGAAGGCCTCATAAAGTTTAATATGTGGGACTTTCAAAAAGAAATGATTAATCTATTCAAAGATAATCGTTTTGTGATTACCAAATGTCCTCGTCAGGTTGGTAAAACTACTACAACGGTGGGTTATCTTCTGTGGGCAACTATTTTTACCGATTCTCAAAACGTAGCCGTTCTGGCAAACAAAGGTTCTTTGGCTCGTGATATTTTATCCAAATATCAATTGGCATACGAAAATTTACCACAATGGCTCCAACAAGGTGTGGTTACATGGAACAAAGGTAACGTAGAACTAGAGAACGGATCCAAGGTTATTGCGGCCTCCACATCATCCTCAGCAATCCGAGGCGGTTCGTTTAACATTGTATTCTTAGACGAATTTGCTTTCGTACCAAACAATATTGCCAATGAATTCTTTAACTCAGTATATCCGGTAATCTCATCTGGTAAGTCCTCAAAGATTATCATTGTTTCCACGCCAAATGGTATGAATCTATTCTATAAACTATGGATGGATTCAATTGAAGGTCGAAACGGATACAAACCATTTCAAATTCATTGGTCAATGGTACCAGGCCGTGATGATGATTGGAAAGAAGAAACAATTCGCAATACTTCTGAACGGCAATTCGCTCAAGAGTTTGAAACCGAATTCTTAGGTTCTTCCAATACACTTATTTCTGGTTATAAGTTACAGCAATTGAGATATATTAATCCAATTACTGAACATGATAAGATGAAAATCTATGAACATCCAATTAAAGAAGGACCGGAACACAAATCAGACCATCTGTATTGTATTTGTGTGGATGTTTCTGAGGGTAAAAATTTAGACTCATCAGCATTTTCAGTTATTGATATATCTTCGACACCATACAAACAAGTGGCAACTTATTCTAGTTCTTCTATATCTCCCATATTATTTCCAACCGTAATATACAATGCCGCCAAACTATACAATGATGCCTATGTATTAGTGGAAATTAATAATAACCCACAAGTGGCAGATATACTACACCAAGACCTTGAATATGAAAACCTTTTAAAGATATTTACTGGTAATAAGAAACCACAACAATTGTCGGCTGGTTTTGCCAGAGGTGTTCAGATGGGACTTAAAATGTCCCCACAGGTCAAACAAATTGGTTGTTCTAATCTCAAAACATTGATTGAGGGAGATAAATTATTAATCAATGATTTTGATACCTATTCGGAATTGACCACTTTTGAACAATATAAGACATCATTTGCTGCAGCCGATGGTGCCAATGATGACTTGGTAATGACTTTAGTTATTTTTGCATGGGCTGCCACTCAAAAATACTTCAGAGAAATCGTAAACCACGATTTAAGAAAACAAATTCAATTAGAAAATATGAACCAGATTGATGAAGAAGTTCTTCCTGAACCAATTATTGATGATGGCACTAAACCAGATTTTATGTTAGAAGGCGGAGATTTATGGGAAGTTGCTAGTGGTGGTGATACTTACGCAAGTTACACCGCTAAGTGGTTCAAGGATCTATAAATCCTACGGTTGATAAATATTGCTATGGTATTATAACTGCCAAAAACACATAATAATTCAAGGAGAATAAAATGGCGTTTCAACTCTCTCCAGGCGTAAATGTTTCCGAGGTCGACTTAACAACAGTCGTTCCTTCGGTATTAACTACCGCTGGTGCCTATGCTGGAACCTTCGATTGGGGTCCCGCTGAAACAATAATTTTAGTAGATAGCGAAAATACACTATCAAAAATTTTTGCTAAACCAACAGAAACCACAGCCGTTTCTTTTTTAACTGCTGCTAGCTTTTTAGCATATGGCAATAATTTAAGTGTTGCTCGAGTGATTAGCGCCAACGCAAGTAACGCTACAGCAAACAGTTCATTTCAATTTAAAAATGAAGAAGAATTCAAGTATCTATATTTGAATCAAAATAATAATGATACTTACGGTTCTTTTGCTGCAAGATATCCTGGCACATTAGGTAATTCTTTAGATGTTCATGTTTGTGCCAATACTTCTTTGTTCACAAGCTGGACATATAAATCATATTTCACAAGCGCACCAGGCACTTCTGATTATGCCACTTCTGTTGGTGGTTCAAATGACGAAATGCACATTGTCGTTGTTGATGCTGATGGTAAGTTTACTGGAGCTCGAGGAACAGTATTAGAAGTTTATCCTTTTGTTTCTAAAGCACGAGATGCTTCTATAAATGGTCAAACAAATTACTATAAAGAAGTAATTTTCAATAAATCGACATATGTTTATGCCGTTGATCCTCCTAGTTACATTACAACTTCAGCCACTTGGGGAACAAATGCAACAAACACAACATTTGCTAACTTGACAACCAATCAATCAATTAATTTAGCTGGTGGTTTAGATGGTACTCCAACAACAGGAGAACATCAGAGAGCTTGGAATTTGTTTGCAAACAAAGATACAACAAACATTTCTTTGGCAATAACGGGTAATGCTGGCGTAACAATTCAACAATATGTTATCGACAACATTGTTGGATCACGTAAAGATTGTGTAGCATTTATTTCACCTCCATTAACATCGATTGATAACATTAGTGTAACTCCAACATCTGGTATTTCAACTTGGTTGTCCAGTTTGAATCGTTCATCTTCTTATGTTGTCGCTGATTCTGGTTGGAAATACATGTATGACAAATACAACAATACATATCGTTTCGTACCATTGAATGGTGACGTAGCTGGACTCTGTGTAAATACAGATACAGTTCGTGATCCATGGTATTCACCAGCTGGTTTCAATCGTGGTTCTGTTAAGAATGCAGTTAAGTTAGTTTGGAATCCAAATAAAACTCAGCGTGATACGATTTATTCGTTAGGCATTAATCCTGTTTGTTCTTTCCCTGGTCAAGGCATCGTGTTGTTTGGTGACAAAACTCTACAATCTAAGCCATCCGCTTTTGATCGTATCAATGTTCGTAGATTGTTTATTGTTCTTGAGAAAGCAATTGCAGAAGCTGCCAAGTATTCATTATTTGAATTCAATGATGAATTTACACGTGCACAGTTTGTTGGATTGATAACACCTTTCCTCAGAGATATTCAAGGTCGCCGTGGTATTACAGACTTCAAGGTCGTATGTGACACCACAAATAATACACCACAAGTAATTGATTCTAATCAATTTATTGGTGATATTTACATCAAACCTGCTCGTTCAGTCAATTTCATCCAGTTGAATTTTGTTGCTGTTGGAACTGGTGTTGACTTCACAACAGTCGTTGGTGCTGTCTAATAAATACTAAGAATATAGGAGAAATTAAATGGCATTCAATGTAGCAGAATTTAGAGCGAATATGATTGGTGACGGTGCCCGTCCCAATCTATTTAAGGTCTCTTTAACATTCCCAACAGTAGTGGCAAATGCTGCTGTGGCCGGCCAAAAGACAACATTCATGGCCAAAACAGCACAGTTACCTGGTTCAACAATTAATAGCTTTCCATTATATTATTTTGGACGTGAATTAAAGTTTGCTGGTAACAGAACATTTACAGATTGGACATTACAAATTATAAATGACGAAGATTTTTTAATCCGTAATTCTTTAGAATCATGGATGAATTCAATCAACAGTCACGTATCAAACGTAAGGAATCCTAACGCTGTAAATCCATCAAATTATTCAGTTGACGCTGTTGTTACTCAATATGGTAAAGCTGGTCAAGAACTGAAAAATTATAAATTTGTTGGTGTGTTTCCAGTAGATGTAGCTCCAATTGATTTAGATTGGGGTTCAAATGATTCTATAGAAGAATATGCAGCAACATTCGCATTCCAATATTGGGAATCAGATACTACTTCTTAATATGTTTTTTATATGGGGTAATTTTTTACCCCATTTATGTTTAATTGAATTGGAAAAGTAAACAATATGGCAGCTAATAAATTCTCTCTTTTTGGTTTTACGATTGCTCGGGACAAATCCGAAAGTGATCAGTCTGCGCAACAATCCTTTACAGCACCAGCTAATGAAGATGGTGCATTAACTATACAATCAGCAGCATATTATGGCACTTATGTTGATCTTGATGGTACTGCAAAAAATGAGGTAGAACTTATCTCTCGTTATCGTGAGATGGCTATGCAACCAGAAATTGAATCAGCAATTGATGATATAGTTAATGAAGCCATCGTATCAGATGATGATGGTAAAGTAACCAACATTGTTTTAGATAATCTAAATCAACCAGAAAAAATTAAAAAAGCCATCAAAGATGAATTTCAAAACATTCTAAAGTTGTTAAACTATAATAACATGGCTCAGGATATTTTCCGCCGTTATTATATTGATGGTAGATTGTATTACAACGTAATTATTGATAAAGAAAATCCAATTGCCGGTATCAAAGAGTTGCGTTACATTGATCCTCGTAAATTAAGAAAAGTTCGTGAATTAAAAAAACAAAAAGATGAAAAAACTGGTGCAGAAATTGTTATTGTGGCTAATGAGTATTATATTTACAACGACAAAGTGGTCACCGGTAGTTCTACTAATTATGGGCCTGTTGGTGTTCGCATTACAACAGATTCTATTATCTCTGTTGTTTCCGGATTGATGGATTCTCGCCGTGCTGTTGTGTTGTCTTATCTACACAAAGCAATTAAACCACTCAATCAGTTACGTATGATTGAAGATGCGACAGTTATCTATCGTATCTCACGTGCACCAGAACGCCGTATATTTTATATTGACGTAGGTAATCTGCCAAAGTTAAAAGCAGAGCAATATCTACGTGATATTATGGTCAAGTATAAGAATAAACTGGTATATGATGCCAACACCGGTGAAGTTCGTGATGACCGTAAGTTTCTTTCTATGATGGAAGATTTTTGGTTGCCACGCCGTGAAGGTGGTAAAGGCACAGAGATTACTACATTACCTGGTGGCCAAAATTTAGGTGAATTGGAAGATGTCAAATACTTTCAAAAGAAATTATATCAATCGTTAAGTGTTCCTATTTCACGACTAGAACCAAACCAAGGTTTCTCAATTGGCCGTGTGGCAGAAGTTACCCGTGATGAATTAAAATTTGCTAAGTTTGTTGACCGTGTTCGTAATAAATTCTCAGATATTTTTGACCAAGCATTACGCATACAATGTGTGTTAAAAGGCATTTGTACCGCTGAAGAATGGTCAGAATTTAAAGAACAAATTTACTATGATTTTATACGAGATAATAATTTTAGTGAATTAAAAGAAGCTGAGTTGATGACCAATCGGTTACAGATATTAGGTTCTGTTGATCCATATACTGGTCGTTACTTCTCTCAAGCATGGATACAAAGAAATGTGTTACGTTTGAATGATGATGAAATCAAACAAATGCAGGCTGAAATTGATGAAGAAAAAGAAGCTGGTCTTGGATTACCAGTTGGTGTGACAAATGATGTAGCTCAAGCACAAATGATGGCACAGGTACCACAACAACCACAGAATCCAGCAGACCAAGAGCATCAAATGGATATGCAACAGGCGGCCGCCAAGGTTAAAGAATCAGCCGGAACGTTTGTTAAATTAAAACAAATACTATAAATATTTTGAATGGAGAAAATAATGGAAAATACTAGAGCTATTGTTGATTACGCTTATAATGACAACGCAAAAGAGATGCGGGACGCTCTGTATAATGATATACAGAATAGAGTAATGGCACATTTAGATGCACATAAACAAGAGATTGCAAAAACAATGTTGAATCCCGTAGAAGATCCTTTGGCTACGGCTCAAGATGTAGCAATTGAACCGCCACAGGCACAAGAAACGGAACAGGAACAAGAGAGTGAAAACGCTTAAAGAGTTATGTACCGCTTGTAAAAAAAACAAAAAGACGGAACAAGATCCGCCTAATGTTTTAATGATGAAGCGTATGTCTGTTAGGCAGTTTCCGAATGGCCAAAGAGTGGCATTATACTATGTGGATAAAATTAATAAATATGTAACCATACCATACGAAACAATGATGTGGTCTGCTTCCATACCAGAAGAATTTAAACAGGAATAAAAAATGGCAAATTCATTTACATACCAGGTAATTAAAGATACAACGGAACACGTTGTTATTAAACTTACAGCATCTTTTGATGGCACAGGCCAAGAATCAAACAGTTCTCGTATACAAGCAAACTCGCTGTATGGTGCACTAAATGCAAACGCTGTACCTGGATTATTGAGTTCTGGAGGTTCAGCACTACCGTATTACGGATTAGCATTAAATCGTTTATGGTATGACTGTGGATCAGGCGGAGATGTTCAACTATACTGGAAAGCAAATACCAACGTACCATTAATAATTATGAATGGTAACGGAGAATATGATGGTATGGGAAATTGGACAACAATACCAAATAATGCAAAAGGCACAGGAGGATGCAACGGTGATATTGGTGTTGTAACTCGTGGCATGGCAGCTAATGACAGTTATACAATGGTCATAGAACTACGTAAAGAAAATGAATATTATCAACGTGGCCAGTTTAATGATCCTGCTGCATTTAATTACGGTGAGTATGGCCTCAAACCATAATGAAAGATTTTATCACCAAATTATTATCTAATAATCTGGTAGAAGCACAAGAATTATTAGAACAAAGAATATTAGAAATAGTCGATGAAAAACTCGACCAAATTGAAGAGCGTTTAGCAAATGAAATTGCTGAAGGCAATATACAAAGAATAGGTAGAGCAAAGCTTATTCGAGTGAGATTTCGTGGTGGAAAGATACAACGGAGAGTAAAAAAATCAGCAGTAGCTGGTTATACATTTCGTGGTGGCAAGTTAACAAGAATGTCGCCACAAGAACGTAGGCGTAGAAAAATGGCTGCCAGACGTTCCAAGTTTAAACGAAGAAGTAAACTGAGGCAGTCATTAAGAAAAAGGCAAATGTCTTTAAGAAAAAGAAAGGCTATGGGACTATAATGAAGTTAATAACAGAAGTCACCGAAACATTACAATATCTTGCCGAAGATAAAGACGGCAAGAGAAATCTTTACATTGAAGGTCCATTTCTACAAGCAGAAGTGGTCAATCGTAATGGTCGTAAGTACCTTAAAGAGACCATGGCCAAAGAAGTGCAAAGATATACAGAACAATATATTAATAAAAACCGTGCCTTTGGTGAGTTGGGTCATCCAGACACACCATCAATCAATTTGGACAGAGTGTCACACATGGTTGTGAACCTCCGCCAAGAAGGTAATGATTGGATAGGCAAAGCAAAAATTCTTGACACACCTATGGGTAACATTGTTAAGAGCTTAATCGAGGGAGGCGCTCAAATCGGTGTATCCTCTCGTGGTATGGGTTCTCTTAAAAATGTTAATGGTGTAAACATAGTTCAAGATGATTTTCATCTAGCCACAGCGGCGGATATTGTAGCAGACCCCTCTGCTCCAAATGCTTTCGTTCAAGGTATCATGGAAGGCAAAGAATGGGTGTTAGTCAACGGTGTATGGACAGAACAACAATTTACTGAAGCAAAACAGGCAATTAAGAAGGCCTCGCAGAAGGAAATTGAAGAAGTGAGTCTACGCATTTGGGAATCACTCGTAAAAAAACTTTAAATATAAATATCCAATATAAATCAAGGAGATTTTCAAAATGGGAAAATTTAATCTGTCCGAAGCCGCTAAAGAGATTTTGAATGCATCTGTTGCAGGCAAAAAGTCCGGCCAAGATAAACCACAAAAATTAACTGGCGATGTTGCCTATGGCACCAAAGAAGTCGGTGACATTGGTACCGAAGTTACCAAAACAACCGATGGTGCTCCAGATGCAACTAAGGGCGCTCCCACAGCATCTGCTCCTGGCGCAACACCTCCTGTAGGTTCTGAACCAGCCAAAAAACTTAAAGGTCAACCTGCTGAGCAAGGTTCTGTTGAACATCCAGAAGGCAAGACTGGCAAAAACCAAATGCCTTTAAACAAAGGTTCTGTTGGTGTCCAGACTTACGAAGAAACTGAAGCTGACGAAGAGGTTATTGCTGAAGCCGAAAAAGAAGAAGGCCACGAAGATGAGAAAGAAGATAAAGCCATGATTAAAAAAATGATCAAAAAAGAAAAAATGAAGGAAGATATTGATGCCTTAATTTCTGGTGAAAATCTTTCTGAAGAATTCATCGCTAAAGCAACAACAATTTTTGAAGCCGCTGTTATTGCACGTGCTGAAGAAGTTATTGCTGAAGCAGAAGAAGCTTTGGCTGAGCAATTTGAAGCTGCCGTTGAGGAAATCAAAGAAGAAATGGCAACTAAAGTTGATGACTATCTCAACTACATGGTTGAGGAGTGGGTAAAAGATAATCAAATCGCCATCGAAAAAGGACTCCGTGCCGAAATCGTTGAAGATTTTATTGCTGGATTAAAAGATTTGTTTGAAGATCACTATATCGATATTCCTGAAGAAAAGGTAGATGTTGTTGAAGAACTTACTTCTAAAGTTGAAGAACTCGAAGAAGCATTTAATCAACAAGTCCAATCTGCTATTGAGTTGAAAAAAGAACTCAATGAGCATAAAAAGTTTGAGGCTATTTACGCAGCGTGTGAAGGCCTGACGCAGACCCAAGTAGAAAAAATGAAATCACTCGCAGAGGGTGTTGAGTTTACTACGAAGGAAGAATTCACAGAAAAATTGGAAACATTGAAAGAATCATATTTCAAAACTCCAGTAATTTCTGCTGACAGTTCTGCTTTGGATGATGAAGTCCAAATTGAAGAAGAAAAGAAGGTTACAAAATCTTCCGATCCTTTAATGGAAGTTTACTCGAAAGCAATTTCACAAACTGTAAACAAATAATAACAAATATACAAAAAAAGGAAAACAAAAAATGTATATGACTGAAGAACTACAAAAGAAATGGACACCTGTTTTGGAGCATCCAGAACTCGAAGCCATTAAAGATCCTTACAAGCGTGCTGTTACAGCCCTCGTTTTGGAGAATCAACAACAAGCTATGACACAAGATGCTCAAGCATTGAATGAAACAGCATACGGTACAGGTGGTCCTACCAACGTTACCGGTTCTGGTATCAGCAATTTTGATCCTATCTTGATCAGCTTGGTTCGCCGTTCGTTGCCAAATCTTATCGCTTATGACGTTGCTGGCGTTCAGCCAATGACAGGTCCTACCGGTTTGATTTTTGCAATGCGTGCTCGTTACACAAATCAAACAGGTGCAGAAGCCTTCTTCAACGAAGCCAACACAGTATTTTCTGGTGCTTCTTCTGTTGCTAACCCATACGGTTTCCGTGGTACAACAACACCTGACAATGATATCGCAACAAATCCTGTAGCAAGCTTTACAGCTAACGCCTTTACAACTGGTATTGGCATGCCCACAGCAACTGCTGAAAATCTTGGTGCTGATTCTGACAGCGTATTTGGCCAAATGGCATTCAGCATTGAGAAAGTTACTGTAACTGCTCAATCACGTGCTTTGAAAGCTGAGTATTCGTTAGAACTTGCACAAGACTTGAAAGCAATTCATGGTCTTGATGCTGAAACAGAATTGTCTAACATTCTGTCTACAGAAATTCTAGCTGAAATCAATCGTGAAGTTATCCGTACCATTTATTTGTCCGCTGTAACAGGTGCACAATACGGTACAACTACAGCTGGTACATTTGACTTAGACACAGACTCCAATGGTCGTTGGTCTGTTGAGCGTTTCAAAGGTTTGATTTTCCAAATCGAGCGTGATGCAAACGTAATCGCTAAGCAAACCCGCCGTGGTAAGGGTAACGTGTTGATCGTTTCGTCTGACGTTGCTTCTGCAATGGCAATGGCTGGTGTATTGCAATATACTCCTGCTCTGTCTGCTGATTTGCAAGTAGATGACACAGGCAACACATTTGCTGGTTTACTCCATGGACGTATCAAGGTCTATATCGACCCATACTTTGGTGGATACACAAGCAACCAAGAACTCGTAACTATCGGTTACAAAGGTTCTAGCCCATACGATGCTGGTATTTTCTATTGCCCATACGTTCCTCTACAAATGGTTCGTGCTGTTGACCAGTTTACATTCCAACCTAAGATTGGATTCAAAACTCGTTACGGCATGGTAGCTAACCCATTTGCTAAAGGTGCTTTGGCTAACGGTGCTTCTACCAACCAGATTACACCACGTAGCAACGTATACTATCGTATATTCAAAGTAGCTAACTTGATGTAATAAAAAGTCACCAACAAGAGTGACCTTTAAAGAGACCTCCCACACGGAGGTCTCTTTTTTTATGACCTAAATAGACGTATGACTGTATTAACTAGAACTCCCGAAAACACCAATCTACTTCAACCGACAAAGTTTCTGTTGAGTTTTGATCGCATTGGCAAAGCAACCCAATATTTCTGTCAACTAGTAAACCTACCAGGAATCAATCTAGGACAGGCCCCAATCAACACTCCAATGTTGGACATATTCGCACCTGGTAATAAGATCACCTACAACCCGTTTAGTGTTACATTTTTACTTGATGAAGGATTGATAGGATGGCAACAATTACACTCTTGGTTCCGCTCCATCGCATCTCCAGACAGTTTTTCTGAAAGGAATAGGTTGACAGCACTACAGAACCAATACAATAAGTCTACCACTAAACAGCAATATTCAGATGCCACATTAACCATATTGTCAAATTTAAACAATCCAATCATCCGGGTCAAGTTTTACAATATGTTTCCAATCACTTTATCGGATATCACATTTGATACCAAACAATCGGCTGATGATATTATGTCTGCCGATGCCGTTTTTATATTTGATTATTTTGACTTTGAAAAAATTTAATCAATAGCTTGACAATAAACCAATAGTGTAGTATACTATAGTTTTATAAACCTTTTTGAATTTATTATGGAAAACCTTGAACAAATTTTAAAACTGTGGGAAAAAGATACAGAAATTGACCAAACGGAACCTGGTAAAGAACTGTTGAAAATTCCGAAACTACACAACCAATATCTTTCCATACTTACCAAACATAAAATTGCTTCTAAAAAGGCACATTTTGATTACCTACGAGTGCGTAAAATAAAAATAGAATACTATTCTGGTCGTATGAGCCAAGAAGAACTAGATGCCAATGGATGGCAACCATTCTCTTTCGTGTTAAAGTCGGACATCAATGCTTATTTGGAAGGTGATAATGATTTGATTAAGATGTTAGAAAAAAAAGTATACCACGAAGAATGTGTATCGGTTTTAGAATCTATACTCAATGAATTAAAACAAAGAACATGGCAACTGAGAGATTTTATCTCTTGGGAAAAATTTATAGGCGGACAATAATGGCATTCTTAGTTGCAAACATACCACCAGTTAAATGTTTTGTTCGTAAAGAGTTTCTTTACAACAATGAAAAAGGTCATGGTGAATTAGAACCATGTGTATGGATGACTGCCAAAGCAATCAAAGGTCAGGCATTTCGTATCGAATGTATGTTGACCGATTATGGTGCATTATTTGACAAACTACCAATTTCTGCCTATGTTTGGAAACCAGTAGAAGAATACCTGCCATTAGATAATCTACAAATTTGGGATTGCCTCTCATATGATATGGCAGTAATTGAAAAGTCCAATCTACGTGGTCTTAAAGTAAAGTATTTTGGCAAAGACAAACAGTTTCACTTTGGCAAATATCTTTTTACAATTGATTTTGCGGCACCAGACTTCAATCGTATTGACACCAGTTTCTCAGAAGGTGTGCAAGAACACAAATCATATAACTTTATTCAACTTGATAATGGTCAATTTGCCTGTCAACCAAATAATCGGTGCCTATGGTATGATGTATCATTGGTACCACCAGTGGTCAAAACACCTGATTTTAAAATACCAACAGAGGTTTATTCAGTAGAAAATGTATCGAAGTGGAGTGTTGGCACTCCTGATTCATGGTTCTACCAATTTGATAAAAAAGAATGAATGAATTAGTTATAACTAAAAAAGATGAGGTGTATGCCAAGATAACTTGTGAAAAACATATCGCAAAAGAGTTATCGGAGTTTTTTACATTTTTTGTTCCGGGTTACCAATTTGTTCCTGCCTATCGTAATCGAATTTGGGATGGAAAAATTCGTATGTTTAATTTACAAACGAATCAAATATATCTTGGACTTTTGCCTTACATTGAGGAGTTTTGTAATGAACGGCAATATCAATTTGAGTATGGTGATCCAAGACCAGATATCGAAGATGATTATTCTGTTTACCATGCCAAAAAATTTATTGAATCATTAGATATACATTCTCGTGGTGAACCAATTGAAGTAAGAGAACACCAAATCAATGCTTACATTCATGCCATGCAAAAACGCCGAGCGTTGTTAGTTTCACCAACGGCATCTGGCAAATCTCTCATCATCTATCTAATCTTTCGTCAACTTCACCAATATCAAAATCTCAAAGGCCTTGTAATTGTTCCAACCACTTCTTTGGTTGAACAATTGTATTCTGATTTTGGTGATTACAATGACGGTGAAATGACCAATGTTCACCGCATTTATCAAGGCAAAGAAAAAGAAACAGATAAACCTTTGACTATTTCTACATGGCAATCTTTGTATAAGATGCCAAAAGAATATTTTCACCAGTTTGATTACATTATAGGTGATGAAGCACATTTATTCAAGGCACAATCATTAACAACAATACTAACTTCTTGTATTAATGCCAAATATCGAATTGGTTTAACAGGCACATTGGATGGAACCAAAACACATAAACTAGTGTTAGAAGGTTTGTTTGGCACAGTTAAGAAAGTTATCAGTACCAAAGAGTTAATTGATAAACAACAACTCTCAAATTTTGAGATAAAGTGTCTAGTGTTAAAACATACCGATGAAGAATGTTTGATGGTAAAAGACTATACTTATTCAGAAGAAATTCAATATCTGATATCACATGAAACTAGAAATAAATTCATTAAAAATCTTGCAGTTAGCTTAGGTAAAAATACTCTCGTATTGTTTCAAATGGTTGACAAGCATGGTAAAATATTGTATGATATGATAAGACAAACAGAGAAACTTGGCAATAGAAAAGTGTTCTTTGTTTATGGCGGTACTGATACAACAGACCGTGAAGAAATAAGAAAAATTATGGAGATAGAACAAGATGCAATCGTTGTCGCTTCTTTTGGTACTTTTAGCACTGGTATCAATATTAGAAATTTGCATAATATTATATTTGCAATGCCAACTAAATCTTCAATTAGAACGTTACAAAGTATTGGTCGAAGTCTTAGGCAAAATGAAGGCAAAAATATAGCCACATTATATGATATCTCCGATGATTTAAGATACAAAAAACATATGAATTATACACTAAAACATTTCGTGGAAAGAACGAAGATATATAATGAGGAGAAGTTCCCATTCAAAATATACAAAATAGGACTAAAAAATGGATAATATAAAAATAGTCAGGTTAAAGAATGGTGAAGATATTGTTGGTCAATTAACAGCTAACGGCATCAATGCATATGATATTACCGAACCAATGTCAGTTGGTTTAGAATTACGTCCTGGTCATGAACTTGGCCTCGTAATGCGACATTGGTTGCCTATTCAATTAGTCAAGAAAAATGAAATCATTTTAGAAAAACATGACATTCTCTGTGTAATAGAACCTGCTGATGAATTCTGTGAATATTATTTGAACACAACGAAAAAGATTCAAGACCTTTTAAAGGCAAAAAAACTTGTGGAAAATATGACTGATGATGAAATACAAGAAGCATTACAAGACTTTGAAGATTTAAATTATGATGGAGCAGTAATACATTGATTCTGAAAACCGGACATACTCGACTTTACACACTTGTCAAGCGATTGTCAATAACATTATGTGGTAAACATGGCGACTAAACAAAAACATTATATAAACAACGGTGATTTTTTAAAGGCACTAGTTGATTACAAAGAAGCTTGTAGTAAAGCTAAGAAAGAAAAAAAAGAAAAACCTGCTATTCCAAATTACATAGGTGAGTGTTTCATGAAGATAGCAGAGGGTTTATCACACAAACCAAACTTCATTAACTATACCTATCGTGACGAGATGATATCAGATGGTATTGAAAACTGCCTACAGTATTTTGATAACTTTGATCCAGCCAAATCGAAAAATCCGTTTGCTTATTTTACACAGGTTATTTACTTTGCCTTTTTACGGAGAATCGGCAAAGAGAAGAAACAAACATACGTCAAGTATAAAGCTACAGAACAAATGGGAATTCTAGACGAAATGGAAATGATGGAGTTTGAGGATGGTACCACCAAACAATTTGAACTCTATGACAATATTGCTGAGTTTATTGGTACATACGAAAAAACAAAGAAAGCCAAAAAACAAATGGTAAAGAAAACAAAAGGCATTGAAAAATTTTTAGGAGAGTAGTATAATGTATAAACTTACATATTATCCATCTGTGGATAAAAAAGATGTTCTATTATTCAAGTGGTTTAAAACTCATAGAGAATCTCTTGATTTTGCCAAAACTATTTCTGCTGAGTGTTTATTTGAAATTAAATTCTATGATGAGAATGATCCAAATACACCAACAGTAAACATATAGGAAATAAAATGTATAAGGTGACTTATTTGTTAGAAGATTATGTTTTATCAAAAGAGTTTGAAAGGTTTGATGAAGCTGCAGTATTTGGTATTAAACAACCCGTAGATTCTATATTGGAAATTAAATATTATGACAACATTGACCACAGAAAACCAGACCGTAACTAAGGTCGTGGTTGTATCAGGAGGGTTTGATCCTCTACATTCAGGACACATCTCTTATCTAAATCAAGCCAAATCATTAGGTGATATTCTTGTTGTTGGTATCAATAGTGATGAGTGGTTGATTCGCAAAAAAGGTCGAGCATTTATGAATTGGCACGACCGTTCTAGAATAATTAAAGAACTGAAAGCCGTTGACTACGTTGTGAGCTTTGACGATTCAGACAATAGTGCCATCAAATTAATTGATACTGTAAAGAAAACTTGGCCAAGTAGCACCATTGTATTTGCAAATGGCGGCGACAGAACAGTTGAAAACATACCAGAGATGTCAGTTGAAGGAATCGAATTTGTTTTTGGTGTTGGTGGAGAAACAAAATTAAATTCTTCATCATCTTTACTCGAAGAATGGAAATCACCTAAAACACAAAGGCCTTGGGGTTTTTATCGTGTGTTATATGAAACACCGAATACCAAAGTTAAAGAATTGGTTGTTGAACCTGGCCAATCACTCACGATGCAAAGACATCAATATAGAAATGAACATTGGCATATTGTAGAAGGTGTGGCAACAGTAATTGAAGAAAGACAAACTTCAAATACAGAAAAGAGTTATTACAAACACAATACAGTAAACATACCAACCGGTGTGTGGCATCAATTAAAAAATAATGAAACCCAACCATTGAAGATTATAGAAATCCAATATGGTGAAAAATGTGAAGAAGATGACATTGAAAGAAAATAAATATAAAATTATTAATATCAATTTAACATCGGTTGATAGTCCTGACCCCATATCTGATGTTCCTTGTGGCACTTGCACCAAATGTTGTGAAGTGTTAACTCCATTTTTAACTCCTGAAGAAGTTTCATCTGGACTTTATCCGTTAAGTCTTATACAGCCAGATAAAAATATACTTCAGGAAAATCCAAATGTTGGTCCTTTGGTGGCGATGTTTAAGAAATCACCAACCGGTGGTTGTTCAATGTTCATCGATGGCAAATGTTCAATCTATGATATTCGACCAAAATCTTGCCGACAATTCGATTGCCGTAAACATTTTCATCCAGCAACTATTGAAGTGGCTAAAGAAAAATTTGGCGTAGAAGGTATTCAACAATGAAAGTAGCAGTTATAACTGATCAGCACTTTGGTGCTCGTAATGATTCAATACATTTTTTAGATTACTATGAACGATTCTATCGTGATACTTTTTTTCCAACTCTTGAAGAACACGGTATCAATACTGTTCTTATATTGGGTGATACTTTTGATCGTAGAAAGTATGTAAACTTTTTCACATTAAAACGCTCAAGAGAAATGTTTTTTGATAAGTTATATGCCAAAGGTATTCAAGTTCATATGTTGGCCGGTAACCATGATACTTATTTCAAGAACACTAATGATGTCAATTCGGTAGACCTGTTATTGCAAGAATATACAAATATACGGGTAATTTCAAAACCCACCACAATCATGGTTGGTGAAACAGAAGTTTGTATGATGCCTTGGATTTGTCCAGAAAATTATACAGATAGTTTAAATGAACTCAACAATACCAAAGCAGATATATGTATGGGACATTTTGAGATTCAAGGCTTTGCGATGTACCGTGGTATGCCAAGCCAGGAAGGATTAAGTCGTGAATTATTCAGAAAGTTTGATATTACTTTTAGCGGTCACTATCATCATCGGAGCTCAGCTGACGGTATACATTATCTCGGAAACCCCTATGAACTTACTTGGCAAGATTATAATGACCCTAGAGGTTTTCATATTTTTGACCTTGTCAGCCGTGACCTTACTTTCGTAAAAAATCCAAATGTAATGTTTCACAAAATAGTTTATGATGATAAAGAAGAAACGATCACAGAAGTTATTAATAAAGATTTAACAAAATATACCAACACATATGTGAAAGTGGTGGTGGTCAACAAAACGAATCCACATCTATTTGATAAGTTTATGGCCAAATTATATGATGTGAATCCAATCGATATTACCATTGCTGAGGACTTTACTGACTTGACAGAAGGTCTTGAAGATGATATGATTGATCAAGCAGAAGATACTTTAACTATTTTAAACAAGTATGTCGATACCATTCAAGAAGAAAGTATTGATAATGACCGATTGAAAAACATTCTGCGAGAACTTTATGTGGAAGCCTTGAATACTGAACAAGCATGATTCTATTTGAAAAGATAAGATATAAAAATATACTATCAACTGGTAATTCTTTTACAGAAATACAACTAAACAAATCACCCAATACGCTTATCATTGGCCAAAACGGTGCAGGTAAATCAACCATTCTTGATGCGTTATGTTTTGGTTTATTTGGTAAACCATTTCGTAAAATCAATAAACCAAATCTATTAAATTCGATCAACCAACAACAAGGTCTGGTTGAAATTGAATTTACCATTGGCAAAAAGATGTATAAGATTGTTCGTGGTATCAAACCAAATACATTCGAAATCTATTGTAATGGTCAGTTACTCAATCAAGATGCCGCTTCACGGGACTACCAAGAAATACTAGAGAAACAAATTCTCAAACTCAATTTCAAATCGTTTACACAAATCGTTATTCTTGGTTCGGCATCATTCGTGCCGTTCATGCAACTTTCGGCATCAGACCGAAGATTGATTATAGAAGATTTATTAGACATTCAAATTTTTTCTTCAATGAATTCAATTGTCAAAGAACGATTGGCTATCATCAAAGATAGTAGCCAAAAATTAAAGTATCAAATGGATTTGACTGCTGAAAAAATTAAAATGCAGAGAGAATCAATTGAAGAACACAAGAAACATAATGATGATGAGATTCAAAAGAAACAAAAAGAGATAGAAGATTCAGAAGCACAATGCCAAAAACTTGGTGGTGAAATTGCTCTTATTCAAAAACATATTGATGTATTGAATAGTAAAGTTTCGGATCAAATGGCAATACAAAAAAAGAGTACCAAGTTGGTACACTATGAATCCAAACTAGAATCTCGATTAAAGAAGATCGAAAAAGATGTTTGTTTTTATCACGATCATAGTGATTGTCCCACTTGCAAACAAGGTATTGATGAAGAATTTCGCCAACAACAAATCTCCACATTACAACAAACTAAAGGTGAAGTTGATGTGGCTTTGGCTGATATTGAAAAACAAATTGAAGATACTAGTAATAGAATGTCCGAAATACAAAAAATATTGACACACATACAGGAACACAATAATGAAATCATCAAACACAATTCTACCGTATCAACAATACATTCTTACATTGATAAACTCCGAAAAGAAATTGGTGATTTGGCAACCAAGAAGGACTCGTTAGAAAATGAAAATGCTAAACTTAAAGAATTAAAAAATGAGTTGGCTGAGTTGTTAAAACAACAAGAAGGTTATTCAATCGAAAAACATTACTTTGATTATTCTTCTGTGTTATTAAAAGATACAGGTATTAAAACAAAGATTATCAAACAATACTTGCCAATCATGAATAAATTGATTAATAAGTATTTGACAGCCATGGACTTTTTTGTGAATTTTAACATCAATGAAAACTTTGAAGAAACAATCAAGTCAAGGCACCGTGACGAATTCTCTTATGCCAACTTTTCCGAAGGTGAGAAGATGCGTATTGACTTGGCACTATTGTTTACTTGGCGACAGATTGCCAAACTAAAGAATAGTACCAATACAAACTTATTAATACTCGATGAAGTATTTGATTCTAGCCTTGATACCGTTGGTACAGAAGAATTTTTAAAATTGATACATGAAATGGGAACAGACACTAATGTATTTGTTATATCACACAAGGGCGACCAGTTATTTGATAAATTTAGGTCGGTAATTAAATTTGAAAAGAAAAACAATTTTAGTCAGGTGGCAAAATGAGCGATATTATTACATTTAATACTGAAGAATCGGTAAAAGTTGAACAACCAAAACAACAAATTAATCTTCTTAAATTGGTATCTGAAAATAATCCAATATTAAGAGAGGTAATGCAAGAATTTGATTTTAATAATCCACCAGTAAATCCTAATTTGTTTGCTTCTGCATTGGTTGAAACCTGTAAACATTATCGTGGTTATGGATTATCAGCCAATCAATGTGGCTATCGTTACCGAGTATTCGTGATGGGTACCAATGATGATTATGTGGCATTTTTTAATCCAGAAATTATTAATTTTTCAAAAGAAGAATCACACATGGTAGAAGGGTGCCTTTCTTTTCCATTATTAGGATTAAGAGTTACTAGGCCGGCAGAGATAGGTGTTCGATACCAAGACTTTACTGGTGAATGGAAAGGTGCCACATTTTCTGGCATATCTGCTCGTTGTTTTCAACATGAGCTTGACCACATGAATGGCATCGTGTATACTAGTAAGACTAAGCCAATGGCGTTACAATATGGTTTACAAAAAAGAAATAAATTAATGAAGAAATTAAAATTACGATAATGGCAACACCAATTGAATATGTAGAAGAACAATGGCAATCATGGCAAGAAAAAAATCCTGCCAATAAATTTGAGCACATTGATGAAGAACAAATGAAAAAAGTTCTCATTGAGGACTTAACATATGCTTCACAAATGGATGTTCGTGAATATACCTTATATCAAAAATGGTGTGAAGTAAAAGAACGATATCCAGTTCATGAAGTTTCCACTTTGTGGGGTCAAGAAATATTAATGGTTGATCCCAAACAAAGAGATATGATTAATGAAGTCAAAGCTAATTTCTGGATGCCAAAAGATCCGGATGATTATGAAAAGTTGGAACCAACTATGGTTTTATCCAATGGACCTGAAGCGGAACGATGGAATGCTATTCGTACCTTTTCTTCTACAATGAAAAATAATTCTAACATTGGTCGTAATTTGTATTATATTGTTACTGATGAAGTTAGTAAGAAATATCTTGGTGTGATATGTATCTCCTCAGACTTCCTGGACTTGACTCCGAGAGATAATGCAATTGGCTGGTCGAGAGATATAAAGACACAACAACACATGATTAATCATACTGCAATCGGTTCTACGATTGTGCCATTACAACCTCTTGGTTTTAATTATATGGGTGGTAAATTGTTGGCGTTATTGTGTTTATCTGATACAGTTCAAAAAGATTGGAAACGACAATATGGAGATGTCTTGGCCGGAGTTACTACAACTTCTCTTTATGGCAACACTAAGTCTAATGGTCTTTCTCAGTATGATGGACTAGAACATTGGAATAAAATGGGATTCTCATCTGGTTCAGTTGCTTTTGAACCAACTCGAGCAACCAAAAAATTGGTGTTTGATTGGATTAAAGAGAATCATACACGAAAATATTTTGAATGGTGGGAAGCAAAAAACACACAAGGACTACCACTCAAGCGTGATCATAAAAATCGATCATTGAACTTTGCCTATTCTAAACTAGACATACCAAAAAATTTAATTCGTACCGAACATCAACGTGGTATCTATTTCAGTCCACTCTATAATAATACCAGTGAATTTCTCCGTAAAGAAATTACCGAAGATAAATTGGTAAAATCATTTGATACCAGTGAAAAAGCATTGAGTGATATTTGGAAAACAAAATATGCCAAAGGCCGTATTCGGCAATTACAAAAGAAAAATAATGTTTCATATGAAACACTTTTTTATGATGATTTAATTGATTTAACTTGGGAAGAAACCAAGGCAAAGTATTTGCCACAAGTTGGCAGATAAACAAGTATACCACCAATATACTTGACACACACAACTATATAATGTTATGATGTGAGAACTTGCAATACGCAAGGTTATTATTAACTTACTATGGAGTTTTATTATGAAAAAGCAATTATCTGCTAAGCAAAAGATTCTCAATTACTTGAGCAAATCTGAAGGTTACAACACTTTGACCACAGCACAAGCTCGTGCTCGTTTTGGTATTCAAAACGTATCAGCTCGTATTGACGAGTTGCGTCAAGAAGGTCACTGCATCTATACCAACACCGTTCGCCGCTCCGATGGTAGCACAGTTCGTGCCTATCGTATGGGTAAGCCAACCAAAGCTTTGGTTCGTGCTGCTCTATCGGCTGGTTACAGCTTTAACTAAGCTATCGGTTACAGAGGGAGTTCGTTTATAACGAAACTCCCTTTTTTTATTTTTCGGAGAACAAATGGAAATTTCAATTAAAAAAGAAGAATTACAAAAGAAAAGCCTGTTCGTAGCCACACCAATGTATGGTGGCATGAATCACGGTCTATACATGAAATCTTGCCTAGACTTACAAGGCCTTTGCATGCAGTATGGTGTGCAGGTGAAATTTTCATTTCTTTTCAATGAATCATTAATCACCCGTGCTAGAAATTATTTGGTGGATGAATTTATTCATCGGTCAGAATGTTCACATATGTTGTTTATTGATTCTGATATTCACTTTAATCCACAAGATGTGATTGCTTTATTGGCCATGGACAAAGATGTTTCTGGTGGTCCTTATCCTAAGAAAGCAATTAAATGGAAATCAGTTAAAACTGCAGTAGCAAAAAATCCGGATATTGATGCACAAATATTAGAAAAAGTTACTGGTGATTATGTTTTCAATCCGGTAAAAGGCACCGCACAATTTACTGTTACAGAACCTTTAGAAGTATTGGAAATTGGTACCGGCTTCATGATGATTAAACGAGAAGTGTTTAAGAAAATGGAAGAAGCGTATCCAATGATTCGATATAAACCAGACCATGTAGGTCAGGCACACTTTGATGGCACACGTTATATTCATGCCTTCTTTGATACAGTAATCGACACCAAAGATAGTATTGTTGGTGGCGGTTCTGATCGTTATCTTTCAGAAGATTATATGTTCTGCCAGATGTGGCGTAAAATTGGCGGCACAATTCATCTCTGTCCTTGGATGAGAACATCTCATATTGGCACATATCATTTCCAAGGAGATATGCCTGCTGTGGCCAATTTCGTTGGAGAAATGTAATGCCAGAAGGTCGTAAATTTGATGGTGGTAAATTAGAATATGGTTTATTGCCACCATATGCATTAGAAGAAACGGTCAAAGTATTAACATTTGGTGCTCAGAAATATGAAAGAGATAATTGGCAAAAAGTACCAGACTCCAAACGCAGATACTTTGATGCTCTACAACGCCACCTATGGGCATGGAAACGTGGTGAAGAATTCGATCCTGAATCTGGTATACATCACTTGGCACACGCAATGTGCTGCTTGATGTTTTTATATGAACATGATACAATATATTCGAAGCAGTAATTTTTATAATGGAGAAAACAATGAAGTTATCAAGTGAAACACTAAGCGTATTACAAAATTTTGCCAAATTAAATTCTGGCATTCAGTTTAAAGCCGGCAATAAAATCAAAACCATTTCTACAGGAAAGAATGTTTTGGCTGAAGCCACATTGAAAGATTCTTTTCCACAAGATTTCTGTGTTTATGATTTGAACCAGTTTCTAAACATTCATTCGATTGGCAAAGATACCGATATTGAGTTTGACGATATCAATATTATTTTTAAATTCGGCCGTAATAAAACTAAGTATCGTAAAACGGAAAAAGAAAGTATTTTAATTCCACCAGAAAAAGAATTGACATTACCATCTGTTGATATCACATTCACACTATCAAAAGATGATTTTGATTCTTTGATGAAGGTCACTAATGCTTTACAATCTCCTAACATTATGGTTGAATCTGAAGGTAACACCATTAACTTAACAAGTTTTGATGTTAAAGATTCGTCCGCACACACAAATACAATTGAAGTTGGTACAGGTAATGGTCAAAAATACAAAATGGTTTTCTTAACAGAAAATTTGCGAATGATTCCTGGTGCATATGATGTGCAGATTTCATCTAAAGGACTCTCACTCTTTACAAATAAGAGCCAAGATATTAAATACTTTGTAGCGACTGAAGCCAAATACTCTAAGTTTGAAGAATAATATGTTATTATATTTTACAGACGCACAAACAAAACAAGCGATTGCTGTTAATCCCAATTACGTTGTGGTGGTATTTTCTTCAAAGACTGAAGAAGGTGAATTTACTGTTATTAATACAACCACAGGAAATGTTGTGGTTGATATGGGATTACTTGAAGTCGTTGGCCAAATTCAAGGTCAATTGAAATAATTGTAGTTGTTGTATATTATATTATGGGAGTTTTGAATGAAACATTTATTATGGGTCGAGAAGTATCGACCACAAAAAATTGAAGATTGTATTCTTCCCGATGCGCTCAAGGAAACTTTTCAGGAGTTCGTTAAGAGAAAAGAAATACCAAATCTTCTTTTATCTGGTACGGCAGGTGTTGGAAAAACAACAGTTGCTAAAGCATTGTGTAATGAGGTTGGTTGCGATTACATTATCATCAATGGTTCTGATGAGTCTGGTATTGATGTCTTACGTAACAAAATTAAGAACTATGCTTCTTCAATGTCGCTTATGGGTGGGAGAAAAGTTGTCATCATTGATGAGGCTGATTATCTCAATCCTAACTCAACTCAACCTGCTCTACGAGGAGCCATTGAAGAATTTGCATCAAACTGCTCGTTCATTTTCACTTGCAATTTCAAAAATAGGATCATCGATCCGATCCATTCCCGTTGTTCTGTTATCGATTTTAAAATCAACGGTTCTAAACCAAAATTGGCGTCACAGTTTTTTAAGCGGGTTGAAAACATCCTTTCACAAGAAGGAATCAAATACTCCAAAGACGTTGTTGCCGCAGTCATCACCAAACATTTTCCGGACAATCGAAGAATTCTTAATGAACTCCAGCGATACTCAGCTTCTGGCTCCATTGATTCTGGTATTCTTTCTAATGTTGCTGATATTCAACTTGAAGCCTTAATCAAAGCACTTAAAGAAAAAGATTTTGCAGCAGCACGTAAATGGGTCACTAATAATTTGGATAATGATCCAATCAAAGTGTATCGAAAACTATATGACTCATTATATGAAGAATTGAGTGCTGATTCTGTACCTCAATTGGTTCTTATTCTTGCTAAGTATCAATATCAATCTGCCTTTGTGGCTGACCACGAAATCAATATGATTGCCTGTTTAACAGAAATTATGGTTGATTGTTCTTTTAAATAGGAGTTATTATGGATCGTTCACAGATGATGGACATTCTTGGCCGTATGGGTGAGAAATACGTAAGTAACTATTTAGCCAAACAAGGTGTGATTGTTGAACAAGCACTCAATCATTTTGATAGTAAAAAAGATTTGACAGGTGATGGCAAAACAATTGAAGTAAAAACACAGGTACCTTTCATCAAAGAAAAGGCAATCACAATCAAACCCAATCAATTACGTAAATGCCGTGGTGTTGATGAGTTGTATTTTGTCACGGTGCCGGCAGCCAGACATAGCTATAAGTATGCTGGTTGGTTATTTAAAGTTGATCCCAAATCATTTAAAACAAGAAATTATTACACCAAAGATGGTCGTGATATGATTTTGATTGACATTGAACAAGAAGCTGTTACACCAATTCAAAAGGTTGATGATGGTACATTGACAGAAATGATGAAATATACGGTATCAGGATATTAAGATGCCAGATTTATTCAAAGAAATTCTTCCGTCCATACTAGAGAAGAAGAAAAGTGTATTTCGTGATGAGTTGGACTATAGAGATTATAACCCATATATCATCAACCGAGCCTTATCCTATCACATGGACTGTGTATTATATGTCAATGAGTTGAATAAGCACCCAAGTCTAGAAAAAGACCTTCAATATCAATATCTTCTAAATACCATCAGGCCTATGAAACGGAAATTCCAACCGTGGCAGAAATCAGAGGTCGACAAGAATATAGAATGTGTAAAGATATATTTTGGTTATTCCAATGAAAAAGCCAAAGAGGCTTTACGAATTCTTACTGACGAACAAATCGCTGAAATAAAAAGAAAAACAGATAAAGGCGGAGTTAAGTAATGATTAATATTACAGATTTGGTTGAAGTGACTTTGAATCAACAAGACGATTTTCTAAAGGTTAGAGAAACACTCACCCGTATTGGTGTCGCTTCTAAAAAAGAAAAAATACTATATCAATCTTGCCATATTTTACATAAGCAAGGAAAGTATTATATTGTTCACTTCAAAGAATTGTTTGCTTTAGATGGCAAACCAACCGATATTAGTGAAAATGATTTATCTCGCAGAAATACGATTGCCAATCTATTACAAGATTGGGGTCTAATCACTTTGGTTGATAAAAAATCTACACAAACACCAGAACCAATATTCCTATCACAGGTAAAGATTCTTTCTCATAAAGAAAAGGGTGAATGGCAATTAATACCAAAGTATAATATTGGTAATAAAGTTAAAAAAGATAATTTTTAATACCAAAAGTATTGACATTTAAGATAAATTGTGTTATAAATATGGATGTAGGTGCCTCAGGGGCCTATAATTTTGATTAACTCGCTTAACTAAGGAGCATTATATGACCACAAGTCTATTACCAAGTCTATTTGACTTTCACAAAACGCTGGATCCATTCACCGTTGGTTACGATAAATTCTTCAAAGACATCGAAGAAGTTACTAAAAACGTTGCCAAGAATGTACCATCGTATCCCCCATACAATATCAAACAAGTAAGCAAGAACAAGTATGTCATTGAAATGGCAGTTGCTGGTTTTGCCAAGTCTGATATTGAAATCACACTTGAAGGTAATAAATTGGTCATCAAGGGTGCTGCAAAAGAAGATGAACTCAAAGAAGAAGAAAACTTCCTCTTTAAGGGAATCGCTAACCGTAACTTCACACGTTCATTCACTATCGCTGACAAGATTGAAATTGGTCAGGCTGAAATGGTAAATGGTATGTTGCGTGTATGGTTAGAAAATCTTGTGCAAACTCAAGATACCATTAAAAAGATTGCCATCAAGGAAAAGAAAGATGACTAACTGGTGGCCCGTATCCGATGAGGAATGGGAACAGTTGAATTATCCAAAAAATCGGTAAACATATAGGGGGTCTTGACAACCCCCTATTCCTGTGATACAATTATTATATTATGAAAAAATCAAAACCTATTCTCAAAAAAGTTCGTGCTAGAAATGGCACGGATATCTTCTACACATATTCTAACTGGCCAGTTGAAGAAATCGATGGCGAGAAATTTATTCCTGTAGTAAAACAAATGCCTGATCCCAAGAAAAATCAGGTCGTTCATTACATGAAAAAAGACAGCATGGAGTATGTGAAATGATTCTTAATAATTACCAATTAATGAACAATCAAAAAAGGCAGTTCGATCCTAAGAATAAAAAGGATATTGAATTGTTTAAAAAGTTTATGGCTGAAAATAAATGGGGAGAACCTTGCCCATTTCTTTTAGAAGAACCATATCTAAACATTCCACACATGATGAAAGAAAAATATATTCGTAGTCAATTCAATATTCCTGAACCTGTTATGGAAATGTATAAATGAATTGGTTAAAATATTCAGGCTGTAATATTACATTGAAGCTGAATCCATTTCATTGGAGAATAGCTTGCAGTAGAGGTAGTGAGAATGATGCTTGGGAAATTTCAACATCATATATTATTGAATTATTACCCATCACGATTCGAATATGGGTCGATGACGGTAGTTGGTAGACCAAAGGGGCCTTTAGCTCAGTTGGTTAGAGCAGAGGACTCATAATCCTTTGGTCGTAGGTTCGAGTCCTACAAGGCCCACCAAAACTATGAAACAAAAATTTATTGACGCTTATATGGATGTGGCAGAAAGATTCGCCAAGTTATCATCCGCCAAACGATTACAGGTTGGTGCTATCATTGTCAAAGATGATAGAATCATATCCATTGGTTATAATGGTATGCCTGCCGGATGGACCAATGAGTGTGAAGAAGTGGTAGAAATACATGAGGATGGTGGAGTTATCACCAAAACCAAGGACGAAGTGATCCACGCAGAGGCTAATGCCATAGCCAAACTGGCTAGAGGTAGTGAATCTGGAGATGGATCCACCATGTTCCTGACCCATGCTCCTTGTATTCATTGTGCCAAACAAGTCTATACCGCTGGTATTAGAAAGGTATATTACCGAAATTCTTATAGAGATACCATCGGCATAGACTTCTTAAACAATTGTGGTGTTGAAGTAGAACAAATTTCACCTGGTGAAATCTAGAGAGCACCTAAATATTTGAGAAGTGTCGGTTTTCACAGGAGAAACCTCAGATGCAACTCAGTATAATCGGATGTCCCGATAAGAAACGCTTTCGGCCGTTTGTGAAGCGTGCTGCCTTTTTTTATGCTGAACAATTAATGACACCAAAGATGTTGGAAAACATTTTTGTCCGTATTAAATTTGATTCTAAAATAGATGCTTTAGGTTATGCAGATGTTATTAACTATAATGAAAGCAATAAACCTAGAGAGTTTCAAATTGAATTGAATCCAATTGCTGGTTCACATGACATATTAGAAACATTAGCACATGAAATGGTTCATGTCAAGCAATATGCCTACGGTGAAACAAATGAATATGGTACTCGTTGGCGAGGCCAAAGAATTACCGAAAATATAGATTACTATGATGAACCATGGGAAATAGAAGCATATGGCGTATCGATTGGTTTGTTTAGTAAGTTTGCCATTAAAGAAAAACTGTGGGAAGTATTTTCAGATATCCGTAATCCAGATGCAGCTCTAACACCAGAACCAATAGCTTGGCGAAATGTACCACAAATAAGTATTGACAATCAACCTATATAATGTTATAATTCTTTTATGCGGTCGGGGTATAGAACCAGAGTAGGTGTCCAATCTACTCACTTAGTGCGAATCTAAGCCACCGCTCCAAATTCCTAAGGACTATATTATGGCAGTTTCCAAATCGAAGAAAAAAAATTCAATGCTGACCAAAACTGGTAAACCACGATTAGGTCCTCTAAATATTGCTCAACTAACAAAAATGTTGGAAGAATCGAGCAAGCCAAAAATCAAAGCAAAAATTAGAAACGCACTCGCAAGAAAAAGCCCTAATAGCTCAGTTGGTAGAGCAACTGATTTGTAATCAGTAGGTCCCGTGTTCGAGTCATGGTTGGGGCACCAAAATTGTCTTGTAGCTCAGTCGGTAGAGCAAATGACTGTTAATCATTGGGTCGCTGGTTCGAGCCCAGCCAAGACAGCCAGTAATTATACTTGTTCAGGAGAAGGATTCATAAAGTTTTCAATTAAAGTTGTAACATCACCATATTGATAATCTTCAAGTATTTCTATTATGGTGTCAATTATTTGTATTTGCCTAATATAATTTTGTAATTCATTTTCGTGGTTCTTTAATTGATTTTCAGCAAACATCTTTAATAAATTTTCACCATCATTATTTTTTCTTTTAATTTTATTGATTATTTTTTTTAATTTGAACATACGGCCATTACATTCATTTATATTATGATTAACATTTTCTTTTTCTCGCCTGCTTTCATTTTTCATAATAAGAATCGGATCATCAGTTTCGGGGTTAATATTTGATATTATATTGAAAAATATTCGACTAAGTTGCTCTAGAGCAGAATCTCGTAAACTTGATTTGGTTTCAAATTGTCCTGTAGTATCGTATCTTTTTCTGTTTATAGGATCACTAAGTATTTCGTAAGCATTTTTTATTTGTTTAAATAATTCGGAATCACCACCTTTATCTGGATGGTGTTGCTGAGCAAGAGATTTGTATTTGGCTTTAATTTCTTCAAATGTTGCATTTTTAGAAACGCCTAAAATATCATATAAGTTTGTATTCATAATTTTATTTATAATGAGCTCCATACCAAAAATTGCACACGTTGCATGGAAAACTAAAGATGTGGTGAATAGTCAATCACCACTCATACTTAATGGTTTGCGTAATTTGATTGATATGAATCCAGATTGGAAAGTCACCGTATATGATGATAATGAAATCGATGAGCATCTTAGAACCACTTTAAACAAAAGAGATTACAATTTAATTAAAAATATACATATAGTTGAGAAAAGCGATCTATGGAGGTTGTTTAAATTATATAATGAAGGTGGTCTTTATATGGATATTGACCGATTTTACAATGTGCCTTTATCAGAAGTTGTAACTGATGGCATAAAATGTGTATTACCAACTTGTTTGGATTGGGATTTTTCACAAGACTTCATGTTGACTGAACCAAAAAATCCTATTCAAGCACAAACGATTGAGTTGATCTTAAAAAGACGATATGAAGGACACACAAATGTTTTCTTTTTAGGGCCACAAACATATATGCATGCGGTAACCATGGTGGTGTTTGGTGAAATGATTAACACAAATCCTGGTGTTGAAAAATTTAATCAGATGCGTGATTATTTACAAAAGATACCTTTCATTAAAACATACAGAGAAAGCCCTCCAAACGATACGATAATTTATAAAGGTGAAAAAAATATGGATTGGGAAAATTTAAAAAAAAAATTTTATGCTGAATTTAATATTAAACATTGGTCTGGAGAATGGTAATGAAAACAATAAAATTACCTAGATTACTACAGCCATACTATTGTTCCGATCTAATACGAATTGGTAAAGACTATGATGGTGGTTACCTTGTCAATAAAAGTGATATACTAAAGAGTGAATGTCTATTGTCTTTTGGTATCAATGATGATTGGTCGTTTGAAGAACAGTTTCTTAATATCAATAATTGTCCTTTATATGGATATGACAATTCTGTTGATGATGAAATGTTAAAGAGTAAAGGAATATATGAATCACATAAACAATTCTTTACGGGCACAAAGCAACATATAAGAAAAAACATTGGCAAAAAGAATACTGATGTTGAAACTACTTTTGTTGATGTTGTAAAAGAAAAAGGACAAAACATTTTTTTGAAATGTGATATTGAAGGTTCTGAATATGATATATTAAATGATATAATCATACACACAAAACAATTCTCTGGTATTGTAATTGAATTTCATGACATACAAGATAATTTTAAATTAAACGAGATGGCTAATTTTGTGAGTAAGTTGGATCAAAAGTTGGTACATGTTCATATAAACAATTATTCTTATTTACAAATTAGTGAACAAGAATATATACCATCAGTCATTGAATTGTCTTTCACGTCATCAGAGAATTTAAAATTAAAGAAACACATTACTTTTCCTAATTCTTTAGACATGCCAAATTGTCGTGAGAGAGAAGAATTTACTATAGTATTTTGACAAAAGGTTGGAAGTGTCGGAGCCTCCGAAATTTTTTCCGGCGATTTCAAAGTCCAAAAAAGTGATTTTAGTTTTTAAGATATATAGTTATAGCGGGGTAGCTCAGAGGTAGAGCATTGGACTCATAATCCAGGGGCCGTAGGTTCGATTCCTTCCCCCGCAACCACTAAGGAGATATTATGACTGAACCAAAAAAACCAGCAGTTGTTTTACCTAAACCAAAAGTGCCATCAGCACCAAAACCAAAACAAACATTTGTTCCTAAAATGACGGTGATGCGAAAGGCAGGTCGAGGCAGATGACATCCGATTTAGAGAAATATCGTAAACAGGCTATGGAGTTATGGTTCAATAATGGTGGCAGTTGCACAGGTGCCATGCCACCAGAACCAAAAGATATTGATGATGCAATTGCTGAAGATGAAGAATTCAAACGAATAGAACAACAACAGAAATAAAATGGCATACTCAGATAAAGTTATAGATCATTATGAGAATCCACGTAATGTAGGAAAACTAGATACAGGTGATGTCAATGTTGGTACCGGTATGGTAGGTGCACCAGCTTGTGGTGATGTAATGAAACTACAAATACGAGTGGAAGATGGGATAATTAAAGATGCAAAATTCAAAACATATGGTTGCGGTTCGGCGATTGCTAGCTCATCGCTGGTCACCGAGTGGGTCAAGGGTAAAACGTTGGAGCAAGCTGAGCAGATTAAGAACACTCAGATTGCAGAAGAACTCTCGTTACCGCCCGTCAAAATACATTGCAGCATCCTTGCAGAAGATGCAATTAAGGCTGCGATAAACGATTACAGAGGAAAGCATGATAACAATAACTGCAAATGCAATTAATAAAGTTCGTGATTTATTGGTTGAAGAAAAGTTACCTAATGCTGCTTTGAGAATGTTTGTTCAAGGTGGTGGATGTTCTGGCTATCAATATGGTTTTACATTTGAAGAAACCATTGCTGAAGATGATTTTGTGATTGATAATGAAGGTGTCAAAGTTGTTGTTGATATGATATCTTCACAGTATTTACAAGGTGCAACACTAGATTATAAAGAAGAAAAATTTAATTCACAATTTGTAATTAGTAATCCAAATGCTAAAACAACTTGTGGTTGTGGATCATCGTTTGCTGCTTAGTTTTGCCAGTTTCAATTTCTCTAAGAGTTTGATATAGAACCAACCTATGTCAAACTCAAACCATTTCCTACTAAGCTTGGCAGAACCAGCATCGCTATGGTGATTATTATGAAGCTCTTCGCCACCAATAATAATACCAAGAGGGAAAATATTTCTAGATGATTCTCTCGTTTCGACATTTCTATACCCCCAATAGTGACCTATTCCATTGACTACACCAGCAGCCCAAAAAGGAATCCAAAGCATTTGAATTGCCCAAATTAAAATACCCCAAACACCAAACAAATACAGACAAATTGAAAAGTAAATAAAGATACCCAAGTAATTAAAAGGTGTATATAAATTTCTTTCAATGTTATCTTCTGGTGTTCCTTTACCAAAAGCATTGACCATCAGTTTATCTTTGGCTGCCGTGTTATATAACAAAGCACCACCAAATAAAACTTTCCATATACCAAATAGCTGAGGTGAATGTGGATCACCTTTTTGGTCTGTCATACTGTGGTGTTTACGATGAATTGCTACCCACTCTTTTGTAACCATGCCTGTGGTCAACCATAACCAAAAACGAAAAAAATGATTTACTAACGGGTGAAATGATACAGATAGATGAGTTTGACTACGATGAAGATACAGAGTTACGGCGATAATTGTAAGATGTGTTGTTACTAGGACATAAATTAGTTCGTTCATTTGTGTGTTTTAGTAGTGTGTGTGGAAGAAACCAAAGATTGAGCATAACATATACCCACAAATCTATTGGATGGATTGGTGTCATTACTTATTTAGGTGCGTGTTCAGCCCACATTAAAAACATTATTAAAACAAGTGTAATAATAAAAATTAATGGTTGATCTCTCATTTGTATAATTTAAAAAAATAAGTTACTAATGCAGAAACGGTCATACACCACCAAAATATTCTGGCCATTTTATACCTGTCATTATCCATAAACTTCATTTCTTCATCATGTTCTTTTTTCAATTTCGTTTTAAGTGTTTCAATTTCAGACCAAGCATTTTTACCATATTTTTTGATGGCCTCTAATTTTAATTTTTCAATTTCTTTTTGATGTTTTTTTTCTGCTTCGTATTTGTCGTAGGCTTTGAAATCTTGTGATAAAGCATGAAGTTCGGCTTGAGCTTTCTCTTGCATTCGTTTTCTATGTTGTTCACGAACGGCCCTCTCCATATCAGCTTGTTGATCGGTAACAACACCACCCAATTGTTTGCCAATGTTTTGAGCTTCTTTTAGAGAATCAACAGCTGCTTTTCCTGCGGACAAATTAATATCTGGCATATTTAAAATATGTTAGTTTTGTTATTAAGGGATAATAAAGAATACCGAATGTCAGGTTGACACGAAAGAATAAAACAGATATAATATCATTTCAACTACATAACTATTTAGGCTTGGAGGTAATAAATGAAAATTTTGACATTAAAATTAGTAACAGGTGAAGAGGTTTTGGGTGAAGTAGAATCAGAATCGGAGACGGAATTTGTATTGGTCAATGCTGTCGGTATTGCTATTGTCCGTGATCCAAAAACTGGTCAACCCAATGTTGGTTTTGCACCATTTCCCATTCATGCCGAACAAAAGACTGGTGCCACGGTTGCCTTGTCTAAGAAAAATGTAGTATACTCCTATGTTCCGGCACAAGATTTTGTAAACAACTATAATTCTATCTTTGGTTCAGGTCTTGTGGTACCACCAACTAAATCACTAATTACAGGTTAATGGTATTAGAAAAGTTCATCATTCGTACCGCAAAGTGGGATAAAGAAAATAGCTCTTGGGATATTAAAGAAACATTAAATTATCAATGGTTCACCCTAAATAATACACCAAAGTCACCTCTTTACACAGAGTTATCAGACGCTCTACAATGGATCATTCAACATGACCGAAACAAAAACCTATCGTAGTATTTTTATTTCTGATGTTCATCTTGGTACCAGAGATTGTCAAGCCGAAAAACTGAATAATTTTTTGAAACACAATACCTGCGAAACATTGTATTTGATTGGTGATATTATTGATGCGTGGAAGATTCAACAAAACAAATGGCGTTGGAAACAATCTCATTCAAATGTGGTGAGGAGAATTCTTGGTCATGCAAAAAGAGGTACCCGTGTGGTCTATGTGGCAGGAAATCATGATGAGTTTTTACGACCAATGATACCATACGGATTAAGTTTTGGTGCCATTCAAATATTTAGTCAAACAGAACATATTGATGCAAATGGCAAACGATTTCTGGTAACTCACGGTGATTTGTTTGATGGTATTTCAAAGATAGCACCATGGCTTGCTTTTCTTGGTGATAAAATGTATGATATGGTCCTAAACTGGAATTCAGCATTCAATGCTTTTAGAAGGAAGTTTGGATTAGGATATTGGTCTCTTTCCAAATACCTAAAATATAAAGTCAAATCATCTGTTGATTTTTTATTAGGATTTGAAAAGAACATTTCAGAATATTGTAAGAAAAAAGGATTTGATGGTGTAATATGTGGTCATATTCATCATGCAGAAATAAAAGAGTTGAATGGTATATTGTATATGAATGACGGTGATTGGGTAGAATCCTGCACCGCTTTAGTGGAACATCATGACGGCACATGGCAAATTGTGCATTGGACGAAAGAAAAAGATTGAGTAATTTTTATACTAATGTTCAGAGTATCGGCGGTAACATACTCTATCGTGGCATTCAAAACGGCAAGAAAGTAAAAACAAAGGTTGAATACACACCTTCTCTTTTCTTGCCATCCAAAAAAATCACCAACTTTACAAATCTAGAGGGTGATTATCTAGACGAAAAAAAGTTTCAAAATATCAAAGCTGCCAGAGATTATATCAAACAATTTGATGGTGTTTCTGGTGCATCTAAGATTTATGGCCAAACTCGATTCGAGTATGCCTTTATTGCTGACCAACATCATGGTATGGTTGACTATGACTTTGATAAAATCTCGATTGCTGTAATTGATATTGAGGTTGGTTCAGAGAATGGCTTTCCTGATCCATATGAAGCAAACGAACCAATCACTGCAATCTGTTTAAAGTTTCTAAACGGTAAACCAATCGTCTTTGGTTGTGGCGAATATCAAGTTCAAGAGGGTGAAATCTATATTCGTTGTAAAGATGAATACAATCTATGTAAGAAATTTCTTGAATTCTGGAAAGACAAATATCCAGATATCATTACTGGCTGGAATACAAAGTTCTTTGATATACCTTATCTCATCAATCGATTTAAAAAGATTCTTGGTGAAGAAGAAGCTAAGAAATTATCACCATGGAATTTCATCACAGAGCGTAATGCTTATGTAAACAATCGACAAATGATTGATTACACATTGGTCGGTGTATCATCACTTGATTATATTGAACTATACAAATGGTACGCACCTGGCGGTAAGTCACAAGAATCATATCGTTTGGATAATATTGCACAAGTTGAACTAGGTGAAGGTAAAATTTCATATGATGAATATGATAATCTACATGCTCTCTATCGTTTAAATTATCAAAAGTTTATTGAGTATAATATTAAAGACGTTGACTTGATTCTCAAACTAGAAGATAAACTAAAACTACTCGAACTGGCAGTTACCCTTGCATACGATACCAAATCAAACTTTGAAGATGTATTTGCTCAAACTCGTATGTGGGATTCTCTAACATATTCCTATTTGCGTGAGAAATCTATTATTGTTCCACCAAGAATCGTCAAAGAAAAAAATGCTGCCTTTGAAGGTGCATATGTTAAAGAACCACAAGTTGGCCTGCATGATTGGGTGGCATCGTTTGACTTGAACAGTTTGTATCCACATTTGATGATGCAATATAATATTTCACCAGAAACTCTCATTGAACCTGAGAACTATACCGATGCCATGCGTGATATACTTTCACAAGGTGTTTCTGTTGACAGGATGTTGAAGAAAGAAATTGACACATCAAAACTAGAAGATGCAACAATCACACCGAATGGTCAATTCTTCCGTACCGACTTTCAAGGCTTTCTTCCTAAGATGATGGAAGAAATGTATGAGGATAGAAAAAAATTTAAGAAGTTGATGTTACAAGCAAAACAGGAGTATGAAAATGAAACGGATAGTTCGAAGAAGTATGAAATTGAAAAACGAATTGCCAAATACAACAATATTCAATTGGCAAAAAAAGTGTCCCTCAACTCTGCTTACGGTGCTCTTGGCAGTCAATATTTTCGCTTTTATGATTTGCGTATGGCACTTGGCGTTACCACTGCTGGCCAATTAAGTATTCGTTGGATTGAAAACAAAATCAATGAATGGATGAATAAATTATTAAAAACGGAGAAAGATTATGTTATTGCGTCAGATACGGATTCGATTTATCTTAATCTTGGTCCGATTATGGGTAACATCATTCAACCTGAATTCAAAGTTGAAAAGATCATCTCTATCATGGACAAGATTTGTGAAGATAAAATTCAACCTTATATTGATAGGAGTTATAAAGAGTTGGCTGACTATGTTCATGCGTATCAGCAGAAGATGGAAATGAAACGAGAGGGTTTGTCCAACAAAGGTATCTGGACTGCTAAGAAGCGTTACATTCTCAACGTGTATAACAATGAAGGTGTGCAATATAAAGAACCACAAATGAAAGTGATGGGACTTGAAATGGTCAAATCATCCACGCCATCAGCCATTCGTGAGAAGATGAAAGAAGCAATTCAATTAATGGTAACAGGTACACAAGATGATATTCACAAATTCATAGAAGATTTTAGAAAAGAATTCAAGACATTACCCGTAGAAGAAATTTCTTTTCCTCGTGGTCTCAACGGTCTAAATACCTATTCTGATGCATTAACACTATATAAAAAAGGAACGCCGATTCATGTCAAAGGTGCTATTCTTTATAACCACAATTTAAAATTAAAAAATCTAACTAAGAAATATCCACTCATTCAAGAAGGTGAAAAGGTTAAGTTTACTTACCTAAAAATGCCTAATCCATTTAAAGATACCGTAATTTCATATCCGGCACGTCTTCCAAAAGAATTCGAATTACAACAATATATTGATTATGATATGCAATTTGATAAGGCATTTTTAGAACCGATCAGAATCATTCTAGATTGTATGGGATGGAAAACAGAAAAAACTAGTTCAATCGAGGACTTCTTCTCATGATATTAATTGCTCTAACACTACTATCAGCATTACTACTATCTGGTATTGCCGCATACTATTCAATCATAGGTCTTGCTGCAATATTTACTGGTGCATTTTGGCCAATCGTTTTTATGGGTTCTGTTCTTGAAGCCAGTAAATTAGTTACCGCATCTTGGTTATATCAAAATTGGAAAACTTGTCCAATACTTCTTAAATCTTATTTGACGGCCTCTGTTGTTATATTAATGATAATCACCAGTATGGGTATATTTGGATTTTTATCCAAAGCGCATATCGATTCTACTTTAGATGCTGGTGCCAATTCAGTTGAAATAAGAACACTCACCCAACAAGAAAAGATTGCCAAAGAGCGACTAGATTATTTACTAAAACGTGCTGGCAATCCTGAAACAGCATCAGCCAATGTTGACCGACAAATTCAACAAACTCAAAAAGAATTGGCAGATATTAATAAACGAAAACTACCACTTCTTAAAGAAGAAAATAAATTAATTGCCGAAGTTGGGCCAATCAAATATATTGGCGATATGGTATATGGTACTGATGATGCCAATGCCATTGACAAAGCAGTTCGTTTGGTAATATTGTTAATAATGGTTGTATTTGACCCATTAGCTGTGTTATTATTAATAGCAGCAAATATGTCTTTGCAACAAAGAAGCAAGTTGGTAGAGGTCAAAGATAATGAAATTATCAAAATAATACCAGAAGTGCCAACACAAAATACAGAAGTTGCAAATGATAAAATTGAAATACCAAAAGAAAATATTACCGAGATAGAAGAAGCACCTATCGTAATAGATCAGGCAACAGGTGAAACTATACCTCCATTAACAGTTCATATAGTTCCTGGAGTTTATGAAGAACACCATATATCTGAACCGGAGAAAAAAATAGAACCTAAGTATGATTATGATGCTGAATTTGCTTTCAAAGAAAAAGCGAATACGGCAAAATTGGATGGCGGTGACTTTTAAAAAGGAAAATTATGAGTATACTTGATAAGATTAAAAAGAACAGTAGCATTAAAGAATCAGCAATTCTTTCAAAGTCTAAGTTTTTTACTGACAAAGATATGATACCAACGGCAATTCCAATTATCAATGTGGCGTTGTCTGGTCGTTTAGATGGTGGTTTAACACCAGGTCTTACAATGTGGGCCGGTCCATCTAAACATTTTAAAACAGCATTTAGTTTACTGATGGCAAAATCTTATTTGGACAAATATGAAGATGCGGCTCTTTTATTCTACGATAGTGAGTTTGGTACTCCTCAAAGCTATTTTGACAGTTTCGGCATCGATACTGAGCGTGTATTGCACACTCCCCTTACAGATATCGAACAGCTCAAATTCGACATTATGCAGCAACTTACGAACCTTGATAGGGGTGACCGATTAATTATTGTGATTGATTCTATTGGTAATCTGGCTTCAAAGAAAGAAGTTGAAGATGCACTTGAGGGTAAATCAGTTGCTGATATGTCCCGTGCCAAACAAGTCAAATCATTATTTCGTATGGTCACACCACACCTCACAATGAAAGATGTGCCAATGATTGTTGTGAATCATACCTATAAAGAAATTGGTATGTTCCCCAAAGACATCGTTGGTGGTGGTACTGGTTCTTATTATTCTGCCGATAACATTTTCATTATTGGCCGCCAACAAGAAAAAGAAGGCACCGAAGTTGTCGGTTACAATTTTATTATTAATGTTGAAAAGTCCCGTTATGTTAAAGAAAAATCTAAAATTCCCGTTACTGTATCTTTTGATGGTGGTATTAGTAGGTGGAGCGGCCTACTTGATATTGCACTTGAGTCCGGACATGTTGTTAAACCATCCAATGGTTGGTATAGCCAAGTAGATGAGAACGGTGAAATCCAAGAAAAGAAATATCGTATCAAGGATACTGATAGCAAAGAATTCTGGTTACCAATTTTAAAGCAGAAATCATTTCAAGATTTTATTAAGAACAAATATCAAATTGCAGCTGGCAGCATTATGCAAGAAGATGTTGAACAAGCTTTTGATGTTGAAACTACGAATGGTGCAGATGATGAGTGATATTGAAACTAAAACAAAACATAGCAAAAGAATACATCAAAAAAAGACCACAGTTGAAAATAAAATAAAGTTAGCCAAAGCATATAAATGGACTGACGTAATGAAACAACCACATCGGTATTTGAAATGTTCTTTGTTTAGTTGTGGCAATAAACATTGTATTTTCTGTGGCAATCCAAGAAAAATCTGGAAAGAAGATACGATACAAGAGAAACGTCAAAAACAAAAGGTGAATGATGATTGAAGGAATTGATTATTGTTTCATATATCCCAAAAACGATGGAACAGCGGTACATATTAAATTCTTAGAAGGTCCTTATAAAGATACCATATTCAAATATGGCAAGGTAAAGTTCAAAGAAGAAAATGAACAAGTGTATTTACTTTTTGCTTATGATGTGATAGAATCTACAGTAGGTAAACCAGCAAAGTTAGAGAAGGATGAAAAATTTAAAAACTATATTGGTGACCTACTCGTTGAAATTATGGGTAGTAATATTGAACAGGAAATAATTGATGAAGCTGGAACAAGCGATATTAAAGAATCTAATCTATAATGAAGAATATCTTAGAAAAGTATTACCATTTTTAAAGAATGAATATTTTAGTGGTAATGTAGA
>Ga0214921_10000800_pt1 | contig 55929 bp, 58 predicted proteins | sample LL1505_MetaG_FD_177992 | JGI IMG/M metagenome (GOLD analysis project Ga0214921, IMG submission 177992) | Freshwater microbial communities from Lake Lanier, Atlanta, Georgia, United States - LL-1505 | ecosystem: Environmental > Aquatic > Freshwater > Lake | place: USA: Georgia | collected... | reverse complement strand
CGCATTGCGTCAATCTCCGATATAGTTTCAGTAGGGTTATTTCTTGAAATAGTCAAACTGAAAACTTGTAACATCTTGATTATCTGGTTGCGGTTTTGTACTTACTTCTTTACTACTATTCTTCAAATAAAATATTCATAATAATGCTTATAAATTATATCGTAATAGTATTAAATACAATCTTAAAAGAAAATATTAACATATCCAATTCACCAATCATTTTCTTACAGAGAATTGTAAAAAAGTCATCGCTGTAAACACATTGAGAATCTCTGACAAAAGTGTTAAGTTAGGTGTACTTTTTTCAAAAAACTGTGAAGAGAAGAAGATTTTCAAATATAATTTTTACTTTTGAATATGGGTACATGCTTTTTTTAAACATGAATTATATGCTCTCAAAATTCAATTCTGCACCATTCTATATTTCAAGAATTCCCATTATCAAATATGATTCAATCAACTCCTCTTCCAATTGTAGCATTCAAATCTGTTGAACTATTTGAAACTTGGCTAATTGAATATCACGAATATTCGACTGGAATATGGTTAAAAATTTTTAAAAAAGATACAAAAATAGAGACCGTCACTTATGCCCAAGCACTAGATGTAGCACTATGTTATGGGTGGATTGATGGTCAAAAACAATCATTTGATGAAAAAGCGTGGTTGCAAAAGTTTTGCGCAAGAAAAGAAAAAAGTATTTGGTCGAAGGTAAATATTGGTCATGTAGAAAGGTTAATCAGGGAAGGGAAAATGAAACCTGCTGGTTTACGAGCAATAGAAAAAGCAAAAGCAAACGGAAATTGGGAAAAAGCTTATGATTCACCAAGTAATATGACCATTCCTGAGGATTTCTTAATTGAACTTAGCAATAACAAAGAAGCAGAAATCTTTTTTAAGAGCCTCAATAAAACCAATTTGTATGCCATTGGATTTCGAATTCAGACCGCCAAAAAACCAGAAACAAGAGCAAAAAGAATGAAAGAAATTATAGAAAAATTGGCAAAAGGAGAGAAATTTCATTAAGTCTAATTTATACATCAATAAGCCTATCAATTATAATCAGCAATTAAAAAACATAAAAAATGAAACTTGAAAATAACAAACAGAAAGTGAGTTCATTCCCGCACTTTTTATTCAGATTAAGTCGCTATGCACTCTTTGCATTTGGATTAATTGTAATTTCAATTTTAATTGGCACCATAGGCTATCATCATTTTGGGCAAATTTCATGGCTAGATAGTTTTCACATGACTTGTATGATTTTAACAGGAATGGGGCCCGTGGCAGAAATGACCACACCAGCGGCTAAAATATTTTCATCCCTCTATGCCTTGTACAGTGGAGTAGCCTTTTTAAGTATCACTGCCGTATTCTTTGCACCCATCATTCATAGGCTGTTACACATTTTACATGTGGAACAAGAAGAGGGAAACAACTAATTTGTTATACAACATTGAATTGTAGGGGTAAACCTTTGTGTTTGCCGAGTTGTATGTATAAAGCGATTGATTTATCAGTGGATATTAATAAATTTTGTAAATTGTGAGCAAAATTATAATGTTATGGCATCAAGGAATTTAATACGGTTTGATTGGGCAATCAAGAGATTATTAAGGAATAAAGCCAATTTTTCTGTGCTAGAAGGTTTTCTGAGTGAATTATTGCATGAAAAAATTTCGATAGAGCATATTCTTGAAAGTGAAAGTAATCAGCAAATTGAGACTGATACATTTAATAGAGTTGATATTTTTGTTAAAAATTCAAAAGGAGAACTTGTAATTATTGAATTACAAAATCAAAATGAATATGATTATTTTCATAGAATGGCTTATGGTACTTCAAAAGTAATTGCAGAATATATTTCTGTAGGTGAGCCGTATAAAAATGTTAAAAAAGTTTTTTCAATTAATATTGTTTATTTTGATTTAGGACAAGGTGCAGATTATGTTTATCATGGTAAAACCGATTTCAAAGGAATTCATAAATTAGATAAATTAGAACTTTCAGATAAACAAAAAGAAGTGCTAGGCAAAACTGACCCAAGTCAGATATTTCCTGAATATTACGTAATTAAGGTAAATCAATTTGATGATATTGCAAAAGATACTTTAGATGAATGGATTTATTATCTAAAAAACAATGAAATTAAAGATGAGTTCAAAGCTCAAGGAATCAGTGATGCAAGAGAACTGCTTAGAATTGATAATTTAACTAATGAAGAAAGGATAGCCTATCAAAAACACATAGAAGAATTGAGATATGGGGCAAGTATGGTTTGGACAATGAAAATTGATGAGGAAGACAGAGTAAAAAAAGAAGAAAAACTTTTAATAGCCAAAAACTTAAAATCATTAGGAGTAGAAATAGATTTAATAATCACAGCTACAGGCTTATCAAAAGAAGAAATTGATCTTATTTAGAAATAGTTAAATTTCAGAAAATTGAATTGTAATGCAAACCTATGTCTTTGCCCAATGATTAATCGATATGTTTACCTTCCACCTCCATACCAAATCAAGCAAAATCTAAATTCTAATTTGTATATTTGCACAAGGCTTAAAACAAATAATATTTGATTTCAAAATACACCATACAACAAGTTCAGAACACGGCCGATGTGTATGAAGTGATCAATGATTTTGTTCCTTTAAAACGAAAAGGGGCTTCATACACTGCTTGTTGTCCATTTCATAATGAGAAATCACCTTCATTTTTAGTAACCCCAGCCAAGGGAATTTACAAATGTTTTGGTTGCGGAGCCAGTGGCAATAGCATCAGTTTTGTGATGGATTATGAAAAAATGTCCTTTGCAGAAGCCATTCGTTATTTGGCAAACAAATACAATATTCCTATTGAAGAAACGGTTGTAGCCCCTGAAAACAAGGAAATTGCCACCGAGAAAGACAGTTTAATGATTGTGCTGAACTATGCCAAAAAGCATTTTGTGCACAATTTATTTGAAACCGATGAAGGAAAAGGACTTGCCTACACTTATTTTAAAGAAAGAGGGTTTAACGACAAAACCATTGAAACTTTTGAACTTGGATATGCCCTCAATTCATGGGACGATTTCACCAATCTGGCATTAAAAGAACAATATGACCTTAAAATTCTAGAAAAAGCAGGCTTAACGGTTGTAAAAGAAGAAGAAAATAAGAAATACGACCGTTTTAGAGCCAGAGTAATATTTCCCATCCATAACACTGCCGGCAAACCAATTGCTTTTGGGGCTAGAATTTTAACCAACGATAAATCTCAGGCTAAATATATCAACTCGCCAGAGACTGAAGTATATGTTAAAAACCAGGTACTTTACGGAATTTTTCAGGCAAAAAATAGTATTCGTACTACTGATAATTGCTTTTTGGTAGAAGGCTATACCGATGTAATTTCATTGCACCAAAATGGAGTGCACAATGTGGTGGCATCGTCTGGTACTTCACTTACGGACGGACAAATAAAATTAATTAGTCGCTATACCAAAAATATCACCGTACTTTACGATGGTGATGCAGCAGGTATAAAAGCTTCATTACGAGGAATTGACCTTATTTTAGAGCAAGGCTTGCATGTAAAAGTAGCTACTTTCCCCAGCAACGACGACCCAGATTCTTACATCCGCAAAGTGGGAGGGGAGCAGTTTAGTGCTTATATAAAAGCCAATGCCAAAGATTTTATTGCTTTCAAAACCCAAATTTTGTTGGAGGATTCGGAGAACGACCCCATCAAAAAAGCAAAAGTAATACACGAGGTTGTAGAAAGTATTGCCAAAATACCCGATGCCATTGAGGTAAATGTGTATGTAAAACAGGCATCGCAAATGCTTGATATTGCAGAAGATATCTTGTACATGGAGTACAATAAGTTGTTGCTAAACAAGGCGAAACATAAAAAACCTCTTGAAAATAACCCAACTTCTGCTGGTTTTGATAACAATTTACCTTTTGATGGACCTCCTGCCGATTTATTTAATGACGATGCACTGCCTCAGCAAAATTCTACAGATGAACTAGAAAAGGAAGAAACACATTTTATATTTTCAAAAGAATTTGAAGTGCTGCGTTTGTTGCTCACTTTTCCTTTACTGAAACACAACGAAGTATATTTGTACCAATATGTTTTGCAAGAGATTGAAGATGTTACTTTTACATCGCCTATTGCCCTTGAGATTTTTAATGTATTTTTAAAAGAAATGCACCAAGGCAACATTATCACCATGAGTTTTTTTACCAATCATACCAATGAAGAATGGAAAAAATGGGCAATAGATTTAAGTTTTGACCAACACGAGCTTAGTGAAAACTGGCAAGCAAAATACTTTGTTTCGGTGCCTGCAAAAGACGAAGACCCATTTGTAGGGGTGCACAATGCCATTATTCATCTTAAATGGACACATTTAAAATTGCTTCAAAAACAAAACGGCAAAGCCATAGCCGAAGCAACTACCGAAGAAGAACTTTTACCACTACTTAAAATCAGTATAGAACTCAAAAAAGTGGAAAAAGAAATCAGCAAATCGGTAGGGAATATTTTGAAATAAAAGGGTTTAATACTGCTAATTTCTACTTTCACAAATTGAAGATACAATAAAATAATACTGCCACGAATTCACGAATTAAAATTTAATTCGTGAATTCGTGGCAGGAAATTAGGTTTTCACGAAGTGAAAACCTGAAAAATTTTATTTGAATTTCACAAAATGAAAACTACGTTTTCATCACAAAATTAAAAGTGTTTCAAAGGAATATTAGGGGACTTACTCTTCAATTATTTCAAACTCCACACGTCTGTTCAAAACATTGGTTTCTCTATCTTGAGAATTAATCAATGGTCTCATATCTGCCTCACTTGCAAGCAATAATCTATTGGCATCTATCCCTTGCGAAACCAAATAATCTCTAATAGCGTTGGCTCTTTTTTGCGAAAGTTCCACATTCACTTCATGTTTACCCAATGGGTCAGCATACGCATGAATTTTCACTTTCATAGTCGTATTTTCTATCATGGCTTCCACCACTTTTTGCATTTTTGATTTAGAATATTCAGTTACAAAAGCACTGTTAAAGCCAAAATGTGCCAAAACACCAAGGGTCACTTTTTTCTTTTCTACCTTAGGAATTTCTTTTACCACTGGTTTTTCTGGTACTATAAACTCAGGCAATGATTTGTCTTGAAGGGTAGTATCAATACTAATTACTTTAAACTCAGTTCTTCTATTCAGTTTTCTACCTTCTTCAGTAATATTGTTAGAGATAGGTTCTTCATCTGCTTCACCCACCGCTTTTAAACGATTTTTAGGAATGCCCCTTTTGGTTAAATATTTTACCACCACACTTGCTCTTTTACTTGATAGTTTTTTGTTGTGACGTTTACTTCCCAAACTATCCGTGTGACCAGAAATTTCCACTTTAATCTCGGGATATGTTTTCAAAATGGTATAAACATCTTCAAGCGAACTGATTGATGAAGTATTCAAAGTAGCTTTGTCGTAATCAAATAAAATATTGTGGAAAATGATTTTATCACCTACTTTAAACCTACTTTTTTGCTTTTGCAATTGGTAAGCCGTGGTAAGGGCATCAGCTTTTTGTAATTCTTTGGCTAATTTCTTTAAGTCCGATTTTGTAAGCGTTTGTGGTAATCTTTTTTTGTAATCAGAGGCAATTCTTTTGTCGGATATTTGAAATTTCTTTAATCTGAAATTCTTTTTAAGTTCAAAATAACCACCTTTTTGCGCCACCGAAACTATTTCTTCTTTATAAAAATAATTATCTGCCACCACTTTTACCACATAGTTTTTGCCTGTTTTTAAAGTGGCTACATATTTCCCAGAGGTGGTATCAGAAATAAAACTAGCTACAATTTTACCAGTTTTTAAATCAAATATCCCCACCGATGCATTCAAAGATTTACCAGTGATAGTATCCAACACAAAACCACTCATCACAATTAAAGAAGAATCTCTACCCACTCTGGTGGCAGAATAAATATCTTTGTCTCCATACGAATCATTTCTAAAAGTAGAAAAATAAGCCCTTGAAGCATCTTTGTTCCAAACAAAATAAATATCATGATCGGCAGAGTTAAGCGGATAACCAATATTTTCAGGTTGGGTCCAAGTATTTGCGTTGGAATTTAATTCTGTATAAAAAATATCATAACCACCCATGTTATGGTGACCTTTAGAACTGAAATACAAAGTTTTATCATCCGAATGTAAGAAAGGTGCATCATCGTCTTCTGGCGTATTTACTGTTGATCCTAAGTTTACAGCATCACCCCATTTTCCATTGCCTTGTTTTTTACACATGTATAAATCAAGCCCACCAAAACCACCTGGTCGGTCACTACTAAAAATAATTACTGAATCATTACTAGAAATTGTAGCACTTGGTTCCCAATACTTTGAGTTAATTGGTTCTTCAAATTTCACTGGCGATGTCCATTCATTATTTACCAATTCACTTTTGTAAATATTACCTGCAAATTCTGTTTTTGCTTTTCTATCAGGTCTATAGATAATCAATGTTTTGCCATTTCTTGAAATCCCCACACAAGCATCGTGGTGTTTTGAATTAATTTTTGTTGAAATATTCTTGGGGTTTAACCATTTGTCATTTTCTTTAGCAGAAATATACACATCTTCATAAAAATTGTCGTCTAACTCATCTTTTCCGCCACCAGTTGTAGTGGGTCTTCTTGAAGTGAAAATCAAATTCTTTTCATCCCCAGCAATTAATGGCACATATTCAGGATATTGCGTATTAATAGTTTGACCAAGGTTTTCAATCTTAATTTCTAATGGATTGGCAATTAATTGCTTGCCTGTTTCACATTGTTTTATCAACATTTCTATTTCATACTTCTTCACTTCATAATCAATGGCTGATTTATTAAGTGATTTTTCATGCTCTTTGTATAATGTGATGGCTTCATCAAATTTATTGCTTAAATGTTTGGCTCTTCCCAAATAAAAGTTCAAATCTTTGTCTTTAATATTATGATTATGAGCTTTTTCAATTAATGGCACCGCCTGAATTAATCTATTTGTTTTTAAATATGCAATCCCTGCCAAGTAGGCATGACGAGGATTTTTAGGCTCCAATGAATCTAATTTTAAGAGCATTGGCAACACACCATAATAATCTTCATCTTCTAAATACAATGCCACAAAGTCCTTTAATTCAACTATTTCGTCTTTGGTTTTGTGAAGGGTAAGCTTGTTTGTAGTATGTTGCTGACTGTATGAGAAACCAGCCAAAGTAAATGCAAAAGTAAAGAATATAATTTTTCTCATTTTAATATTATTTGTTTATGAAACAGTTTTGCAATTTAGAAATAAAATTGAAATACAACACTTAAAAATATGGTTATCAAACCACATTTTTATTAAATTTATGACAAACAATTCTTTATTTTTGTAAATAAATTAGTTTAATGAAAAATATAGCCATCATTGGGGGAGGAGCAGCAGGATTTTTTACCGCCATCAACATAAAAGAAAACATTCCAGATGCCAAAGTTACTATTTTTGAAAAAACAGATAAACTACTTGCCAAAGTAAGAATCTCAGGAGGAGGCAGATGCAATGTTACCAATGTGATTTCAGAACCAATTGCATTAGCAAAAAATTACCCAAGAGGCGAAAAACAATTAACAAAAGTTTTCAAACAATTCACTACTTCAGACACCGTTAAATGGTTTGAAACGAGAGGAGTGGAGCTAAAAGTAGAAGACGATGGTAGAATTTTCCCTGTAAGTAATTCATCTGAAAGCATCATTAATTGTTTTTTAAAGTTGACAACTTTACATCAAATTGAAATTTTGACCAATACGCCCGTTCAAAAAATTAAATCAATTGATAATTATTTTGAACTTACTCTTCAAAACAAAACAAAAGTATTTGATTATGTGGTAATTTGCACTGGCGGTCACCCAAAAATTGAAGGATTTGATTGGCTCTCTAATTTAGAACTTCAGTTTGTAACTCCTTTACCTTCATTGTTTTCTTTTAATATTAAACCTCATCCAATGATTGATTTTATGGGTTTGTCATTTAAAGAAATTACAGTAAAAGTGGCAAAATCAAAATTGCAACAAACTGGGCCTCTTATCATTACACATTGGGGATTTAGCGGACCTGCTATTTTAAAATTATCAGCATGGGGAGCTAGAGAATTGGCTGAAAAAAACTATCAGTTTGATTTGATTATTAATTGGACAGGCAAAGAAACTGAAACCACAACTACTCAACTTCTTGAAAATTACAGACTTGAAAACCCTAAAAAACTAATTTTTTCTCATCGTTTGTTTGATTTACCTACACGAATCTGGGAATATTTTTGCCAAAATTCAGAAATTGAAACCGACAGAAAATGGCAAGACATAAGTAAAAAACAACTAAATAAATTAGTGCAGTTTTTGCACAATGATATTTATGCAGTGAAAGGAAAAACCACTTACAAAGAAGAATTTGTAACAGCTGGTGGTTTGCAACTCTCTGAAATTGATATCAATACAATGGAAAGTGTAAAGCAAGCAGGGTTATACTTTGCAGGAGAGGTAGTGAATATTGATGGAATTACGGGGGGATTTAATTTTCAGAATGCTTGGTCGAACGGGTTTTTGGTAGCAAAAAGTATAGCCGAAAAATTAAATCACTAGAAACAAAAAAAGCATCTACCATTTGGATAGATGCTAAAATATTTTTTTGAGCTACTTAATTACTTAATGCTAGCCGAAACTGGAGCATTTGAATTTGCTTTCATGTAAGTAGGACAAGTTCTGTGTCCTCTGCAAGAAGCAAGTGCAACTATAGCTAATGAGATAAATATAACTGATGCCTTTTTCATAATATTGGTAAAGTCTAATAATTTCACAAATATATACATTTTATAATTACATGCAAAACTTTTTTAAATTCTTGAAAGTTCAATTTAAGTTCTAATTTTAATTGATTGTTAACACAATTTTAAAATACTGCCACGAATTCACGAATTTATTTTTAATTCGTGAATTCGTGGCAGAAATTAAGTTTTCACTTCGTGAAAACTTTAAAAAAATATACAATTTCACAAATTGAAAACGTAGTTTTCATTTAAAATAAATTAAATGTCAAATTAGAATAAAGCACATATTTTTCAAATAATTTTAGCTTACCAACAAAAACCTTATTTTTGCTAAAATTTAAAAAATGGAGGGAAAACTTATTATCTTTTCTGCCCCCTCTGGTTCGGGCAAAACTACAATTGTAAAACATTTATTAGAAAATAATTCCAATTTAGGATTTTCTATTTCAGCTTGCACTCGCCCCAAAAGAAGTGAAAATGAACAAGATGGCAAAGACTATTATTTTTTAAGTGCCGAAGAGTTTATTCATAAAATTGCTCAAAACGAGTTTGCAGAGTGGGAAGAAGTATATCCAGGTGCATTTTATGGCACTTTAAAAGAAGAAATTGAAAGAATTTGGGCACTTGGTAAGCATGTTATTTTTGATGTTGATGTAAAAGGAGGCATGAAGTTAAAAGCAGCTTATGGCGAAAAAGCCTTATCTATTTTTGTAAAAATCCCTTCACTTGACGTTTTAGAACATAGATTAAGAGCTCGAAATACAGAATCAGAAGAAAAAATTCAGGAACGCCTATCCAAAGCCTCACAAGAATTAGATTTTATGAAAGATTTTGACTCTATTTTGGTAAATGAAACCTTAGAAAAAGCTTTTGTTGAAGCACAAAATTTGTTGGAAAATTTTATTAAACAATAAAAGCCTATCCCTAAATCCCTTTCCAACGGAAAGGGACTTTAATTACAACTGTTCACAAAATATCGTTTAAAATTAACTAATTGAAATTCTTATTCTACAACTTACAAAATTAACAGTCCTCCGTCTTCTGTATTCCGTATTCCGTCTTCAGTCTTCTGTCTTCAGTCTAAAATCTAATATCTAAATCTAACATCTAACATCTAACATCTAATTTCTAATTTCTAATTTCAACACTATGGCACTCGACAAAAACGGTATCGCTATGCGAATTGCGCAAGAATTACAAGATGGATTTTATGTAAACTTAGGCATAGGTATCCCCACATTGGTGGCCAATTATGTTCCCAAAGGGATAAATGTAGTGTTACAATCAGAAAATGGATTGCTGGGAATGGGTCCTTTTCCTAAAGAAAATGAAGTAGATGCCGATATGATAAATGCTGGCAAACAAACAGTTACAACAAGTATTGGTGCTTCATTATTCAGTTCTGCCGATAGTTTTGCAATGATTCGTGGTGGACACGTAAATTTAACTGTTTTAGGAGCCATGGAAGTCTCAGAAAATGGAGACATTGCCAATTGGAAAATTCCGGGCAAAATGGTAAAAGGCATGGGTGGTGCAATGGATTTAGTAGCATCGGCCAAAAATATAATTGTAGCCATGCAACATACCAGTAATGGAAAATCAAAATTGCTTAAGAATTGTACTTTACCACTTACAGGTATTGCCTGTGTGAAGAAAATTGTAACAGAATTGGCTGTATTAGAAATAGATAAAGAAAAAGGTTTTGTACTTCTTGAGCGTGCACCTGGTGTAAGTGTAGAAGAAATTAAAGCAGCAACAGAAGGTAAAATCTATGTACCCAATTTTGTACCTGAAATGATTTTTTAAAAATTGATATACTTTTCAGTGTTAATATTTACACCTTCAGATTAGAATTCAATGGTTATATTTTGTTTTTAAAAGTTTTTAACTATATTTGTAAATCTAACATTACTACTTATTTTTTAATAAAAAGTTAAAAATTGAAAGAATTATTATCAGAAGGTTTAGATACCTTCTTTGGCACTTTGGTGTCTTGGATTTTAGGTGGGTGTAAAAAGCCTATCAATGAAGTGTTTATAAAAGAAACCAACACATCATTAATAGGTTATTTGTCTTTTTTAGTAGTATTGGTTTTCTGTGTAATTATTGCATTTGTATTTTTATTTTGCTCTATTTTAACTGATTTAGAATAATATAAATCATTTAAAATCAGCAATTAATAATATCAAGATGCCATATATTCAATTACTGCATCTTTTATATCTTCAATAATTTTTCTTAATTTTTCTTCATTTTCTTCCAATAGCGTAATTCTAAAGCCCATTAAATCAGAGCAAAAGCTAGAAATAGGTACCACACAAATTCCTTTTGCACCAAGTAAATAATATACAAATCGTTTATCAGCTGCAATTTCTATATCCGACACCCAATTTTCAACCAAAGAAGACATTTCAGGATGGTCTATTTTTAATTTTTGATGTGGTTTTAATGAATCTGAATTAAAAATGATGGTGTTGTAAAATGCACCATAGGTTTCATTAAACCTTAGTTCTGGCACTTTACTTAAAATTTCTGCTACAATTTTACTTCTTCTCCCAATGGCATCATTTTGTGCTTTTCTATACGGCAAATAGCGTTCATCGCCCATAATGGCAGGAATTGACATTTGGGGTAATTTTGTACTACATACCTCAATCATTTTGGCATTATCAATAGCAGAACACAAACGAGCAAATTCTGGGTCTTTTTCTTTGTTGTAATACTCCATCCAACCACATCTAGAACCAGGCCAAGGAAACTCTTTTGAAATTCCCTTTAGTGCAATTCCAGGAATATCACCAATTACTTCTGCCAAACTATATGCCCTAGCACCATTATAGGTAATATTAAAGTAAATTTCATCAGAAACTAAAAATAAATTAAACTCTTTAGCAATTTCAACAATTCTCTGAAGTGTTTCCAAAGGATACACCATACCTGTAGGGTTATCAGGATTGATAATTAAAATTCCTACTATCGTGGGATTGTATTTTACCTTGTTATATAAATCATCTAAATCTGGATACCAATGATTATCAGGGTCTAACTTATAGGTCAATGGTGTATGATTGGCATGTGCAGCCTCTGCTGATGAATGTGTAGAGTAAGCAGGAGAGGGGCCAATAATTCTGGTAGTGGGCTCTAAATATTGATACAATTTTGCAATTGCATCACCTAGACCATTGAAAAACAAAATATCATCTACCGTAATTTGAGCACCATTGCGGCTATTATTGAGTTCAGCTAAAAATTCTCTGGTTTTTAAAACTCCTTTGGATGGACAATAACTATATGATTGATTATCATTAAGTAAGGCTGCAATTTTTTCTCTCATCCATTCAGGCATTGAGGTGTTTTTTTGCACAGGGTCGCCAATATTTTCCCAACGGATAGGCATACCCAAAGCCTGAATTTTCTCTGCTTTTTTTACAATTTCTCTAATTTCATAGCTAAGTTCCTTAGCACCATCACTTAATAGTTTTTGTCTCATCACATTCAGATTAAATCAAACAAAGAAAATTCAATTTCTTACTCACAGCTACAAATTTAATAAAATCAAACTATTAAACATTCATCTTGAAGAAAAATGAATAATTTTATGAAAAAATATTGCAAACTTAAAATTTACTCTTACCTTTGCAGTCCCAAATGCCTAGATGGCGGAACTGGTAGACGCGTGCGACTCAAAATCGTATACCGTGAGGTGTGTCGGTTCGATTCCGACTCTGGGTACATTTAATGCAATAAGCCACTGAATTTCAGTGGCTTATTTTTTTATGGGAGACAAAAAGGGAGAGTTTTTTTGTTAGTATCTTATTTAGTTTTCATCTCGTAACCCAAACTTGCAAATAATCTAATTAGAAATTATATTTGACAAAATCTATTTTACTTTTAACCAATAAGTCAAAAGGTTAAAAGTATATAAAATTAGCTACTTTGAAATATGAGTTATTTGATTCACAATAATGATAATAAAGATTTATTGAGCGATATTAGTTTACTGATTGAGCAAAGTAAACAACATATTTCTACCCAAGCCAATAGTGCTTTTACTCTTTTGTTTTGGCAAATAGGTAAACGTATCAATGATGAAATTTTGTTACATAAACGTGCAGATTATGCAAAACAGATTGTGTCGACACTGTCGACACAATTGAAAAAACAATACGGACGCAATTTCGAAGAAAGAAATTTGCGAAGAATGATTCAGTTTTCTGAACTGTTTACCGATTATTCAATTGTCGTTCCATTGGCACGACAATTAAGCTGGAGTCATTTTGTGGAATTATTACCAATTAAAACTCCAGAAGCTAGATTGTATTATGCTCAATTAACAGCAAGTAGTACTTTAGGAATACGTGACCTTCGTAAACAAATATCATCTAAAGCTTTTGAACGTAGCGAAATAGCCAATACCCAATTAAGTACTTCTCAACCAGAATTATTGAATGTATTTAAAGATCCTTATTTGCTCGATTTTCTAAATCTTAAAAACACCTATCTTGAAAATGATTTAGAAAAAGCAATTTTACATGAACTAGAAGCATTTATTTTGGAGCTTGGTAAAGGTTTTGCTTTTATGGAACGCCAAAAAAGAATGATTATTGATGGTGATGATTTTTATTTGGACTTATTATTTTATAACCGAAACCTAAAACGATTGGTTGCTATTGAATTAAAACTAGGCAAGTTTGAAGCAGCACACAAGGGACAAATGGAGCTGTATTTAAAATGGTTAGACAAATACGAACGTAAAGAAGAAGAAAATTCACCAATAGGCTTAATACTATGTGCAGAAAGCAATAAAGAACAAATAGAATTGCTAGAAATGCACAAAGATGGAATTATGGTAGCTGAGTATTGGACAGAAATGTTGTCTAAAAAAGAACTGGAATTAAAGCTTCATCAATTATTGATTGAAGCCAAAGAACGAATTGCAAGAAAAAGTATTCAATAATGGTAAAAGTAATTGAGCATTCAAGCCTAAATGACTTTTAGCTAGCAGAAAAACTATTACGTAATAAAACCTAATTCTTCCCAAACTGCCTTTTTCTCAACCAGTATTTGCCAAAACCAAATAGGATAATTATAACCAATGGCAACACAATATTATATAGTTGAATTTGGGTTTTGTCTCTTTCTATTCTGTATTTATCTAATGGTCTTAGGGTGATTTCTTTAAGTCGAGAATTGATTAATCCTACATCATCTACCATAAAAGTTAAAGCATTCATAATAAAGTCTTTGTTGGCAAATTTCTTTTTCATAAATGGGTCAAAACCCATGGGCATGGCTTGTCCGTTTTTTGGGTTCATTTCATTTCTAAAGAAGTCACCATCAGCCACTATCAAAACTTTACTTTCTTTGTTTTGCAATTTTATGCCAGGATATTTTTGTTGAAACAACAATCTATCAGCAAACGGCGACTTAAATTTCCCTTCAAGTAAAACTGCCAAAGGAATAAAACTTTGATTAAAATCTTCAGGTTTGGGCTCAATTCTTATTTCATTAAAACTAACTTGACGCATCCCACCAAATTTTTGTGAATATTTAGAAGTGCTTGCCAACACTGTTTTTTTAATTCCTGTACTTTTTACAGTATCAATACTAGAGGCAAACCTGAAATAGAGTGCATCTAAGTTTTTTACAATAGTGTGGGAGCCGAAATTATTCACAATTGGAAAATACCTCCAAGGCATCATTTTTATTTGAGGCTGATTGCCCATAGTACCCACATTTACAGGGATATAAGCACATTGGATATCTTGTACTAAGTCATTATTAATTCTTGCGCCATAAGAAAAAAACAATTCTTCAAGTCCTAAATTATATGGAATTGGAACGGCACCTATACTTTTTAAACTATCCAAATTGATGTTCATTGGGTCAATAAAAAACAAGGCTTTTCCACCATCGATTATAAATTGGTCAATTTTAAGTTTGTCTTCTTCGTCAAAAGCCACTGTAGGTTTTCCCACTATAATGGCATCATAACCAGCTAAATTGGCTGCTCGTTTTAGGTTTACTGGTCGTACTTCGTATTGTTGGTTCAGTGACGATACCAAATCAGCAATATAAACAGAATCGGTTTCATTATTACCTCTTAAATAGGCTACTTTTTTTCTTTCTGCTGATGAAATGGACTTAATTCCATTTAAAATTTCATATTCAATGCCCTCAATTGATTGATTCAAAATTTCATCTGGAGCAGCCATTTGGTTACCTTTCAGTAACATAACAGATGTTTCTGCATTTGCCATTCTTATTACAGCACCTGGGAAAATTAATTTTTCTGTTTTGTTGCCACTTTCATTGGCGTACAAATTAGTGGGTTGAATGCCTTTTTTTACCAAACTAAAGTAAAATTCAGTTCTTTTCTTGGAATCATTTTGGGCAGAAGGGTCAATAAATCGGTAAAATAATCGTCCTTTTGATTGACTTTTCATATCATCAAGCTTTTCCTTTATAGCTTTTTGCAATCGCTTAAAACCAGCAGGAAATTCACCTTCCAAATACACTTCCACCACCACATCGTTTGGCAGGGCTGCAAGTATTTTTTTACCTGCTTCAGAAATGGTGTATCTTTTTTCTTCTGTTAGATCAATTCTGTAAAAGTAAATACCACCTAACACATTGATAAATATCAATATAGCCAATACAATTCCTAAATTCAGGAAATCATTTAATTTTGTATTTTTTACCATTTTCTGCTACCCAATATTAATTTTGTACTAAAAATTAAAAAGCTAATTACCGACAAGAAATAAATTATATATCTGCTGTCTATCAGTCCTTTACTTAATGAAGTATAATGTGAACTAATACCAAAAGAAGCTATAAAAACTCCCCAAGAACCAAGGCTTGTCATAGATGAAAAATAATTAAATCCTTCGTAAAAAACATAACTAATAAACACCGCCAAAATAAATGAAATGATTTGATTATCAGTATTTGACGAACAAAATATACCTACTGCTGTAAAAACTGCCCCCAATAAAAACAAGCCAATATAAGAACCCATTATACCCGCTATATCTAAATTTCCTTGTGGAGTGCCCAATTTGTAAATGCTTATAAAATAGAAGATTGTGGGTAAAAGGCTAAAACCAACAATGGTTAAACTTGCAAAATATTTTCCTAGAATGATGGATAAATCTGAAATGGGTCTGGTAAATAAAAGCTCAATGGTACCTGTTTTCTTTTCTTCTGCAAAACTGCGCATGGTAATGGCAGGAATTAAAAACAAGAACAAATAAGGCGCCATATTGAACAAAGTGCTCATATCAGCAAAGCCATAATTAAGCACTGAAGTATCTGGAAAAACCCACATAAACAAACCTACGCCAAGCAAAAAAACTGCTATAACTATATAGGCAATGAGGGAGTTAAGGAAGGAATTGATTTCTTTTAAATAGATGGCAAACATTGAAAATTTTGAATTTTAAGTTTTGAATTTTGAATAAATAAAACTATTTTTTTATCTTAAAATAAGATATTTTTTTGATTTAAGTTTTGTTTAAAATTTTGATACTTTTTGATTAACATTAATTTAGAGTAACATTCAAAATTAATAATTCAAAATTCAAAATTTATAAAGTAAGTTCCTGAAACACTTTTTCAAGTGAGTCTTCTTCTTGTTTAAGTTCAATTATTAATTTATTATTTTGAAGGATAATATTTGATAATGAATGTCTTATATCAATTGAAGCATCGCTTAAAAGCAGGTATTTATTCTCGCCTAAGCTTTCTACAGCATTTACGCCTACAATTGCCTCAAACAAAGCAGGATTTAGATATTCGTTTAACTGAATAGAAACTTTATTGAACTTGCCTTTGAAGTTTTGCAAGTTCTTAACATTCTCATTAGCAACTATTTTACCCTTGTTTATAATCACCACTTGGTCGCACAAGAGCTCCACTTCTTTCATGATGTGGGTAGAGAAAATCACCGTTTTATCGGCACTAATGTTTTTAATTAGATTTCTAATTTCAACAATTTGGTTGGGGTCTAAACCTGTGGTGGGTTCATCCAGAATTAAAACTTTGGGGTCATGGATAAGTGCCTGAGCCAAACCAACTCTCTGTCTATATCCTTTACTTAAAGCACCAATTTTCTTGTTTTGCTCTATTTGTAAACCACAAAGCGAAATCATTTCTTCTTTGCGTTTTTTTCTTAGAGATGAATTTAAACCGTGTAACTGTGCTATAAAATCAAGATATTCATGCACATACATATCCAAATACAAAGGATTATGTTCGGGCAAATAGCCAATATTTTTCTTTACTTCATTGCTGTTTTTAAGGATATCAAAACCACAAACTTCAATTGTGCCAGACGTTGGTGGCACATAGCAAGTAGCAATTTTCATGGTGGTTGACTTGCCTGCACCATTTGGACCTAAAAAACCAAGTATTTGACCATTTTTAGCTTCAAAACTAATATTGTCCAAAGCCTTTTGTGTACCGTATATTTTTGATAAATCCTTTACAATTAAAGACATAAGTTATTTGTTAATCGTTATTTGTTAAATTTCGAATAACAAATAACGAATTTCTAATTTTACTTCATATTCACAAACTGCAACGGTGTTTCTAAGTTAGATTTTCTTAGAAGGGCAATCACAGCCTGTAAATCATCTATTTTTTTGCTGGTAACTCTAATTTGGTCGTCCATGGTTTGGGCTTCCACTTTTATTTTAGAGTCTTTTATGAGCTTAATTATTTTTTTAGCCTCTTCTTTTTCAATGCCTTGTCTTATTTTTATGTCTTTTTTAATCATGGCACCGTTTTGTGATTCCTCTTTTGAAAAATCGAAAATTTTGGGGTCAGTTTTTTGTTTGGCTGTTCTGCTAATCAACACATCTTCAATGGCATCTAACCTCATTTTGTTTTCTGTTGTCACATTCAACACCAATGCTTGTTTGTTAAGCTCAATTTGGGTTTTGCTGTCTCTAAAATCGAACCTATTTAAAATTTCCTTTTTTACAACATTAATAATGTTATCAACTATTTGAGCATCAACTTTATTCGCAATATCAAATGAGGGCATACCTGTTCTTAAATTTTATACTAAATCAAAAATAATAAAATTAAAGGGTAAGTGAAAATAAAAATAAGAATTTTATGAATTTTTAATAAAACCATTACTTTAACTAAATTAATTTAAATATTTAATTATATGATATTTATTATATTTTTTCAATATTTAAATATGTCAAATTTTGATAGAAAGATGAAAATGCTTCAACCTTTACTTTAAAGCATCGTAAGAGAGTATAATTTTTCAAATAAATGAACAGATACTTCACATATCAGTCAAATTTCTACCAAAATTTACTTAGCAAAAGTATCCTATTTTTTGCATTTCTATATTTTGCAATTCCACCAACCCTTAAAGCTCAATCTTCAAATGCCCTTTTTAAAGAAGCCGTGAAGTATTCTGAAAGTAATGATTTAGAAAAAGCAAAATCAATATTCAATCAATTAATTACTTCAGATTCTAATAACTATAGTGCTCATTTTCAATTAGGTGTAGTTTTTGAAAAGTCAGGAGAAATAGAACAAGCAGCCAATTCATTTGCAAAATGCTTAAAAATGCAACCTCAGTCTATTCCTTCTATGTTGCATTTTGCATTCAACGAAGAAAGACTTGGCAGATACACCAATGCCATTAAATATTTCACCATTGCTTACAATTTAGATTCTGCTGATTTAGAAATAGTTACCAAAAGAGCTCAAGCCTATTATGTTGCAGGAAATATTCAAGCAAGTTTAAATTGTTTTGAAAGAGCCATTAAAATTTATCCCAAATATGCTGATGCTCACTTATATAAAGCCATTTGTTTAGATGAAATGGGCAAAAAAGAACAAGCCTTAAAAGAGTATGATTTTGTAGTGGAGGCAGTGCCAAATGATGCTCAAGCATTTTACAAAAGAGGCGTTTTGAAGAAAAGTTTAAATGATTTCACAGGTGCTATAGCAGATTTCAGTGCTGCAATAGAAAGAGAAGATTCGTATTTAGAGGCATATTATGCTAGAGCAGAAATTGAATTTGCCAACAATAATTTACAAAATGCACTGATGGATTGTGACAAAGCCAACACATTAGAAATCAATAATCCAGAGCCTTATATTTTAAGAGCAAGAATATATTTACAGTCTGAAAAATTTTCATTTGCCCTTGAAGATTTAGATAAAGTGTTGGATTTGTATCCAGATTATGTGGATGCTCTCATAATTAGAGCCAACACAAAAATGAAAATGAAACAAAAAGCAGCTGCTTGTGAGGATTATAAAAAAGCGCAATCACTTGGGGCTAGCAATGCTGAAGAATTAATTAAAAAATACTGTGGAAATAAATAAACTGTTTGATCTTAAATTAGTGCTAGGTTCTGGTTCGCCTCGCAGGGCAGAATTGCTTGAATTACTTGGTTTTAAATTTGAAATAAGAAAAAAAGACACAGACGAAAGTTTTTTATCTGATTGGCATTATTTAGAAATTCCACAAAAACTTTCTGCTAGAAAGGCTTCAGCTATAGAAGTATTTGATAATGAATTATTGATAACGGCTGATACCATTGTGCATATTAATGGTGATATTTTGAACAAGCCAGACAACTATGAAGAAGCATTTGAGATGCTGAGTAAATTAAGTGCCAATACGCATGAAGTGGTAACGGGGGTAAGTTTTAAATACCAAAATGAAATTTATTCTTTTGCAGAAGAAACCAAAGTTAGTTTTAAAAAATTGACTCATGAGGAAATAGATTATTATGTAACTTATTACAAACCATTTGACAAAGCAGGTGCTTACGGAATTCAAGAATGGATTGGAATGATAGGAATAGAAAAAATTGAAGGCGATTATTACAATGTAATGGGGTTGCCTGTGCAAAGAGTTTGGAATGAATTATTAAAAATAAAACAATAAAAGCCTCTCAGAAAGAGGCTTTTATTGTTTATTTTATACTGCAAAACTTTCGCCACAACCACAAGTTCTGGCTGCATTTGGGTTCACAAACTGAAAACCTTTGCCATTTAATCCGTCTGAGAAATCAAGTGTTGTACCAATTAAATACAACAAGCTTTTTTTATCCACCATCACTTTTACTCCTTTGTCTTCAAAAATTTTATCTTCTGGAAATATCTGATTATCAAACTGTAAGTCATACATTAAACCAGAACAACCACCGCCTTTTACTGCCACTCTTATGTTTACATCGTCTGCATAACCTTCTTTTTCTCTTAATGCAAGAAAATGTTCTTTTGCTTTATCGCTTACTGTTATCATATTTTTAATAGGTTAGGTTAAAGTATATTTGTTTTTAACACAAAAAGGAAACTAAAAGTTTGCCAATTCATGTTTTTTTGTTTTCCATCTGTTATGTGACCAAAGCCATGTAGCTGGATATTCCGTAATATCACGCTCTAAATTACCCATAATTCTTTCTAAAATTGAATTTTCAGGTTCATCTTTAGGGTTTTGAGTAATTAGCTCAAAATGAACTTCATAATATCCTCTTTTAATTTGTTTTACAGCAGAATAAATAATGGCACAATCAAATTTACGAGCTAATTTATCAGGACCTCGAAAAACAGCAGTGTCTTGATTTAGAAAAGTAAGCCATTGAGATTGATTGGCAAAAGCTGATTGATCTGCCACTAAAGCGGTAGCAGTAGGGATATTTTTATGCTCGGTTAAATGACGTGCAACTTGCTGATTTGGAATAAGTTTTGCTCCAAATTTTGAACGTAAACGAATAAACCAATTATCAAAATATTCGTTTTCTAAGGTTTTATACACACTATAAAGTGGAATTTTGGAGTGTGAAAAAAATGGAATACCTGCCCATTCCCAATTTCCGAAATGCCCTAAAACAAAAAAGTAACTTTTATTTTGTTTATCAAGTTCATAAATCACTTCAGGATTGGCAAATTTTATATGTTTTTCAAAATTAGATTTGGTAAGCGAAGGTATTTTTAAGGTTTCCAAAAAAACATCACACACAAACAGATAATAATTTTCAACAATTGTTGCAATTTCACTCTCAGATTTTTGAGGAAATGAATTTCTGAGATTCATTTCTATAATTTTGATTCTATATTTAAAAACTTTGTGCAGCAAAAATGCCAATCCATTGCTTAAAATATAAATAAAGCTCCATGGTAATATGGAAATTAAATACAAAAAAGGCACAGAAAGGTAGTATCCAACTGCTTTTATCATTTTTTAATTTTAGAGGCAAACATTAAATTTTGGTCTTTAGTACCCCAGTGATAACCTAAAGAAAAAGGCAAAGGTTTAATTTTTGTACTATCGGCATAAGCTTTTTTAAGATCTACTTGATCTACACCTGCAAAGTCTTTAACCGGTTTTGCATATTTTCCATACAATACAAATTGCCATTCGTTTTGTTTATAAAATCTATAGGCAATTCCAGTATCATCTTGCAAAATATGATTGCTTTTCTTTAAAATTATATCTCTAATTACTGAAAAATCTCTGTAATGTAGCAAATAAGAGGCTGATTTTAAATAAGCATTTACTTCACCTAAATTATTCAAATAAGAAAGTAATGGCTTGTTTTTCTTAATATTAGCATCTAGCATATCAGCTTTGATGTAAGTTAAACTTCTTTTTCTATTAGGGTCATCAGGGTGCACAAAATAAATTTTCACCACTGAAGTTCTTTTTCCTTTTTCCCAGTTATTTTCATTAAAATTTCCTGTAGAATCAATATTTACTTTTTTAATATCTAAAATTTTATTGCCTGTTCTTGCTAAAAACAAACACATAAGTGGCAGAGTACCATCTACTTTATCTCTTTGTAAATGTTGAAGCATTTTACGAGTAATAAAATAGCTTTTCTCAAAAATATCGTTCAATGATTCGTCAACAGAGTTAAGATAATTGGTAACTTCTTCTGGCTTGTTAGCATTAAAATCTTTTATTTGACCTACTGGTTCTAAGGCAATTAGCGTATAATTAGTTGCATTTGGAAATAAAGTAAATCCATTTAAAAAATCAGGACCTGAGAATGCATACAATAAGTCATTTTGTGTTTCATTGGCTGCCTTTATTTCTTGGTCTCTCCATGTTCTCATTTTAGATAAACGTGTTTTATCTAAAATAGCCCAGCTGCTGTCAAATTTCTTAGCAAACTTTGTCCAAGTTTCTTCCTTTTCAAGTTTAGATAATTTAGAAGCTGAATCTCTTTGAGTCAGTGCCGCTATAAACCTAGCAAAATCATCATATTGTCTATCACTTGCTTCTGGCAAATCTACTTCTGGCGTTTTTGCAGGGGTTTCGTGTAATACAGATGCTGTGTCTGTGGTTTGTTTTAATTCTTCTTTAGTCGATTTTTCTTCTTTTGAAGTGTTATTTCCGCAAGCATTTAGCGTAAAAATAAATGCAACTAAACCTATTGTTTTTGAAAATTTTACCATTATTAATCTACAATCAATTTTTCTTTTTAATTAAAACATACACAATTAAACCCAATAAAATTGTCACGAGTCCTGCAATAGATTCATTGGGTGATTTATTTAATAAGAACAACACCATCCAACCTTCTAATGCAATAAAAATGATAGATGTTAAAGGATAGCCCCAGGTGGTATAGCTAAGTTTTTTAATTGATGATGAACTAATTAAAGTATCATCAATATTTTGATTATTATTAGGTAAATTATAATCACCTAGGTTCTTTGCTCTTACAATAAATATCCCAATCACAGTGAGTAATGTAAACAAACTCAGAGTGAAACCTATGTAAGTAATTACAATTTGAAAAGTGGAGGTGAGAATTAGAATCAAGGCAACCGACATCATAAAAAGAGTGCCAATTAAAGGCGTGCCACCTTTTGTTTTTTTAGCCAAAAACTTAAAAAACTCAAAATCTTCTCCAATTACACGCATCACCCTTGGGCCAGCAATTAGCATAGAGTTGATAGATGCAAATAATGCTATACAAATCATGGCATTGATTACTTTTGCTCCATCGGTTCCAAAAATATTAATTGCTGCAATGGCGGCCACATCTTCTCTGCCTTCCATTTCAAAAATAGGGGTGGTGTATAAAAATATAAAATTCAAGGCTACATACAAACATAAAACGATGCCAGTGGCAATTGTTAAAGCTCTTGGTAGCGTCTTTTTAGGTTCGTCTATTTCGTCAATTATATAAGTTACTGAATTCCAGCCTGAATATGCGAAAGATACATATACCAAAGAACTTGCAAAATTGGAACTAAAAATAGGAGCAAGGCTGTCTTTATTTAATTGAAATTCAAAGTGATGACTATCATGAATACTAAATCCATAGGCAATGAAAATAACAATTAAAAGTAAAGTGGTGATGGTGAACACTCTTTGGAAAGCAGTTCCAGCTGATAGACTTATTAAATTTATGATACCTACAATTAATAAAATAGCTACTGCAATTACTTCTGGATTATAATAAGGAAAAATATCGTAAAAATATTTTCCGAAAGCCATGGCAGCCAAGGCAATAGGGGCTGCAAAAGCTACTGTGCCAGATACCCAACCTGATAAAAAACCCAAAGCTGGATGATATATTCTAGATAAAAAATTGTATTCGCCACCTGCTCTGGGGAATCTCAAACCAAGTTCGGCATAAGTAAAAGCACCACATAAAGCAATTATTCCACCCACAAACCAAAGTGCCAATAATGCAGGGATAGATTTAATGCCAGCTGCTGCAAAACCTAATGAAGTAAAAACCCCCGTCCCAATCATGTTTGACACAATTATAGAAACAGCCGAGGTAAAAGAAATTTTGTTTTTGGTGCTCATATTAAAATAATTTGCAAGCTAGTTATTATTTATGAGAATTTGAATTTTAAAAATAAACAATTTACAGTTTAGGCTTTAAATCCTACCTAAAGCTTTCATTTCTAAATATTTGTTCAAAGTAGAAATAGGCAGATTTTCTGGTTTCGTAACAAAAGTTTGAATGGCATGTTGACGAAGTTGTGCTGATAATGCAATTTTATCTAAATAGAATTTTTCTGCCAAGGTGCCAACATATAAATCGTCTTTATCTGCTACACTTTTAAAAATATTATTACTGATAAATGTGTTTTCAAACAAAATAACCACTACCAAATGTTGCTGATTTAGTTTTCTTAAAGTAGGTAACACTCTGTCCAATCCATGTTTACTATCGATATTGGTATATAAAAATATCAAACTTCTGGTTTTGATATTGGTTTTAACAAAATTATAAAGCAATTCATAATCAGGTTCTTGTGGGGTGGCATTTAAAGTATAAAGCTTGTCCATTAGTTTTCTTAGCTGTAATTTGCCACTATCAGCTTTAAGAAAACTTTGAATTTTGTTGTTAAAAGCTAAAAATCCAGGCTTATCTTGCTTATTTAAAACTACTTTTGAAATACCAAGGGAGCAATTTACTGCATGTTCTACCAATGTTAATCCATCAAACGGCATGTGCATGAGTCGTCCTACATCAATAAATGAATAAACTTGCTGCGATTTTTCATCGGTGTAGTGGTTCACCATCAAAGCATTACGTCTTCCTGTTGCTTTCCAATTAATACTTCTTATATCGTCGCCAATAACATAGGGTTTAATATGGTCAAACTCATAATTGTGCCCCACTCGTCGAATTTTCTTTAAACCTGTTTGTGCATTATTGTTTGAAAAAGCCATCATTTCTAGCTCTTTCATGGCAGTAATAGAAGGATAAACCGCCACTTCTTTCTGTGCTTCAATTGTTTTCTTCAATTCAAAAAAACCAATTGGGCCAGAGATAAAAATATTCAAATTACCAAAAATATAATTGCCTCTAGAATAAGGCTTTATGGTATATTCAATCTGTTCGGTTTCAAAAGATTTTACTTTTACTGATTTTTCAAAATCTCTTACTTGCAATTGGTAAGGAAGTTCATCAATTACCTTAAGTTGTAAATAAGTTTGAGTTTTGTTTCTGATTGAAATTGAAATTTTATTTTGCTCTCCAAGTTCAAGTATTCTTCCACATAAGCGATTCACATACAGCAATTTGCTAGTAAAACTTAAAGTAAGAATTTCAAAAATGCTTACAATTACCCACAAAATAAAAAAGGCGAGTGAAGGATAATATAAAAATGAAAAACCAAAACTTAAGGCAAACAATGATGCTATGGCTATCAAAGTTTGATAAAATAAAGGTCTGGTATATAGATTTTTAAATAACATTTGAATGATATTAATTCTTCATTTTCCTAATTGGAAATTAATTGATTTTGTAGATGTTATCTTGGAATTTCAATACTTTGAATAATTCCTTGCAAAACTTGTTCTGTTTCAATACCTTCCAAATCTCTTTCAGGATTCAGTATCACTCTATGATTTAAAACATGTAAGGCTACCGTTTTTATATCATCAGGTGTTACAAAATTTCTACCATTGATGGCCGCCAAAGCTTTTGAGGTTTTTAAAATGGCCAAAGATGCTCTTGGAGAAGCTCCTAAATAAATATCAGAATGATTGCGGGTTTGGGTAACCAATTTTGCAATATATTCTATCAATTCATTTTTTATAAACACTTGTTCTACAATGTTTTTAGCTTCTAATATTAAAGCTGTAGGTGCCACTTTTTGAATTGTATCTGCCAAATTTTGTTTAAAATCATTTTGATATCTTTTTAAAATATCAATTTCTTGGTCAAGATTTGGGTAAGAAAGTTTTAGTTTGAATAAAAATCTATCCAATTGAGCTTCAGGAAGTTTGTAAGTTCCTTCTTGTTCTATTGGGTTTTGGGTGGCAATTACAAAAAATGGTTCTTCTAGTTTGTATTTATTGCCTTCAATAGTGGCTTGGCCTTCTTCCATGGCTTCAAATAAAGCACTTTGTGTTTTAGCTGGCGAACGGTTTATTTCGTCAATTAACACAATATTGGCAAAAATAGGCCCTTGGTTAAAAACAAATTCTGAGCTTTTAAGATTAAAAACCGATGAACCCAAAATATCACTCGGCATTAAATCAGGTGTAAACTGAATTCTACTAAACTGACTATCAATTGTTTTAGCCAAATTTTTTGCAAGATAAGTTTTTGCTATACCTGGTACACCCTCAAGCAAAATATGTCCACCACTAAGCAAAGCTGTAGCAATTAGCTCAATGTTTTCAGTTTGCCCAATAATTACTTTTCGTAATTCACGTAAAATACTCTCATACAAGTTACTAACTAAATTTACATTTAGCTCTGTACTGTTTTCATTTGAAATAAATTCGTTTTCCATGTTTCTTTTTTAATTGTATTTAATCAACTTTTCTATTGCTAAAATTAAATCTTTACTGGGTTGTACCAACTCAATAACATCATCAAATGTAATTTCTATAAAATCATCATAATCACCTGTATGTCTTTTATCAAATAATTCAGAAAAGATTCTTCCCAATTTTTTATCTATTAATCCTGTTTTAATAAAGTGAAGTCCAAACATTTGTCTTACGCCAGCGTGAGTTTGAACTTGAATTTCATTATTTACCAATAATGCTATAACCGCATAGTAAGATGCATAATACAATCTATTCAAAGCTGTGTTCCAAAGTTTGTTTTCTAATAGAATTTCTACTTCATCAATTGTATTCTTAGCTTTTGATAATCTATATTTTACAAGTTCATTTCGTTCTTCAATATTCATAAATATTTACCTTCAGTTTTTACATTTTCATAAAAAGGAGTAATCTTATGTCTATTTTCCCAATCGTTTCTAGTGAATATAATTGGACTGATGATTTGTCCAGTTTCAAATTCAATATCATATAAAGAATGTGAAATTTCTCTTTTTTGAATATTAGATAAATTTTCTTTATCTATTAATATTAAAATATCAATGTCTGAATCCTTTTTTTGTTCATTTCTAGCAAAAGAACCAAATAAAATTATAGAAGCATTTGGCTCTTTAGCAATTACTGAACTTTTAATTTTTAGCAATATTTCATTAGTCCCAATCATTCAATTTTTTATTAGTTATTCGTTATTTGAAAAACCTTTCACCTTTCACTTAACACTTATCACTTATCACCTATCACTTGTCACCTAAACAATTCCTCCATAAAACTTATTTATATCAGCCATCACATCGTTAATGTGCTCTTTGTCAATATAGTTAGCTTTATTCAAAGTATTGATATGCACAAGAAGCATGGTGAGTACTTCCTTTTCAACTCCAGAAACTACATGTACTCTGTGAATAAATTCGTCTTTGTCTTCTTTTAAAGTAATTTTGTATTTTACACGAATATACGTCATAATATGAGCGAGTTTCATTCTCAAAATGCCTAGTTCACTGCCAGATTCACTTTGATAAAGTTGGGCTATGGTTTGCAAATATTCTTCAGTGGTATTTTCTGGAATTTGGTGAATGGGAATTTGTTTTTGTCTTCTTTTAAAATTGAAGATAGTGTACAGAATACCAGCCAATAACAATAAATACCAAGCCCACTTAAGTGATGATTCAGATAAAATATATGCCAAGGCTGATTTTATATTTTGACCCGGATTTGAGTTGTTTTTTTGAGGTAATTCATGAAATTTTTCCCAATAAACGGTGCTTTTATTGAAATCTTTAAATGTGTATTGAAATTGTGTTTTTCCATTTTTGTTCAATAAATTGATATTTCCTAAAGTCCAAGGATTTAGCCACCAATAAATGGCACCTTTTCCATAATTTATTTTGATATAGATGGCTTTTTGGTCGTGGTCGGTGGCTAAAACTTCTATTTTACTTTCCGTCCAATCTTGAATTGAATCATTGAAAGAATGTAAAGTAAAATAGTTTGTGTCTAATTTATAATTGTTTAACTTATTAAAAATGAAAGTTTTATAATCGTTGTTATGAACTGTTAATTGATTCTTTTTTTCATACCAAACCACATCTCTATGGTAAAAATTAGAATCTTGAGGAGCAGCTTCTTCAACCACAGGAATTTCTTCATTGTACTCATTTTCAGACTCATTATAAGAAGCTGTATCAGGCACATATTCAGGATTGGCAGTTGCAAAACGTGTTTTTATGATTTTACCCAAAAGTTCTTCTTGAAAAATATTACTTGCTATAAATGCCTTATTTCCTGCGGCTATAAAATGTAAAAATGCTTTTTGATCTTCATCGGTAAAATATAAATTATTATTACCTACATACATATAAGTAGCTTTCTTTGAATCTTTTAAAAAAGTTTTTAGTGGTTTATTAATGGTAAAAAACTCATCATCGTGGGCCAAATTATCTTTCACCAAATCTTTAAAAAGCTTAATTCCGTAAGCATGATTTGTTTTTTCTTGGTTTAGCGTTGCCCACCATTCAGTTTTATTATCATTCAAATAATAAATTAATGCTACTATTATGACCACAATGCCCACAATAGCACCCACTAAAGCATTATTTTTCTTAGTATAATTCATCTATAATTGTGCTATAAATTGCGTGCAATGTTGATTAAAATCTTGAAAAACAGTCTCGTTCAAAACTACTTTTGAATACCTAAGTTTGTCAAATTCTATATTTAATATTTTATAATTTTTAAATGCCGGATGATCGAACAATTCATACAAATATTCTTTGTTCGATTTGTCTTTTCTAAACTTTATCAATTCTCTTAAAGTTAAGTTTTTCAGCACTTTAAAGTAAGTAAGTTTAATAGCCAATTCATAGTTTTTGGCATTGATGGCTTTGGTAATTAAATCCTCAATATTGGCTTCTAATAAATTTTCTTCTACATTTTTGAGCATTTCTTCACTTTCTTCTGAAGAAATAAATTGGGTATTATTTTTACTCAAATACCAAATTAAATATCCCAAAGCTGCCACCACTAGTATAATTACTACCGTCCAAAAAAAGATAAATAGATTATTTTGAGTAAATAAATTCTCAGTAGAACTTGATTTTTCTACTTTGGTATTTGACTTTTCTTTTTTCTCTATTTTTTCTTTTTCACGAGGGTATTTGTATTCTTTTACATGCTCAGCATATTTTTTTTCATCAATAGGAATACCATTTTTTTCTTGATGAATACAAAAAGAATTAAAGGCTATAAAAATCAATAAAGTATTGGTTAATAATATTTTATAAAACTTAGTCAAGATATTATTATTTTTTAACTGGTGTATTTTCTATGATTTTTGATAACTCTTTTGCCGATGCTATTTCATTTACATTGTAATAAACGGTTTTTACAAACACATTTCCATAGCCAATTATAAATGAAAAAACGATAAAATTTAGCAATTGAGGTAAATTTTCTATAATAAAATAGGTAATGGTGCCTTTTTCGGGATTTTGCACATTCATATAAATCATACCCAAATAAAATCCCATAATAGGAGTGGACATCACCCCAAAAGCCACCATCAACACAGGCACTATACTTGGCAATTTTATCATCATTTGATTGGTTGATTTTGTAAATGAAGTAATTAAAAAGCCCAGTTTTTGAGTCAATGCTATTTTAGAATCACTCAGTACATAGTTGATATACAGCACATAAGGAACAATTATAAGCCCTAGTAAAGCATTGTTGAATAAATTAATAAACAAAGCAAAGTAATTCACAATTGATACTAAAATAATTGAAATAACAAGTTGAAAATTGAATTTATATTTACCTGAAATATAATACTTTACCACATAATGACTCAAGGTATAAATAATAGAATAGGCTATAAAATTGGCAATTCTATTGCCATCTAAATTGTGAAGAGTAAATATTTTCTTAAAAAAATGATCTTCTTCAAAATAGACCGCATAATCTTCTGGAGTGAAAAAATAATTACTTATAAATAACACAATACCAGCCACAAACGATGCAATGAAGAGTGGAAAAGTGAATTTAATCATATACTTTGCACTTTCGCTAAAAAGCTCTGCGTGAGATAAAATACCCCAGTTTTTATTAGCAACAGGATTTGGTGTATAAGGCACAATTTTGGGCAAATACTTTTGAATAAGTCCTTTACTTGCAAGCATTTGCGGATAAATAATAAAGTAAAAAATCATAAAACTAAAACAAGAAAATATAAAAAATGCTTTTATAAGTAAATGAATATCAGTGTATCTGGTTAAGAATCCTTCAATAAATCCTGCAACTATTATAAAAGGAATTACGCCTACTATAATTCTCAACCCAGCCAAAGCAGAATATCTAAATGCTAAAAATCTTGAATATGTACCAGGAAAAATATAGCCACTGCCCAGCACCATGCCAGATGTAGCAGCAATTACAATGCTACAAATTTCAAATGCCCCGTGCATCCAAATGGTTAAAAATGATTCTATTAGCAAACCTCTTTCATAAAAAAAGTATTGAAAAACACCCACCATTACGCCATTCTGAATCATGATTCCTAAACTACCAATTCCTGCCAAAATACCAGAAACAAAGGTGAGCAAACTTACTTTTATGTTATTTTCGGTAATCCATAAAAAATCAACCATGCTAGTACCTTGCTTGTACACAGCCATAGGATCATTATTTTTTATGTTATTTTCAGTCATTCGTACATAACCATCCCCTAAAATTTGCCTTGCAAAATCTGCATCATTGGCACTTGAAATAATGCCTATGCTTAATGAAATAATAAATAAAGCAATACATAAATAAAATGTACGCCTGTATTCAAACATCGTGGCTGGTAAAATATATTTAAAAAATACCTTAACTTCTTCAAAACGAATGGCTTTGTTACGGTAAATTTTATTGTAAATATTTTGAGAAAGGTTGTTTAAGTACAATCTAACCGACCTATTGGGATAAAAAGTACGAGCATAAGCCAGGTCTTCGGTGGTTTGTGTAAAATAGTCGGCAAGGTTTTTAGAATTATCTTTTTTATTTTCAAAGACAATTTCTTCAAGCTTTTGCCATTTTTCTTTATTTTTGTTGATAAAGTCTTTCTCTTTCATCAATAAAATTCTAATAATGAGTTATATAAACATTAAAACTACACAAAACGTTGAAATTACCTACGAAGCCGCTAGTTTATTAGACCGAATATTAGCTTTTTTTATTGATTTTTCCATAATGTTTGGGGTTTATATTTTATACATCATTGTGTATTTGATTGGTTTTGGAGGAAATAATAGTTCAAATGCACAGTTTTATATACTTTTTGGTTTAGGAATGGTGCTCACTTTTTACACGTTGATTTCTGAAACTGTGGGCAAAGGAGCAGGAATTGGAAAAAGAGCCATGAAAATAAAAGTAATTAAATTAGATGGCAAAGAACCACGACTAGGCGATTATTTGATTCGTTGGCTGTTTAGATTTATAGATATTTTCTTGAGTGTGGGCACTTTAGCTACTTTTTTTATTATTTCTGGCAAATACAACCAAAGAATTGGGGATTTAATAGCCAATACCACCATTATTAAAACTAAATTTAATAAAATGCTCAATTTGAATGCATTAGAAAATATCAAAAAAGATATTGAAGTTACATTTCAGCAAGCTAAACTGTTAAATGAAGATTTTGCATTGGTAATAAAAAATTCTTTAGACCGCTACAAAGAATTTCCTACTGATGTGAACTTTGAAATTTTGGAAACAATAAAAGATAAATTGTTAGAAGAAATTGATTTTGGACAGTTTAAAGCCATGAAAACCATTCCTTTTCTGCAAACTATTTTGAAAGATTATGTAATTTTGACGAGATAAAAGTATCTCCCACAGATAACACTGATGACACAGAAAATTAATATTTGTGAAATTTGTGAAATCTGTGGGAGATTTTTTTTTAAAAGTAGATATTTAACACAACTTCCATTTTCCTGCTATATCATTTTCAAAATCATCAATATGCATTAAAGTTGCTTCAATAATATTGGTGATGGCTTCTTTAGTTAAAAATGCTTGGTGACCTGTAATGATTACATTTTTATAGGCAAGTAAAGCTGCAAATACCTCATCTTGAGGAATATCATTCACATGGTCATAGAAAAACAAGCCTTTTTCTTTTTCATATACATCCAAACCTGCAGCTCCAATTTTGCCAGATTTTATACCATTTAGTAATGCTTTGGTTTCAATTATTCCACCACGTGCAGTGTTAATAATAAATACACCGTCTTTTAATTGTGGCACTACATTGTCGTTCAGTAAATATTTAGTATGCTCATTCATCGGACAATGGAAAGAAATAATATCAGCATTTTTCCATATTTCCTCTAAAGAAACATATTTTAACCCTATATTTTGTTCCAATTCAGGATTATGATTTACATCAAAACCTATGATTTTGCATCCAAATCCTTTTAAAATATTTCCTACAATGCCACCAATTTTACCAGTGCCAATTAATCCAACGGTTTTGCCATTCAAATCAAAACCAATTAAATTATCCAAGGTAAAATCATAGTTTTTTACTTTTTTATCTGCTTGCACAATTTTCCTGTTCAAAGCCAAAATAAGGGCAATGGTATGCTCGGCAATGGCAAAAGGAGAATATTCTGGTACAAAGCCAATTTTCATTCCAAGTGCCTCAGCAGTAGGCGTGTGTACGTGGTCATGACCTGCACTTCTGGTAATTAAGTGTTTTACACCCAAAGCATGTAATTTTTCAATTACTTCTTTGCCCAAATCATCATTTGTAAAAACTGCCACAATTTCATAGCCTGCAGCCTCGCTTGCAGTGTGAATATCCAATTTTGTGGTGCTAAAAGTTAAGTCCTTTGTTTTGGCGTTTAACTTTGTAAAGTATTCAATTTCAAAAGGTTTTGCACTAAAAACAATCGTTTTCATATATGATTAGTATTAATTGTAAGAATGGGAATATTGCCGTGATTGATAGTGGAACTTGTAACACTACCATTTATTAATTTCGACAAACCAGTTCTATCATTTGTAGGCATAAAAATTACATCTGCACCTAGTGTTTCAGCAAAATTCAGAATGCCATCTTCTTCTTTATGTGCTGAATATGAGTGTGTAGTACAATTATCAATACCAAATTTAAGCTTAAACTTATCGAAATATAACTCTATTTCTTTTTCATCTAAGAAATATTTGGGAATATTGATATAAAGCAAGTGCAACTTGGCATTAAAATCATTGGCAAATTGCTTTACAAATTTCACCACAGTTTCGCTATATTCCACAAAATCAGTAGGAAACAATACGTTTTCTATCTTAAAATCAGGGTTAAATTTCTTCACTGCCAACACTGGCACATGTGCTTTTTCAACCACTTTTTCGGTATTGGAACCTATAAAAAATTCTTTCACACCATGAGCTCCTTTGCTTCCCATCACAATCAAATCACAATCGTCTCTTTTAGTAATCACTTCCGCTACATTGGCAGATAAGTGTTCAAAATCTAATTCAACCTCACTTTTTGCTCTCACTCCCGATTTTCTAAGCACTTTTTCTATGCTCATCAACTTTACTTTCATGGAGGTTAGAGCATTCATTTGTTCGGTTTCATCTATTTTATAGTTTGCTCCGTTTTGAACTTCTATTTCATCAAAATTTTCTAAAACATTGAATAGCACTACTTCAGCACATATTTTTTTGGCTATATAAGCTGCCACATCTATGGCTTGGTAAGCCTCGTCAGAAAAATCGGTGGGTACAAGTAGTTTTTTCATTTGTCTTATATTGTGTTCTTTATTATCACCTTACAAAAATAATTACAGCAATACCTAATTTGACTGTATGCCGTCAAGCATAAAAGTGATTTATATCACCTTTTTTAGATTTTAGATTGTAGATGTTAGATTTTAGACGGAAGACGGAAGACAAGCATTAAAATGCTTTTTTTATGAAATATTATTGAAAGTTAGTATTTTTACAGAGTTGGTTTTAGACGAATATCTGTTCTTAAATCGGTTTACACTCTGCTTATATATTGCTTCAGTTTGGAATAGTGTGCTTATTTCGCCTATTATTTTATAAAAATTAAATGAAAAAGAACTTAAAATTTTTGTATTTCGCTATTTTAATAGCAACAAATTTCGCAACTTATATATTTACAGAAAAATTCATTCAAAACACTAAGTATAATAGTGAATTAGTGGATGATTCTCATAATAAAGAAGTTGATTACATTAAATATAATCAACACAATAATATTAATAAAATGATAGAAGGAGTAAAAAAAGATAACAGTGAGCTCTATTCTGAAGGATACAGTCAAGAAATACTATATGGTAGTTACCAAACTTGTTTTTATTATTCATTTTTAATGTCGCAGATTAATAACTCACCTAAAGCCTATAAGAATATTTATGATATATTAGAAACGCATTACTTAAATCAACAATTTAAAGATTCTTCAATTAATTATTTTGCTTTATATAATTTAGCAAAAGCAAATGAATTAAAAAAAATAGAATTTACTTCTGAATTGGAAAAAATTAAAGACAAAAACGGAAAGTTACTTCATTCTAATTATTTTTTGGAAAAAATGAAAACTAGAAGGTAGCGGGTAATGGTAATTAAGCTATCCGCTAATCTTTGTATTCTGCCTTGCAAGGTGTTCCTAAAAAACTACCAAACTGTCCGCCCAGCGATGGTGTTTTCCACCTCGCTACCAATCAGAAACATAAACAATATTTCTTACATTTGTGTAGAGTAAAGATTGTTGGTGCAAGGTGAAAAACACCTTTTCACAGCTGGCGGTATCGGTAGAAAAGAGGGGAATACCTCGTTATATGAAGCAAATCTAAAGGTTGGGCGAAATATCGGAGAAAGGCAATCTAGAATTTTAAAACTATTTTTTTCAATAAAATCTGATGATATATAAATGATAAATGGGTGATTTTTCATAATATTTTCTATTTTTGCACTAAGTTCAATTAATTTAAGATTACAAATAATCATGGGAAGAGCTTTTGAATATAGAAAAGCAAGTAAGTTAAAACGTTGGGGAGCAATGTCTCGCATTTTCCCTAAGTTAGGAAAAGAGATTACTTTAGCAGCAAAACAAGGTGGTGGCGATCCTGAAACAAATCCACGTTTGAGAGCAGCCATTCAAAATGCAAAAGGTCAAAACATGCCTAAAACCAACATTGAGAATGCAATAAAAAGAGCTACCGACAAAGATACCAAAGACTATGCAGAGGTGGTGTATGAAGGCTATGGCCCTCATGGTGTGGCAATTATAATTGAAACTGCTACCGATAACCCTACAAGAACAGTTGCCAATGTACGTTCTGCACTCGTAAGATCGGGTGGTTCTTTGGGCACAAGTGGCTGTTTATCTTTTATTTTTGAAAGAAAAGGTGTATTTCAATTAAAAGCAGAAGGCTTGGATATTGAAGAGCTTGAATTAGAACTAATTGACCATGGATTAGATGAAATTTCAGAAGTGGAGGATGAATTATATGTTTATACTTCTTTTTTAGATTTTCATAGAATGTCGAAATATTTGCAAGAAAAAGGTATGGAAGTAACTAGTGCTCAGCTACAAAGAATTCCAAGTTCTTATTCAGAACTAACTGACGAACAAGCCGAAGACCTAGATAAATTAGTAGATAAACTAGAAGACGATGAAGATGTGCAAGCAGTTTATACCAATATTGGATAATTGCTTCAAAATCAATAATTAGTTCTCTTTTATTTTAAAAAAATGATATTATTTTTAAGAAGGATATACACATTTTGGGCAGTACTTGTATTTGTACTTGGCTTTTTGATGTTATATCCTTTTTTTATGTTGTTCTTAATCAGTCCTAAAACCCATCAGGCTTCTCATTTTTGCTACAAAATTTGGGCAGTATTTGTGTTTACATTGTGTGGAACGCCATTTTTACCAGAACGTCATTTTAAACAAAACAAAAAGCAAGCTTATATTTTTTGTGCCAATCATACTTCCTACGCCGACATAGCCATGTTGTATTTAACTATACAAGTGCCTTATTCTTTTATTGGAAAATCAAGTTTGGCAAAAGTGCCAATGTTTGGCTATTTGTACAAAACTTTGCATATTTTGGTTGATAGAAAAAGTGCTGCAAGTAAAAGATATGTGGTGGAAGAATCGTTGAGAAGAATTGACAAAGGCGAAAGTATTATGATTTTTCCTGAAGGAACTATCCCCAAAAATCCACCTAAATTGGGAGATTTTAAAGAAGGAGCCTTTAAAATGGCCATTGAAAAGCAAATTCCTATAGTTCCCATCACAATACCAAATAATTGGATTATATTATCAGACGATGGCAAATGGCTTTGCAATTGGCGTCCGTTTCGTGTAATAGTGCACAAACCAATAGAAACCAAAGGTTTAACTTTAGAAAACTTAGAAGAGCTAAAAAAACAAACCTTTGATGTGATTAATAATGAGTTAATTAAAAGATTTCCTAGCAATGATAATAGATAAAGCAAAAGTAGAAAAAATAGCACATTTGGCACGTTTAGAATATGATGCTGAAGGACAAGAAAATGTGACAAAAGAATTGAATAAAATACTTGAGTGGGTAGATAAATTGAATGAATTAGATACCACAAACGTGCAACCACTTATTCACATGTCGCAGGAAGTGAACGTATTAAGAGAAGATATTGCAATAGAAACTCTTACTCATGCACAAGCATTGAAAAATGCACCCAAAAAGGATTCTGACTATTTCAGGGTGCCAAAAGTGATAGACATTACAGAGTAATATTTTAAGATTAAAAAACCAAATGAGTAATATGCGCAATGTTACTTATTTTTTATTTTCAAACATTTTCAGGTTTTAAATATTTCTTTAATAAATTGAATATATACTAATTATATTTTCTCTCCCACAGATTTCGCTGATAACACAAATTTATTTGTGAAATTTGTGAAATCTGTGGGAGACAAATTGCAAGAAAAGTTTTAAATCTTCAATTTACTTTTAATTTAAAAGCTTGAAAATTCGAGATAAATATTCTGCCACGAATTCACGAAATAATTTTAAATTCGTGAATTCGTGGCAGAAATAAAGTTTTTCACGAAGTGAAAACTTTTATTTCAATTAAAATTTCACAAAATTAAAAACTACGTTTTCTAATATAAGTTATTGTATTATAGGAGAATTCGATATCAAATTAATAAAATACTATGAAAAACCTTATATTTTGGCTTAGATGGCAAGCTGCCTACAGAAATTTATATTTTATATTTTTAGGCTTGCTCATTATTTCATCAATTGGCATTTTGGTTGGCAGATGGATAGGGGTGGAGACAGCCATTTCATGGGTGAATTTGGCCGAAATTCAAAGTATGCCAGTTGCAATGGATAATTTTAACAAAGGCATTATTAATTTCAATGTTGAAGCCAATTCATATTTGGTTTATCAGCAATATGTAGGTTCTGATGTAATTTTGCATAAATGGTATGCTTATGTGTTTTTACTGATACTAATTACTTGTTATTCAGTATATATGGGAGCAATTTCAACTTTAAAAAACAATATCTATTATATTTTAGCAAGTTTAAATATTGGATTTTTTATACTTTTAAAACCAGAACTTTTGCAGTCAATTGGATATAACAGTAACCTCTTTTTAGGATTTACAATATTAATATTCAATGGATTATCCTATTATTTAGTGACTAAAAAACGAAGCATGAAAGTGTTTACATCTATCACTCTTTTTTTCATAGTTTCATTGCTTTATTTTGGCACATTAATTTTAACTTCAAAAGTACAAGAACCTGTATTTCAACTGGTAAACAATGGCATGTGGGCACCCATAGCCATTACAGTAATTTTGATTTTTATGGTAGCTTTTGATAATGTGCATGTAATTTTATATTTACTTACTGCCAACTCAAATGCTGGTTCTCAGGGCACTGGGGTTAATTTTATCATTGTAAACCTGCTTTATTTAATCAATATTTTATTGGTTTATCTCAAAAGAACCTTCATTATTGATTGGAATATTTTATACATCGATATTTTTGTTATTTTTCTATTGGCAGTTTATTCTGGAATTTGGGGCTTCAGAAAACGTACTAATTTTATTAACTCTATCCCTTTTGAGCCAATTGGAGCATTGGTTTACATCAGCATGGCTACTTTGGGTTTAAGTACTATTTTTTACCACATCATGATTGCAAATTCTGCCTTGGTAAATAGTTTTGAAAACATGATCATTTACACGCAGTTAAGCTTTGGAATCATGTTTGTTTTCTATATTTTGGTCAATTTTGGGATTTATTTATTTAGAAATCAAAAAGTACATTTAATAGTTTACAAAGAAGGTCGCTTGCCCTATTTTATAGTACCAGCCATTGGGTTGGTATTTACAGCTGCCTTGTTTATGCGAGGCAATATGGCTGTGTATGAACAAGCTATGGCAGGCTATTACAACGGAGTTGCCGATGCTTGTATGGTAACCGAAAATTATGTGGAAGCTGAGTTGTATTACAAAAAAGCTACTAAAATTGATTACAGAAATTTTAGAGGTCAGTACAGTTTAGGATGTTTAATGAGGGGCTTATCAAACCCTGAAAAAGCCATTGAATACTTTGAAAAAGCCAATGTTTTGTATGAAAACAATGAATTGGCAGTGGTAAATGCTGCCTTTGAAATGAACAAAAAGCAAGATTTTTTTGGCGCATTAGAGGCATTGCGTGAAGCAAGAATTATTTTTCCAAAAAGTGCTAGAGTGGCTAATAATCTTGCACTTATGTTTAAGAAAACCGATTTAGCAGACTCTACAATTGCTTATTTTAGTTTGGCAAGAAAACATAGCAGCGAAGAAGAAGTGCCTCTGGCCAATTTATTAGCTTATGGCATAGAAAAATCTGAAGGAGAGGTGAATGAAGGTATGATAAGTGATTTGAATGATAATTCTGGAAATAAAGCATTAGAAATTAATAAGTTATACATTTACAATAGATTAAATAAAACCTATCCACACCCTATAAAAATAAATGAAAACCAACCAAGCAATGAAGATTTTGCATTGTATTTTAATGCTGAATTAAACAAAGTTAAAAATGCCGATACAAACGACATTACATTGATTAACAAGTTATTAAAGCTTGATACTTTAAGTGCATTTTCTGATGATTTGAAATTTTTAAGAGCCTCTATTTATTATTATAACGGAGTTAAAAATAAAGGACTTACAGAAATGTATGAATTGGTACACAATGCCAATCAAGGTAATGCGCCTATGTATGCCAACTCTCTAGGATTGTGGTTGTTAAAAGAAGATGCACCAGGTATTGCCGCTGATTTCTTTAAAAAATCACTGTTATTGCAAAACCAAAGTGCAAGACTTAATTATGCCTTGGCACTTACCGAAAATATGGATTTTAAAACAGCAGAAGATGAATGGTCGGTTTTAAAAGTATCGCAAGAAAATACCGATTATACTTTTGCAAATGCCATAAAACCAGTTATTTATTCAGCAATTGATGTAAATAAAAAAGATTGGACTGATGATATGAAATGCTATTTTTTACATTTTAGAAGCAATGAATTATCATCAACCGACATGTTGCCAATTGTGGAGACTGTAAAAGACCCAAGTTTAAAAGTGTATGCAGCAACAGAATGGATGAAAGCACTTTTGAGAGAAGGTAATTTTGCACAAGTAGAAAGAGTTTACAATAAAATAAGTGCATTAAAAATCAATGATAAACATCTTTTACAAGCATTAACTCAACTTTATGGTTTTGCTTTATTGAAACAAAACAAAACAAATGAATTAAGTAAAGTGCTAAAAAATAATGTGTTAAATAATGAACAACGCATATTCCTTGAAGCCTTTTTGGCAAGTAAAAACAAAAAAACAAAAGAAGCCAATCTGCTTTTTTTACAGGCTATAGAACAAAATCCTTTTAATGCAGAAATAAATATTGCTGCTGCTGAATTCTTTAATAATACCCTGAAAAACAGCCAAAAAGCGTATGATATTTTGGCAAATGCCATTAATAACAATCCAAAATCTATACCTTTGTATGAGGCTTACACTTTGCAAGCCATAAGGGCTGGTTTATACAAATTTGCTGAGCAGGCTTTGGTTTCAATTCAAAATTATGTTTCTCCTCAGGAGTTTGCACGTTTCAAAGTATTGTACGACAAAGAATTACAAATTACAAATCCTGAATAATGAACCTTTTAGCATATACAGAACAGGGGCAAGGATTGCCAGTAGTTTTTTTACATGGTTTTTGTGAATCAAAAGAAATTTGGAACCATTACCAACAAGAAATTGCCAATAATTGCAGGTTTATTGCCATAGATTTGCCAGGTTTTGGAGAAAGTAGCAATGTTTTAGATGAAAATGAAACTATTGCTACAATGGCTCAAAAAGTAGTAAATACGCTTCAAGAACTCAAAATATCCCATTTTGCTTTGGTTGGGCATTCTTTAGGAGGCTATGTGAGTTTAGAAATCATTAATCAATTTCCTGCTCATGTGTTGGGCTTGTGCATGTTCAATTCAACTGCCTTTGCTGATAATGATGATAAAAAAGAAGCACGGAATAAAACCATCAGATATGTGCAAGAACATGGAGTTGAAGCATTTATACGCCCATTTGTACCAGGTTTGTTTTATCATACCAACAGAGAAAAATGTGCTTCAGCAATTCAATTATTGGTTGATATAGGCTTAAAAACGCCTAAGCAAAGTATTGTTATCATAACTGAAGCCATGAGAGACAGAACCGATTTTACTTTACTTTTAGAAGATTTAACTTTTCCAGTTTTGTTTATTGTGGGCAAACAAGATACCGCAGTTTTGTTATCTAATTCACTGAATCAATGCTCTTTACCACAACATTCAACCTCTGTTTTTTATCATCACACAGGTCACATGGCAATGTTTGAAAAAGAAAAAGAAAGTTTGGAGGCATTAAAAAATTGGATAAATAGTATTCTAAGAAATTAATTAGTGTTCAGTAAATAAAATTAAGCAACTCTTTTTTTGATAGTTTATATAGTCTGTTGAATGTTTCTCTAGTTTCAACAAATACAAAATCAATTAATCCTTTGCAATTTTGAGGTTCTGAATCTAAGGTAATTTCATGCAATAAACACTCGTGAATATTGTTTTTACTTTCTTTGTGACACTCATAAATTTTAAACAATATTCTATATTCTGGATTTCTGTGAAAATGCACTGATTTAAAAGTACTTAAATTACCTTTTAAAGATGGGTAAGAAGAAGGTTCTAATTGAATTTTATCGGCTAAATCAAAAATATCATTGGCTAATTGTGGATTTGTTTTAGCAATTTTTTTGATTGATTTTTCAAATTGTGGTCTGTAAGTGATTTTATAACTTAATTCCATGTCTTAGTGAAGTATAGGCTTTGTTCATGGTTTGTTTTTGTTCTATTAAATTTCCGTATTCAATTGCAAAATTCAATTCATCTTCCTGATTAATAATGGTTTCATTGGCAATTGATTGAAGTATGTTTTCAACAGATTTCAATTTGCTAAAATAAATTTTTGTAACTTCAATAAAAGCTTGATATGGATGCTCTTCATTACTTAAAAATGGGAATATTGCCTCAGATACATTGTTAATTAGTGCAAAAAATCTTAATAGTTCTTTTGCTTCATTTACAGGAGTTTGTAGTAAATCGTAGTACAATGCTTTGTCATCAATAAAACTTTTCATTGATGGCAAAATAGTTACAATTAAAGCATTTACTTCTTGAATATGCTTAATAGTATTCAGTTGCGCTAAATGAAGTAGCATTGCATTGGCCTCTGCTATTTTACTTTCAAAATACATTTTGATTTTTTTTGATGATTATTACACAAATATAATAAAATAAGTTTCTTAATAAGAACCAACTTATGGTTTTAAATCTATTTTGAAACCACAGGCTTACTTGTACTTACAAAATCTTTTAGGTAAAAAGGTTCAAAATATGCCACATCTTCAAATTCATTTTTATTAAATTTCTCTAAAGCCAATTTAGCCACACTTTGGGCAGAAGGTAAAATAGATGAGATAAAAAGTGCATTTTGTAAATTCAACACCTTTTCGGCTTTTTCATTGGCATTTCCAATAAATGCAAGCTTTTGATTTTCAATTGATTTGAATGAATCTTCAGTAAAAATATGAGCTTGAATTTTCTCAACTTCTTCTAGTTGCTGGTTATAAATTGCCATAAAAACTTCCATTCTGCGTGCATCCAACATTGATATGGCTAAATAATCACTCAAATTTGGATGTGTTGTATAAAAAGTAGATGCCATTGCTTGTAAACTATTTACCGCAATTAAAGGCTTTTCTATTGCCATGCACAAACCTTTTGCAGTAGCCACCCCAATTCTTAAACCGGTGTAGGAGCCAGGGCCAGAACAAACAGCCACCGCATCTAAATCACTCAACTGAAAATCAATTACTTCGCAAGCATTTTGAATGAGCAAGGTTAAGTTTTCGGCATGTGATTTCTCTTGCGATAAAATACATTCATACACAATTTTGTCATCAAGCAAAATGGCTATACTACAAACCGTGGTGGAAGTGTCAATGGCTAAAATGGTAGGCATATTATTTTCCTTGTAAAATTTTGGTGTAGTTGGCTGGCTCGTTTAATACCTTTATAGCTTGCTCAATATCAGGGTCATGGTCAAAAGAGGCTTCAGAAATTCCTTTCTGAAAATAATACCTAGCTACAATTTGTTCTTCTAATTGATTTCTAATTTCTTTCTTAAAAGTATATAAATCTTTTTCTTTATTATGCGACATTTTATTCTCTAACTGACTGATTTGCTCTTTGATACCCTCAAAATATTTCTCTTTTTTAGAGGTTTCAATCAAGGTTTGTAACTCAGTTTCTACCTTTGTTTTGTAGTCATATTCTTTGTTTGCCACCCATTTCACAAACTCGTCATATTCAGCATCGGTCAATACAAATTTATTGGCTTCAGCAATGGTTTTGTGTGTATTTTCATAATTACCTGCGTAGTCAAAAAGCAAGTTTTTTTCAAGTAAACTAATCAAAATTTTAGGCATTTCTGGTTTTTCTACCAACACATCCGGCGTAATTCCACCTCCGTCATACACCGTTCTTCCGTTTTTGGTTTTAAATGCAGTTTTTAAAGAATCAGCCATTTTGCTTACAGTTCCGTCTTCACTTCTGTGAGAATAGTCAATTGCCTGAATACATCTGCCCGATGGGGTGTAATATTTAGCCACTGTAAGTTTTAGTTGAGCATTGTAGGGCAATGGTCTTGTGCTCTGTACCAGGCCTTTACCATACGATTTTTGACCCACAATTACCCCTCTGTCGTAATCTTGTATTACACCTGCCACAATTTCAGAAGCAGATGCACTGTGGTCACTGGTAAGCACCACCAATGGAATTTCTAAATCAAATGCAGCATGTTCTGATTTGTATTCTTTGTTCCAGTCTTCCAATTTTCCTTTGGTGCTTACCACCAATTTTCCTTTGGGAATGAATAAGTTAGCAATATAAACTGCTTGGTCTAATAATCCTCCTGGATTTCCTCTTAGGTCAAAAATGATTTTTTTAGCTCCTTTTTCTTTCAAGGCAACTAAGGCATTTTTTACATCTTTTCCTGCATTAGCAGTAAATTCTGACAAGTGTAAATACCCAATTTCATTGTTGATCATGCCATAATAAGGCACCGATTCTATTTGAATTTGTTTCCTTACCAAATTCACTTCCACTGTATTATAATTTCTTAATAATAAAAGCTTTACAGGTGTGCCAGCTTGCCCTTTTAATAATTTTGAAATATCTGCAACTTCTTTTCCTTTGATAATTTTTCCATCAATTTGGGTAATAATATCACCAATTTTAATGCCCGCCTCCATGGCTGGCGAACCAGGGTAAGGCATTAAAATTTGCACGCCCAAATCATGTTTGCTAATCATTGCACCTACACCGCCATACTGACCGGTGGTCATGGTTCTAAAATCTTCAATTTCGTCTTCGGCTATGTAATTGGTGTAGGGGTCAAGCGATTCCAACATATCGTCAATCCCAGTCCTAATCAGTTTGTTTGGATCAACAGGATCCACGTACAAAGCGTTGATTTCCTTAAATATAGAAGTAAACATTTCTAAATTTTTGGCAATATCAAAAAGTCTATCATCGGCTTTGGTAAAACTAAATAAACCAAAAAATGCAATTAAACCAACCGTATAAATTCCTATTTTTTTGAAACTAATTTTCATATCTCTCATCCAATTTTTTTTCTACAATAAAGAACGTAAATATAATCAAAAATTGTTTTTTTGAAACCAGAACATTTTCCAATTCATAATATCTTGATTTTTAATTTGATTTAATTACCTAAATATCTATTTTAGTTTTGATAAATCTTTGTGTTAAAAGGCTCAACTTATTAATTTTGATATCAGAAAAAAGCATTTTCATTTATCGAAAAGGGTTGTGGCTGAATGATGCAAATGAGTTAGAAAAAAAGACTGTAATTGACTAGAAAATAGTGGGTTAAATTAGTTAAAAGACTTAGTTTAATTTAGAATATTTTAAAAAATGGGAAAACAAGCAAAATTAATAGATAATTTAAAATCAGAAATACCTGAATTTTTGGAATTTTTTGAGATAGATGATGAGAATCCATATATTGTTATCGGAAATTTGGGGCTTTTTATAGAAAAAGTTCATAATTCTATTTATAAAATTGTTAAATATGGCAAAAGTTCACAAAAAGTTAATCATGACTTATTTATTTTGTCAAAAATATTTAATTATTTGAATAAAGTTTATGATCACAAAGATAAAGATATTGAAAATATTATAGATGTATCAATTTGGGAGTTGTTAATAACATTACAATATGGTTATAAAATTGCAAAAGAGTACATGAGTGAAAATATGTATCTGAATTTTATTAAAGAATATCCCTACGAGAAACATAAGTTAAATTGGAATACTGAATAATTATTTACAAAAGAAAAAAAATATAAATTTCACCAATAATTAATTGGAACAATTTTTAATTTTCTATCCATAAGATCCAACCAATTTCTACCAATTGTGTCCACGATATAAAGGTGTTTTTCATCAAATCATTTCCTATTGTAGGGGCAGACCTATGTGTCTGCCCTAAAAAACAACAATTAATGGTTTATAATGGGCGAACACGCAGATTCGCCCCTACAACACAAATGATAATATATCTTACATATTTGCTACTTTTCAGTTTTATATTGTTTTGCTCAATGAGCAATCCATAAAATCCCGTTTTATTTATTTGATTTTACCACATAAATTCCTACTTTTAAATATCTCAATAAATTATGATTGTAGGAATAGACCATATTGCCATTGCTGTAAATGAGGGAAATAAAAGCAGCGATTTGTTTTCTAGGTTGTTAAATAAACCTTTAACTCATCAGGAAACAGTTGAAAAACAACAAGTAAACACTTTTTTCCATGAGTTGGGTGAAGAAAAAACTACAGTTGAATTATTAGAATCAACCAATGAAAACTCAACCATCCATAAGTTTTTAGAGAAACGTGGGCAAGCCATGCATCACATTGCTTTTTTATGTGAAAATATTGAAGAAGAAATTGAAAGATTAAAAAAAGAAGGCTTTGCATTTATAGATGAAAAGCCTCAAATTGGGGCTGGTAATAAATTAATAGTATTTTTGCATCCTAAAACTACTGAGGGAATTTTAATAGAAATTTGTCAAAAACAATAAAAATATGAGCAGAACAGAATTGGGTACTTTAGGCGAGTTTGGTTTAATCAACAGAATAAAAGCGGGTTTTGAAACACATCATCAGGCAAGTACCTTAAAAGGCATTGGCGACGACTGTGCTGTAATTGACCTAGGAAATGACGAAGTGATGGTAATCAGCACCGATTTTTTGGTAGAAGGTGTTCATTTTGATTTAAGTTATACTCCTCTTAAACACCTGGGTTACAAATGTGTAGCAGTAAATGTGTCGGATGTGGCAGCCATGAATGCGGTGCCTACCCAAATTACGGTTTCAATAGCACTCAGCAATAGATTTTCTGTAGAGGCAGTGGATGAATTATATGCAGGTATTTCTGCAGCGGCTGATAATTTCAAAGTTGACGTGGTAGGAGGGGACACCACTTCTTCATTAAAAGGTTTAATTGTGAGCATTACAGTAATTGGTAGGGCCAAAAAAGCTGATATTGCCTACCGTAGCGGGGCCAAAGTAGGCGATGTAGTTTGTATAACTGGCGATTTAGGTGGGGCTTATGCTGGCTTGCAAGTGCTTGAAAGAGAGAAACAAGAGTTTTTGGCGAATCCTGAAATGCAACCTCAACTCGATCAAAAAGACTACATTGTGCAGCGATTACTAAAACCAGAAGCTAGGATGGATGTAATTTATGACCTGAAAGAAAAAGGCGTGGTTCCCAATGCCATGATTGATATTTCGGACGGATTGGCTTCTGAAATTTTGCATATTTGCGATGCATCCAATGTGGGAGTTCTTTTGTATGAAGACAAATTACCTGTGGAACAAGACACTTTAAATGCACTTTACGAGTTTAAAATAGACACCACCACTGCTGCATTGAATGGGGGAGAAGATTATGAATTATTGTTTACAGTGTCCTTAGAGGATTTTGAAAAGATTAAAAATCAACCAGATATCATTGCCATTGGTCTAATTCACGAAAAAGAAAAAGGCCATCATTTAGTATCTGGTAAAGGTTATTTGTACCCAATTAAAGCACAAGGCTGGAATCATTTGAGTGGGGAGAAGTAAAATTTATTTCATGAAAATTTGCAAAATTTATTAAAATAAAAGCAATAGATATAAATATGACATTGATACAAGGTTATTTGGAGCTTTTAGAAAATTTAACTCCAACCAATAAACTAGATTTAATTTCTAAATTATCTCTATCAGTAAAATCAGATTTGAATAAAAAAAGAAAGCCTTCAATAAGTCATTTGGAGCTTGGGAATCTGATAAAACTGCTGATGAAATAATTGAAGAGTTAAGAAGCAATAGAACTTTTAATCGCCAAATTGAAGAATTTTGATACAATATTTAATTGATAAATGAAACTTATAAAAAGAATATTGGCAAGTAGTTTTTGTTTCCTATTTTTAAATTGTCAATTTATTAACTTAAAAAATGACAAACAGAATGTTAAAATTTTACTAGAAAAAATTACTGAAAATCAAAAAATTAGCTGTTATACTCAATTTGATACTTTATATAATTCTAAAGGTGAATTAATTTATTTAAAAATTTACACTGAATGCCTAATAGACTCTTTGCCTAATGAATTTTATCAACTTGTAAATTTACAAAAATTTGATTTTGAAAGAATTGGCTTAATTAAAATTAAATCATTAAAGTCTTTTAGTAGATTAATAGAAATAAATTTAAGTAACAACAGATTAAAAGATACTTTTGATTTTGCAAAAATTCTACCACCTTCCTTAGAAAGAATTTCTCTAATGAGGAATGAAATAAAAATATTTTTAAACTCAAATTCTTTAACTAATATTAAAAAGGTAAATATTTGTAACAATTTGAATAAGAAAGATGTAATATTTAAAAATCTTGAAAAAGATTCTTGTATAGGCTGTTATAAAAACTATATGCCAAATTTTTTGCAACAAAAAAGAGTTTTATGTAATTAAAATATACTCTTAAGGAAAATGAACAAGAAATTATTTCAATTTATCTCTATTCTTCTTTTGTTTGGATTGTGTATAACATTAGTAAAAGTATGGTTCAATACACTTGGGCTACAAGGAACTGCTTCTTCAGAAAGTATTCTAGATTTTTAACAAATGAAATATTAAGTGATACAATAAAACTTGAAAAATATTTACGAGCTAATCATAAACCATTGTTTTGTAAATAAAAAATAAACTTCTGGTTGTTTAAAAACACTATATGCAAGTAAAGAAATACATGTTGAATATTTTGAATAGTCTATTAATTTTAATTATTGTTAGGTAGAAGCATTATCTTTATAACAACCTGAATTTGAATCGAAAAAAAATGTTTTTAAACCAAAAAATTTAATAAACAAAACAAAATAAATGTTTACCATGCTTTACAAAAAAATAGTTTTATTAGTTTTATTAAATATTTCACTTACAACAGTTTACGCTCAAAATTCTGCACAAATAGATACTATTTTTGCTATAAATAATGAAGATTCTATTGTAATATCGCATGAAAAAATTTCTCAATTTTTAATTAAAAACAACTTACTTATTACTAAAAGTGATAGTATAGAAATAAGAATTAAATATTTAATATATTCTGATTCAGCTAAAATTGTTGATATTATCTTTTTAAAAGAAAATGTAAACGAGTTTACAAGGAAAAACATAACTGATTGTTTGAAATCTTTACCAATCAAAATTCTATATAAATCTTCAAAAAATCAAATGTTTATATTTAAAAGGAGTTTGATTTAGGATTTGAAATACATAATACTATGAAAAAAATTATTCCAATACTTGTTATACAATTTCTGTTTACAACCTCCATTTATTCTCAAAATTGTAGAAATATACCCGACTCTCTTTGTAAAAAGTTTGACATAAAAGAAATTATAAAGAAATATAATTTTAAAATAAATGGTAAAGTAATATATGTAGTAAGACAATCAAATTCTGTTCAAAGGTATAAAAATTATAATTTATTTTACGAAAATAAACCTTTAGATAGCTTATCCAAATTTCAAGATAAAATGAATGAGAATCTAAAAGAAAGAATAGATTCATTTGTATTTAATAATAAAATTGACACTAATATTTTTATAATTAATGAATTTGAAAATGGAAATTATCCACTAAAAGAAGAAGTGTGCATATTATTATTTGAAAATGATACTAATTACTATTTTTTTTACTGGTTTGGAAATTCTTTTTTTCCTTTAATGGGTAATGAGATAAATAAAAAAATTAAATACAAATACATAGATTTTTTATAAATTATTAAAGATTAATTTTACTCAAGTTTCTAAAAATTATACAATTAATGCCCCTCACTTACAAAATATATCCTCACAATTTAGAATTTGCCTTTGAAGCAGGTACTTCAAGAGGTGTTTTACAAGAAAAAAAATCTTGGTTTATAAAATTGTATGATGCACAAAACCCAGCAATTTATGGGCTAGGGGAGGTGAGTGTAATAGATAAATTAAGTATTGATTGTAAATTAATTACAATAGATTTGATTAGTGAATGTATCAATACTTTTATTGAAAATGACCAAAATCTTTCTTCCATTCCAAGTCATTTACCTGCCATCAAGTTCGGAATTGAAACAGCCTATTTAGATTTAATAAATGGTGGTAAAAGAGTATTTTTTAAGAATGATTTTTCTAATGGTTTAAAAGGAATTTCTATCAATGGTTTAATTTGGATGGGTGATAAACAGTTGATGCTGAAAAGAATAGGAGAGAAGCTAGACGAAGGTTTCTCTTGTTTGAAATTGAAAATTGGCGCCATAAATTTTGAAGACGAATTGTTTTTACTTCAATCCATCAGAAAACAATTTTCAGCACAAGAACTTGAAGTAAGGGTAGATGCTAATGGTGCATTTTCTAAAGAAGATGCCTTACAAAAACTAATTCAATTAGCTGAATATCAATTACATTCAATTGAACAACCTATTGCTGTAAAACAATGGGAAGCAATGGCTGATTTATGCAAAAAATCACCAATTCCCATTGTGCTCGACGAAGAATTGATAGGAGTGACTGGTTTTGAGAATAAACAGAATTTATTAAAAGCTATTCAGCCACCTTATATCATTTTAAAACCTTCATTATTAGTGGTTTTGCCGAATCTACAGAGTGGATAAAATTAGCCGAAGAAAGCCACATTCAATGGTGGATGACCTCAGCTTTGGAAGCCAATATTGGGCTCAATGCCATTGCTCAATTTTCAAGTTCGTTTCAAAATTCTCTCCCTCAAGGACTTGGCACAGGACAATTATACACTAATAATATTGCTTCACCTCTTGAAATTAAGCAAGGATATTTGTTTTACAATATTCAAAATTCTTGGGATTTAAGTATATTTGAGGCCTAATGCAAAGAAAAGAGTTTTTACAATATGGCCTAGTTTTGTTTGGATTTCAAATGTTAAAATCCAAAACTGCTTACTCGCAAGATAATTATTTGCAACAGATTGAAGAAGAATTACTTGGAATTTGCAAACCCTACCTTAGCCAAACCAAAGATTTTGCACTTAGGCCAGAAGCAGCCACTGCATTTGAAAACATGAAAACTGCAGCAAAATTAGAGGGAATTGACCTTGCAATTGCTTCTGGGTACAGAGGTTACGAACAACAAAAGAAAATTTGGAACAAAAAGTTTACAAATTTTATTGAAAAAGAGAAACTTAGCCAAATTGATGCACTGAATAAATGCATAGAATTTTCTGCAATTCCAGGTACTAGCAGGCACCATTGGGGAACAGAAATTGATATTATTGATTTGGCAGTAGAGCCGTGTAAAGACCCACTCATTCAAACAGAATTTTTGTCAGGAGGGAGGTTTGAAAAACTTTATAACTGGCTGAAAATTAATGCCAATAACTATGGATTTTATGAAATTTATACAGATGTTGCAACCAGAACAGGCTTTAAATTTGAACCTTGGCATTATTCATATAAACCACTAAGTGCTAATTATTTAGAAATTTATCTATCAATTCCACTTAAAAAATACCTTACCAAAGGCGATATCCTTGGCTCACAATTCTTTACAGATGAATTTATTTTTAATTATGTAAATAAATATGCTTTAGGAATTAGTTATTAGTTATTTGTTGTTTAAAAGCCCCTCTCTTTTGGAGAGGGGTTGGGGTGAGGCTTCTAAACAAGCACTTCCGCTAGTTTGTTAATAATCTCATTTTCAGCTTTATTGATACCATGAACAGCCTTCGCAACATCAACGGCAATTAACAATGCCAAATTTGACAAAGGTTTTGCTATATGTTTTTTATTGGTTGTGTAATATGTTAAAAATTCTTCCAATGCTTCTGCAGATGTGAAATCTTGGTCGTAATAAGTTTCAAATTCAAACTCAGTTAAATAAGCCAAGTCTGAGCCAAAATTATCTGTACTGTCTTCTAAATCAAGCAAATGTTTTTTTACAACAGTTCTTACCGTTTCTTGTTCTTTTTTACTCACCACGCCATCAGCTTTTGCCACAGCATAAAGCAATTTCCCTAATGCTTTATAATAATTTTCGTACACCATATTAAATCTATTTTATTCTCTAAACTATATTCACAAAGTCTCTTTTAAAAACAATATTTTTTATACGCAAAATACTATGTTTAAGTTAATATTTCACTGATTTATGTCAATAATTAAACATATTAAAATGTTATATAATTTATATTATGTTAAATAGAATATTTCAAAAGCAACATTAGAAATATAAATCACTCCTAATTACTTACTAATGAATAACTTTTAATAGATGAAAATGGAATGGCAAGATTGGGGAATTCGGCTAAAACTAAATAGCCTTTGTTGTAATAACATTTCAAAATCATACCTTCTAGGCGTTGTAAATCTCCAAACAAACCTTCAAGTCTTACTCTACGCATCAGCAAAGCAAGTAATTCATTGTGAGAAAATTTAATATCAGTTGCTGGTTCGGCTTCGCAACTTGTAGGTAAAATGAAACTTGCAATTCCTGTTTTATTGGTAAAAAATATATCATAAATCCTTGCAATTAAAAATGCTTGTTCAAAACCGTTTAAGTAAATACAATCATTTTCAATTTTAGCAATCACACCAGGAATCTCTACAATTCCATCATCATTTAACAAATAGGCTAATGCAACTGACTTATTGATAAGCTTTTCTAGTTGAACTTTATCATAAGTACCTATTTGCATATTTCTATGATCAAATGAAAGTGAACTTACAAAATTCCATTCTCCGGTATTTTGTTTGATAAATAAAGAATCAATATTATCTGTATATATCTCAGAAACAATGTTTTCTAAATAAACTAAGTTATCGTCTATTTTTAATAATTTGCCTTGTAATTCTGCATGGTCACCAAAATCACCTCTTATTTTGATTTCCATATTCAGAAAAATATTTAAAAAATCTGGTGGATAATTACCTCCATCAGAAAGTTGATTTAAAAATTCTGCTTGCTCTACAGATGGTTGATAAGCTGGTAAAATATATTGTTCATCGCCATTATTGGTAATTAAAAAACAATCTAAAATATTAGGAATGAAATATTTAACATTGGCATGTTCTTTAAGTTCTAGGGTCCCTCCTTCTTCTAAATCTACTAAAATAAGCTGTCCTTTTACAGCAATTTCAGTTTCATTTTCAGTATCAATGTAAGTAAATCTTAAAAATTGTCTTTTGAGAGAAATAAATTGCTCAGGCAAATATTGCTCTTCATTTCCAAAAGCCGACAAATAATTATCTGGTGCCAATTCAATTTCCAAGCCATTTGCATCTTTTACTTTAATTACAATTATTTCTGCTAAATCAATGGGGTCAAAATTTCCATCTAAATATAAAATTTGCTCTTCAATATCCACACTGCTCACCACCCCTTCAATGGTATGTTCTACATCGTCTTCAATTTTGGTAATGATCACATATTCACCAATTAAGGCTTCAAATTGCTCATCAGAATATACCCCAGTTTGCAATCCATCTTCCTCTTCAACCAAATAAGGAGTGCCATCTTCATCAAATTGAAAAATCTCTTCAATTTCATCCACCTCAATGCTCTTCACATCAAGCAAAAGTAGGTTACTCTCAATTATAACATCTTGAACTACACCTCTAATAAGTGTTTCCTCGGAAAATATTTTTACAAGAATTTCTTCACCAATCAACTCTTGCAATGCTTCTATCGTGTACTTCATAATCTTAAATTCTTGATGTAAATTGATTGAATCCAATATTCAAAAATAAATTGGATGCTTAATCGGATTTAAGTAAAAAATGTTTATAAAACAGGTAAAAACTATTTTAATTATTAATAATCTCCTGTACTTCACCACAATGAAGCATATCAGAACCAAAATAAGGGTTTAATATTTCATCATGTTTGCTAAGCCAAAAAGCTCCTTCATCGTGGAAAGCCATGGGGCAATATTGCTTATAAAGAATATTTTCTTTGATTCCAATTTTTAAATATAAATCATACATATCTTGAGATAATGAATAAAATGCTTTTCTCTGACGAGAAAGATCATCGCCTCTTGCAATCTCATTTGAAAATAACATCAGCACATCTTTTTGTTCTTCCCAATAGTTAATAAGAGAATCTGGTACATTTTTTAATTTCATTTTAGATAAAAAATTATTAAAAAACTGGGCATTTTTCTTGGCTTCTTTTATATCACTTTCTACTAAATCATCTTTTAATTCAATGTAATAATCAAGCAGTTGTGAATATTTTAAGGCAAAAGAATCTTCAACAAAATTGGAACTTGTAACATTTTTAATTTCCGATTCTGGAAAAGCTTCTTCGGCAATTTCTTCAGATTTTGAATTATTTTCTTTGTTTGAATTACAAGAAAATAACGTGAAAATAAGTACAATGAAAAATATTATTTTGTGTTGCATACTAAATAGATTGAGAAGTAAAACTATAAAATTTTTAGCTAAGAAAGAATACAAAATAAGAAAAAATCAAAAATTATATTGAATAATACTGTTGAGTGAATAAATTAAGTTGGGAATACTGATAACAGGTTTTTCATCGTAAGTGGCAACATATTGCATATTAAAATTGAATTTTGACGAGATTTTGAATTGAAAATAAGTATCCAAAGTAAGCCTTGGTTGTAAAAAATACTGTAATCGTGCTTGGTAATAAGTAATTAAATACCAGTTGATTGTAGGTGTTAATTTACTTTTAATGGTGATATTGGAAGTTGATTTTATAAACTCAGTATTTTTGATTTCTGCATTAAAATTCCAATTTTCATTTTCGAGCATTAATCCAGAATTACCAGAAATGCTCCAATTTTTATTGTAAAATATTCTAGCTCTGCATGTTAAACCCACTAATTCTCTTTTTTCTAAACCTCTTCCCCTATCGTATTGAAGCTGTGAAAATAACTCAGGCGAATACTTTTTTTTACGTAAAAAATTGATTCTGAAATGAATATACCCTTCGTTTTGCACTTGTTGATTAGCTACTTGTACCAATGCAAGTGTACTCAACAATAAGTAAGCATTATTTTGCGATAAATAAGCCGCATTAATATTTGAATTGTACCTATTTATGGTACTAATTGCTTGCTTTTTGGTGTTAAATCCTGCCCCAATATTGCCCAAAAAAACGTTTGAAGTATCTTTTTCTAGTCTGTAACTTTCTATATTAAGTATTTGAGAATAAGAACACAAGAATAAAAATTGTAAAGTAACACTTAAAAAAAATGCTTTCTTCATTTTTAAATCAAATCGAATAAGTTTTTTACAGCAGGCACACGTTCCACAGTGTAACCCTCGGCATACTCCACTCCTATTTGGTGCCCAAATTCTTTGGCCCTGGCTTTTACATATTCTAAAAATTGAGGCGAGGAAATATAGGTACTAGGGGCTTCACTAGATGGGTCGTAAAACTGTGTTTTATAAGCTCTTATGGCTTTTTCTTTAATGTCCCAAAAGCCAGAAATATCTACCACAAAATCTGGTTTTATATACCTATCTTGAATATAATTATACACCAACTGTGGTCTATGAGGAGCTAAATCTGATGTTTCAATTTTAGCTAAACCGGCTAAAAAACAAGCCTCAGTTACCAATTTTTGTGCTCTTCCATGGTCAGGATGCCTATCATGTAAAGCATTGGTAATAACAATTTTAGGCTGATATTTACGAATAGCTTTTATTACTTTAAGTCGATTTTCAAAGTTATTTTCAAACTTCCCATCTGGGATTTGTAAATTCTCTCTTACCTTCACTCCCATTATTTCAGCGGCATCTTTGGCTTCTTGATAACGAATTGCCACAGAGCCTCTTGTACCAAGTTCTCCTTCAGTAAGGTCTATTATTCCTACTGTATTTCCTAAACTAATTTGTTTGGCAATAGTACCAGCACAAGCCAGTTCAGCATCGTCGGGGTGAGCAGCAAAAATGAGAATATCTAACATTAATTTTGAATTATAAATTTTGAATTTTGAATGAAAATTAAATCATAATTTAACTTTCAAAATTCAAAATTGAATTAAACGTTTACGTGTCTTTCTGAGTGATAAGAAGAACGAACCAAAGGCCCTGATTCTACATATTTTATGCCTCTTTTTTCGCCTTCTTCTTTGTAAAGTGCAAATAAATCTGGGTGAATAAATTCTACTACTTCATGGTGCATTTTAGTGGGTTGCAAATATTGCCCAAGCGTTAACACATCTAAATTCACCGCAGCCAAATGATCCATTGCTTCAAAAACATCTTCTTTGGTTTCTCCCAAACCAAGCATAATGCCTGTTTTGGTTCTTTTTCCGTATTCTTTGGTCAATTTTAGTTGTTCCAAGCTTCTCTCATATTTAGCTTGGGGACGAACACGTCTGTATAGTCTTGAAACGGTTTCCATATTGTGAGAAACTACCTCTTGTCCAGGGCTTATCATTCTATAAAGTGCTTCCCATTTGCTTTGCACATCAGGAATTAAGGTTTCAATGGTGGTATTAGGAGATAATTTTTTCACTTCCAACACTGTTTGGTGCCAAATTTCAGCTCCTTTGTCTTTTAGTTCATCTCTGTTTACAGAAGTAATTACCGCATGTTTTACTTGCATTAATTTTATAGCTTCGGCCACTCTAAATGGCTCATCAGTATCATATTCATTAGGTCTGCCAGTGGCTACAGCACAAAAAGTACAACTTCTGGTGCACACATTCCCTAAAATCATAAAAGTAGCTGTGCCTTCACCCCAGCATTCGCCCATATTGGGGCAATTTCCACTTTCGCAAATGGTGTGCAATTTATATTGATCTACAAGTTTGCGAACATTGGCATATTTTTCACCCACAGGCAATTTTACTCTCAACCAATCGGGTCTTTTGCTTCTTCCAGCAGCTTCAGGGCTAATTACAGGCAATTCTATCATTTTAGAAAAATTTGGTTATACAAATGTAGTAAAAAAACAGGTTTTGCAATAAATATTTGTATAGATGGCTAATTATTTTGGCTTTGTTCAATTAAATATAT
>Ga0214921_10000799_pt1 | contig 55973 bp, 45 predicted proteins | sample LL1505_MetaG_FD_177992 | JGI IMG/M metagenome (GOLD analysis project Ga0214921, IMG submission 177992) | Freshwater microbial communities from Lake Lanier, Atlanta, Georgia, United States - LL-1505 | ecosystem: Environmental > Aquatic > Freshwater > Lake | place: USA: Georgia | collected... | reverse complement strand
GAGACCATTTTGCCTAGTTCCTTAGCCATGAATCACTCGAGCACCTTAGGATTCTCTCCTCGACTACCTGTGTCGGTTTACGGTACGAGTTGTTATAACCTGAAGCTTAGAGGTTTTTCTTGGGATCCTTTAGGTACACTATCCAATTGGCCGAAGCCTTTCGGTACTATCGCCCCTCCCCATTCTGTGCGGATTTGCCTACTCAGAATATAGGTAATGGCTTTAACGTACTATTCCGTCAGTACGCGGTACTTTCATCAATCCGTCACCCCATCGCAGTTATAACAAGTACTGGAATATTAACCAGTTCGCCATCCACTACCCCCTTCGGGTTCGCGTTAGGTCCCGACTAACCCTGGGACGATTAACGTAGCCCAGGAAACCTTAGTCTTTCGGTGTGCAGGTTTCTCGCCTGCATTATCGTTACTTATTCCTACATTTGCTTTTCCAGAATCTCCAGCATTGCTTACACAACACCTTCAATGACGCTGGAATGCTCCCCTACCAGTCTGCCAAAGGCAGAATCCACAGCTTCGGTAGTATGCTTAATGCCCGCTTATTATCCACGCACGATCGCTCGACTAGTGAGCTGTTACGCACTCTTTAAATGAATGGCTGCTTCCAAGCCAACATCCTAGCTGTCAATGCAACCGCACAACGTTAAAACAACTTAGCTTACATTTGGGGACCTTAGCCGATGGTCTGGGTTCTTTCCCTCTCGGACATGGACCTTAGCACCCATGCCCTCACTGCTGAGTATATCTTATAGCATTCGGAGTTTGTCAGGATTTGGTAGGCGGTGAAGCCCCCTAGTCCAATCAGTAGCTCTACCTCTATAAGACTCTACCTCAACGCTGCACCTAAATGCATTTCGGGGAGTACGAGCTATTTCCCAGTTTGATTGGCCTTTCACCCCTACCCACAGCTCATCCGGAAGCTTTTCAACGCTTATCGGTTCGGTCCTCCATTTCGTGTTACCGAAACTTCAACCTGGCCATGGGTAGATCACAAGGTTTCGCGTCTACCCCCACTGACTATATCGCCCTATTCAGACTCGCTTTCGCTTCGGCTCCGTGTCTTAAACACTTAACCTTGCCAGTGAGGAGTAACTCGTAGGATCATTATGCAAAAGGCACGCCGTCCCCCTAAGGGTTCGACCGCTTGTAGACACACGGTTTCAGGGTCTATTTCACTCCCTTGTTCAGGGTTCTTTTCACCTTTCCTTCACAGTACTCGTTCGCTATCGGTCTCTGAGGAGTATTTAGCCTTACCAGATGGTTCTGGCAGATTCAGACAGGATTTCACATGTCCCGCCCTACTCAGGATCCTACTAGGTATAAAGCGCATTTCGTGTACGGGTCTTTCACCCTCTATGGATAAACTTTCCAGATTATTCCACTATACGCTCTAAGTCCATATTGTAGTCCTACAACCCCGTGCCTGCCGAAACAGACATGGTTTGGGCTATTTCCAGTTCGCTCGCCACTACTACGGAAATCACTATTGTTTTCTCTTCCTACGCCTACTTAGATGTTTCAGTTCAGCGCGTTTGCCCCCTTTCGGGTAATACACCTTCAGTGTATTGGGTTTCCCCATTCGGAAATGTACGGATCAAATGATATTTGCTCATCCCCGTACCTTATCGCAGCTTATCACGTCCTTCTTCGCCTCTCAGAGCCAAGGCATTCCCCGTGTGCCCTTAGTAACTTATCAAACTCGTTAATTCTCTATAAATTCAATTACTACTTCAATCAATTCCAATATGTCAATGAACTATGGTCTACTACAAGACCTTTGTGGAGGATAACGGATTCGAACCGTTGACCCCCTGCGTGCAAGGCAGGTGCTCTAGCCAGCTGAGCTAATCCCCCAGTTTCCCGGGATATCGCTACATCTGAAGCATAGACCTCTTGATATGCATCCCTTTCTTAAAACCCTACATTCATCACGTTTGATGAAATCTATTTTTTGATTTGTAAAACAAATCTTTACGAAAGTAGTCCCGAGCAGATTTGAACTGCTGACCCCTACATTATCAGTGTAGTGCTCTAACCAACTGAGCTACGGGACTATTCCCTCCTACTTGATTCCCGCAGGCAGGACTCTTTACAATATTATCGAGAAACAGAAAACAACATTTTATTCCACAAAACCACTCGAACTCCCTATTTTACTTCTCTAAAAAGGAGGTGTTCCAGCCGCACCTTCCGGTACGGCTACCTTGTTACGACTTAACACCAGTTACTAGTTTTACCCTAGGCAGCTCCTTACGGTTACCGACTTCAGGCACCCCCAGCTTCCATTGTTTGACGGGCGGTGTGTACAAGGCCCGGGAACGTATTCACCGCGCCATGGCTGATGCGCGATTACTAGCGATTCCAGCTTCACGGAGTCGAGTTGCAGACTCCGATCCGAACTGAGATAGGCTTTAGAGATTCGCATCCGGTCACCCGGTAGCTGCCCTCTGTACCTACCATTGTAGCACGTGTGTGGCCCAGGACGTAAGGGCCGTGATGACTTGACGTCGTCCCCGCCTTCCTCACTACTTGCGTAGGCAGTTTCTTTAGAGTCCTCAGCATAACCTGCTAGCAACTAAAGATGGGGGTTGCGCTCGTTGCGGGACTTAACCCAACACCTCACGGCACGAGCTGACGACAGCCATGCAGCACCTAGTTTCGTGTCATTGCTGACGAACATGTTTCCACATTCTTCACTAACTTTCAAGCCCTGGTAAGGTTCCTCGCGTATCATCGAATTAAACCACATGCTCCACCGCTTGTGCGGGCCCCCGTCAATTCCTTTGAGTTTCAACCTTGCGATCGTACTCCCCAGGTGGATTACTTATCACTTTCGCTTAGTCTCCGACAGTATATCGCCGAAAACGAGTAATCATCGTTTACAGCGTGGACTACCAGGGTATCTAATCCTGTTTGATCCCCACGCTTTCGTCCCTGAGCGTCAATCCAGGCCTAGTGAGCTGCCTTCGCTATTGGTGTTCTGTGTAATATCTATGCATTTCACCGCTACACTACACATTCCGCCCACTTCGACCGAATTCAAGACCTACAGTATCAATGGCAGTTCTACAGTTAAGCTGTAGGCTTTCACCACTGACTTATAGGTCCGCCTGCGGACCCTTTAAACCCAATGATTCCGGATAACGCTTGCACCCTCCGTATTACCGCGGCTGCTGGCACGGAGTTAGCCGGTGCTTATTCATTTGGTACCTTCAGCTCTCTACACGTAAAGAGGTTTATTCCCAAATAAAAGCAGTTTACAACCCGTAGGGCATTCTTCCTGCACGCGGCATGGCTGGTTCAGGCTTGCGCCCATTGACCAATATTCCTCACTGCTGCCTCCCGTAGGAGTCTGGTCCGTGTCTCAGTACCAGTGTGGGGGATCACCCTCTCAGGCCCCCTACCTATCGTAGCCATGGTGAGCCATTACCTCACCATCTAGCTAATAGGACGCATGCCCATCCTGTACCGTAACCTTTAATTAATGAATCATGCGATTCTATAATACTATGGGGTCTTAATCCGAATTTCTCCGGGCTATCCCCCAGTACAGGGTAGGTTGCATACGCGTTACGCACCCGTGCGCCGGTCGCCACCCAATTAGTAAACTAATCTGTGCTGCCCCTCGACTTGCATGTGTTAGGCCTGCCGCTAGCGTTCATCCTGAGCCAGGATCAAACTCTCCGTTGTATAATAACTTTGAATTCTAGGAGCTCGAGCTGTTGTTTTGTTTCTTAAAACGTTGTTTCCTTATTTCTCAATACGTCAATGAACTTCATTTGCAATTATTCTAATCCGGTTTTCCCTTTTTAAAACAATCTAACTTTTCAAAACCAAACCCTCAATCGTTATTTGCGGGGTGCAAAGATACATACTCTTTTTACTTCTGCAAGAACTTTCAAAGTTTTTTTTTGAAAAATCTTTTCTTTTCTTTTCAACCGCTTTCAAAATCTTACTTTTAAGATCCTTTCTTTTTTCTTAGCGGGGTGCAAATATAACAAGTCTTTTTTGTTTTACAATGGCTTTTCAAAAAAAACGAGCAGGTTGCTTAACGACAAACCTCTTATTTGGTTTCAAAAAACCCAATTTGTTTGTTTGAATTTTATATTTAATGGGCCTATTCACTTTTGTACTTTAGGCTACAAGCTTGTTAACTAGGTGCTTATTTACATTCTTCGCGAATCACGCTACCTGAACAATTTTTCAAGGGTTGATAATTGTTACATTTGAAAAAAGATGTTTTCCATGAAATTATTTTTCCTTTTAACCAGCCTGTTGTCGTTTTTCATGGTTGATTCTCAAAAAACGCTTTATGGAGAAGCACAGGGAACCACCTATACAATACAGTATAATGATTCGCTAAATCGAGACTTTCAAAATGAAATTGACAGTTTACTCTACTTTTTTGATCTTTCTGTGTCTACCTATCAACCTGAATCCGTTATTTCCGCTATCAATCGAAACGAACTTAAAGAAACAGACGACAGTGTTTTTTTATACTGTTTTCGATTTGCTAAAGAGATTTGGAGGGAGACAAAGGGGAATTTTGACCCAACGGTTTATCCATTGGTAAATGCTTGGGGATTTGGTCCTGAGCGAAAAAAGGAGGGTGAGATGAAATCCGCCGCGATTGACAGCATCCTTCAGTTCGTGGGTTTTGAAAAGATAGAGGTCAGTTCAAGCGGTATGATTACTAAGAGAGATGCACGCGTAAGTTTAGACTTCAATGCATTTGCACAAGGCTACAGCGTGGACGTGGTGTCGAACTTTCTACAAAGCAAAGGAATTAAGACTGCGTTGATAGAAATTGGTGGAGAGGTATTTGGACTAAATGACCTGGATTTTTATTGGTTGCTGGGTGTGGAATCTCCAGCATACAATACTGATTCAAAAAACGACACGCAACTTAGCCTTAAGATTCATAACAAAGGTGTGGCGACATCGGGGAATTACAGAAAATATAGGGAAATAGAAGGTCAGAAATTATCGCATCACATTCATCCTAAAACCGGGAGACCCACCCAAAACAGGTTGTTAAGTGCCACAGTCATTTCCAATCACACCATTCTTTCTGATGCCACTGCAACGGGATTGCTTGTTATGGGGTTAAAAAGTTCGAAGAAATACCTAAGAACACACAAGGAAATAGATGCAATGATGATCTATGCTTCAATGAAAGGGAAGTTTAAGGTTTATAAAACAAAAGGATTTCGGAAAATGGAGGTTGACAATAAAGATAAATAACCCTTAATTCAAAACCACTCTTTCTTCTTTGCTGAATGCTCCACGAGAAACCTTAACAATATAAGTTCCTTTTATTTGGTTGGTCAAATCCAGCTCGTATACATTGCCTTGCATCTGTTTTGAAGGAACAACCATTCTACCTTTAAGATCATATACAGAAATTTCATCTAGGGGCAGAATCCCGGTGATGGTTATCTTTCCACTCACAGTTGGATTAGGTGTTAATGTAAAGGAAATTAGGGCATCATCTTGTATCGAAGCCCCTGGATTGGGATTCCATTGCAGTGAGATGTTTGTGAAATTGGCATCAGAGGCGGGCGTTTGGATATCAGCCACTGAGCTTTTATAGAAATCGTACGATGTAGTTACAGTTGAAGCCGCTCCATGGTTCCAAGTAGATTGAATGGTGATTTTATAGTTTCCATCTGCAACTAAATTTCCGTTGGCATCTGTACCGTCCCAAGTAAAGTTTCTAGCTGCAAAATTGGTTAAGGTTGCGCCTGTTATTGCCCCTGCCACGTTACATGACGCTGCCATGCAATTCCCTGAGGGCCCGCCAGAATTGGTCGCCCAGGTAGGTAAATGGTCTGAGGTTACTATCCCTGCGTTTCTTGCGCGTGTTTTTACAAATGCACCGGAACTTGATTGTATCCATACAGCCATTACATTTTTTGTACCCGTGTAACTGGTATGTGCGGTTTGGGTGAAAGAAAAGGTTAGCGTTCCTGCTGTTTGTCCATTGGCTAACAATGAAACCAAAGCCATTAAAAGAAATAAAGGGATTCTCATACTTTTTATATTGATGTGTATTTAGAAAACAAATTACAACGAGATTTTCCTGGTAATCAATTTTTGATTCGCTTGGAAAGTCACAAAATGGAGTCCTTGTTGCATTTGATTAGGTCTGGTGATCGTGTATACACCGTTTTGGGAGAGCAATTCAGAAGCAAAATAAATCCTTTTGCCGTTTGCATCGTGGATACTAACCCCTGTAATGCGATCCAATTCCGTATTCGATTTAATCGTAATTGCTTGCTCTGAGACTCCAACAATGGCATAGCTTGAAGTTATATTCTCCTCTACCCCTGCGTTAGAGGCCTCTTGTAGAATAAATTGAGATAAATAAATCAAATCTCCATTGTCGTTTCCATTGTTATTGGTTTTATTCGTAGCCACGTAAAAAGTAACATTACCCGTTCCAATGGCAGGTGCAGTCCAAGTCCATGACCAGTTCGGCGCTGAAGCGCTTGTGTTACTTGTGGAGGTATGATTCGCGTATTTCTTTGCTCCTCCATTTATCGATGTGTTTCCTGCAACTCCGGTAAAAGCCCCTGCCATCACATTAGAAGAGGATAGTGCTGTAGCTTGAAATCCGCGCTTCGCGGGGTTGGAAACCATTGACAAGGTTACGTTGTACTGTTGGCCAGGAACGTAACTGCTAACCGGGGTCCCTCCTTGGGAAACGACTAACACATTTTCAGCGGTTCCGTCTTGAACCGTACCTGAATGACATTGTGTGCAATTTGCTTCTCCAGGCGCACCGGTTTTTCCGGCGGCGACGCCTCCTGAATTTAGGGGTGAAAGCTGATAATGATGTGTGGTTGGGGTTAATTTCCAAAGAAAAGAACTGATACCAAAAACGAGCAAACCTGAAAGCACAAAAACCACTTTTTTCATAAGACTTATTTTAATTGTTTAATTTACCTTGATACATCCAACATTCAACTTTTTGAATCAAAGAATCCGGAAGTGCGGGACCTCCTTTCGGCATCAGTTGAAAACCGCTTCCACGCATAGAACCCAAAACAGCATTTGCATTTGAGGAAATGTTGGTGTGATTGGTCAGGGTGTAACCCGTTCCATTGCCAACATCGTGACATCCGGTACAATTGGATTGAATCATCGGTAAAATATCGGTTGAAAACTTAACAGTATCCACGCAATTTAACGATAGGTCGGCGGGTACTTTATCCTTTGTACAAGCGAAGGTCAATCCCAGGAGCAAAACACTAAGGAACTTTAAATTTTTCATGGTTTTTGAATTAACACAATCGGTTGTAAGGAAAGCCAAATGAGCGGCATCATAAAGTGGACTGGAATGGCAGCAATGGCGATAAATGTAGTGTCAATTTCTTGATTCACATAGGTAATTGGGTATGCGATGCTCGCAATGGCTATTGAAGAAAAGACTGTGTTAAGAATAATAACCCCCCACTTTCCCCACTTCGAGAAAACAACATACGACATCAAAGTAATGAGCAAAGAAATCGATGTGTAGATAGCCACCACTTTCCAAATGGGAAGCACTTTGCTGCTTTCATCCAATTCCAATCCGTAAAAAAAATAGAGGTAAGTCGCACCGACAATTGAAGATAATAAGGCGACGATTAAACCTAAGAAGAGAAACCTTTTCATGAACTTGCTTATTTTGAAACGGGCAATTCGTAAACAATCTTCATTTTATCAGGAACCGTTTCGCTCTTTTTCCCAACCTTGAAATCAATTCGATTCACATAGAAAGTACCTTTAAAAGTAATTTTACTCCCACTTCCTGAAACAGAGGCCGGAATGGTGCATTCTTTCGTAATTCCCTTTAAAGTGAGGTCTCCTTTTATTTGCAAATCTCCTTTTCCATCTTTTGTAACGCTGGTAGACTTGAACTTTATGGATGGATACGTTTCTTCATCAAACCATTCTTTGGTCATTGCTTTTTTATTCATCATCCCATTGCCTGTACTGATTGTATTCACCGGGATTTTCAAGTTAAATGTTGAGGATGTGGGACTGCTTGCATTGTAGCTCACGTCGCCACTAATTTCTTTAAACTTCCCGGAGGGATCTGCACTTTTAAAAGCAATTGAATGACCCTCGGTTACTTTAAAGTCATCTGTTGGAATTAATGCAATTGAGGTTGAAGTTACCATCAAGCCTATATAAACAATAAATAAAAGGGATTTTTTCATGGGTAAAATTTAGTTTGAATCAAAAGAGAATTTACGACCTACGCAAAAACCTAACCGAAACTGGCCTTTCAACCAGTTTTGATAGGTGTAAGGTATGAATTGTGATTCGCCCAAGCCTGTGGCGTTGGTAAGGTTAATGGTAAAGCTATGGCCAAAGGTATTCCATTCTAACGCTAGGCCTAGGCTGTTTTTATAGATGTCGTTGGGCCTTAGGCTATTCCCCGGAAAGGTTTGATAGTATTCTAAAATCAAAGCAAAGCGTTGGGTAAGTTTAACCCTGGCTGCACCTCCCAAGGCAAACAAAGTATTTTGATCATTTGCGAGCACATAATTTCTGTGAACAAGGGTCGGCATAATGGCAATAGAGACGCGTTCTCCGAAGTGGCGGGCAACGTTAATTTGTGTAAAGTAGGAAAATCGATGTGCAACTTTTGGAAAGTAGTTCACTTGAGAGATGTCTTGAGAAGCCTTCATGTAGGTGAATGAAGATCCTGCTACGGCGGTTAAGGATACAGGACTTGATTTTCCTTGACGTAACACGCGGTACTTCAAAAATCCGTCTAACAAAGAATGATAAGGAGCATTCGTTCCACGAGACCGACCAAATCCAATCATGAAAGATTTTGTTACGCCATATTCTAGCGCAATTCGCATGTCAGACAGGTTGTCAAAACCAAACATATTTTGCCCGCCTCCGTTGGCTCCAAACATATCTCCAAAACGGTGTTCTATTCGAAAATCCATGATGCCTTTCCCTAGGGTTTCAACGGAATGGCCAGAAATGATACGGGTTGATGCAAAGGTTTTCACTTCGATTTCTTCTTCCGTCTCGGTTCCATTTTCGTCGGTTTGTGACCAATTCAGAAATGGAAGTCCGAATAAGAACAAAAACAATGTACATTTGAATGCCATAGACGAATTTGAAATCATGTTCAAATATACCAAAATACCCGCTCATTGGAATCAAACTTAACAAAAGATAACCTAAGACAACTTTTCGTTCAAAAGCGAAACGAGCTTTCCGAGCATGAAATCAAGGTGCAATCCGAAGCATTGTCAAAGTTGATATTTAACCATTTTGCTTTAAAAGGGAAAGTCCTGTCGTGCTTCCTGACCATGGCACATAAGAAAGAGATAGACACTTCGCTTCTGATTTCTTTTTTTCAAGCAGCGAATAAGATCTATGTTCCTGTCAGCAACTTTCAATCAGGTGAAATGACACATTGTCGCTATGTTATTGGGGACGAAATCCAAACGAATGCTTTTGGCATACCAGAGCCTGTAATTCAAAACGAAACGAGCGATCCTGTTGATTTTTATGCCGTATTTATACCCTTGTTGGTTTCAGATAAGTCAGGAAATCGATTAGGTTATGGAAAAGGTTTTTATGACCGTTTTTTGGCGCAATGCCCTCCTTCCCTCTTGAAAATAGGCTTGAGTTTTTTTGAGCCCATCGAAAGCGTTCCTTTTGAAACACACGACATAGCCCTTACGCACCTTATTACACCCCATAATTTCTATGAATTCCCAACCAAAAAATAACCAAGGGAAATACCACTTGTTGATTTTGTTTTTAATACCCATCAACATGGTCGCTTGGTTTTTACCAGAAAGCTACCTCGTAGGAATTGGGGTTAGCCTTGTTTCGTTAGGAATTACTTATTTTTTCCTTTTTCGAGCGTAAGGAGCTTAATGCCATCTCCTTCGAAGTTTAACTTAAACTCTGGCTGTGTGATTTTGTTAATCTCGTCCATTGTTTTTCCAGCATCCTCGGCGTAATGTCTGAGTGCTTTTACGGAAACCGTGTCCCAGTATGCAACTCCATGAATTAAAGACTCCGTTCCAATGGGTGTTGACGGAGGAATGGTAAAATGGTTTTTAAATCGAATGGTTAATGGTTTGCCATCTGGCTTTGCTACCTGGACCCAACAACCTGCATTTTGACACACTGCAGAAAGCGGTGCTTTAAGGGTTGTCGTGTAGGGCGTTTTCGATTTGTCCATGATGTTGACAAGCTCTGCAATTGAAATCGCATCGGTACTTGTTACTTTAAATTCGCCAAAATCTGCTTTAGCATTTTTTACATTTGCACAAGCGAACAACCCTAGGACGAGGCTTAATAAAAAGGCTACTTTCAATTTCATCTTACTTAATTTTCATGTAAAGATCGTAGAAATTGTACAGCTGGTGGTTTGTGCCGTTAAAAGCAATGGTTTGAATTTGATTGGCACCTAAAAACCTAAGCATCACCCGACGAGCATCTTCCGAATCAGCAACCGAGAACACATCAATCGTGTGCTTGTCTTGGTTGAATGAATAGGTAAAGGATTGTACATAATACTTTGCCGTGCTGTTCACCTGAACGCTGTCAATTTCCGTAGGCAATACCCACTGAAAATGTCCTTTTTTCGCTTCTGTATTCAATTCTTTTTCAGACCACAGGACTTTTGCCGTTCCTTTTTGTGCTAAAATTTGGGTTGAAATTCCCAAAACAAAAAACATAAATAAAAACTTATACATACTTTTTTTTATGCTAATTTAGGTAAAAACACCGAAAACATGGCGATTGAACTGACCTTTGAAAAAATAGGGGGTATTTTGGAGGCTGGATGTGATGAAGCAGGCAGGGGCTGTCTCGCAGGTCCTGTGGTTGCTGCTGCTGTGTTGTTAAGTGAGCCCATACCAGGACTCAACGATTCGAAAAAACTCAATGAAAAAAACCGATTGAGACTGGCAGCACAGATTAAGTCGACCAGCCTTGCGTATGGCATTGGGTGCGTTTTCCCAAAAAGAATAGATGAAGTAAACATTTTGAATGCAAGCATCGAAGCAATGCATTTGGCATTGGAAGCTTTGCGTATTTCTCCCGAAATGATTTTAGTGGATGGCAACCGATTTAAACCCTTCAAAGACATCCCTCACCTTTGCATTGTGAAGGGCGACACCAAGTTTCAGAGCATCGCCGCGGCATCTATTTTAGCAAAAACGGAAAGGGACCAAATGATGAAAGATTTGGATGGGCAATTCCCAGAATACCAATGGGCTAAAAACAAAGGCTATCCAACCAAAGACCATGTAGAAAGCATCCAAAAAAATGGCATTTGTGAAATCCACCGCAAGTCTTTTGGCATTGTAAAATCCATTTATCAAAACGAGCCTATTTAGAAAGATAAACATCAGATTGTTCATTAGATTTAACCCAAGTCCTCCACAACAGCTTCGTAAGCTTTAGTTTTGTGGATATGGCTAAAAGAATCGTCGTTTTTGTTTTTGGATTAGGTCTTTTGGGTTGGGTTATTTATGCCTTTTGGTCCATTGTTGATGTGAATCCCAAAGAGAGTTATTTGTCTTATTTTGGGAAAGAAGACCAAAACATCATCGCAATTCACCACCCAAATGATTTTCAACTGGGGGAAATGGGCGTTAATTGCAACGCTAACAACCTCAAACTTTATGCATCGCTTCAAGCCAAACTGCCCAAACCCAATACCGTTTACCTCAGCGCGAGCAGGAATTTTATCGTCATTTCCCTTTCTGAAAAATGGAATTTTTCAAAAATCCGCATGGTGTTTCAAAACGGTATCTTTCCCTTTGAAAAAACAGGTCCAAACACCTTTACATTTGGTCGTTATTTGGGTAAATTCAAAGGAAATCAACTGGCGCTGAGTTATTATGACCTCACCCTTGCAAAAGAAACCAATGTTGAATGGAAAGTGGATCCACAAGCGAGTTTCAGCATCGTGTTTTTATCGAAAGATTTAGAGGTCCGCGATGTCTATGTAAAATCAGAAAAAAGAATTACCTACTCAACCCTTCAAAGCCGAAAGAAAAACCTTAGCCCCTTGGTTGACGACCGTTCGTGTTTTGGGGAGTTCATTCCTTCAGCGGCCGCTCGTTATACCTTCTTCGAGAAAAAATACCTGTCATATACAGATGAGATCTTTGCTAAAAGTCCACTCTTCGGGATTGTGAAAACTGGCATTGTCTTGTTCGAGTTCAACCAGAAGAAGATTTTATTGTTCGACTTGAAAGACGAAAACGAGTTGGTACCTTACCTAAACGATTACTTCCATTTAAAGGAAGAAAATCAGGAAAGGAGTGACTTTCCCCTATTTAAGATTTGTGAAATGTTAAGCTCGGACTTGGAAGGCAGCGAAAACACAGACACAACCTTTTCCGTCGCATCCTTAAACGGCATGGGTTTTCTTGCAACAAAATCTTCTGATTTGGATGCTGTTTTGTTGGAATTGGAAATGCGCAAAAGCATAGCAACCGACCTAAAAAAATACGATTGGCTCAATGAAAACTTACCGCAGAAAGTTTCTTACCGACACACTCGCCAGGGCAAAGCGGAAAGCATAGGTTGGATCAATAATCAGTTTTTCGGAATCAAGGTTGAAAAATCAGGATTGGAAAAAGCGGATGAAGAGACCAACAATGCTAAAAGTTATTTCACGATGAATCCTGGGGAGGCTGTTGTTTCCTATTGCGCACTTTCAGGTCGAGGAAATGTGGTCATTGAATGCCAAAAAAACATCTATGGCTATAAAAATGGAAGTCAAAAATGGAAAAAGCCCATTGAAGAAGCCTTGCTGTTTCCCCCGACCGTTTTAGCCACAAAAAATGCAGAACAGGAGAACATCGCGTTGCATTTTCCGACCGAAATTCAAGTCATTGATAAAATGGGAAGGGAAACCTTTTCTATCACAAGCAACTACTTTCTCCCGCTTGAATCTTGTGTCCTGCAAAACAAACCTGCTTTAATTTGCACAAAAAAATCTGAACTTGTTTTAATTTCAGGGGAAAATGGTAAGGTCATTAGAAGAATCTCAATGCCCGAAGAAATTGAAGAAATCTTCCCGGGAGAATTGAATGGGAAAGCCGTATGTGGCATACTCACCAAAAGCAAATGCTACCTGGTTGACTTAACCAATGGCAAACGAACCGCACTGAAGGTTGAACGATCGCAGTGTCTTGGTTTTACGGAAAGCGGCCAATGTTTATTGAAAGGGCCCAAAGGAATGCAACTTATGGATGGCAAACAAACCATAGATGCGCAGGTTACGGTAGATTGGCAATACGTCGGTGATTTCACACTCAAAGGGGAAACGGGACAACTTTTTCAATACCAAAATTCACTTGCCTGTTTGGTAAATGGAAAGGTGAGATGGAAAAAAACCTATTCGACGCAAGAAATTAGTGCGGTTCATATTTTAAAAACTTTTAATCAAATTTCCACCTTAGCGATGCTCGATGCCCTTGAAAATAAAGTATATTTGTTAGACACTTATGGAAAGGAAATAGACATGGAAGAACGACCTGGACAAAGGGAAGTTCAAATTTCGCCTTTTGGAAACAACGGATGCTCGATTACCACCTATTTGTCACAATTTTTAATTCAATACAACCAATAAAATGAAAAGAATTTTATTCTCCATTCTCCTTGCCATTTCTCCCCTTCTGTTAAATGCGCAATCGTATTTAGGTGTTTCAACCAGCAATTATGCAGGCATCATGGGGGTTCAACTTCAGCCGGCAAGTTTTGTGGACGGTCGTTTTGTTTTTGATTTAAACATCGCTGGAATGAACTTCAACACCTATCAGAACTTTGCCTATTTTGATGCAAAAGGAATGCGTGCAGCACAAGGAAATGGAGGCTATTGGTGGAAAAAATCTTTCGGTGATACCGCATTGTATAATTCATGGGCATCGCCAGATTCAACTTTTATGGATCGATTCTTAATACGCAAATACAACAAGGATTCAAAAGGAATTCTAGGCTTGTATTCAAATACGCAAGTAGACCTGCTCAACTTTAATTTTCACATCACGCCAAAAATAGCCATTGGATTTCTTGTCAGGGGAAGGTCCATCACGAACGTCGACAATATGGACCCAAAATTAGCAGTTTTGGCTGAAAACGGCTTGGATTATTCACTCCTTTGGAATCAAAAATTAAATGAAGAATTGGTGAATATGAACCATTTAACATGGACGGAATACGGCTTTAATTATGGTCAGGTGGTGATGGATGACAAGGAACATTTCTTAAAAGTTGGGGGTACCCTTAAATTGCTTAGCGGAAATGCAGCTGCGTATTTTTACACCAACAATTTTGAATACAACCTGAAGAACGCCGATACTTCCTTTTTACTTAAAGGGAATTTCAACTATGGATATTCTCAGAATGTGGACGACATCATTTCGAATAACAACCAAGATTACTTTACACGCGCATCACGATGGGGTGTAGGCGTAGATTTAGGCGCAGTTTACGAATGGCGTGAGGGTTATGAGGATTATCAATATGACATGGATGGCAAAAGCGGCATATGGGCACAACACAAAAATAAATACAAGCTTCGGGTGGGCGCTTCATTGCTAGACATTGGAGGAATGAGATTTACGAAGGGTGGACTCAGCAGGAATTTTGAAGTGAATTCGCAAAATCCATTTGACCTTAACACATTTGAATCGGCCAATTCCATAAATGATTTTGACCAAGTCATAGATTCCTTGATCAATGCGCCGGGTCAAACATGGATTTCTTCCCAAGACACTGCCTCAACCTTTTTGATGCAAACACCCTCTGCCTTTAGTTTGCAGTTTGATTATCACATTTGGAAAGGGTTTTATGTGAATGCTACATCCATGTTGAATTTAATTGGTAAGAAAACCGATACCAAGGTAAAAGTCCCCAATCAAATTTCAATTACCCCAAGTTTCGACATTGCTGGATTTGGATTGCACTTGCCTTTTTCCTACAACAAATATGCTGGTTTAAAAACCGGAATCGCAACTCGTTTGGGACCTTTAACCGTTGGGGTAACCGATTACCGCGCATTGTTTGCCCGAGGAAAAGTACGTGGAGTTGAATTGTTTGCCGGGTTAAGGTTGCCCATTTTGTATTCAGAAATTAAGGACGACGACAAAGACAAAGTCTCTAATAAAGTTGACGAATGTAAAGAAACACCAGGCGTTTGGGCCTTTAAGGGTTGTCCAGATACGGATGGAGATGGGATCAAAGATTCCGAAGATGACTGTGTACTGGAACCGGGTCTTGCAGAGTTTAAGGGTTGCCCAGACAGAGATGGCGATAAAATCATCGATAAACTCGACAACTGTCCAGATTTGGCGGGATTGGCAGAGTTCAAAGGTTGCCCAGACAGAGATGGTGATAAAGTAATTGATACAAAGGACCAATGTCCTGACATCCCAGGCGTTTTGTATCTTGATGGGTGCCCCGACCGAGACAATGACAGCATCACGGATTTAGAAGATTTATGTCCTGACAATTATGGCCCCAAAGAAAACAAGGGCTGTCCTGACACCGATTCGGATGGTCTCTACGATTACATTGACGACTGCCCGAAAATTGCCGGACCGATAGAAAACCATGGTTGTCCTTGGCCGGATACGGATGGAGATGGCCTGTTGGATAAAAACGATGGCTGCCCATTGCTGGCTGGTCCTGTAGAAAACGGGGGATGTCCTTACAAAGATTCAGATAAGGATGGTTTGTTAGACAAGGACGATGATTGCCCGAACACGCCTGGACCGAAAAGCAACAAAGGTTGTCCCGTGATTGAAAAAGAAGTGATTGAAGTTCTTAAAACTGCATTCAATAATTTGGAATTTGAAGTGGCTAAAGATGTGATTTTGGGTGGTTCTTTCGCTTCATTGGATGAATTGGCTGCTGTTTTGAAGAAAAAATCAACATGGAAACTTGAAATATCAGGGCATACTGACAATGCGGGCGACGATGCTTCAAACATGACCTTGTCGAAAAAACGTGCGGAAGCCGTGAAAGCTTACCTGGTTTCGAGAGAAATTGAGGCTTCACGCTTTATTGTGAACTATTTCGGTGAGACAAAACCGATTGCAGACAATGCCACCTCTGAAGGCAGGGCAAAAAACAGAAGGGTAGAAATGAAAATTGTGTTTGAGTAATCGGGGCTGTTTTGACCTTTTAACATTTCGATAACATGCATTTAACGACTATGTGAAGTTGTGAAGCGTATTTTGTACAATCAAATTATATTGTATGCGCCATTTTACCCTTCTAATTTTCTCCTTCGTTACCCTTGGCTTTTTTGCTCAATCAAGTCTTAAAGGAAAAGTACTTGATGGAACAAACAACGACATCATTGAAAATGCAAAAGTTGTTATTCTGAACTCTGATAAGAGAATGCTTTCTGACAGTGCAGGAAATTTTAATTTTAAAAACCTTGCCCCAGGCACCTATGATTTAGAGGTTCGCGCCGCAACGTTTAACATTAAAGTAATTACGGGAATTAAAATCGGTAAAAACGATGACCACGAAATATCTGTGGGAATGGATCCAGCGGACAAAGTGATGGGCCCTGTCGTTGTTCGCAGAACGGTAAGCAAAGAATCCGTAGTTGGAGCCTTACAAATCCAAAGAAACAGCAAGGTGTTGTTAGACATCGTACCTCAAGAAGTGTTAAAACGAACGCCCGCTAGAACGGTGGCAGATGCCTTAAAACAAGTGAGTGGAGCGAGCATTCAAGACAATAAATTTGCTGTAGTACGAGGATTGAATGACCGATACAATGCGGCCTATATAAATGGCGGTCCGCTTCCTTCCTCTGAGGCTGATAGAAAAGCTTTTTCGTTTGACATCTTTCCTGTGAACATGCTTGAAAACCTAAGCATCATTAAAACAGCTTCGTCGGACCTACCAGGTGAATTTGCCGGGGGTATTATTCAAATCAAGACCAGAGACATACCTACCGAGAATTTTCAAAGTTTTACAATGGGAGCGGGTTACAACACGATTACCACATTCAAAGACCGCGTATCTACTAACGAAGGTAAATTGGATTGGTTGGGAATGGATGATGGTTCTCGTGCCATCAGTGGGGACATTCCTACGACAGCTAATTATCCAATAAACATCAATGACCAAGCGGCACTTGCAAAAACATTTACGACAAATTGGACGGTTAAAAACAGCACATTTATGCCAAATTTTAATGCGCAGTATGCTGGAGGATTCAAGAAGAAATTCAAAAACGAAAAAAGAGAACTTGGTTTCATCGGTTCTTTATCTTACAATTCAAACAAAAACTACAATGAAACCGAACGAAGAACCTATACAGGAAATGCAATCGGTGGTGGCGTTTCTCAATTGGAAACGAATTATTTAGATAAGGTTTACAGTACCCAAGTGCTTTCAGGTGCCATGGGGAATTTGGCATTTAAGTTTGATGAAAAAAACCAGTTGAGTTTTAAAAATGTATACTCAATTAATTCAGATTTGCGCTTTATCAACCGTTCGGGACAAACAAATCCGTTGGACCCAAACCCAACCCTTTTGCGATCCAATGCAAATTGGATGACAGAAAATAAGATTTATTCAGGCCAATTAAACGGTGAGCATGGAAACGAAGATACCAAACTGAAGATAGATTGGTTGGTAGGCTACAGCAATGTATACCGAAGCATCCCTAACCTCAGAAGAAATATTTACACGCGCTTAACAACTTTTGATGATCCTGTCAATCCCAATCCTTACGACACCATCTATACCGCAACGATTTCAGGTTCCAGCGTAGGTCCTGATTACGGAGGAAGCATGTTTTTTGCAACCACAAATGAATCTTTGGGAAGCACACGGTTCAATGCAGCCTACAAATTAATTGATAAAAAGAAACATAAATTAGAATTGAAATCCGGGATTTTTACACAATTCAGGGTACGTGAATTTAGCGCGAGACTTTTAGGTTATACAACATATGGTGGTTCGGGTGGTTCGGTTGCATTTAACAACAACCTCCTATACCTACCGGAAGATTCCATCTTTAATCCGGAAAACATGGGATTGATTTCTCCAGGGGTAGGTGGATTTAAATTATCTGAAGGGACTAAAGTTTCAGATTCTTATGATGCCAATTCTCAATTGTATGCTGGGTATGTAATGGCAAACGAACAAATTGGGAAATTGAACGTGTTATACGGATTGAGAATCGAAGACTTTAGACAAAAATTATTTGCCAAAAAGATGACCGGTGCAGACGTAAACGTTAACCTACACAATTTAGATTTCTTACCTTCTGTGAACATGATTTATGCATTAACAGAAAAGCAAAACTTACGTCTTAGCGGATCACAAACGGTGAATCGTCCAGAATATCGAGAGCTTGCACCTTTTGCTTTTTATGATTTCAACACGCAGTTCGTATTGTCTGGAAATGATTCATTGCAACGTGCACTGATTACGAATTTGGATGCTCGTTATGAATTTTATCCTGGGAATGGTCAAATGTTTACAGCATCGTTGTTCTTTAAAAACTTCAAAAACCCTATTGAGCAAATTGCACGTCCAGATGTTTCCAATGAGATTTATTACAAAAACGTCGCCAGTGCAGTGAATTATGGTTTAGAGATGGAATTCAAAATGAATTTTGGGAGTACTTTTAAAGCCGATACCGCATCATTCTTAAATGACTTGACCATGTTTACAAACCTTGGTTTCATCCACTCTTCTGTGGATGTGTCTCAAATCATTGGGTCCCCTTTTAAGACGAGACCGCTTCAAGGACAAAGCCCTTACATCTTTAACCTTGGTTTGAACTACCAAACAGAATCCAATTGGTCAATTTCAGCGAATGTGAATACCGTTGGTTCGAGAATTTATATTCTAGGCTCTGTGCTACAAGCTGAAATCTGGGAAAAAAGTCGAACTTTTTTAGATTTTCAAATTGCAAAAGGATTCTTGGATAAAAAACTTGAAATCAAATTAAATTGCCAAAACTTGCTTGCCCAAAAATTAATCTTCTACCAAAACAATTATACGACTTTGAATGATGACAAAGCGGTTCAAAAAGCAATCAATTACTTGTTTTATGGAAATGCTGCTGGCGATAACAAGTACGAAGCAGACAAGGACGATTTGATTTGGAGAACCAAATTTGGCAGAACCTTTTCTTTTTCTGCGACCTACAAATTCTAAAGTTTTAGCGGATTAACATATCGGTAATGTTAATATAACAAAATGTTAGGAGTACTGTAATTTGGGCTAACCATAAGTACCCCAACTTTGTATTCGAATACTAAACTCATTTTATGAAAAAGATTACAGCATCGTTGATGGCTCTGATGTTAACAGCCATCACTTTTGGACAAAGTTTTTTTGTTCCAACAACCTATCGTGGAGCGTTCGCGCCTGCACCTGCCACTCAGTGGACCGACACATGGACAAACTGGGACCCACAAAACACAGTATATGGAGCGTCTACGGTAACCGTAACAGCGTCCATAACAACCAACACCACTTGGACATCTGGAAATGTTTATTTGTTACAAGGACAAATTTATGTTAAAAATGGTGCTACATTAACCATTCAACCGGGAACAATTATCCAAGGGGATAAAGCGACCGCTGGTTCTGGATTGTTTGTTTGCCAAGGTTCTAAATTGATTGCAAACGGTACACCTAACCAACCAATCGTTTTTACATCTAACCAAGCGCCTGGCGCTCGTTTAGCTGGTGACTGGGGAGGAATTATTTTGATGGGTAAATCTCACCTTAACCTTGCTGGTGGAATCGGAAACATTGAAGGTTTAACTGTTTCTCCAGATACTCAATTTGGAGGTGGCGCTAACCCGGACACGATGGACAACTCAGGAAGTCTTAAATATGTAAGAATTGAATTCCCTGGATATGTATACCAACCAAACAAAGAAATCAATGGTTTGACCTTGGGTGCTGTTGGTAAAGGTACCATGATTGATTATGTACAGGTTTCTTTCTCTAATGATGATGCATACGAATGGTTCGGTGGAACGGTAGATTGTCGTCACCTTGTTTCTTACAGAAATTTAGATGATGATTTCGATACAGACAACGGATTTTCTGGAAATGTACAATTTTGTTTAGGGGTTCGTGACCCACTTATCGCTGACGTACCTGCAGTTTCTACATCTGAAGGATTTGAATCTGACAATGACGCTACAGGATCTGTAAATCTTCCACAAACAAAAGCTGCGTTTTCTAACGTTACTTGGATCGGACCATTGAGAGGAACATGTCCAGCAAGTTCAGTTGGGATCAATGTTGGTTTCAGAAAAGGGGCTCGTATCAGAAGAAACTCTGCATTGAAAATTTATAACTCTATCTTCATGGATGGTTTACAAGGTTTTCACGTGGATGGTACCCTAAGCGAAAACAACGCTACAGCAGGTTCTTTGAAATTCAAAAACAACATTATTGCAGGTTATTTAACCAATTTATCTTTGGTTAGAAACACAGGAAGTACGTTTAACATGTGGACGAACTTTACAAGCAATTCAAATGACTCTACAGCTTGTTCTACCAACCTTTTAACTTTGCCTTATGGTGTTGGTGGAAACTACCAAACTCCGGATTTCCGTCCAATCGTTGGTTCAGCTGCATTGTCTAACGTTTCTTTCGTTGATTCTTACTTAGCTGGAAGAAGCATCCAAGCGCCTGCATCTAATGCAACGGTAGCGTATTGCCAAGGTGCGGTTGCAACTGCTTTAACAGCTACTGCAAGCGCTGGTTGTACAATCGTTTGGTATACACAAGCTCAAGGTGGAGTTGCCATCCCAACCCCTACGCCTACAACAACTTCAGCAGGAAGTACTACTTACTATGTTGCACAACAAGATGCAAACGGTTACGAAGGTCCAAGAACCATGGTTACGGTTACTGTAAATGCTACACCAAGTACGCCGGTAATCACAGCAAGTGGATCTACCTCTTTCTGTACAGGTGGAAACGTTGTTTTGACTTCATCTACCCCAATGGGTAACGTATGGTCTAACGGTGCAACTACTGCAGCCATTACGGTGACTACTTCTGGAAGCTACACGGTGACTTACACGAACGCTAACGGTTGTACTGCAACTTCAGTTGCTACGGTAGTTAACGTAAACAATGCTCCGGTTCCAACGGTACAAGCTTCTGCAATCGAAGCATGTAACGGTGACACTGTAACCATTACTGCATCTACTTCTGATACTTACTTATGGTCTACAGGGGCAACTACACAATCTATCAACGTAACATCAACAACGGCTAACGTAACTGTATTGGTTACAAACGCTAACGCTTGTAACGGTGTTGGAACTTCTGCTCCAATCTCTGTTACTTTCAATGCGAACCCGACAGCAGCTGGTGCTTACACTGTAGTTGGTAACGTTGTAACGTTTACAAATACTTCAACAGGTGCAGCTTCTTATTCTTGGGATTTTGGTGACATGACCAACTCAAGTGCATCTGCTCCTACACATGCTTTCGCTGCGAATGGTTCTTATACCGTAACGTTAACAGCAATCAATGGCTTGTGTGAAGACATGATTACTTTGACTGTACAAATTTCTGCTAGCTTGGATGAAATGACTGGGGTTTCTGTTGAAATGTTCCCTAACCCATCTTCTTCTGAAGTAACTGTAGAATTGGCAGGTGCTAACTTTGAATCAGCAATCGTAACTGACCAATTTGGTAGAACGGTTAAGGTTTCTAACAACGGAAAATTCTCTGTAGCTACTTTGGCAAACGGAATCTACCAAGTTACCATCCTATCTGACAAAGGAACTGCGGTTCGTCGTTTGGTAGTTAACAAATAATTATAAGCCTTAATAAGATTGGGGACACAAATTGTGTCCCCTTTTTTTTGAAAAATACAATCACATGGACAATAAAGGACATACCATATTACTCGTAGACGATGAACCAGACATTCTCGAGTTTTTATCTTACACCATACGCAAAGAAGGATACCGTGTATTCACTGCTGCAAATGGCGAAGAAGGCGTAAAGCTCGCACAACAATTAAGTCCATCGCTTATTTTAATGGACGTTATGATGCCGCAAATGGACGGGATCGAAGCTTGCCAAATCATCCGAAAGGACCTTCAAATTACCCAACCCATCATAGCATTCTTAACAGCACGCGCTGAGGATTATGCACAAATTGCGGGTTTTGAAGCAGGTGCCGATGATTACATTGCTAAACCCATTCGCCCACGTCTTTTGGTAAGCAAAATTGAATCCTTGCTTCGCAGGGTTAGAACCGAAAGGATTAGCGAACCTACCAATCCTTCAGACCTTGTCATTGACCGCGAAAAATTTGTCGTCAAAATAAAAGGACAAGAATTAACCCTTCCAAAAAAGGAATTCGAATTGTTGGAATTGTTGGCCAGCAGACCAGGAAAAGTATTTAACCGCGAACAGATTCTAGCCATTGTATGGGGAAATGAAACCATCGTTGGGGAACGTACCATAGACGTTCACATTCGTAAACTACGGGAGAAATTAGGAGAATCGTATATTCGCACCATTAAAGGCGTTGGATATACTTTTAACCAAAAATGAAAAACCTAAGACCCGGACTTTTACTTTTTACAGGTTGTTTGATTCTATTTCTTGTAACCTTTTGCAGCAGTTTGCTGCTACAAGGAAGTGGCTCATTCACTCCAAATTTAAATGCATTCATTACAGCACTGGTCCCAAGTACCAGTGCTTTTTTTATTTTCTATTTTGCCTTAAAGCGCTTCGTGCAAAATAGGCTGCAAAATATATTCAGGATTTTACAAAGTCCACCCACCCTAAGGCATAAAAACGTTAACGAATTGATTACCGAAGCAGAAAGACATGTGAATGTCTTAAATGATTATAGAATTCGCGAAATCAAACAATTAAAGGTTCAAGATGAGTTTAGGAAAGAATTCATTGGCAATTTATCCCATGAGTTAAAAACCCCCATCTTTTCCATCCAAGGGTTTTTGGACTCCTTGTTAGACGGTGCATTGGAAAATCCAGAAATCAATCGGAATTTTATTGAGCGAGCGTCCATTGCTACAGACCGTATGGTTCAATTGATTGAGGATTTAGACCAAATCACCAAATTAGAGAGTACAGAACTCAAAATTGTAAAGCGTCCCTTCGAACTCACTGAATTACTGAAAGAAATCATTGATACCTTAGAGCTTCAAGCCAAGGAAAAAAACATCAACCTCAAATTGGCAAAAGAATACCCCTTAACCTTTGTCATGGGAGATAGAAATAAATTGTTTCAAGTTTTTACCAATTTACTTCGCAATTCCATCAGTTATGGAAATGTGGACGGTACAACGGAGGTTTTCATCAGCCCGATTGACGATTTGATTTTGATAGAAGTCGCCGACAACGGCATTGGCATTGACCCAAACCATTGGCCAAGGGTTTTTGAACGATTTTACCGTGTCGAAAAGAGTCGAAGCCGTCACGAAGGTGGTACCGGCTTGGGATTGGCGATCGTTAAACACATCTTAGAGGCACACGGACAAAGCATCACGCTTCGCAGTACGGCAGGGGTAGGTACAACCTTTTCTTTTAGCCTTGAAAAAAGCCCTAAAAATTTACAATTAAGTTCGCGAGGCATTCCGATAAACTAGAAAGTTCCAACGCTTTTAGGTAATTTTACACCATGTCTGGCAAAAAGGGTTCTTGGTTTTTATTAAAGCGATTATTTCAATTCATCAAGCCCTATCGAGCGTATTTCATCCTTGCCCTTTCCGGGGTATTGTTGTTGTCCTTTTTAAGTCCACTTCGTCCTTTTTTAATTGGTAAAACGGTTGACCATTTCATCATCAAGCAACAAAACACAACGGCTTTAGGAAAATCATTGCTCGGAATTTTAGGTTTATTGGTTATTGAAACCTTGATCATTTGGCTTTCCTCCTACTATTCTAATTTGATGGCACAATCCATCATTCGAGACATCCGAAATAAGGTTTTTCGTAAAATTCTCCATTTCAAAACTACCTACTTCGATCAAACCCCGGTTGGTGCCTTGGTAACACGCATCGTTTCTGACGTTGAGGCCATTTCAGAGGTGTTTTCCGCAGGATTGATGGAGATTTTTGGGGACATGTTGTCGTTGTTCGCCATCCTTGCCTTTATGTTTGCCACCGATTGGAAATTGAGTTTGCTTACCCTCGTTCCCATTCCGATCTTAATTTTTGCCACACGTCTTTTTGCGCGTGCCATGAAGAAATCTTTTCAGATGGAAAGAACGCAAGTTTCCAAGCTTAACACCTTTGTCCAAGAACACTTAATGGGAATGGGATTGATTCAACTTTTTGGAAGGGAAAAACCCTCTTTTGAAGAATTCACCGAAATCAATAAAAAACACCGAGATGCGCACATCAGTGCCGTTTGGGCCAATTCAATCTTCTTTCCCGTGGTTGAGTTACTCAGTTCATTGTCGATTGCGTTTCTATTGGTTTGGGGCGCACTTTTGGTAGAGGGAAAAACCCAAACACAAATTGAAATGCTGTATGGAAACATCATCTCTTTTACCTTGTGGATAAACCAACTTTACCGTCCCATCAGACAATTGGCGGATAAGTTCAACATTCTTCAACGGGGAACGGTGCGTGCCGAACGAATTTTTGACATCCTCGACGATGATGAGAACCTGGAAGTAGATAAGGGAGAACAAACGGATTTTGTCAATGGCGACATTGCTTTCAAGAATGTCTCATTTTCTTACATATCGGATGCAATGCTTTTTTCCGATTTCAACCTGTGCGTAGAAAAAGGGAAAACCACCGCTTTTGTAGGCGCAACTGGCTCAGGAAAAACCACAATCATCAATTTAATTGGAAGGTTTTATGAAATCAATGGGGGAGAAATTTCCATTGCGGGGATAGACATTCGGAAGTTTTCTAGGGATGTTTTGAGCCGTTCAATTGGATTTGTCTTACAAGATGTCTACCTATTTTCCGACACCATACACAACAACATAACCTTAGGGAATCCTGAAATCTCAAGAGAACAGGTAAGAAAGGCTGCCAAAATGGTCGGTGCCGATGGGTTTATCATGGAGGTTCCAGGAAACTACGACCACATTATTGGTGAACGCGGCGGGGTATTGTCTGTTGGACAACGCCAATTGGTATCATTCGTTCGTGCCATGGTATATGACCCACAAATTTTGATACTAGACGAGGCGACCTCGAGTGTGGACAGCGAATCTGAGACAATGATTCAAAATGCAATCTCAGAACTCACTAAAAACAGAACTTCCATTATCATTGCACACCGCCTTTCTACGGTGCAGCAAGCGGATAAAATCATTGTACTTGACCACGGAAAAATTGCAGAAGAAGGCACACATAAAGTGCTGATAGAAAACGGTGGCGTTTACCAAACTTTGTTTGAAAAGCAATTCAACATCACGCCGAATGAAGCGATTTAAAATTGGCGGTGTTCCCGAACACTTCAACTTGCCTTGGCGTTTGTGTATCGAGGAAAATGTCTTCAAAGATTTGGGAATAGAATTGCATTGGTCTGACATGACGGGTGGAACGGGACAAATGATCAAAGGGCTGGAATCTAAATCTTTAGACATTGCCGTTTTACTCACCGAAGGCATCACTCAAGCCATATTAAAAGGAACCCAAGCTAAAATCATTGACATTTATGTCAACAGCCCATTGCAATGGGGCATTCACATCCCTGTTGATTCCAATGTAGCCGATGTAAAAGGTTTACATTCAGCGAATTTTGCTGTTTCTCGCATGGGATCAGGTTCACATCTTATGGCGTACGTATTGGGGAAGAAATTCAACTTTGCGATGGAAAACATTTCGTTCAATGTCATCGGCGATGTGTACGGAGGAATTTGGGCCCTGGAAAACCATGTTTCAGATGCCTTTCTTTGGGAAAAATATACTACCCAACCTTTTGTAGATAAGGGGAGCTGTAAGTTTTTAGGACAAATTGACACGCCGTGGCCTTGTTTTGTTGTGGCGGGAAGAAATGACGTCGTTGAAAAATATGGGGGTGAAATCCACGAAATGCTTAACCGGGTTCAACAAAGGGCCAAAAAGCTCAAGGATGACACCCACTCCGTTCAAGAAATTGCGTGGCGTTACCATTTGCAAGAACCATCAGTAGAACAATGGCTCAAAGAAACAGAATGGAAATACAGCGAAGCACCTTACAAAGAAAAATTGGCTTCCGTCGTAGCATTCCTTTTGGCGACTGAATTAATCACTGAAACTGAACAATCAAATTGGGCACAAAAATTATTTTAATGGTTTCATTGTCCTTGCTCACGAATACCCTTCGTGCGCAAAGTGGTTGTACGGATCCTCAGGCCAACAATTATAATCCATCTGCGGTCATCAATGACGGAAGTTGTACGTATGCCCCAACCAATTACACGCTTACCCTGGTAAACAACCTTTCAGACACCGTTCAAGAAACATCGGGGATTTTCGAGGAAGGCAATTACCTCTATACCTTTAACGACTCTGGCAATGGTCCGAAATTGTATGAGTTAACTTCCAATGGTACCCTGAACAGAACCATCCATGTATTGAATGCAACGAATGTAGATTGGGAAGCCATAGCGTCTGATGCAAACTACATCTACATAGGTGACTTTGGCAACAACAATGGCAATCGTCAGGATTTATGCGTGTATCGCATTGCAAAACCCGCTGTGCTCAACGCTACCAACGACACCGTCGCTTCGGAAAAACGCGTGTTCAAATGGGAAGACCAGGTGCAATTTACTTCCGCTCCAAATGCAAATAATTTCGATTGTGAATCTTTTTTCGCCACATCAGATTCCTTGTTTCTTTTTACAAAAAATTGGGTGGATTTAAAAACAAGGTATTATGCCTTGCCAAAAACGTGGGCAGATACCGCAATTGCTGTTCTCAGGGATAGTTTCTATGTGAATGGATTAATCACAGATGCGCATTATGACAGCATTCATCAACGGGTTGTTTTATTGGGCTATAAAAACAATGGGAGTAACTTCTATACCAGTTTTGTCTATGCACTTTGGGATTTTTCACCTCACTCCTATTTTTCTGGGAACAAACGCAGAATTGAAGTTGGCAATGTGCTCACCGTTGGTCAGACAGAAGGAATCACTTTGGATGCATTTGCCCATGGTTACCTCACCTCAGAAAAGGTAAGTTCTTTTGTTGTCATTCCACCAAAGCTCTTTTCCTATGATTTCAGTCCCTATTTCTCAGGAGATGCTGGGATTGAAAACACAAAAAAAGAAAACCGAATCTCTTTCTTTTACGATTCAGCGAAAGCCGGGTACACTTTAAAAATTTACGATTCCTTTAAGCAGGCAAGAATCATTGATCTTTCCGGAAAAACGCTCCAAGTCATCAAGTCATCTTATACCGAAGGCATTCTGTCTACTTTTCATGGAAAGGCATTCCTTATCCTCGACGACCAAAGCCATCCATTGTACCTTCCTTAATCTTTATGGAATAAGGTTGTGCTGGCTTGTGCCGTTGGCATGATCACTAGGTCGTGTATTGAAACACGGGAGGGCCGAGTCACTATAAAACGCACCGCTTCTGCAATGTCTTCGGCTTGCAAGGGATCAAATCCTTGGTAAACTTGTTTGGATGTTTCTTTATCTCCTTTAAACCGAACCAAAGAAAATTCGGTTTCCGCCGCACCCGGTGCAATGGTACTTACGCGTACTTTGTGATGCACCAGGTCCATCCGCATGGATTTTGAAAGTTGGTCCACTGCAGCCTTGGTAGCACAATAAACGTTTCCTCCAGCATAGGCCTCTTTTGCGGCAATGCTTGTAATGTTAATAACCATAGAACCTTCATTTTTCATCAAAAAAGGAAGTGTTTCGCGAGTCATGTATAGAAGTCCTTTTACGTTGGTGTCGATCATACGCTCCCAATCCTCCAGCAATCCATCTTGAAAACCTGAACGTCCAACCGCGAGTCCGGCATTGTTTACCAAAATAGAAAGGTTGTTTTTTACCTTATCCTCCAGTCCCTCAATCCAATCGTGGATATCCTCAGCATTCCTTACATCCAGCGTGGCCACCAATACCTTGATCTGCTTTGACGCCAAGGTGTTTTTTAATTCCTCTAAACGATCCCCTCTACGTGCGACCAAAATGAGGTTGTACTTTTCTTCTGCCAAAACTTTTGCGATGGCTTCGCCAAATCCTGCCGAAGCGCCCGTTACAATTGCGTATTTATCCATTTGAAAAATTTAAGTTGATTCAGTTTTACCTTGAATGGTTTTGGTTGTAATAAGAGCAGGGAGAAAAGGAAAAAAGGGAGTACGGGCGCTTTGTAACGTACCATCGCACCAACCACCGGCGCAGTGATGCCAATGATTCCAAATACCAAGAAAACGAACATGAGCGACAAAACCGTCCAATATTTTGGACGTTCGTTGTAAAAAATGCCTACAACGCCCCCAACCATCAGCAACCAAAAAAGAACATTTTCTGCATACGCGGCCACAGACTGTGGGTTTTTAAGCATGGTCACATCTGGATAATACATAACATTCCAAATCCCAACCGGAAGCAGGGATAACAACGACGCATAACTTTGTGTCAACCGGTGGATAGGCACCCGACTCCCGGCATGCACAGCTTCAGCCATTTGGATAAAATCAAACTGTTTACCTTGTAGGATAGAGAGTACATTCCAATTGGGAATACAAAGGGCTTGAATCAAAAACAAAAGCAACAGGCTCGTCATACCAAAGAGCAAAGACTTCCGAGTGCTGCCAAAATGGTTAAAAATAACCCCAATGACCAAAAAAGGAAGCAGGGAAACCAAGATGTAAATTTTCAAATGCATCAGAACAAAAAAGGCAGCCCCAAAAACCAAAGCATGGCGCCATCCATGGGATGAAAGGAAGCGTTTCAATGAAAAGAGCAATAGACCTAAAGCACACATCACCAAGCCCTCCTTCAAAATTCCACTGGACCAAAATACAGTAGACGGGATCAGAAAGGCACAGGCAAACGCCATCCATTTTTCATGGCACAATGCCAAGAAGAATCGAAACAGGTAATAGCTTCCGATGAAAGACAAAAGCAGGAAAAACAAAACGTTCACCGGATAATAACCTTGAGAGACCATATTAACCAAGGCGTTGATGCGAATAACCATGCGATTGTCGTTGGATAAACCGTGGTCATAGGAGCGAAACCAATAATGCATGCGGTCCAGGTAAGGGAGGTCTTTCTTGGTCCAATTCCCAATCATAATCCGGGTAAAAACTTCTGGATTTTCTTTACGAATCTGATTCAATTCTACGCCATCGTCAAAATATTTAAAGACATCAGCTTCCGACCGGTTGGGATACAGTTGGGTATAGGTATACAACAAAAGCAAGGCAGAAATCCATTTGGTGGCAAACCCTATCATTTTACCCAATGGCTTCAAATGTTGGAAAACAGGAAGAAAAAAGAGGGCCAACAAAACCAAAAAACCCAAAATGGACAATCCAAGCATCAATGCGAACATGGGACAAAAGTATCAATATTCCTTAAGCGAAATTGACATTTTTTACATAAATCCCATCGTTAAGCGACAAAGTGTCATAATTTTTCATTTGGTATATTAATTGAAAAAAAGCGCACGAAAAAATAAAATTATGAAAACAGGTCAAATCAATGTTCAAACAGAGAACATCTTTCCGATTATCAAGAAATTCTTATATTCTGATCACGAAATATTCTTAAGAGAATTGGTTTCAAATGCGGTGGATGCCTCTCAAAAATTAAAATTTCTTTCTTCCAACGGAGAGTTCAAAGGAGAACTTGGCGATTTGCGCGTTGAGGTTATACTTGACAAAGAAGCTAAAACGCTCACCATTCGTGACCACGGGATTGGAATGACAGAAGAAGAAATTGACAAATACATCAATCAAATTGCTTTTTCCGGTGCAGAGGAATTCGTGAATAAATACAAAGGACAAGAAGGTGCAGAACAAATCATTGGTCATTTTGGGCTCGGTTTTTATTCCGCCTTTATGGTGGCTGAGCGTGTTCAAATCCAAACATTGTCTCGCATAGAAGGCGCGCAAGCGGTACAATGGGAAAGCAATGGGTCACCCGAGTTTACGCTTACTGACATTGAAAAAACAACACGAGGTACAGACATCATCTTGTTCATCAACGAAGATGCCCTTGAATTTAATGACAAGAACCGCATCCAAGGCATTTTGGACAAATACTGCAAGTTTTTGCCGATTCCAGTGATTTTTGGTACCAAAACCGAATACATCGATTCCCCTGAAGGAGAAAAAGATGAGGATGACAAAATCAAAAGAGTCGCTGTTGAAGTACCCAACCAGGTAAACAATCCCAAGCCTGCATGGACCATTGCTCCGGCAGATTTAAAAGAGGAAGATTACCAATCTTTCTACCGAGAACTTTACCCTACCACTTTTGAAGCTCCTTTGTTTAACATCCACTTGAATGTTGACTTTCCCTTCAACTTGACCGGAATTCTATACTTTCCTAAAATCAAGGAAAATGTCGAAATCCAACGAAACAAAATCAACCTGTACAGCAACCAGGTGTTTATCACGGACAGCGTAGAGGAAATTGTTCCAGAATTCTTAACCCTTCTTCATGGTGTTCTTGACTCGCCAGACATCCCGCTCAATGTTTCGAGATCCTACCTCCAAAGTGATGGAAATGTCAAAAAAATATCTGCACACATCACCAAAAAAGTAGCGGATAAATTGGCAGAAATGTTTAAGAAGGACCGTAAAGATTTTGAGGAAAAATGGAACGACTTGACCATTTTCGTACAATATGGCATGTTGTCAGACGAGAAATTCTCAGAAAAAGCAAAAGGTTTTGCCTTGGTAAAAGATACGGATGGTCACCATTATACAATGGAGGAATACTTGGAAAAAATCGCCGTACTCCAAACGAATAAGGACGAAGAGAAAATCATTCTTTACACCAACGATCCCGAAGCGCAATTCACTTATGTTAAGCAAGCCAAAGACCGTGGTTACAATGTATTACAATTGGAAGGCCCGCTAACGTCGCACTGGATTCAGAAGATGGAACAGTTGAATGAAAAAACACGCTTTTCGCGCGTTGATGCAGATAGTTTAGACAAGCTTATCCACAAAGGAGAAGAGATTCCATCCAAGCTTTCGAAAGAAGAGGAAGATCAATTGAAACCGCTCTTTGAAAATGTAATCAACAAAGATAAATTTACGGTACAAATTGAGAGCATGCCTGAAAATGAGGCGCCAATCATCATCACCCAACCTGAATTTATTCGAAGGATGATGGAACAACAACGCATGGGTGGCGGCGGATTTTATGGTGCCTTTCCAGAGATGTACCAATTGGTCGTTAACGGAAACCATCCTGCCATCGGTAAAATGTTGAAATTGACGGAGGAACCACAAAACCTCTATGCAAAACAATTGATTGATTTGGCGATGTTGTCTCAAGGAATGCTAAAAGGTGAAAATCTGAATGTTTTCATTCAAAGAACCTTGTCGAATCTGACCGAATCTTAGTAATTTTGACTTAAAAATCAAGCATTGTACAAATGGATTCTCGGTATTGGATTTTTAGTCCTCACCCAAAAATTTGGGTATGGAAGCATTGGATTTATTATCGGGTCTTTTATTGATTTCTTAAACCGTCCCAACGCTTCGAAATCGAAGCGTTCCACCGGTGAAAGCAGCTACGATTATTACCAGCAACGTGCTTCCCGTTATGATTTCCCAACCATGCTCATGGCGCTTTCTGCCGTGGTCATGAAGGCTGATGGATCGGTAAAACGCGTTGAGTTGGATTACGTAAAAAACTTTTTCAATGCGCAATTTGGGTCCTCATTTACCAAAGAACATCTACAAACGCTCAAACATTTTTTAGACAGCGGACAAATACCTTTAAACGAGATTTGTGCAGACATTAAAAATCGCCTGAAGGTTGAAGGACGGAGTCAATTGATTCACTATTTGTTTTCTGTCGCCAAGGCAGATGGACACGTCGATGAGACGGAAATGAGAACCATTGAGCAATTGGCCGCAAAGATGGGTGTTCCAGCCATGGAATTCGAAAGCGTCAAAAACATGTTTTATCGGAATGCAGAATCCGATTACAAAGTTTTGGGGATTGATGCCACGGCAAGTGATGAGGAAATCAAAAAAGCCTATCGAAAAATGGCCATCGTCTTTCACCCCGATAAAGTTGCCCAGATGGGTGAAGAATACCAAAAAGGGGCAAAAGAGAAGTTTCAACAAATACAGGATTCGTACGAAAATCTCAAGAAGAAAAGAGGGTTTAAATAATTTCTGCTTCGTGTATTGTTTTCAGGGATTCAAATGAGGTCTTGTCCTCTTCAATAACCAACATCATAGAAAGGTAAAGTTTTTATTTGCTTGCAATAAGTAACTTTAATCGCCCTTCATTTGTTTAAATGCCAAACCCAATGTTATGAAAGTTGTTGTTTTATTTTGTTTTTTCACCTGTTTCTTGAATGGTTATGCACAAAACAAATATGCCATAGAAGATTATTTCATTTCAAGCAATCCATCGGCATTCGCTGAGAAAAAACTCTATGTGAGCAATACCAGTTCGATTGCCGATTTAAACAGCGGCCCGTCATTTACTCCTTTCTTCAACAATTTCTTTGCCTTTAGACAACGCGTCGGTTCCTTTTCTTTTGGTCTGAACAATGGGTATAGCCAATTTATGGATTGGAAAACCGTTGGCGCCAGCATCAGTACTGCCTATACCACCAAAATTAGCCGGAAACTCACCTTGAATGGTGGTCTCAGTGCAAGCTTCCGTAGGGAAAACTTAACTGTTTTTGAAAGTGCTTCGCAATGGAATCCCCCTTCCTATAACATGAATATTGGAATGTCCTTGCTGCATAAAAATTGGACCTTGGGAATGGCTGGCAACAACTTGATTCGTTCAGAAATTATACGCTTTCCATATACGTACATAACTCCCTTTTCTTTGTCGACCCGCTTTTCGTATCGCTTTGACCTAGACTCGGCCAAACACATTTCGCTTACGCCAGCTGTCTTTTACAGCCATACGTTTGTCGAAAAATCCAATAACTTTTTTGTGAGCTTAACCTTAGGTCTCTGGCAACATAGCCTTGGTGTAACTTCCACCTTGAATCACAATGTTGGAGTTTTCTATCAATACAACCTCAAAAACAACTTATTCTTCGGTGCATCCGTTGGAACAACTTACTCCCTGCTTTCCTCTAATATGTTCCAACAAAACTACTATTCGGGAATTCTTCGTTTGGGATATTCCATCCAACCAAAATTGAAATTCATAGGAACGCCCTCATTTTAACATACCTTAGAGTACAGTAAAGGGAAGCGGGGGAATAAATAACCTGGTGTTGCTGAGCTATATTTCTCATGGATTCAATGAAATTAACCCCCGCCGAATTACGCATAAAAACGTGTAAATTGAAAGCGAGAGTTTCAATTTGCACAAAAAGACAAGGTTTCGTATCTTTATGCTTCATATTCAAACTGTAAAGACATGTATATTCCACGAAGAATAGAAGATGAAATTCAAAAATACCTACAAATCTTTCCGATTGTAGCTATTTTGGGACCCCGTCAATGCGGAAAATCCACCGTCGTAAAGCGCTTTATTTCAGCGGATCAACATGGAATTTACCTCGATCTACAAAATCAGGAAGACCTAAATAAGCTCATGGACCCTCGTTTATTTTTCAAAGCTCATGAAGAAAAAGTCATTTGTTTGGATGAAATACAATTGGTTCCTGAGTTATTTGGTAGCTTGAGAAGCATAGTTGATGAAAATAGACTAAATGGTAAGTTCATTTTACTGGGCTCCGCTTCTCGTGATTTAATTCAGAAAAGTTCAGAGTCCTTGGCAGGAAGAATAGGATTTCTTTATTTGACTCCTTTTCTAATGAATGAGGTTTCAGAAACGCCTTTACCTATTTTTTGGAATCGAGGAGGCTATCCCAGCAGTCTTTTATCTGAAAATGATGAATTTAGCACCATTTGGCGGGAAAATTACATCAAAACCTACGTAGAACGTGATATTCCTCAGCTTGGAATTGATATTCCCGCGTTGAAACTTCGTCGTTTCCTAACGATATGCGCTCATAATCATGGACAAACGTTGAACTTGAGTAAACTCGCTAGCTCCATGGATTTGACACATCCTACGATTCGTAAATACATAGATATTTTTGAACAAACTTTTGTTTTACGATCCATACCTCCGTATGAAATGAATGTAAAAAAACGTATGGTCAAATCGCCTAAAATATATGTGCGAGATACGGGTATTTTACATCAATTGTTGCGCATAAAAAATTTGGAAGCCCTTTTTGGTCATCCCATTGTTGGCGCTTCGTGGGAAGGTTTGGTGATAGAGCAATTGTTGGCTAATTTTAATTGTCCGGCATATTTTTTCCAAACGGCAACAGGAGATGAAATCGACTTGGTCTTGGAATTAAACAACAAGGTAATTGCCATTGAGTGCAAGGCCTCAAGCGCTCCTCAATTAACAAAAGGTTCGTATCGTGCGCTGGAACTTATTAACCCGGATTTTACGTTTATCGTAGCCCCCATCGATTCAGCGATGTATCCACTTCAAGAAACCCTATTCGTGGGAAATATCCCTTCTACCTTGCAAAAATTGGCAAGCTTGTCTTAGGCTGTCAGGAACCCCTTAATGTTAAACCACCCAGGCGCACAGTAAACGGAAGCGGGGGATAAGGTAATTATGCTTGAGAACCCTTGGGTGTCTACTTCACTTTTCGTTTTATTCCCTTACTCGGTTCTTTTGTAAAAAGATCGGCGGTGTACTTCTCGTATAGTTCAAATAGAAACACCATCCTGTTGGCTTCACTGGTAAAGGCTTGTGGTCTGTATGCTAAGTCAACGGCTTTGTCTAATTCGTTGTGCGCTTTTACCAATGTTGGTGGCATGGTTAACGGATCATACAAATCGGCCAATGAACTAGTTGGAAATTCTGCTCGTGCATCCAATACCTTTTGCGCTGCTGTTTCTATGGCTTCTTTTTGTTTATTACTAGGATTTTCTGGCCAAGGGTAATTGTTGTAGACAATACTTGCAGAATATTGAAATCTGCTCTCTAATCTACCGCAAATATGTGCCATCCAAGTCATATGCATTGCAGAAGTCATTATGCCAAACATAAAAAAGTTTGCATTTGGAATTATCAAAGCACTACCGCTTGTAATAGTCGTTGGTTCTAAAATACCAATTGGAATATATTTTCTGTTCTCAGAAGATACCTTTGGAATGATAATGTATTTTGAATTTGGCTGGCGTATTTCTCCAAAAAGCATTGGTTTTTCAGCAAGTTTATTCGTGGCTGCTCTATTACTGCTTAATCTAAATTTCTTAGTCTTTTCAATTCTATCAAGGATAAATCTAGAGTTTTTTAAAACAGACGGTTCAATATTCTGCAACCATAAACACCAACGTTTTTTGTTATTGATAAACTCATCGCCACCTGTATATTTTTTAATAGCATTTATAATTTGAGGTTCATTTTTTAATGCTTCTTCTTTTTCTACATCCGTCAAAATTAAATTTCCTTCGTCAATTGGCATACTGCCATAATTCATTTCGGGAACTTTACAAATTGGCGATTTTCTGTTCTCAACTGTAATATCTTTCCCTTCGACTAAAAAAGGATTGATATTTTTAACTTTTATTTCGTGGGCTTCGCCTTTTACATCTTCATATTCAAAAATCCTTTTGCTGTTTAGATCGTAATTGGCAAAACCAATAATTACACAATGAACTGCTGCATTTCCTTTTGCTTCATTGCTCCAACTAAAAGTTCGGTGTGCAAAATGAATTTTGATTTTATATAAATTAAATAGAATGTTCCATAATAAACCTACTTGCTCACCTTGTGATATTGAATTTGTTGAAACGAATGCGGCTTTTGTTTTTGTATTTTGAATTAATTGTGCAGCCTTGATATACCAGCAGGCAACATAATCTAAAACCCCGGTTCCTTTTGCACCCTTGAATACTAATTCCAAATCTTTCTTTTGATATTCATTTTGTTCTTTTTTTCCAATAAAAGGCGGATTACCAAGTATAAATGAAAGTTCATTTTTAGAAACCACATTTTCCCAATCGGTTCGCAATGCGTTAGCGTGAACAATTTTTGCCGATTTTAGCAAGGGCAGTCGCGCAAAATACTGCCCAAACTCCATGCTCATCTTTAAGTTCATCTGATGATCCATCAACCACATGGCCACTTCAGCAATTCGGGCAGGAAATTCTTCGTATTCAATTCCCGCCATCATGTCTACATCCAATAAGGCCACGTCAGACAACTCAACTACTACGCGGTCGTTTCCATACAAACGTTCCAAAACGGCTAGTTCCAACAAACGCAATTCACGGTAGGTTATCACCAAGAAATTTCCACAACCACACGCAGGATCTAAAAATTTGAGTTTGCTTAAGCGCTCGTGAAAGGCGTTGAGTTTTGCTTTGTTGGTTTTTATGCTCTCAAACTCTGTCCACAATTCATCCAAGAAAAGTGGTTTGATGAGTTTCAGGATATTTTTCTCACTCGTGTAATGTGCGCCCAGGTTTCTTCGTTCTTTCGGGTCCATCACGCTTTGGAACATGGAACCAAAAATTGCCGGTGAGATTTTACTCCAATCTAGGTAACAACATTCCAACAAGATTTGGCGCATTTTAGCATCAAAGTGCGCAACCGGTAATATTTCTTGAAATAATTTCCCGCCAACAAAAGGAAAGGCATTGAGTTGTTCATCCAAGTTTTTAAAGCGTTTATCCAAGGGCGTATTGAGTACCTGAAAAATTTCTTGAATTTTAGCGGCTAAGTCGCTTCCATCTTCACTGGTGCGTTCTTTTATGAAATCTTCGAATTGTTGCTTGTTAAAAATATTGGTATCCTCAGCAAACAAACAGAACAGCAAGCGTACCAAATATACCTCCAACGAGTGTCCCTCGTAACCAATCTCCTTCAAGCGGTCGTGCAGTTTTCCCATTAATTCTGCCGCTTTTACATTTACGGGGTCTTCCTCACGGTACACTTTTTTCTGATAGCCTGCAATGAAACCGAACAATTCTACATGGTTGACAAAATCGTTCAATTTGAATTCAACGTATTCTTCCTCTCCAGTTTCTTCTAGGTCATATAGACGAAACGTTTCAAAATCACACACCAATACATACTTCGGTATATCCAATTTGTGCAAACCGTGTATGTATCCTTTGGCTTGACCGTAAGCTTTTGAAAGGTCCTTTCCTTTGCTTTTCATCTCAATGAGCAACCAACCCTTCCAAAGCATATCGATGTATCCATCGCCATCACCTAATTTTTTCACTTTGTGCTCAAAAGCAGCAACTTTACGCTGATTTAACCCAAAAACATTAAAAAATTCAACTAGAAATGGTTTTGCATCCGCTTCTTCGCTATGCGTACCTTCCCATTCTTTTGAAAATGCTAATGCTCTGTCCTTTATCTCGTTCCAGCTTAATGCCATTTATTGCAGGATTAGATTATACAATTAATGTGTTCGAGTCATTTGTTCGGGAACACAAATGATAAAATCAGCTTTACCCAAATGTTCTTTTTCCAAGGCATTGATATCGGTTTGCGTTACCGTAGAAATCGTGGTGATGTGCAACTCCGGTTTTGCCTTCAACAAATACCACATGATTCCTTGGTAAAAATCACTGTGATACGCTCCATTGTAATGCATGAAAAACGTAGTAGGCTTTAGATTGGCTACAATAAACTTAGCCATGGTCGCATCCTTAAACGCCTGACTTTCTACCATGTAACTTCTACCAGACCCGGCTGGCATGTGCGAGGCCATGTCACCTAGGGCTTTATACTGCGAAAGATTCGTGTCTAATTCAAAGAAGGGGTCGGCCATTTGGCTTAAAATAAGTGGAGACAGGGTATCGAAGGCTGAACGTCCTTTCTTGAACATTAAACTCGCATATTTTCGTTGAATATTATCGGCAATGCAAGGAAGCTTATTCGCTTTTGCAAATTCGATCAGGGGTGCGTAATCCGTTTCATAATTAGGCCACAGGCGCAGTGAATCTTTCAACGACTTTTCCGGGAATCCTCCGTTCAGGTAGCGCGATAAGACGGCTTGTTGATCTTGCTCAAACATTTCGAATCCGAGCATGAGATTAGCTCCATGTTGTTCGAAGGCATCCTGCGTTAATTCCAACTGCAACCAATGTACAATGGGATTGTCATGATATTCACCAAAAAGCACCAAATTTCCTGCTAAACTTTTCGATTTGAGGTCTTTGTACTTTACAGCCTTTCCTTTGGCATTATAAATCACAAAGGCTTTATCGTGTTGACTAAAACAAAAGAAAGCCCATACAAAGCCACAACATACCAATAAAATTTTCATAGCGTAGATTTATTACGAAGGTAAGTAATCTGAACTTAACCTAACAAGGTCTGCAATGCCTCTTGAATGTGGCTAGACTTAACGGCACCTACGATTTCAGCCATAAATCCCTTGATGAGCATATCGGTAGCTTTAGATTCACTAATTCCCCGAGCTCTAAGAAAAAACAAGGCTTGTTGATCCAGTTGACCGGTGGTAGAACCGTGGGAACACTTTACATCGTCCGCATAGATTTCAAGTGCAGGTTTTGCATTGACACTCGCATCGTCAGACAACAATAAGTTTCGATTGGATTGAAAGGCATTGGTTTTTTGGGCGTCTTTGAACACGTTGATTTTCCCATAAAAAACACCGGAAGCTTTTCCTTTTAGTACGCCTTTATACAATTCATTCGAAGTAGAATGTGGCGCCATGTGGTTCATGGTTGTGTGGTTGTCAATGTGATTGTTTTCTTCCCCCATAAAAACGCCATACATTTTTGACTCAGTTCCTTCCTCTTGTCCAAAAATTTCCAAGTCATTTCGGGTGAAAAAAGCATTGAACGTGAGTGTATTTATGGCAAAACTGCTCTGTTTTTTTTGGTAGATTCTTTCGGTACAAAAGGAAAAAGAATTGCCCTCCTGCGTTTGAAGTTTGTCCATTTTCAGCTGACTGCCTTCTGCCAAAAAACAATCCAATAACAAGTTTTGGAAGGATTCCTCTGCCCTTCCTTCGTGTATCCATTCTATGTGAGCCGAAGCAAATGCGTGAAGGACAATTTGATGATGCAACAATACTGCTTGGCTTTTGCCGCTCCATCTTTGGATGATGGTAATCGAAGTTGGGACAGCGACCTGTTTTGAGATTTCAATGCTCACCCCGCCTTGCGCATTTACAGCGTTCATTGCTTGAACAAAACCTTTGTATTCACACGCCAACCATTGTGATTGTGGTACATCTTGCGCTGATTGAACGGTAACCCCTTCGTGTTGTCCAACCACGGAAACCAATTGGCCATTTTCAAAGACAATTTGAATTCCCTCTGTCGTTGGGGCAATGTTTACCAATGGTGGCGCGAAGGATTTTTCTGTTTGCAATTGCAATTTATTCAGACGAATCAAACGGGTGTATCTAAAATCCTCCGATTTTGTGGTTGGAAAATCTGCCAGCCGTTGAATGTCTTGGTTCGCTTTCGATAGAATGGAATCAGGCAATTGCAAGTTGGTAGGAACCAACTGCTGTTGAAATTCTATTAGGCTTCCCCTTCCCTCGTTTTTCATGCGTGTTCAGCTTTTATCCAATCATAGCCCTTTTCTTCCAATTCCAGTGCGAGGTCTTTGCCCCCCGTTTTTACAATTCTTCCGTCAAAAAGTACATGTACAAAATCAGGAACGATGTAGTCCAACAACCTTTGGTAATGGGTGATGACCAGGGTTGCATTTTCTTTCGTTTTCAAGGCATTCACTCCGCTGGCGACAATGCGTAAGGCATCTATGTCCAAACCAGAATCCGTCTCATCCAAAATGGCCAACTTCGGATTCAGCATCGCCATTTGAAAAATTTCATTTCGTTTTTTTTCACCGCCTGAAAAACCTTCATTTACAGAGCGCGTTGCCAAGCTGCTGTCCAACTCTACCAGGGCAGATTTTTCTTTTACAAGTTGTAAAAAGTCTTTGGCAGAAAGAGGTTTTAATCCTGCGTATTCGCGGATTTCATTGAGGGCTGTCTTCAAAAAATTCACATTGGAAACTCCTGGAATTTCGACGGGGTATTGAAAAGCCAGAAACAATCCTTCCCTTGCCCTGTCCTCAATGGGAAGAGCAGTTAAATCTTTTCCTTCAAACAAAATCTCGCCTTCGGTGATCTCATAACTTTCGTGACCTGCCAGTACACTTGCGAGCGTACTTTTACCAGCTCCATTTGGACCCATGATGGCATGTACTTCCCCTGGATTGATTTCTAAATTCAGTCCTTTTAGAATGGCTTTGCCATCAATGGAAGCATGTAGGTTTTTTATTTTCAACATTTTATTTCTCGATTTTATCCAACACTGCCCTCAAGGCTAAGGGTTAATAATTTTTGTGCTTCCACGGCAAACTCCATGGGAAGCTTATTCAATACTTCCTTACAATAACCATTTACAATCAAACCAATGGCTTTTTCTTCGCCAATTCCTCTTTGCATGCAATAGAATAATTGATCCTCACCAATTTTAGAAGTCGTTGCTTCATGTTCAATTTTAGCGGTGGGGTTTTTACATTCAATGTATGGAAAGGTATGTGCGCCACATACATCGCTCATGAGCAGGGAGTCACATTGTGAAAAATTCCGAGCTTGATCGGCTGATTTATGTATTTGCACCAATCCCCTGTATGAATTCTGGGATTTCCCTGCAGAAATGCCTTTCGAAATAATCGTGCTTTTAGTATTTTTCCCTAGGTGAATCATTTTGGTACCTGTATCCGCTTGTTGAAAATGATTGGTAACGGCAACGGAGAAAAACTCTCCTACCGAATGGTCTCCTTTCAAAATGCATGATGGGTATTTCCAAGTGACTGCAGATCCTGTTTCAACTTGGGTCCATGAAATTTTAGCATGGTTTTCACATACGCCACGTTTGGTAACAAAATTAAACACGCCTCCTTTTCCCTCTTTATCGCCGGGATACCAGTTTTGTACGGTAGAATATTTTATTTCAGCGTGTTCCAATGAAATCAGTTCAACAACCGCTGCATGCAATTGGTTTTCGTCTCGTTGCGGCGCGGTACATCCCTCTAAATAAGAGACGTAAGAACCTTCATCTGCGATCACCAAGGTTCGTTCAAATTGTCCGGTCCCGCCGGCGTTGATTCGAAAATACGTTGAAAGTTCCATTGGGCAACGAACCCCTTTGGGAATGTAACAAAAGGAACCATCCGAAAATACAGCACTGTTTAGGGCAGCATAAAAATTATCGGTCATCGGCACTACGGAGCCTAAATATTTCTGAACCAATTCTGGGTGGTTTTGAACGGCTTCGGTAAATGAACAAAAAATGATGCCCAAAGAACCCAGTTTTTCTTTGAAGGAAGTTGCAACGGAAACGGAATCCATGACAAAATCCACCGCTACTCCGGTAAGGCGTTGTTGTTCCTCCATTGAGATTCCCAATTTTTTCATGGTTTCCTTCAACTCAGGGTCTACATCATCCCAAGATTCGTATTTTTTTGTTTGTTTTGGCGCGGAGTAATAAGAGATGCCTTGGAAATTTGGTTTTTCATACCGCACATGCGCCCATTCGGGTTCCGTCATGGTTTTCCAATGTTCAAACGCCTTTAAACGATAGGCCAACAACCAACTTGGTTCGTTTTTCTTCAAAGAAATCATTTTGATGACATCCTCGTCCAATCCTACGGGAGCGGTATCCGACTCGATGTTGGTGGTAAAGCCAAATTCGTATTCCTTGTTTTCAAGGTCTTTGGCCAGCTCGTTTTCTGTGTAATTTGACATGTTAAACTGAAAAAGATTCGCCACACCCACAGGTTCTGTCTGCGTTGGGATTGTTAAAAACAAAACCCTTCCCATTCAATCCACCTGAAAAATCTAAGGTTGTGCCTATTAAGTACAAATAACTTTTCTTGTTAACAACTACCTTAACCCCATTGTTTTCAAAAACTGAATCTTCCTCCGATTCCGCATTGTCGAAAGTAAGTTGATACATTAATCCAGAGCAACCGCCACCAGAAACACCCACACGAATAAAATACCCGTCTTTCCCTTCATCTTCCATCAATCGGATTGCTTGACGCTTTGCGTTGTCTGTTACCGTAATCATCTTATTTAGATTAATTTTAAATAAACCAATATTAAAGCGCAAAAATACCACAAAAGTGGTATTAGTTGCAAATTATGGAATAAAAAAAATCCCTAACGTTGGTTAGGGATTCTTGAAATAAGGGAGATACAGAATCTACCTTGGAGAATTATTTACTTACCTCGAGGGTTTTGATGTAGAGTGTTTCATTTCCTGATTTAAAAACCAGGGTATACGTTCCGTTCATTAAGTCATTCATGTGTAATGATTTGGCATCGGAAACGGGGATTGTAGGCATAAACTGACCATTTGAAGCAAGGATTTCGATAAAATCAATTCTTGCATCGCTCCACAAAATGGTAGCATTCCCAGTTGAAATGTTACAAACAATTTGAATTTTATCATCTTCAAATCCTTTTTTAGGATCTGTATTCGCGTTTACCAATAAAGTAGAAAAAAGGATCATTGCGAGGGTTAAAATTGTCGTTTTCATAGGTTGTTGTTTTTGTTTGTTTCTGATACAAATTTGCTTTCTATTCATCTGTTTCGCAAAATTCTTGGGGGCTTACGCGATAAAATACAAAATGTTACATAAGTATGCCTATGTAATTCTACTTAGTTGCACTTGAAATGAGGTGAAAAAAGTAAATATTCGCGCAAAATAGACGGATGTTCATCCTAAGTAATGAGATGGTAATTTCAACTCAGTTCCTTTCATACATTTTCTAATTTGGATTCAGAAATAAGGAGAGATACAGGTGGCTTCTTAAATCAAGGTCTGCTTGGAGAGGCAGAAAATTTCTAGTCAAAAGTTTTTTCGCCCTTGGTTTAGTACAGAAGCCCCTGTTTTTTTTGACCACTCAAGGCATATGCCTACTACGATAGGAAAGAAGGGCGACCTTCTTTCTTTATTTTATAGAGAACCGGTCTGCTGGGTGCAGCATCATTTTCAAAATTCGAAACCTGTAATTCCAAAATATATTCTCCGTCTAAAATGTATGAATGCGCAAAAATCAACTCGGTAATGGTTTTATGTTTGGCGGGATTCGCTGGGACGTTCCAAAATGCGTGGTGAAACGCCAAAACACCGTTGTCGCTTTCTCGGTCCACGGAAGGAATGTCTACCAATAAATGGGCAATCTCCCTGCTGCTCAAAACCGACATACAGTCTACGTCAAAATAAATGGGATTCGTATCGGAATAATTGAATTCGCACTTCTCTTTTTCATTCGGCAAGGTTCTTACTACGAGCGCCTCTGTTTCGTGCGGAATGGATTTCTCTTCTAAAAGCTTTCGGGTTATTACCCGGTCACCATTTGGAAGAACTTCAGGAAGAACGCTTATGAGTGTAGCCCTAAAAAAATACTTCGCAAAGCAATTTGAGACAGGATATTCATTCGGGGTAATGTGTCCAAAGGATTCTGTATGCGTGCCATGCCCATGCGGATTGAACTGTATGTTCCTAAAATTTACGGCTCCACCTTTCACCACGCTTCCGACGAAGCCATTTTCCATAACCGCATCAAATTTTGGAAAATCCAAATACCAAGCGCGTACACCTTTAGAATGGTCACGTATGGGGATGGAAAGGTCAATAGGTTCTTGTGTATCTATGAATTCAGATTCACTGAAATAAAATCGCATAAACAAAGCTAATAAATTACTTGACAACGGGGTGTAAATAAAGTTTGTACGCTTCTTACCATGTGCCTTGATTCATTTTATCTTTGTGCCATGGAAACAAATCAAGATCGTTTAAAAGAAATCATTTCCCATTGTAAAGAATACGGATTCATTTTTCCTTCTTCTGAAATTTATGATGGATTGGCTGCCACTTATGATTATGGACAACTGGGCGTTGAGCTAAAAAACAACCTGAAAACCTATTGGTGGAAAGCGATGACACAATTGAATGCCAACATTGTTGGGATTGACACAGCGATTTTTATGCACCCAACCACGTGGAAAGCTTCGGGGCATCTGGAGGCATTCAACGACCCTTTGATTGACAATAAGGATTCCAAAAAAAGATACCGTGCAGATGTCTTGATTGAAGAATACCTGGAAAAGCAAACCCAAAAAATTGACAAAGAAGTTGAAAAAGGAAAGAAAAGATTTGGTGAATCCTTTGATGTCGCTCAATTTTTGGAAACCAACCCAAATGTCCTACGCATAAAGGAAAAACGTGAAAACGTTGAGTCTCGGCTCAAAACGGCGCTAAATGACAACAATTTGATTGAAGTTCAACAAATTATCCTTGACTTAGAAATTGTTTGTCCTATTTCAGGAAGTAAAAACTGGACAGAAGTTCGACAATTTAACCTCATGTTCTCTACCGAAATGGGTTCAGTTGCTGGAGACGCTGCTACGATTTACCTGCGACCTGAAACGGCACAGGGCATTTTTGTAAACTTCTTAAATGTCCAAAAATCCGGAAGAATGAAAATTCCATTTGGGATTGCACAAATAGGAAAAGCATTTAGAAATGAAATCATTGCGCGGCAATTCATCTTTAGAATGCGCGAATTTGAACAAATGGAGATGCAGTTTTTCGTTAAACCGGGAGAAGAACTTACGTGGTATGAACATTGGAAAAACGCGAGAAAGCAATGGCATTTAAACTTTGGGCTTGGCGAAGTGAATTATCGTTTTCATGACCACCTTAAACTTGCCCATTATGCCAATGCAGCCTGTGACATCGAATTTAATTTCCCAATGGGATTCAAAGAACTCGAAGGCATCCACTCTCGTACTGATTTTGACCTTAAACAGCACGAAATCCATTCAGGTAAGAAATTGCAGTATTTTGATCCCGCTACCCAAGAAAACTATGTACCCTATGTCATAGAAACTTCGGTTGGACTGGACCGCTTGTTTCTCTCGGTAATGTCTGCCGCTTTTCAAGAAGAAAAATTGGAAGACGGAAGTGAAAGAACCGTACTCAACATTCCGCCAGCCCTTGCACCCTACAAAGTTGCCATTCTACCCCTGGTAAAAAAGGACGGATTGCCTGAAAAAGCCATGGAAATTGTCCGCAATCTGCAACTGGATTTCACGGTTCAATACGATGAAAAAGATTCAATTGGCAAGAGGTACCGCAGACAGGATGCCATCGGAACTCCTTATGCTGTAACGGTAGACCACGAAACGTTAACATCGGGTACAGTGACCTTGCGAAACCGAGACACCATGGTTCAGGAAAGAATTAACATTGAGGAATTGCAGCAGATCTTACATGAAAAATGCAGTTGGAGCACAATGTTAGCTCCCCTGCGTTGAGGTTTCTAGTCTTCACCTTTGCGATCAGCTGTGCCTATGGCCAAATGATTCAAAAACCGGAAGTCGCTTTTCAAAACGAACCGTTTTTCAACCCGACATTCATTAAAAACCATAACATACAAAGGCTGCAAGGTAAAATCCTCACCAAAAGGAAAAACGATGTCTTTCGTGAAACCAAAGGATTTGTTGCCTTTTCCTTCCATTCGACAGGTTGTTTATCTTCCATGGTAACTTACAAACCCTACGCATCTTACAAAGATTCTGTGGTTCATTTGTTTTCTTATGACAGCCTTGGCAATGTTACACAATATCGAACCCTGAGCCCAACCGCTTGCAGCGAACGAAACTACTGGTACCGAGGTGGCTCCGTATATATGGTTTCAGACTCGTTGCAGTTGAAAGGAAAAAACAAAGCAGACGTAGGTAGCCGTTGCTTTGACAGAACAGAACAAGATAACCAATCAAATTGCATCGTTAAGAATGAATGTCAAATTCCGATTAGGTCATGGATGGAAATCCAAGGGGATGAAAATAATGTGGTGGAACGCATCGAACTGGATTTGATAAACCGGGATACGCTGGTAACCCAATATCGCTATGATGCCTCTCATAACTTGGTAGAAAAATCGATGCGAAATCAAGATGGGAGTCAAATGGTACGTTTCACCTACGTCTATGACACAAAAAACTTCTTACAAGAAATAAAGGAGCAAAAAAATGGAAAAATTCAAAAGGAAACACAAATCCTCTACACCCGCGAAGGAAGCATTTCTGATTTGATTTTTTATAACCATGAAATTGATTTCATGGAAATTGTTCGTTTTTGATTATTTCTTTTTACGATTGCTTAACCAAACAGTCAAGAAAATCATGAAAAGTAGACCAAAGAAAATCATGAAGAAGGACGTCATGCCGGAATTTGCTAAATACATGATTGTTAATTTTCTAATAAGGTAACAATAAAAAATTGGTTATGCATTGATAATTAGCAGATTATCTTTGTTTTCGTTCAAAAATGGCATTCGAGCGAACATTTAGGCCAAGAAATGATTGGCGGATTTCACGCCTTGCTTTTCGAGTTATTTGTAATTTTGAAAAAAGATTTTACATGTTTAGAACCCACACATGCGGCGCATTGCGCATTGCACACATTGGAAGCTCAGTAACCCTCAGTGGTTGGGTACAAAAATCAAGAGATTTGGGCGGAATGACCTTCATCGATTTACGCGATCGCTATGGCATTACCCAATTGGTTTTTAATGTGGAAGAGGACCAAGCGCTTTGTTTAGAAGCGAGAAAACTTGGGCGCGAATTTGTAATCCAAGCGGAAGGAGAAGTGATTGAACGGTCCAGTAAAAACCAGAACATGCCAACCGGAGAGATTGAAATTAAAGTGTTGTCGTTTCGCATTTTAAATGCCTCAAAAACACCTCCCTTTACCATTGAAGACCAAACGGACGGCGGCGATGAATTGCGTATGCAATACAGATACTTAGATTTACGAAGAACGCCTGTACTTCATAAATTACAACTTAGGAACAAAGTAGCCCTCGAGACCAGAAAATACCTTGATGAATTAAATTTCATGGATGTAGAAACCCCTGTCTTGATAAAATCTACCCCTGAAGGTGCTCGAGATTTCGTTGTCCCGAGCCGAATGAATCCGGGACAATTCTATGCCTTGCCTCAATCACCTCAAACCTTCAAGCAATTGCTCATGGTTTCTGGAATTGATCGCTACTACCAAATCGTGAAATGTTTTCGCGATGAGGATTTACGTGCGGACCGTCAACCTGAGTTTACACAAATAGACTGTGAAATGGCTTTTGTCGAGCAAGAAGACATCCTGGCCGTATTCGAAGGATTGATCAAACACCTCTTTGCCGAAGTGAAAGGAATTCATTTTGAGGAGCCTTTTCCAAGAATGACCTATGACGATGCCATTCATACCTATGGCTCCGACAAACCAGACCTGCGTTTCGGAATGAAATTCGAGTATTTACATGCACTTCAAGGAAAAGGCTTTGCCATTTTCGACCAAGCAGAAACCGTCGTTGGAATTGTGGTAGAAGGCGCTGCTGAATATACCCGTAAACAATTGGATGAACTCACGGATTGGGTGAAACGACCCCAAATTGGCGCCAAAGGGATGGTTTATGTAAAGTACAATGCGGATGGCACCATTAAATCTTCGGTGGACAAATTTTATACTGAAGAAGATTTCAAGAAGCTGGCCATTGAACACAACCTTAAGCCAGGTGATTTGTTGTTGGTATTAAGTGGGGATTTAGCAAAAACCCAAAAACAAATGAATGAACTTCGCCTTCATGTAGCAGATCTTCAAGGCATTCGAAATACCGGTGCATTTTGTCCAGTTTGGGTAATGGATTTCCCTTTGTTAGAAAAAGACGAAGCATCCGGAAGGTACTTTGCCATGCACCATCCATTTACATCACCCAAACTGGAGGATGTTCACCTTATGGATTCAGATCCTGGCGCAATTCGGGCAAATGCCTATGATTTGGCCATGAATGGTGTAGAATTAGGGGGAGGTTCCATTCGAATTCACGACAGGGGCTTGCAGGAAAAGATGTTTTCCTTGCTTGGCTTTACCCCTGAACAAGCCCAAGATCAATTCGGATTTTTAATGGGTGCTTTTGAATACGGTGCGCCACCCCATGGCGGATTGGCTTTCGGACTTGACCGCTTGGTAGCTACCATGTCTGGCGAGGAGTCCATTCGAGATTTCATTGCTTTTCCAAAAAACAACAGCGGTAGGGACACGATGATCGAAGCGCCATCTAAGTTGGAATCCACACAGTTAACAGAATTAGGAATTAATCTTTTACCCAATGAACATTGACCAATTGCAATCCCGTATAGCACCGCTTCGGGCCCGTTTAATTGAACATCCGGTGTATCAGAAAATAGCTACTGAAGAAGAATTGAAGGCCTTTACGGAGGAGCATATTTTCGCCGTCTGGGATTTTATGAGCTTACTTAAAAGTCTTCAACAGCACCTCACCTGCGTACAAGTGCCTTGGATGCCAACGAAAAACAAAGAAACCCGACGTTTTATCAATGAAATTGTCGTGGGTGAAGAGAGTGATTTTGATGCCTCCGGGAAAACCATGAGTCATTTTGAGATGTATCTGCATGCCATGCATTCGATGGGTGCAAATACCAACGAGATGTCGCGATTCATTCAAATGATCTCAACCGATGTTTCTCTTGATGATGCCTTGGATACATGTGAGATGAACCCCGAAACCAAAGACTTTGTTCGTTTTACCTTTTCCACCATTCAGCGTGGTAAAATTCATGAAATTGCCTCTGTTTTTACCTTTGGTCGCGAGGATTTAATTCCCGAGATGTTCATTGAAATGGTAAAGGAATTAAAGGCCAATTATCCAACAAAATTGCAAGATTTTCTTTTCTATTTAGAGCGTCACATTGAAATAGACGGAGAAGACCATGGGCCGCTGTCCTTGAAGTTAATGGAGGAAGTTTGCGAAGGAGACCCCACCAAATGGGAAGAAGCCACCGTCGCCGCGGAACAAGCGCTACGCATGCGCATTGGATTGTGGGATGGCGTGGTTCGGAAAGCTACAACCTTCTTAGTAAACGCGTAATCATTCTGTTGCACGGGATTTTTTCTTACGCCGCTTTGCCAACGACTGGTTTTATATTATTAAATTCTTGATTTTTTAGATTTCGTTCTTCTTCCAAGTCGTAGTCATCTTGAAGCCCCAACCAAAACTTGGGGCTGGTGTTAAAAAACTTAGAAAAACGAATGGCAGTATCGGCTGTAATTCTTCGCTTACCCTTGATTATCTCCGAAATACGGGTTTGAGGAAGGAACGTTTCCTTTGCCAATCGATAGGCAGAAATCTGCATTGGAATTAAGAATTCCTCTAACAAGATTTCACCCGGATGTATATTTTTTAGCTTTTCCATATCTACTTAGTTAATGGTAATCTACAATTTTTGTTTCATATGCATCATTGCTGACCCACTTAAAGATGATTCGCCATTGATTGTTAATCCGAATACTGAAGTATTCATGCAAATCACCTTTTAGTTTTTCCAGTCGGTTAGATGGTGGAATGCGAAGATCAACAATATCTTGTGCGTTGTTTATCATTCTTAATTTTCTTCGCGCTACCTCTTGAATTTCAACGGGCAATTTTCTTGAAGGGTTACCGTTCCAAATTTTTTCACATTCTTTATCGCCAAAACTTTTGATCATTAATAACGCTTTGCGTTAGTAACGTCAAAGATAAGTAATTATTTTACTTTGAGGAATTTTTATTATAAGATTGCTTCCCGGGTGCGGATTTAAACCCGCACCTAGGAAATTACCCGACCCCTGAGCAAAATGCAGCGCAGCGAAATGACGTCGAATGGGGGAGGTTTTTGTCAATGATGTAAATAACAAAGGGGAAAATAGGGGAATTCACATAAAATAAACGAGGCGAATACCTTAACTTATTACATTCGCGAGATGAAATGGTTTTTGTTAGGCATAGTGGTATGCTCGGGTTTTTTTTCATTTTCACAATCGTATCGTTTTAAAATCCTTGACCCAATTTTGTGTTTTGACTACAATCGAAATACATTGATTGTCATTGAGGACAGTACTTACCGGTTAGAGATTTCTTTGAAAACAAAAAAGGTAGTTAAGAAACCTTTGTATTTGTGCAATGAACTATCCTTCGAAGCGCTGCGAATTTATTTCCACCCTCTGTCAGACAAAGGGAGCCCCATTTATTTTATAGATGATGGTTGCGGTTGGGTTTGTGCGTTACGAAATGATTCCATTGTGCGCATAGACCAAAGTTTTCATCACCAGAATCAATTTGGAGGTGCTTTTTTTATGCGCAAGGGCGAACCTTACATTTTCGGAGGATATGGGTTGTTTACTACAAAAAGTATTATGACTCGATATGATTTTAAATATAAGCAGTGGTATTTGTTTGATGAAAAGCGCCCCAGGGTTAGTTTTCTTAATAGCGTGTATGAAAAAAATGCAAGGTCTCTTTCCATTTTGTGCAGTCAGGATCATGAGAAACTATGCAAAGACAACAGTGTCTATAGATTTGATTTTGAAACGAAAAAATGGAGTTACATTGGCACTACCAAATTTTTTGATACCCTAACCAGGGTTAACAGTCCAATAATTTTTGGGAACATTGTAATCCACAAGAATAAGATTTACGAATTCAACTTAACGAAGGGCCTGTTACACCAATACCAATTTAATACTGCTGGTTGGTGCCATAGGGTTGAAACTTGGAATTCTAATTTTTTTATGTTCAGTGTAATAACCAACCATCACTCGCGTAAGACATTCGGATTTCTAGAGCTTTTCACAGCAAAACAGTTTAAGGATAAATTTTTCGAGCGAAGTTTGCCCTTATACAACCCGAAAAAAAAGGCTGATTCAAGCGGAATTCTTTGGATTGTTCTAAGTGTTTGCCTTGGTTTACTTGGAGTCATTGGCGCCTTATGGTTTTTAAAGGCTCGTCGATTGCCTAAATCCTTACCCACAAAGGGAGGATTGTCTGACCTGGTAGAGGAAATACTTACCTTTTGGTTGGCAAAACCGGACCATTGTATAGAGTTAAGTGAAATCAATGATTTTGTTAACCACGATCATCCTTCCCCGGATAACTTAAAAAAACGAAGAGAGACGGTATTAAAACAGTTCAGTGTAGAATTGTCCGTACTCTATAAATTTCAGGAGGGTGCTGTTTTTTCTACCCAAGTGCATCCAAAGGATAAGCGAATGAAGATTTTGGTGCTTAATTCCAATTTGGTGAATAAGATAAAAAAGGTGAATTAGTCAAAATTCACATGTTTTTGCCAATAAGCACGCTTCGTTCAAGGTAGTTTTGTCAAAAAATAAATACTATGAGAAAATTACTTTTTACGCTGGCGATTCCAATTACACTTTCACTAACTGCATGTAATGCCAATAATGACGATGTTGAAGCAATGGAAAATACTTCTACGAACGTTGAAAATGAGGAAGATTCGGAAAATTCAACACCAAATGTCGTTAATGACTATTGTCACACATGTGGATCAGTTATTTCTGGTTCACCCTATGAAGCGTTTGGTAGAAAATATTGCGATATGGGTTGTTACGCTGATGATCCGATGAATTAATGAAAAAAATTAAATTATGAAAAAATTATTGCTACTAGCGATTCCTGTGGCGCTTACTATTACAGGGTGTAATGAGAAGGATGGGGTAAATACAAATACCAGATCTAATACCGAATCAAATACAAATACCGAATCGAATTCTACAGATAACAATAATGAAAGTGAGGAGACCTCGAAAAACGCGTATCGACAAGGTTATTCTGACGGTCAAATGGGATTTGGATTACCTGCATCGGACAGAGCCTCTGCAATGGAGTCTTACATGGCTCATGGATATAATTTTTCAAGTGCAGATGTTTACGTTTATGAAATGGGTTATAATGACGGAATGAATGGCAGAAGTAAACAATATTAAAATTAAAATTCTATTTTTTTTGATAGTTAAGGAAGGAAAGATGAATGGGATTTATGGTTTGCACTCGTAAATCGTGAACGGAATTTTGCGAAAAAAGAAAATCAAGAATACAAACACCCCATCTTCCAAATGCGCGAATGTGAATGTAAAAACGACGCCCAACACCAATGGTTTGAACCACTTTTTACAGGAATGACTTTCGATGAACAATGGAAGCAATTAGAAACATTATTTAATCAGTAACCCCATGAAACACCTTTTAACTTTCTGTCTTTTTTTGAACTTTGTCAATGCCTTTGGCCAAAGCGCAACGTTTAACACCGTTCCTGCAGCTGCAAACGGGTCCGTTAATGTCTGTGCTGGCTCGACCATTCTCTTCAATTCTACGGTTAACCCGAATATCCTAAGTTCTCCGGCTGTTTACGCATGGAATTTTGGGAACGGTCAAACTTCATCCATTCCAGGACCTGTAGGAATTACCTATGCTACAGCAGGGACCTACACCGCTACCTTGAATATATCAAGTGCAGGGGTTCCATTAACACAAACCACAGTAACTATTAATGTTTCTGCTGCGCCCGCGGTAGTGCCAACTTTTTCTACCGTTGGAAATGCCAATAATTGCGAACAATTGTATACCGTTAATGGGGTTCCTATGATACAGACTACAGGGAACAACTGTAGCTGTAACCAATACACCGGTCCCATGATAAGTCTTAACAACGCGAATTTATTGCCTGCAGGTTCAACGGCAACTATACGTTGGGGAGCCAATGGGATTGGAGGGACTACAACTACCTTCCCTGTGGGTGTTTCAAATACCTTAAGTCCTGCTTTTAACTTCCCTGGACAGCAAAATAACAACACACCAGCATCTCATTACAATACCCCTGGTTCCTATAACCTGATGTATTTGGTTACTTTTCCTAATGGGTGTACCTATTCAACCTATGTTATAATGAGTTATGGTGCAGGCGCCATTTCATTGGGTCCCTTATCCGCACAATTACTTTGTAATCCTTTGAACTACAATCTGACTTTTGCCAACCAAACCCCAGGAAATACCTATGTCATCAATTGGGGGGATGGATCACCCAACACGACATACACCTATCCGAATTTACCCTTGGTTCCTAATGGGGTTCCTCATCAATATTCACCGAGTGCTTGTGTTAATGGGGTTCCTCAGGACTATACCATAACGGTAACAGCAACGAATCCCTGCCCAGGAAGTACGACCACCAGTACCATTGGCCCATTCAATGTGAGCCAAACACCTAACGCATCGTTCACCAGCAATCTTGGAAATTTCATTTGTCAAAACCAATCCATTACATTTACCAATACCTCTACAGGAGGCCTTTCCATTAACAATGGTCAATGTAGTAACGCTTATAATTTTGGTTGGCAAATTGATTATTCAAGTTCCTTAAGTGGCTCTGGTTACCAGGTGACCTCAGGTTCGATGGGAGACCCTAACAATAGTGTAGATGGAAGTAATGTCCTTACTGTTCAATTCACACAACCCGGTACCTACACCGTTTCGCTAGATGCTGCCAACAACGCCTGCGGGATGGATACTTATGTTTACATCATAACCGTTAACGGCGTGGACGCTGGACCTAATCAGTCTGTTTGCGCGGGCACTGCAGTTACCCTAACTGGAGCTGGTTCGCAGAATTGTACGTGGAACAACGGTGTTGTAAATGGTGTCCCTTTCATTCCACTAACTACTCAAACATATACGCTGACAGGGACTAATACCAATGGTTGTGCTGGCATTTGGAACGGTACAGATCAAGTAACAGTTACCGTTAACCCCCTTCCTACGGTAAGCGCAGGCAACAACCAAAGTGTATGTGCTGGCAGCCCGGTTACGCTTTCAGGTTCTGGAGCCTCTACCTATTCCTGGAACAATGGCGTTCAGAACGGTGTGCCTTTTACCCCCAATGCCACCCAAACCTATACCGTTACCGGTACCGACGCCAATGGATGTTCAAACACAGCTCAGGTTACGGTAACGGTTAATCCATCGCCAAACATAAGTGGTGGAAACAACCAAAGCATATGCATTGGTTCGCCCGTTACGCTCTCGGGCTCTGGTGCTACAAATTATACTTGGAACAATGGGGTTGTAAATGGTACAACCTTCACACCTTTGGCTACGCAAACGTATACTGTAACCGGAACCAACGCCAATGGATGTTCAAATACAGCGCAGGTTACCGTAACCGTTAATCCTTTACCAACGGTAAGTGCGGGTTCCAACCAGAGCGTATGCGTCGGAACACCCGTAACCTTGATTGGTTCTGGAGCGAATACGTATTCCTGGACCAATGGCGTTGCAAATGCTACACCCTTCATACCTATGGGAACACAAATTTATACCGTAACGGGAACCAACGCCAATGGATGTTCAAACACAGCGCAGGTTACCGTAACAGTTAATCCATCGCCTAATGTAAGCGCTGGCAGCAACCAAAGTGTCTGTGCTGGAAGCCCGGTTACGCTCTCAGGTTCGGGAGCGAGCAGCTATACATGGAGTAATGGAATCAGCAATGGCGTTCCTTTTGTTCCAGTTGCCACCCAAACGTATACCGTAACGGGAACGGCGAACGGTTGTTCCAATACCGCACAGGTTACCGTAACAGTGAATCCTTCGCCGAATGTAAGCGCTGGCAGCAACCAAAGTGTCTGTGCTGGAAGCCCGGTTACGCTCTCAGGTTCGGGAGCTAGCAGCTATACATGGAGCAATGGAATCAGCGATGGCGTTGCTTTTGTTCCAGTTGCCACCCAATTGTATACAGTAACGGGAACGGCGAACGGTTGTTCCAATACCGCACAGGTTACCGTAACAGTGAATCCTTCGCCTAATGTAAGCGCTGGTACGGACCAAAGCATATGCGTTGGAGAACAGGTCATCCTCAGTGCGAGCGGAGGCAACACCTACAATTGGAACAACAATGTTGTGAATGGTCAGGCCTTTTCGCCAAACCAAACAGCTGATTACATGGTAACCGGAATAGATTTGAATGGTTGTACCGGAATGGACACTGTAAGTGTTGCCGTATTGCAAAACTCAGTCTCTACCCTCACTCAAACCGCCTTGGATTCCTACACCCTCAATGGTCAAACCTATACGCAAAGCGGCACCTACACCCAAACCGTTCCTGCTGCCAACGGCTGCGACAGTACCATTACATTAAACCTTACCTTGAACTTCACCGGATTGGATGAACTTGGCACGGGCGCTAAAAAGCTCGTAAAAATCACCGACCTCAACGGAAAAATTATCCCCCGACGCAAAAACACGCTCATGCTCTTGATTTATGAAGATGGCACCGTGGAGCGGGTATTGGAGATGGATTGATTAGAATTTCGCTATGGCGAATGGGAATGGTCATTCCTAGGTGCGGGTTTAAACCCGCACCTAGGAGATACATATAAAAAACGGGGCTTCGATAGGATTCGACAGGCTTATCAAAAGGCGCTCAGCCGCCGTTTTAGCACTAGGGAATATAACCGACCCCTGAGCAAAATGCAGCGCAGCGAAATGACGTCGAATGGGGGAGGGAACAAGATGTATTCTCCTCCCTTGAGGGAGGATCAAGGAGGGTGAACATTACGCAGTAGTTGAATTTTTTAGATTCTACAGGCTCATCAAAAGACGCTCAGCCGCCGTTTTAGCACTAGGGAATATAACCGACCCCTGAGCAAAATGCAGCGCAGCGAAATGACGTCGAATGGGGGAGGTAACAAGATGTATTCTCCTCCCTTGCCGTGTCCGACGGCTGGAGGAAGGGAGGATCAAAGAGGGTTGTATCGTCCTAAAATAAGTTTACAGATAAATTAATTAATCCTGTAAAGAGTTTACATGAATATCTAAGTCCTGATATTCGTTTACAAAGCTATTGTTTTTTCGATAATAATTTTTCCATAATCTT